>Ga0180216_1001730_pt1 | contig 18999 bp, 17 predicted proteins | sample eDN3rd37CBELigMG_FD_128879 | JGI IMG/M metagenome (GOLD analysis project Ga0180216, IMG submission 128879) | Enriched Miracle-Growth compost microbial communities from Emeryville, California, USA - eDNA 3rd pass 37_C BE-Lig MG (version 2)... ...
AAGACCTTCCGCACCGGCTCCCGACCGCTGAGGAGGTCGATGGTCTGCTGCGAAAGCTCGTCGAGACCGGCGATCCCCTCCCCCGCCGCCGGCCTCAGCGCGACCGCGTCCACGGCGCGAAGCTTCGCGCGGGCGTCGAGTGGGAGGAGGACGGCGGCGAGCTGGGCGGCGAGGGGCGAAGGCAGGGAGAGGATGGCATCCTCCTCGTGCTCGTCCAGCTCCTCCTCGTTGATGCCCGGGAAGATCAGGGGAGCGTCCGGGTAGAGGCCCGCGGCGTCCAGGACGACGCCCCCGCCCCGCGTCGCCTCCTCGACGAGGCGGCGATCGGCGTGGGCGCCCGGAAGGAGGAAGACGAGATCCCGACGCGCGAGCGAACCGCGATCGAGGGGGAGGATCTGCACCTCCTCCTCGTCGAGCATGGCCGTCTCCACCTCGTCACCCGCGGTGAAGAGGGCCGGTCGCTCCATGGGAAAGGATTCTTCGAAAAGACCTTCGATCAGGTCGCGGCCGGCGAGCGTTTCCGCCCCCACGACCGCCACATTGAGCATGCGCTGCCCCATCCGGCGAACCTCCGGCGAGAAGCGCCGTTTAGCAGCGCGGGCCCGGGTCGTCCAGCCCGGGCGCCTTCAGGCGTTTCCGATCTTCGTGTACCGCTGGATTTCGTCCTTGGCGAAGAGCTTGAGGCGCTTGAGCCTCCGGACCTCGGATTGCTCCGCTTCCGAGAGGAAGTTCCGCTTGGCGTAGGCGCGAAGCTGCTCCTCGTACTCCGCGTGGCGCCGCCGCAGGGCCTCGATCTTCGCGCTCACCTTGGCATGCCGGGACGAACGATCCATTGGATTCTCCGTGCCGGCCCGGTCGGATTCGGCTCGCCACCGAATCCCGCGGGCAGGGCCGGACCGGCGCGCTCGTTTCGCCTGCGAGGGGATCGTCCTCCGGCTTCGAGGGGAAGTCAATGCGACCCGGCGGGAGGACGAGGGGACTTGGTCCAGCCGAGCTCGGCCTCGCTGCTCCGGACGTAGTCGGGCTCGAGGGCGAAGAGCGCCTCCTTCGAAAAGACGAGCTCTCGGCCGAGGGCGAGCCTCCCCACCTCCTCTGCCGGGGGGGTGCGCGGGAGCCCCTCGATGTCCAGGCGCCTTCCCTCCGTCGCCTCGTCCAGGCGATCGCGGTAGACCCGGTAGCCCTCCCCGAGGAGGACCAGCGGGGCCGGAAGCTCGGCGAGCTTCTCCACGAGCCGATCGGGCGAGAGCGCCGCGGCCGGCGAGAGCGATCGGAGGCCCTCCTCCTCTCGCCGGAAGAAGCCCGCGTAGACCTCCTTCTTGCGTGCATCGAGGAGGGGGACGATCGTCGCGCCCGCCGGCGCAGGGACGGCAGCGGCCAGGGCCTCGAGGGAGGAGACCCCGACGAGCGGGAGCCTTCGGGCGTAGGCGAGCCCCTTGGCCGTGGCGAGGATCACGCGCAGCCCCGTGAAGGCCCCGGGCCCGATCCCCACGGCGATCCCCGAGAGGTCCTCGACCCCGATCCCCGCGTTCGCGAGGAGTTCGTCGAGGATCCCGGGTAGGAGCCGGGAGTGGCTCTCGCCCTGGTCGAAGCGCATGCGCGAGAGGACCTCTCCCCCTTCCCGCACCACGGCCAGGGAGAGGACCGGGGTGGACCCCTCCATTGCCAGAAGGATTCGCTCTGCCAAGGCTCAGCTCGAGAAGAAGTAGCGGACCACGTCGTTGCGCATGGCGAAGATCATCAGGGCCAGGAGCATCGCCAGCCCCACCATGTTCGCCAGCTCCCGCGTCCGCATGGAGAGGGGCTTTCGCCGGACCATCTCGATGCCGGACTGCAGGATGTGGCCGCCGTCGAGCACCGGGACCGGCAGGAGGTTGAGCAGGCCCAGGTTGATCGAGATCAGTGCCATCGTGTGCAGGAAGTACTCCCAGCCCTGCTGCGCGGCCTTGGTGGCGACGTCGTAGATCTGGATGGGACCGCCCACGTTGCTGAAGGCGATCTGCCCGGTGAGGAGCTTGCCGATGCCGAGGGCGATCTTGCGCGTGACCTCCCAGGTGGAGGTGACCGCGAGTTCCGCGGCGAGCAGCGGCCTGAAGGGGATGGGCTCGATCGGCGCGGCGAGGGCGGGCAGACCGCCGTAGGCGCCGAGCGTGTAGACCGTGATGGAGCGGCCCTGAATCTCGTCCATCTGGGTCTTTGCCGCCTGGGAGAGGGTGAGCGTGCGCTCCTCGCCTCCCTCGCGGACGGTGAGGGCGAACGGCTCGCCCGCCTTCTTGCGCCGAGCGACCTCCACGTCCTGCCACGAGCGCAGGGGCTCGCCGTCGATCGCGACCAACCGGGTGCCCCGCGCCAGCCCGGCCTGCGCCGCGGGCGAGCCCGCGAGGACGCGCGAGACATAGAGCTCGCCGGACTCGATGCCGAGCGGCCGCCTCTCCCCCGTCTCGGGGTCGACGGGCGTCACCTGCACCTTCACCGCGCGGGGGATGCCCAGCTCGAGCGGGCCCGCCGCGAGGGCCTCGCGCCGAAGGGCGACCACCTCGAAGGGCTGTCCGGCCTCGGCCTTCTCCTCCAGCCTGGCGAGGGCGTCCTCCAGGCTCCCCACCTCCACGCCCCCCACCTGCGCGATCCGGTCGAGGGAGCGCAGGCCCGCCAGGTGGGCGGCGCCCTCGGGGTCGGGAACGCCGATCACCGGCGCGGCCGGATTGGGGATGATGCCGATCTTCCCCACCCTCAGCGTCTCGATCGGATCGCTCTCCTCCACCGCCGTGGGGGTGATCCGGAGGTCCAGGCGCTCGCCCCCGCGCTCCACCACGATGTGGAGGGGCTTGCCGGGGTTGGGGTCGATGTAGCGGCGCAGATCCTGGAAGGCGTGGATGCGGTCGCCCTCCACCTCCACGATCCGGTCACCGGGGCGAATCCCCGCCTCGGCAGCGGGCATCCCGGCCACGACCTGACCCACGTGGGGGGCGACCCCCTCGGTCTGGGCGCTGAAGACGGAGAAGTAGACGAGGATCGGGAAGATGAGGTTGAAGGCCGGCCCGGCCAGGGCGATGAGCATCCGCTTCCAGGCGGCCTGCTCGAGGAATCCCCTCCCCCGGTCCTCCTCGGGCAGGGGTTGGTTGGGATCGTCGCCCGCCATCTTCACGTACCCCCCGAGGGGGAGGAGCGAGAGGCGATAGTCGGTCTCGCCCTTGCGGAAGCCGAAGATCCGGGGGCCGAAGCCCAGGGAGAAGGTCAGGACCTTCACCCGGAACGCCTTGGCCACCAGGAAGTGGCCCAGCTCGTGGACGAAGATCAGGCCTCCGAGAAGGACCACGACCGGCAGAATCTGGTTCAAACTCATGCTTTCCCGACCTTAACCCGCCCGCGCCCTCGCCGCCAGATAGGAAGTCGCGAGCCTCTTCCCTTCCTCCGAGGCTTCGATGGCCTCTTCCACGGATCCGACCTCCCGCACCGCGTGCCGCTCCAGGGCGTGGGCCACCGCCGCGGGAATGTCCGCGAAGGAGGCCCGCCCCCCGAGGAAGGCCTCGACCGCCGCCTCGTCCGCCCCGCTCACCACCGCGGGCGCCGTCCCTCCCGCGCGGAGCGCCTCGTAGGCCAGTCCCAGGGCGGGGAAGCGCGCGAGATCCGGCTCCTCGAAGCGGAGCTCCCCCTTCTGTGCGAGATCGAGCGGGGGAAGGTCGAGGGGCAGGCGGGGGCCCGGCCAGGTCATGGCGAAGGCGATCGGCCCCCGCATGTCCGGCGTGCCGAGCTGCGCGACCACCGAGCCGTCCACGTACTCGACCATCGAATGCACGACCGATTCCGGGTGGACCAGGACCGCGATCCGCTCCGGCGGGAGGTCGAAGAGCCACCGCGCCTCGATCACCTCCAGCCCCTTGTTCATCAAGGTGGCGGAGTCGATGGTGATCTTCGCGCCCATCTCCCAATTGGGATGCCTGAGCGCCTCGGCCGGTGTCGCGCCGCGGATCCGGTCCGCGCTCCACTCCCGAAACGGCCCCCCGCTCGCCGTGAGCACGAGCCGGCGGACGTCCTGGCGGTGGTGGCCGACCAGGCACTGGAAGATGGCCGAGTGCTCGCTGTCCACGGGGAGGATCGGGGTGCCGGACGCCCGCGCCATGGCCATCAGGTGTTCACCGGCCAGGACCACGGACTCCTTGTTGGCGAGGCCGACCACCTTGCCGGCGCGCACGGCGGCCGCCGTGGGCCGCATGCCGGCGCTCCCGGCGATGGCGGCGAGCACGTATTCCACCTCGCCGAGGGAGGCCACCGCGCAGGCACCCTCCGTCCCCACCAGGATCTCGGGGGCCTCGCGCCCCAGCCTCGCGGCGAGCTCGGAGGCCGCCTCCGGGCGGGCCACCGCGACCACGGCGGGGCGGAAGGTCCGGATCTGCTGCTCGAGCAGATCGACGTTCTGGCCCGCGGCGAGCCCAACCACCCGGAACCGCTCGGGGAATCGAGCCACCACGTCGAGGGCGGAGCGACCGATCGAGCCGGTGGATCCCAGGATCGACAATGTGCGCGGCGTTCCCATCGTGCTCCCTTCAACCGAGGAAGAACGCAAGGTAAGCCAGGGTCCAGGGGGCGACGAAGAGGAGCGCGTCCACGCGGTCGAAGAGCCCCCCGTGCCCGGGGATGAGCTGGCCCGAGTCCTTCACGTCGAAGGCGCGCTTGATCATGGACTCGGAGAGGTCGCCCAGCGGACCGACGATCCCGGCGATCCCTCCGAGGAGGAAGACGTCGCCCCAATCCAGCGGGAGGAAGATGCGGCCGACCGCGGCCGCCACGATCGAGGCGGCCATCCCTCCCAAGAATCCCTCCCAGGTCTTGTTCGGCGAGACCTTCGGATAGAGCTTGCGCTTTCCGAAGCGCAGGCCGGCGAAGTAGGCGCCCGTGTCGTTGCCCCAGGTCATGCCCAGGGCAATGAGGGTCCAGGAGAGACCCTGGGGATGGGCGCGGATTGCGACCAGGGCGCCGAGGAGGCCCGCGTAGGGGACGGAGGCGGTGATCCACGCCGCCGACTGGGCCGCCCGCCGCAGGTCGCCGAGCGGAGGCCAAAGGGTCGAGAGGGAGAAGACGACCGCGGGGGCCAGCGCGAAGACGAGGACGACCGCGGGCCAACGCGAGGCCAGGTCCTCCGCAGCGATGACCACGACGATCGCGCCGACCATGCCGGTGAGCGCCGCCGGGTGCAGGGGATCGATCCCCACCATTCCATAGGTCTCGCGCGCGATCAGGGCCGCGGCGGCGGCGACCAGGATCGTGAAGGGAGTTCCCCCCGTCCAAATGAGGATGAGCACCAGCGGCATCAGCAGGAGCGCGGAGGCGATCCGGACGAGGAGGTTTTTCTTCTTGCTGTCCATCAGGTCGATCTCTCGCGAATCTGCGCGCCCGTCAGGCCGAAGCGTCGCTCGCGCCTGCGGTACTCGAGGAGCGCGGAGAAGAAGGCCTCCTCTCGAAAGTCCGGCCAGAGTTCGCTCGAAACCACGATCTCCGCGTAGGCCAGATGCCAGAGGAGAAAATTCGAAACACGATGCTCGCCGCTCGTCCGGATGCAGAGGTCCAGCGGGGGGAGCGAGCCGGACCAGAGCGCCCGTTGGAAGGCTCGCACATCCACGTCTTCCGGATCCAGCGCCCCCGCGCGGACCTGGCGCGCCAGGGCGCGGGCGGCATGGACGATCTCCTCCTGCCCACCGTAGCTGAGCGCCAGGGTGAGGGTCATGGAGCGCCCGCCCGCCGAGGCCTCCTGCACCTCTTCGAGGGCCCGACGCACCCGACCCGGGAGGCGACCGATCTCCCCGATGGAGCAGAGGCGGATGTCGTTTTCGATGAGGGTCGCCTTCTCCTGGAGGAGGAAGGAGCGGAGAAGATTCATCAGGCCGAGGACTTCCCGCTTCGGCCTCCCCCAGTTCTGGGTGGAGAAGGCGTAGAGCGTGAGCGCCTGGATGCCGACTTCGCGCGCGGCCGTGGTGATCGCGCGCACGCTCTCGGCACCCGCGCGATGGCCCTCCAGGCGCGGAAGGCCCCGAGACTCCGCCCATCGCCCGTTGCCGTCCATGATGATTCCCACGTGAACCGGGCGGGGGCCCTGGAGCACCCGTTCCTTGAGACTTTCCGCCTCGGTCGTCACGGGAGTGCGTTTCCTGGCTGTGAGCGGAGCTTCCGACCCATGTCGCTTCGGCCTCCTAGCGAGCCCCTCCCATCCGGTCAAGGGCGACGAGGGCGCGGCTTTACCCGCTTCGATGCGGCGGATACAATCGGCCGGTGTCACCCTCGGTCATCGGGCCTTATCGCATCGAAAGCACCCTCGGTCGAGGCGGCGCCGGCATCGTGTACCGTGCACTGGACGATCGCACCAACGAGGAGGTGGCGGTCAAGCTTCTGCACCCGAGCGGCCTTCCCTCGACCCAGTCGGCCCGACTCGTCCGCGAGTTCCAGGCGCTCTCGGAGCTCGAGCATCCGAACGTCGTCCGGGTCTTCGACACCGGCGTCCACGAGGGTAGCCCCTACCTCGTGATGGAGCTGGTCGACGGACTGAACCTGCGCAGCTACCTCTCCCTCGACTGGTTGGCGCCGACGCTGAGCGATTCCTTCTCCCTCTCCGGAAGCCTCCTCGACCACCGGGCCGTCTCGCGCGCGGGCTTCGACCTGGACGCCATCTGGGACGAGCCGGATACGGAGGAGCTCTACGAGAACGAACGCCTCCGGGCCGAGAACGGCGCCGACGAGGGGCCCGAGCGCACGCTCTCGCTCGACGAGATCAACCGCCCCGAGCGCATCGGACGCCTCAAGGATGCGCTGGTGCAGATCTGCGACGCCCTCGCCTACATCCACGGCCACGGCCTGGTGCACCGCGATCTCAAGCCGAGCAACATCCTGGTGGACGCCGACCGGCGCGTGCGGCTGATGGACTTCGGCCTCGCCAAGTACCTGGCCGAAGAGAGCGGGATCACCGTCACCGGTAAGGTGGTGGGGACCTACCGCTACATGTCCCCCGAACAGGCGCTCGGCGAGCCCCTCGACGGCCGCGCCGATCTCTACTCGCTGGGCGTGATCCTCTACGAGCTGATGACCGGCAAGCCCCCCTACGACGGCTCCACGCCGGCCGAGTTCTGGCAGCGGATCCTGGATTTCGAGCCGGAGCCCCTCGGCCGCCTCAATCCCCGCGCCGACGACCAGCTCGCCTACATTTCGCAGAGACTTCTCCGCAAGGATCCCGACGACCGCTTCCAGACCGCCGAGGAAATCCTCGACCTCCTTCTCTCGGGCTGAGCATGCCAACCCACGACGATTCCCCTTCCCCTGCCGAGCAGGATCGCGCCTTCGTGTCCCGCGTCGGCCAGCGCTATCTCGAGCTCCGCGGCTCCGGCCTCCTCCTCCCCGCCCTGGATGCCGAGCGGCTGCGCCGCTGGGAGGAGCGAGGGGTGCCGCTGGGCCTCGCGCTCGAGGCGCTCGACCGCGCCCACGCCGCATGGATGGCGGGCGGCCGAGCGGCGCGTCGGCGTCCCTTTCCCCTGGACCTCGCGGAGCGGGAGATCGAGAGGGCCATGGCGGAGCGGATGCGCCGCGGCACCCTGCCCCGAGGATCTTCCTCGACCGCGGTGCGTCCCGAGGGCTATGCTGGCCCCACCGATTCGACGCCCGAACCCAGACCGAAGGTAGACGACGTGCGCTCACCCCCGGACGGCGCAGATTTTCGCCCCCTCGTGGATCCCCTGCGGGAGATCGTCGCGCAGGTGCATCGGAGGGTCGAGGCGAAGGGGCTGGCGCCGGAGCCGCAGCGCCCGCCCACCTGCACGGCTTGCCGCGGGAAGGGCTACCGGATCGGCACCGAGGGAGCGTTCGCCCGGGCCACGCTCTGCGACTGCGAGCGCCATTGCCCCGACTGCGACGGACGCGGTTTCCTGATCCGGGCGCGCGACGGCTACGAGTTCACCATTCCCTGCGCGTGCCAGACCCTGCCCCGGCGCGTGGCCGCCTACAACGCCGCGCAGCTTCCGGCGCGCTTCTGGAACAAGACCTTCGACAACTTCTACGTCCAGCGGGGCGACCCGCCCGCCATCCAGGAGGCCAAGGACGCCTTCCGGGACTTCGCCCTCGGAAAGGGACCGAGTCGCCTCGGTCTCGGACTCCTGGGCGGACCGGGTCGGGGGAAGACGCATCTGCTCGCCGCCACCCTGGCGGCGCTCACCCTCGAGCGCGGCGTCCGCTGCCGCTACGTGGAGATCTCCTTCCTCTTCGCCGACCTGAAGGCGGCCATCTCCGATCCCCGTGCCCGCGCGACCGTCGACAAGATCGACGAGCTGGCGCAGGTGGACGTGCTGGCGATCGACGAGCTGGGCAAGGGCCGCGGCAGCGTCTTCGAGGAGGAGGTCCTCGACGAGCTGATCGGCCGCCGATACAACAACGAGAAGCCGACGCTCTTCGCCACGAATCACCCGTTGGAGGAACGGCCCGGCGAGCCGTTGGGGGAGAGTTTGGCAGCGCGCCTGGGCCCGAGGATCTTCTCGCGACTCCACGAGATGGTCGTCTTCCTCGAGCTGCCCGCGAAGGCGAACGACCACCGGTTGCTCTTGAGAAAGATGATGCGCTGAGGGGGGCCATGGGACGGCGAACCAGGCAGTTGCGAAAGCGGCTGCGCGGTTTCGATGGGATGCTCGAGCGCCAGACGAGGGTGCCTCGCGCGACACTCGCCCTGATCGGCGGGTTCGCCGTCGGTCTCTTCGCCGCCCTCTCCATCGTCGCCCATCTGCGCGAAGGCCACGGGATGTGGAGGGGGAAAACCTCGTCTCGGATTTCGAGCGCTTGATGACGACCTGGGACGAAGCGGTCCTGTGGATCGCGCGCTCGCATCTGACCGGCTCGATCAAGGACTCCCAGATCCCCCAGAGCGATCTCAGCTCGCCCGACGCGCTCCCCCTCCTCCCCGGTTTCCTCTGGTTCGGCGTGGCCGAGCCGCACGAAGTCCCCCATCACCTGCTCAATTCGGTTCCTCCCATCGATCCCTCGGTCCACGAGGCCATCCTCTCGCAGCCCGAGGCACGACTCACCGTGCATCGCGCCACGCAGAGCCCCGGCAGTCGGGTGAGCCCGCCCTTCGTGGTTCCGAACGGCCCGTGCGAGGGACGGATGCTCCTCGTCGCCCGCCACGACCCCCTGGGTTTCTCCGCGGATCCGTCGTTCTTCGTCTACAGCCCCGTCTGTCTCGACGCCCTCGTCTCCCGCGTCGTCCATCCGGATCGCCGCTACGCCCTGCGCATCCGCGCGGGCGACGAGATCGTCTTCGTCGAGGAGGATTTCGAGCCCAGCTTCTCCACCATGCTCGCCAGGTCGAGCTTCCCCTTCGACCTGGGTGGCGAGACGTGGACGCTCGAGATGCGGAGCCTGCCCTTTCCCTTCAGCCCGCAGTTCGCCTTCCCCTTCTTCCTCTTCCTGGGCATCTCGGGGCTCGGCCTGCTCTTCTTCGCGTGGACGCGCTGGGAGGAGCGGGATCGTCGGCTCACGGAGGCGATGCTCCGCACCTACCGCCTCCTGCAGAAGCAGACCCACTTCCTCGCCGAGACCAGCCGGCTGCTGGCGTGGCATACGGACAAGAGTTCCATCTCGATCCTGCCGCAGATCGCGGCCCGGGCCGTCCCCATCCTGGGAACCGGCTGCGGGATCTGCCTGCTCGAGGACGAGAATCAGGTCCGCGTCTTCGTGGCCCACGCCGACCCGCGCGTGGAGGCCGAGCTGCGGGCGTCCCTGGCGACGCCGCTCGCCATGCCGGGCTTCCAGACTTTCCTCCTCGAGATCTCCCGCACCCACGGCCGGGTCATCCCCGAGGAGGCCTTCGAGGACATGCTGGTCGTCACCTCCCCGGCCTCGAAGCAGGAGTTCGTGCGGAAGGCCCTCCGATGGTGCATCGCCGTGCCCATGATCGCCCGGGGCCGGCCGATCGGCGCCGTGGTCGTGCGGATGCAGAAGGGCCGGCGCTACGGACCGCGGATGGTGAGGCTGATCCACGACTTCGGCTCGCGGATCGCGATGGCGATCGACAACTCCCGTCTCGTCCAGGACCTCCAGCGCGCCGTCCGGGTGCGCGAGGAATTCCTCTCGATCGCCTCCCACGAGCTCCTCACCCCGGTGACCGCGCTGCAGACCAACCTCCAGAGCCTGATGCGTCTGCATCGCCAGGGCGAGGATCTCTCCCCGGAGCGTCTCGCGCGCGGCCTCGACGTGGCCGAGCGGCAGGTCCGCCGTCTCGCCAAGCTGGTCCACGAGCTGCTCGACGTCTCCCGGATCGAGGCGGGCAAGCTCGGCCTCCACCTCGAGCGCTTCGATCTCTCGGAACTCGTGGAGGAGATGGTCGCCCGCTACGAGAAGGAGGCCGAGCGACTCGGCTGCGAGCTCACGGCCGACTGTCCCCCCGGCGCCATCGGCTCGTGGGACCGCCACCGCATCGAGCAGGTGGTCACCAACCTGCTCTCCAACGCCCTCAAGTACGGCCGCTCCCGCCCCGTCCACGTGGAGGTGCGGGAAGACGGCGAGGAGGTCCTCGTCCGCTTCCGGGACCAGGGCGTGGGCATCCCCGAGGAGGCGCTCGGGCGGATCTTCTCCCGCTTCGAGCGGGCCGTGGAGGACAGCGGCTACGGGGGGCTGGGCCTCGGCCTCTTCATCGCCCAGCGCATCGTGGACGCGCACCACGGGCGGATCGAGGTTCAGAGCGTGAAGGACGAGGGGTCCGTGTTCACGCTCCGCCTTCCTCGAGAAAGGCCCGATGTAGCTCCACCGCCAGCCGAGACCGAGCCGATTCGGGAATCCATGCACTGAGCCGGAAGCGGGAGGCGGAGACCTTCCGGGGCCGATGCTCGCCCACGATCTCGAGGAAGCGTTGGAGGAGGCGCGCCTCTTCGTCCATCCCCGTCCCCACCACCGAGACGGTCCCCAGCTCGTCCTCCACCCGGGCGCCCTGCGAGCGGAGGCCCTCGATCACCTTCGGCCAGTCCACCACCCGCTCCTTGGAGACGAGAAGAGAGGCGTTCCCCCCCTCGTCCACCGTCAGCTCCTGGGCGGGAACCCCCATCTCCCCCAGGCGCTCCACCAGGGCCAAGGCCTCCCGGGCGAAGCTCAGCCCGAGGAGGGAGCCCTCCGAGGCGACGCCGACCACCCGCCGCTCCCGCGGTGACGTGGGGACGATCCGCGTCTCGGCCGTGGAGCCGAAGGTCTTGCGGGCGTGGAGGATCACCCCCGCCTCCTTGGCGAACTCCACCGCCTGCGCGTTGAGCACCCGGGCGCCCGACTCGGCCAAGGCCTGCATCTCCTCGTAGGAGAGTTCGCCCAGCCGGAAGCTGCCCGGAACCTCGCGGGGGTCGGCGGAGTAGACGCCGTCGACGTCGCTGTAGATCTCGCAGGATTCCGCGCCGAGGGCCGCGGCCAGCGCCACCGCCGTGGCGTCCGAGCCGCCCCGCCCCAGCGTCGTCACCTCCCGCGTGCGCGACACGCCCTGGTAGCCGGCGACGATCACCACCTTGCCCTTTTCGAGCTCCTCGAAGACCCGCTGGGGCCGCACCTCGATGATGCGGGCGTTGGTGTGCGCCTCGTTGGTGATGATCCCGCTCTGCGAGCCCGTGAAGCTCACCGCCGGGACGCCGCGCGCGTTGAGCGCCATCGAGAGGAGCGCCATGGAGATCCGCTCGCCCGCCGTGAGCAGCATGTCGAGCTCCCGCCGGGAGGGGTTGTCGCAGACGCTGCGGGCGAGGGACATGAGCTCGTCGGTGGTGTCGCCCATGGCCGAGACGACGACCACCACCTGCTTGCCGTCCTCGCGGGTCTTCGCCACCCGCTCCGCGACCAGGCGGATCCTCTCGACGTCGGCGACCGACGAACCCCCGTATTTCTGCACCACGATGGCCATCGGCGCCCTTTGTACGGCCGGCGGCCCGGTGGATACAAGGGATCATCGGGACCGCAGCGACGGCGTTGACAGTCGCGCTTCGAGTGCTACCGTTCGACGCAATCGGTCCAATCCCGGGGAATGGGAGGACTCCCCGGATGTTTCGCGTGGCGCGCGGGCCGGGCCCTGGCCCCGGCCCTGCGGGACGTAGGCGAACCTCGCCCGAAGGAGTCTGCGATGATCGAAGTCTCTGGACTTACGAAACGCTACCGTGACCTCACCGCCATCGAGGATCTCTCCTTCCAGGTGTCCAAGGGGGAAGTGCTGGGCTTCCTCGGTCCGAACGGATCCGGCAAGAGCACGACCATGCGGATCCTGACCGGGTTCCAGCCGGCCACGAGCGGGACCGCGAAGGTGGCGGGGTTCGACGTTTTCGAAAAGCCGCTCGAGGTGAAGCGGCGCGTGGGCTACCTGCCCGAGATCCCTCCCCTCTACCCGGACATGACCATCAAGGCCTACCTGCGCTTCGTGGCCGATCTGAAGGGCGTTCCGAAGAAGCAGATGGCCGACGAGGTCGACCGGGTCGCGCAGGCCACCCACGTCGACCACGTCATGGACCGGCTGATCGCCAACGTCTCCAAGGGCTACAAGCAGCGCGTGGGCATCGCCCAGGCGCTGATCGGATCGCCGGACATCCTCATCCTGGACGAGCCGACCGTGGGCCTCGACCCCTCGCAGATCCTCGAGGTGCGGGAGCTCATCCGCAGCTTCAAGGGCAAGCACACGGTGATCCTCTCCACCCACATCATGCAGGAGGTGGTCGCCACCTGCGACAGCGTCCTCGTGATCGCACGGGGTCGGCTCCGGGCGCGCGACACGCTCGAAGCCCTCCAGGAGAAGCATCCGGGCAAGAGCCTCGAGGAGATCTTCCTCGAGCTCACCTCCGACGTCCGAACCGAGCCGGCCGACGGCAAGTCGCAGGCCGCCTGATCCCGAGGTAGAGACCATGCGAAGCGCCATCGCCATCGCCAAAAAGGAAATCCATCTCTATTTCACGACGCCGATCGCCTACGTGGCCTTCTTCGCCTCGTCCTTCATCGGCGCCTGGTTCTTCCTCTCCTTCACCTCCGAGTTCCAGCGGCGCTCGATGCAGTTCATGCAGTTCCAGGCGCCGCAGTTCCTCGAGCGCATGAACCTCACGGAGATGGTCGCGGCCCCGCTCATCGTGAACATGGGCCTCGTCCTCGCCTTCGTGATCCCCTTCCTCACCATGCGCCTGCTGGCCGAGGAGCGGAAGCAGAACACCATGGAACTCCTGATGACGGCGCCCCTCCGCTCCCTCGACATCGTCGCGGGCAAGTTCCTCGCGGGGCTGGCCATCCTCCTCGTCATCGTGGGGATCGTGGCGATCTTCCCCTACCTCCTCTCGATCTTCGGGACCTCGGATTCGGGGAGCGCCATCGAGTGGCAGACGGTCGGGGCGGGCCTGCTCGGCCTCTTCCTCATGGGGGCCGCCTTCATGGCCATCGGCCTCTTCATCTCCTCGCTCACCGACTCGCAGGTGGTCGCCGCCCTCATCACCTTCTTCGTCCTCCTCCTCACCTGGGTGGTGAGCTGGAAGGCCGGCGACCTGGAGGGCGCGGGGCAGGAGGTCCTGCTCTACCTCTCCTCGGTGAGCCACCTCGTCCCCTTCGCGCGAGGCATGGTGAACCTCGAGGACTTCGTCTACTTCCTCTCCATCATCGTCCTGGGACTCTTCCTCACCCATCGCTCCGTGGAAGCGAGGCGGTGGGCCTAGTCGAAGATTCGGGAGCGTGACATGACACTCGGAACCTTCACGAGAATCGCCCTGGGCTTCGGCATCGCCCTCGTCGTCTCCGCCGCCGCGATGATGATCCTCGTGCCGGGGAGCGGCGAGATGACGATCACGCAGGCGATCGTCGGGCTGGCCCTCATCGTCTTCTACTTCGTCGCCAACAAGGGCGCGCTGGGCCGCACCTTCGCCGGCCGCGGGACCCTCTTCTACGGGGTCTCGGCCGTGGCCACCGTGCTTCTGGTGGGCGCCCTGGCCGCCCTCAACTACATCGCCATCAAGCAGAAGGTCTCTTGGGACCTCACCAAGGAGAAGATCTTCACCCTGGCGCCGGAGACCACGCAGCTCCTCGAGTCGCTGGACGAGGAGGTGCGCGTCCTCGCCTTCTTCGCGGCGCACGATCCCCAGTACGAGGGCGTGAAGGAACTCCTCGATCGCTACCAGCGCGAGTCCTCGCACCTGGTGGTCGAATTCGTGGACCCCGACAAGGAGCCCCAGCTCGTCCAGGAGAAGAACATCACCCAGCACGGCCCCCGCGTGATCTTCGCGCGCGGCAACTCCGAGACGAAGGCGACGGAGGTCAACGAGGAGGGCTTCACCAACGCCCTCCGCAAGCTCCTCCACACCACCTCCCAGACGGTCTACTTCGTGACCGGCCACGGGGAGGGCTCCCTCACGGACGTCAGCGGGGAGCGCGGCTACGGGCGCATCGCCGAGCGCCTCGCCTCCGAGGGAATCGAGCACAAGACCCTGCACCTGAGCACGGAGACCATCCCCGAGGACGCCGCCGCCGTGGCCATCCTCGGACCGCAGCGCCCCTTCATGAAGGAGGAGGTCGACGCGCTCCGGAGCTGGCTCGAGGGCGGCGGCAAGCTCTTCGTCGCCCTGGAGCCCACCTTCGAGGACCCGAACCTCCTCGAACTCCTCGCCGACTACGGCTTCCTCTTCGAGGACGCGCTCGTCGTCGATCCCCTCTCCAAGCTCTTCGGCGGCGGCGACGCCATCCCGGTGGTCCAGCAGTACGCCGACCACGCCATCACCAAGGGCTTCGCCTTCCAGACCATCTTCCCCACCGCCCGGCCCATCACCTCGCGCGGCGACGTGGAGCCCAGGCCCCTGGTCCTGGCCACGACCAATCCCTCGGCCTGGGGTGAGACGAACTGGCGCAGCGGCTCGGCGCAATTCGATCCGGAGACGGAGCGCCGGGGCGCCCTGGGGGTGGTCGCGGCCCTGGAGAAGGGCCAGGGCGAGCAGCAGGTGCGGATCGTCGCCTTCGGTGACGCGGACTTCGTCGCCAACCGCTTCGCCCAGGCGGCCGGCAACGCCGACCTCTTCCTCAACTCCCTGAACTGGCTCACCTCGCAGGAGGAGCGGATCACCATCCGCCCGAAGATGCGCGCGGCGTCGCGCCTCATGCTCACGGCGTCCGACGCGAAGTTCCTGAACTTCTTCTCCATCGCGGCCATGCCGATGCTGGTCCTCGCGGTCGGCCTCTCGGTGTGGCTGGTGCGCAGGTCCAGGTAGCCATGTCGCAGAAGACCCGAATGCTCGTCAGCCTGGTGGTGACGCTCGTCCTCGCGGGCGCCCTGGGCGCCTACGCCTACTTCGGCGTCTTCCAGAAGGAACAGGAGGAGCTCGCCGCCAAGGAAACCGAAGAGAAGCTCTTCCGGCTCGACCCCGAGGCCATCTCGGCCCTCACCGTGAAGGCGAAGGGCGAGACCACCCAGCTCGAGAAGCGGGACGGGAGCTGGTGGGTCGTCGCCCCCGTCGGGACCTTGGCCGACGCCGGCCAGGTGGACCGTCTCCTCCGGGATCTGGCGGAAGCCCGCCGGACCAAGGTGATCTACGAGGACGGAGACCTCGCGGCCTTCGGCCTCGCCGATCCCGCCATCCGCGTGGAGGCGAAGACGGCGGACGGCGAGAGCGCTTACGTGGCCGTCGGCAACACGAACACCTTCGACTCCTCGTACTTCGTGAGCAACGGTCCGGGGAAGATCTACGCCGCCACCTCGCTCATCAAGTCGAGCCTGGAGAAGACGACCTTCGATCTGCGGGACAAGCGGCTCGCCATCCTCTCGCGTGACGCGCTCGAACGCGTGGAGATCGCCGGCAAGCATCGCGTCGAACTCGTGCGCGAGGACGGGAAGTGGAAGATGCTCGCCCCCCGCGAGAGCAACACGGACGAGAAGGAGGTCGACTCCCTCCTGCGGAAGATCGTGGACCTCCGCGCCACGGCCTTCCCCGACCGCGAATCCGTGGACCCGAAGGAGCCCGCCCTGGTCGTGACGGTCGCCGCCGGAGAGGGGAATTCGCGCGTCATCCGCTTCTGGGAGAAGGACGACAAGGTCTACGCCCAGGCCGACGGGGGCTTCTTCGCCGAGGTCCAGAAGACCGTCCTCGACGAGATCCAGAAGGATCCCGACGACCTCCGCGACCGGCGCATCGCCCCCTTCGAGACCACCCGCGTCGCGCGCATGGTCGTCCGCTCCGGCGAGGAGCGCTTCGTCCTCGCCCGCACGGAGGACGGATGGGCCATCCAGGAGCCCAAGGAGGCCCCCGCCAAGCGGTGGAAGGTGAACGCCGGCCTCTCGAACCTCGCCGAGCTGAAGGCCCTCGAGACCCTCCCGGCGCAGACCGCCGCGGAGCACGGCCTCGCCGAGCCGGCCCGCACGGTCGAACTCTTCGACGCCGAGGGGCAGACCGTTGGCACCTACCACTTCGGCGCCGAGAAGGACGGCCACACCTACGTGCGGCTCGAGGGCCACGACGGGGTCTTCAAGGTGACCACCTCGCACCTGATGAACGTCCCCCGCTCCGTCTCCGACGTGGAGGAGGAGCCGCAGGACTCCTGACGGCGGCCCGGAATTCGTTGACGCCCGCCCCCTTCTGTCTTATGGGGAGGGTGCCCGGAGGTTTTCATGGCCAGAGTCACGGTCGAAGATTGTCTCACCAAGGTCCCCAACCGCTTCGCGCTGGTGATCCTCGCGACCAAGCGCACGCGGCAGCTCATGGACGGGGCGAGACCCCTGATCGACCCGGGCAAGAACAAGCCCGCCGTGCTCGCCCTGCGTGAGATCGCCGAGGGGGGCGTCCGCTTCGATCGCGACGTCAACGACGCACTTCGGGGCAAGTACGACACCCCCAAGCCGGAAAACCCGGAGATGCGTCCGGTCGCCCCCTGACCGGAACCGGTCCGCTTTCCGACACCGAGAGCCGCGGTCCCCCCGCGGCTCTTTTCGTTTTCGGTCGAATCGCGCCCCGGGGGGAAGGAACCGATCGGGTGCGCTCTTGACGGGTCGCGAAGGCGCGTTATATCCACCGCGCTGTTGGCACTCGCCCGGCGGGAGTGCCAACTTCCCCTCACCAACGACCGCCGTGGGAATGACTCAGGAGGAACGCATGAAGATCCGGCCACTCCATGACCGCGTCATCGTCAAGCGCGTCGAGGAGGAGGAGAAGACCAAGGGCGGCATCATCATCCCCGAGACGGCCAAGGAGAAGCCGCTCGAGGGCAAGGTCATCGCCGTCGGCAACGGTAGGATCCTCGAGGACGGAACGATCCGGCCTCTCGATGTCAAGGCGGACGATCGGGTCCTCTTCTCCAAGTACGCGGGTACGGAGATCAAGATCGAAGGCGAAGAGTTCCTCATGCTCCGCGAGGACGACATCCTCGGCGTGATCGAGGGCTGAATCGCATAGCGAAGAGTTTCGAACTCATTCACCCGCTGATTCGAGGTTGAATACAAATGGCCAAAGAAATCCTTTTCAACGCGCGTGCTCGTGAGTCCATCCTCGCGGGCGTCAACACCCTTGCGAACGCGGTGAAGGTCACGCTCGGCCCCAAGGGCCGGAACGTGGTCATCGAGAAGTCCTTCGGCTCGCCCACGATCACCAAGGACGGCGTCACCGTCGCCAAGGAGATCGAGCTCGAGAACAAGTTCGAGAACATGGGCGCCCAGATGGTCAAGGAGGTCGCCTCCAAGACCTCGGACGTCGCGGGTGACGGCACCACCACCGCGACCGTCCTGGCCCAGGCCATCTTCCGCGAGGGCTCCAAGCTCGTGGCCGCCGGCCACAACCCGATGGCGATCAAGCGCGGCATCGACAAGGCCGTCGCCGCCATCACCGAGGAGCTGAAGCGCATCTCCAAGCCCACCAAGGATCGCAAGGAGATCGCCCAGGTCGGCACCATCTCCGCCAACGGCGACACGACCATCGGCGAGATCATCGCCGAGGCGATGGAGAAGGTGGGCAAGGAGGGCGTGATCACGGTCGAGGAGGCCAAGGGCCTCGAGACCACCCTCGAGGTCGTCGAGGGCATGCAGTTCGACCGCGGCTACCTCTCCCCCTACATGGTCACCGACCCCGAGCGGATGGAGGTGGTCCTGGAGGATCCCTACATCCTCATCCACGAGAAGAAGATCTCGGCGATGAAGGATCTCCTCCCCCTCCTCGAGCAGATCGCTCGCTCCGGCCGTCCGCTGCTCATCATCGCCGAGGACGTCGAGGGCGAGGCGCTCGCCACGCTCGTGGTGAACAAGCTCCGCGGCACGCTGAACGTCGCCGCCGTCAAGGCGCCCGGCTTCGGTGATCGCCGCAAGGCCATGCTCGAGGACATTGCCATCCTCACCGGCGGCACCATGATCGCCGAGGACCTCGGCATCAAGCTCGAGAGCGTGACCCTCAAGGATCTCGGCCGCGCCAAGCGCGTCACCATCGACAAGGACAACACCACCATCGTCGATGGCGCCGGCGAGAAGGAGAAGATCGAGGGCCGCGTCAAGCAGATCCGGGTCCAGATCGAGGAGACCACCTCCGACTACGATCGCGAGAAGCTCCAGGAGCGCCTCGCGAAGCTCGTCGGCGGCGTGGCCGTCGTCAAGGTCGGCGCTGCGACCGAGACCGAGATGAAGGAGAAGAAGGCTCGCGTCGAGGACGCCCTCCACGCGACCCGTGCGGCCGTCGAGGAAGGCATCGTCCCCGGCGGTGGCGTCGCCCTCATCCGTGCGCAGAGCTCGCTCGAGAACCTCAAGGTCAACGACGAGCAGCGCTTCGGTGTCGCCATCATCCGCCGCGCCATCGAGGAGCCCCTCCGCCAGATCGTCGCGAACGCCGGCGAGGAGGGTTCGATCATCCTCAACAAGGTGCGCGAGGGTCAGGGCAACTACGGCTACAACGCTGCGACCGAGCAGTACGGCGACCTGCTCGAGATGGGCGTCATCGACCCGGTGAAGGTCGTCCGCTCGGCTCTGCAGAACGCGGCCAGCGTGGCGAGCCTGATGCTCACGACCGAGGCGCTCATCGCCGAGAAGCC
>Ga0180216_1001731_pt1 | contig 18995 bp, 18 predicted proteins | sample eDN3rd37CBELigMG_FD_128879 | JGI IMG/M metagenome (GOLD analysis project Ga0180216, IMG submission 128879) | Enriched Miracle-Growth compost microbial communities from Emeryville, California, USA - eDNA 3rd pass 37_C BE-Lig MG (version 2)... ...
GAAACCCGGTGTCAGATCAGTTTTTCCCCGGTTCTGTCGGGGCTAGATCGACGGCCACCCCCTGGGGACGCACCTGAAGGCGCGAAACATGAGTTGACGCCGGGTTTCTTGTGGGCTGACGAGGAGAGCTGGTCGATGAGTCGCCGGGAGAAGCTTCTTGATAAGATGAAAAGGACGCCGGGGATGGTTCGCTACGGCGACGTCGAATCGTTGTTGCTCCACGAGGGTTTCGTCCTGTTCAACAGCCGAGGCAGCCATCGCACGTTCCACCGGGCCGACGGCGTCGTTCTGACCGTGGTGGTCCCCCACGGCCGCCACAAGACATGCAATCCCACCGACATCAAGCGCATCCTGGAGGCATTGGGACGATCATGACGACTACTCACGTCTATCGGGGCTATGTCTTCACAATCGAGTATGAGCCAAAAGACCCGGCTTATATCGTGGATTTTCCCGACATTCCCACCATCATTACCAGTGGCTCGACGCTCCCCGAAGCGTTCGCCCACGCCTGCGAGGCGCTGGATCTCCACCTGGAAAGCCTTCAGAAGCTCGGCCTCGCCCCGCCCGAGCCCCGTCATCGCCTGGTTCTGGAGACGGTTGGCTCGGCGTGAATGGAAGCACTGGTGGGCCGTGACGGCGGCCGACCGCCCGGGTAGCCCACATTTGTGTTTCACTTCCCCGCGCTTGACCATCTGGCCATAATGTCTACGAATTTCGCCCAGATTAACGAAGGCCGAAAGCCGGTGGGCGGCTTGGAATTTGAGTCATCCGGCGCGAAGCGAGAGACGGAGCCGCATGAGCAAGCAACTGGATTGGGATTCCATCGACGGAATCGTCCTCGACGCGGTGGGCACCTTGATCAAGCCGACACCCTCGGTGGCCGACGCCTACGCCGAGGCGGCGGCGCGGCAAGGGGTGGAACTCGCCGCGGGGGACGTTCGGGCGCGGTTTCGAGCCGCGTTTGGCGACGACTCGATCCAGGGGGATCGGGGGATTTATTCGACCGACGAGGAGGTCGAGCGGCGGCGGTGGCGGGCGATCGTGGCCGGGGTCTTGCCCGAGGTTCCCGACCCCGACGGAGCGTTCGATGAGCTTTGGGACCACTTCGGCCGGCCCGAAGCCTGGCGGTGCTTTCCCGACGCCGCGCCGGCGGTCGAAGCCATCCTCGAAGCCGGTCTGAGGGTCCGCATCGGCTCGAATTTCGACTCTCGGTTGCGGGGGGTGATCGCCGGGCTTCCGGAACTCGCCCCGATCGCCGACGATCCGGTGATCTCGTCGGAAGTCGGGTTCCGCAAGCCGCATCGGTCATTCTTCGGGGCCGTCGTCGACCGCTTCGACCTGCCCCCGGAGCGGATTTTGTCGGTTGGCGATGATCTGGAGAACGACGTCCTGGGCGCGCGGCGCGCGGGGGTTCGGGCGCTTTACCTTGACCGGGGCGGCGAGTTGCCCGGCGGCGTGGAGAGCGTCCCGGATTTGCTGGCCCTGATCGAGGGGCGCGCCGGAACCCTGAAGTTTGGCGGGCGAGTTTGACGATGGACGAGGATGAGGGCGATTCGGGGCGCGCCGATCGGTGAAGAGCGACGGCCGCCGCGGCAAAGTTCCGACTCGGCTTGCCCGCCGGGGCGAGTTGGATTAGATTTCCGCCTGGCCAGGAAGGCCGGCGACGAATCGCCATTCCCAGCGGTTGGTGTCGAACTCGGAAGACCGGACTGGACTTGAGCCCAAGATCCGCGTTTCGTCGCCTTCGGTTCTGGTCTGCTCCTTTCAGGGAAGAAAGGAATCGCCAGTGGTCGCAACGGTCGAACAACTCGCGGCCTTGGTAAGCGGTCGTCTCGTCGGCGATGGGAACGTCTCGATTCACTCGGCCCGCCCGGTGAACGAGGCGGGGCCGGGAGACATCACGTTCATCGAGAACGAGCGCTACGCCAAGCTGCTTCGCACGTCTCCGGCTTCGGCCGCCATCGTCGGTCCCCATTTCCGCGTCAACAAGCGGTCGCCGGTCAAGGCGGACCTGCCGGTCATCGAAGTGGATGACCCGATCGCGGCCTTCATCCGGGTGCGCGCCCATCTCAGCGGGGAGGCGAAGACGCGCTGGGTGGGAATCCACCCCCAATCGTGGGTCGCCCCCACCGCCTCCATTGGCGCCAACGTGGCGATTTATCCATTCGCCTACATCGGCGACGGGACGGTCGTCGGCGACGGCTCGACGATTCACCCCGGCGCGGTCATTGGCGACGGCGCCCAAATCGGTCGCGACTGCGTGATCCACCCCAACGCCGTGCTCTATCCGGGCGTCGTCCTGGAGGATCGGGTTGAGGTCCACGCCGGGGCCGTGCTGGGCGGCGACGGCTTCGGCTATCGCCAGGTCGACGGCCGGCACGTCAAGATCCCCCACACCGGGCGGCTGGAGGTTGGCTCCGACGTTGAGATCGGCGCCAACTGCACGATCGACCGGGCGACCTTCGAGGCCACCCGGATCGGCGAGGGGACCAAGATCGACAACCTCGTCATGATCGGTCACAACAACCAGATCGGCCGCCACAACCTCCTCTGCGCCCAGGTGGGCATCGCCGGAAGCTGCACCGTGGGCGACTACGTGGTGATGGCCGGTCAGGCCGGGATCAAAGACAAAACCCAGATCGGCGACGGCGTGATCGTGGGAGCTCAATCGGGGGTCCACCGCAACATCCCGAGCGGTCAGCAGGTTCTGGGCGCCCCGGCGATCCCGGTGCGCGAACAGCGCCGGCTGTTTCAGATGATCGCCCGGTTGCCCGACATGCACCGCCAGCTCCGCGAACTGTCCGCGCAGATCGAGGCGATCTCGGCCGTCGTGCCGCTGAGCCCCAACCACGACGGGACGGTTGGCGACGTCGACCACCGCCACGGCGCGGGCGCCGCCGACGCCGACGTCGATCCCACGGGTTTCTGAGGCCCGAAATCGAGGGAGTTGAATCGCGTGTCCACCCTCCAGGAACGAACCAGGCCGAGGCGCTCCATGGGCCGCCTCGCCGCGTCCCAGCGCCCGGCCGAGGCGCCGGTGATCGGGCTCTTGGCCGGCAACGGTCGGTTTCCGATCCACTTCGCCAGAGTCGCCCGAGAGCAGGGGTACGCCGTCTCGTGCGTCGGCATCAAGTACGAGGCGGATGAGGAGCTGCGCGACCTCTGCGCGACCTTTGACGTCGTCGGCGTCGCCAAGCTCGGCAAGATGATCCGAACCTTCCGCCGCCGGGGCGTGACGCAAATCGTCATGGCGGGCAAGGTCACAAAGAACGTGATGTACACCCCCTGGCGGATGATCCAGCTTTGCCCCGACCCGCGGACGATCCAGTGGTGGTATCGTCGGACCCGGGCCGACAACCGCGACGATTCGCTGCTTCTCTCCATCATCGACGAGTTCGGCCGCGATGGCATGACCTTCGGCTCGGCCCTCGACTACTGCCCGGAGCTTCTCGTGAAGGAAGGACTACTCACCCGAACCGCGCCGACCCCCGCCGAACGCCAGGACATCGAATTCGGCTGGGTGATGGCGAAAGAGATGGGCCGCCTCGATGTCGGCCAATCGGTCGCGATCAAGGAAAAGGCCACCCTGGCGATCGAGGCCATTGAGGGAACCGACCTCTGCATCGAACGCGCCGGCCAGCTTTGCCGGGCCGGCGGATGGACGCTCGTGAAAGTGGCAAAACCCCAGCAAGACATGCGGTTCGACGTGCCCACCGTCGGCCTCGTCACCATCGAGAACCTCCGCAAAGCCGGCGCTCGGGTCCTGGCGATCGAGGCCGACAAGACGATCGTCATCGACCAGGCCGAGGTCATCGAACGCGCCGACCGCTACGGCATCAGCATCATCGCCGTCCGCGACGGCTTCACCGCCTGAATTCGACCGCCGAGTTTTGCCAGCCCCCGCCGAACCGCCCGCCGACCGCCTCGGCCCGCGGCTTCGGCGATTTTTATGCGCGCGGACGATATTTCATGCGTTTGAGCGAACAGCCACTGAGCTTGCCGCTTGAATTCCGCTGGGTATTCCGACGCGGTTTTCCACGACCCGAAAACGGAGAAGTCGGATGAAGCGATCGACCCAGAACTCGGCGCTGCTGGCCCTGGCGACCCTCGTGAGCGGGGTCGTGCTGATCGCGACGGCTCCGGCCTGGGGCCTCGCGCTGTTGGTGTTCATGATCTCGATGAACATGGTCCCGGCGACGCGGATCATCCAGACCAGAGCCGCGCGGGGCGAACTGGCGGGACTGAGGCCGGGCCTGCCGATCGCCCTTACGGATCTTGGGACCGTCTACGAAGCCCGCATCCTCGACGCCAAGCCCCCGGGCGGCGACGAAATCACGGAAGTCGGCGCCGACCACTTCGTCGTCAGAAGCGCGACCGGCGCCGAAACCCGCATCCCGGCGGCCTCCATCAAGGCGGTGATCTGGACGAGATCAGAACGCGAAACGCGGCCGGTGTTCTGATATGATCGACCCCGCATCGTTGCGATTTATCATCGGTCAAGGTAACTGGTTTCGCGAGGCGCGGACCTTCACCAACCAGTTCGATCCTCACTATTGGGATGACTTCCGCCCGTGCCGTGAAGGGGAAATAGCGGCGTGCGAGCGCGCGGTCAACCGTCGGCTGCCTGGCGACTTTCGCGAGTTCCTCCTGGGGGTTGGCGCGGGAAACTTCGGCTCCGGGGGCGAGATCTACACGCTGGAGGAGATCGTCCTGGCCAGCCACGGTCCATTTTTAACCATGCTCGGCAGCGCGGACTGGGCCACCGACGAGGCGCAGCGCCGGCTTTATGCGTCGCGCGGAGCCGATAATCCCCGGCCCGAGCTGTTTACCGACGATGCCATGATTTGCGATGGCGTGAACCTGATCGACCTCTTGCAAATCGGGAGCGACGGGCAAGGATGTTACCATCAACTCTACTTGGCGGACCCTCCGCGCCCATTCGGCTACTGCCTGCTCGACTGCGGCGAGAGTTTCGAGGACCGGCTCCCCTCCTTCACCGACGGGCTCAAGCACATCCTCACCATGCATTGGCGGAGCGCCAACGGGGTGGATCAAGCCACCAAGTTCGGGCTCGACATCTCGGGAATCACATGGGATGAATGACCCGCCCGCTTGGAACTCCGAGCGAGTTCGGGCCATCGCTCAAGGGGCCGTCGGGCTGGCGTCTCATGACGCGATCTCGGGCACCGCGAACGGCTCGCGGTATTCGCGTCGGGCCAGTTTGTTCGCCTCGTCGGCGAAGTCGCCGGTGAAGCGGTCGCGGTCGGGGTCGTAGGTGAGCAGGGGGCCCAGGGTGGCCGGGACGTCGTCGAGGTTCACGCCGTTGTCGCGCAGGTAGTCGCGGCAGCGGTCGAAGGCGTCGGTGAGTTCCTTGTTCTCGGCGATCGAGGCGCGGATGGTTTCGGGGGGCGTGGCTTTGCCGAGCCGGTGCGAGACGTTCGCCAGGTGGCAGCAGGCGGTGGAATGGTGTCCCACGTGGGCCTCGGCCGCCAGGTCGTCGGCTTTCCGGCTCCGGACGGCGGCCAGGAAGTTCGCCAGGTGGGTGGACTCCAGTTTCCCGGCGTTTTCGTCGCTCGCGATGTCCTCGATCTTCTTGCCGTCGTGGTCGTAGAGGGCCCCGCCGGTCCCGTCGCCCGCGAAGTAGCCCCCCTCGCAGTCGAGGATGACGCCGCCGGTTCGGCCGCGGAACTTGCCGATCGCGTTTGGGCCCTTGGCGACGCTCAGGTTGCGGACCTCGCAGATGAGCGGGGCCGGCTGGTAATCGAAGAACGCGAGGTGCGTGTTGGCCGTCTCGCCGCAATCGTCGAACCCGAATCGACCGCCGATGCTCAGGACGCGCGCGGGCGCCTGCTCTTGACCCAGAGCCCATCGGCAGATGTCGATTACGTGAATGCCGTTGTTGCCCATCTCGCCGTTGCCGGTGTCCCAGAACCAGTGCCACTCGTAGTTCAACTGCCGGCGCATCAAGGGTTCCTTGGGCGCTGGGCCACACCAAAGGTCGTAATCCACGGTGCTCGGCGGGGGCGTGGGCTTGTCGACCTTGCCGATGCCCTCTCGGGGGCGATACACCAGGGCGTGGGCGTAACGCAAGTCGCCAAGTCGCCCGTCGCGCAGGGCGTCGAACACCCCGCGCAAAAACGTGCTTGAACGGTTCTGGGTGCCCACCTGAACCATCCGGTCGTATTTGCGAGCCGCCGCCACCATCTGCCGCCCCTCCCACAGGTTGTGCGAGAACGGCTTTTCGACGTACACATCCTTGCCCGCCTGGCAGGCCCAGACCGTCGCCAGACCGTGCCAGTGGTTGGGCGTGGCCACGACCACCGCGTCGATGCTCTTGTCATCGAAGACCCGGCGCGGGTCCGCGTGCGTCTCGATCTTGTCGTTGTAATCGTGAAGCGCTTTCGTCTCGCGATCGAGAAACGCCTTGTTCACGTCGCAAAGCGCGACGATCCGGACGCCGGGAAGCTCCCGAATCCGCCCGATAAGCTGATGCCCGCGCCCGCCGACGCCGCCGACGGCCTTCGTGTCCCCAAGCCCCACCACCGCCAGGCGTATCTCATCGTTGGGGCCGCCCGATTGCGCCCGGGATTGGCCGAGGAACAGCCCCGGCATCCCAAACGCCGCCCCCGCCGCCATCGAACCCTTCAAAACGTCCCTGCGCGTAATTTGTTTCATGGTTTCGCTCGCAATGGAAACGGTCGTGTTCCGGGGATGAAGCGATCAAGGCCGAGAGGCAAGCGGGTCGATGGTTATTTGTTCAACTTCGCATCCATCTCCGCGCCGCCGTAGCGACGAACGATCTCCGCGCACCTCTGGCGAACGCGGGGGTCGACGCGGGAGTTGTGCATTTCGACGAGCGCGGCAGCCACCTTGGGTTGGAGGGATTCCGGCACGCCGTGACCGAGCCCCCAGAGCGCCCGCTGGCCGTTGTTGATCCAGTCGGGGTCGGAGAGGGTGTCGATCAGTTTATCCACCACGGCCTCGTTCTTGTCGTTGAGCGTGGAGAGGCCGAAGTAGATCGCGTCGCCGTGCGTCTCGGGCTCGTCGGCCAGTTCGATCAGCCGCGCGGCGAGCGTCGGAGTGACCTTCGCTCCCCAGAGCCCCCGCAGCGCCTCGCGCCGCGTCTCCCGCCTGGGCGCTTTCAGGACTTCAAGCACGATGCGCTCCGACTCCCCCTCAATCACGCCGTCGCCGTAGAGAAACAACAGGTGGGAGATGGATTGCGCCAGCGCGTTCGGATCGAGTCCGTAAGCGGCCTGGGCGAGCGCCAGGTCTCCCGGCTGGGGGTCGGTGGCGCGGAGCGCGTAAAGGGCCGCCAGGAGCATCTCGCCGCGCCCGTTTTCCACGAGGGGGAGGATCAGGGGGCGGAACGGCGCGCGGTCGAACTGGATGTCGGAGGTCTGCGAGAGCACCCGCAGGGCCGACAGCTTCTTGGCGTCGTCGGGGCCGGAAAGGGCGTCGCGCATTGCCTCGACCGCCGCGGCCCGGCGCTCGGCCGCGCCCTCGCCCAGCGATCGGAGGTCCTTGACCCATTGGTCTTGCAAATCGGCCGCGACCGGCGCCGGCGCGGGGGCCGGAGTCGGAGCCGGCGCGCGGCGGGCGGAGAAAATCGGTTGGAGCGCTCGGCCGAGGGATTGCAGGCGCGATTGCAGATCTTCGGCCGTGTCGTCGTCGATCGTGCCGTCGGGCCCCAACTCCTCGCGCCAGTCGATGAGCGCTTGCCGAAGTTGCTCGATGGCCTCGCGGGTCCGCTCGGCCCCGCTCGCCTTCTTCGCTGGTTTGTCCGCCTCCTGGGCCGCCGCGTGGCTTCCCCAGGAGATCGTCAAGGCCACAACCGCAATCAGAACGCGCCGGCTGGACATGTTGGCCTCCGAACAAATGCGGCTATGAAGCTCCCCCCGCGCCGATCACTCCTCGCCCGCCACGGTATTGCGCAGGACGCCGACGCCTTCCATTTCCACCTCGACGACATCGCCGGGGTGGAGCGTCGGGGTCTCGCCGGACGTGCCGGTGAAGATCAGGTCGCCGGGGTGGAGGGTGACGTACCGGCTGATGAAGCTGACGGTGTCGGCGACGTTGTGGATCATGTTGCTGGTGTTCTCCTCCTGCTTCACCTCGCCGTTGATCCTCACGCGCAAAAGAAGGTTGTCGTAATCAAGTCCCGAGGCGATGTACGGCCCGACGGGACCGAAGGTGTCGGCCCCCTTGGCGCGCCACCACTGGATGTCCTTGTCGCCCTCGTCGTTCTGCCAGTGGCGATCGCTGACGTCGTTGCCGCAGGTCACGCCGAGGACGTAATCGAGCGCGTCCTCCTTGGAAACCTTGCTGGCCCGCTTGCCGATGACGATCACCAACTCGCCTTCGGCGACGACCGGCCCGGGAGCGTCCTTGGGAATGACGATCGTTTCGCCGTCGGCGATCAGGCAGGAGACGGGTTTGAGGAACGGCTGGGGGATGCGGAGAAGCGGCGGGATTTCCTCGGTGCCCAGATGGCTGCGGTAGTTGCTCGCCAGCGCGAAGACCTGCGTCGGCTTCGTCGGCGGAAGCAAGGTCACGTCCTTCAACGCGTGGGTCCGGTCGGTCTTCGAGAACTCGCCAAACAGGTCGCCCTTCAGCTCGCGGACGCGGTCCCCCTCCAACACGCCATAAGCGGTGGAGTCGCCGGACCGGAACCGCAAGTAGCGCTCGCCGGCCTTCGCCGGCTCGGCCGCGAGGACCCAGCCCGAAAGGAGGAACAACCCCAGAACGCCCGCCCGCCGCATCCAGACCACATGTCGCATCACCAGTCCCCCTCGGGCCGCCGATCAGTCCTCGAAGTCGAACCGCGACGAATCATCGCGGCCGCCCTAGTTTCGGCGATCGGATCCGCGCCGGCAAGATGCCGGCGGGCCTGAATACGATGGACGCGCGGTTGGTCGGCGCGCGTCTCGAACAAGTCAACCGCCCACGGGACCGCGCCGTCGGATGGAAATGGCGTCGTCGCGTTTTCATTAATTTGTGCAACGAATATGGGCGGGGAAGCTCCCAGAGGCGGCGATCCAGCTCCGCGGCGCGACTCGAAGCCCTCATCCATGAGCATTCGGTATCCCGCTTGCTCGACCAGAGGTTCCGAGAATGGCTCACTTATGGTACCTTGCTACGGGCGAGTCATCGTTGGTCTGGTCTCTGGCGCGACTTTCGCGCCGCGCCCCGGAACCACGGGTGGCCCGCCGCGGACACCTGGCACGCCGTTTCAAGAAGATGGCCTCGGTTCGATCGCCGGATCCAGGCGGCAATACCGTTCGTGCCGACAGACACCTCGTGAGGACACCTTCCCCCGTAAGGGTCGAGCATGGGCATGACGGTCGCGGTTTTCCTCGGATTCATTCTGGCCTTGATCGCGCCTGCTCTACACCGGGCCACGGGGCGCGCCGCCGGCTGGATCCTGGCTCTGGCGCCCCTGGCCGTTACCGCGTACTTCGCCGGATTTCTGGGGCCGATCGCCTCGGGCGAGACCTTTCACGTCGGCCACGCCTGGGTTCCTTCGCTGGGTGTGAACCTGTCGTTCACCCTGGACGGGTTGGGCCTGCTCTTCGCGCTTTTGGTCAATGGCGTTGGCGCGCTGGTGCTGGTTTACGCGGGCGGGTATCTGGCGGGGCACCCCGATCTGGGCCGCTTTTACGCCCTCTTGCTGACCTTCATGGCCTCGATGCTGGGGCTGGTCCTCGCCGACAACCTCCTGCTCCTCTTCGTCTTCTGGGAGTTGACGAGTTGGAGCTCGTATTTCCTCATCGGCTTCGAGCATGAACGGGCCGCGGCGCGCGCGGCCTCGTTGCAGGCGTTGTTGGTGACCGCCGGGGGAGGCCTGGCGCTTATGGCCGGGTTCCTGCTCCTGGGACAGGCGGGCGGGAGCCTGGAACTCTCCGCCTTGCTGGACGGTTCAACCGACGCGCGGGCGCACCCGCTGTACGCGCCGATCCTGCTCTTGGTCCTGGTCGGGGCGTTCACCAAGTCGGCCCAGTTCCCTTTCCACTTCTGGCTGCCCGCCGCGATGGAGGCGCCGACCCCCGTCAGCGCCTACCTGCACTCGGCGACGATGGTCAAGGCGGGCGTCTACCTGCTGGCGCGGCTCAGCCCGGTCCTGGGGGGAACGGAACTCTGGGTCGGAATTGTGTCGGTCGTCGGCGGGGTGACCATGCTGGTCGGGGCCTGCCTGGCGCTCGCGCAATCGGACCTCAAGCGGATCCTGGCCTATTCGACGGTCAGCGCCCTCGGCATGTTGACGCTCTTCCTGGGCATCGGCGGGGAGTTGGCGGTCCAGGCGGCGATGGCGTACCTGCTGGCCCACGCGCTGTACAAGGGCGCCCTCTTCCTCGTCGCCGGGGCGGTGGACCACGCGACGGGCTCGCGCGACGTCGACCGCCTCGGAGGGTTGGGGAGGGCCATGCCCGTGACGGCTCTGGCCGCCGGAGCCGCCGCGCTGTCGATGGCGGGCCTGCCGCCGTTGTTCGGCTTCATCGCCAAGGAGTTGTCCTACGAGGCGGCGATGGCGGCGCCCGCGGCCGCGTGGGTCACGGCCGCGGCCGTCGCCGCGAACGTCCTGCTCGTGGCCGTCGCCGGGGTGGTTGGTCTCCGGCCGTTTCTGGGCAAGTCCCTCCCCACTCCCCAGCGCCCGCATGAGGGGCCGCCGAGTCTCTGGCTGGGGCCCATCAGCCTCGCCGCGCTGGGCCTGGTCGCGGGCGTCTGGCCGGCGATGGGGGCGGAACGGCTCCTGTCCGCGGCCGGCGCGTCGGTTTTGAGGCGGGGGGTGGATCTCCACCTGGCGTTGTGGCACGGCCTGACCCCCGCGCTCGCCTTAAGCGCCCTCACGCTCGCCGGCGGCGTCGGCGCGTACGCGGGCCGCGGCCTGCCTCGGAAGCTGGCGTCCCGGTGGGAGGGGGCCGCGCGCTGGGGGCCGGCCGGGTGGTACGAACTGGGGTTGGCGGGCTTGAACCGGCTGGCCGTCGGTCAGACCCGGCTTCTGCAGAGCGGCTATCTCCGGTACTACCTCATGCTCACCGTGGTCGCGACCGCCGGTTTGACGGGCTACGTTCTGGCCACTCATGGCTCGTTTGAGATGGCGCTCGACTGGTCGAAGCTGCGCTTCTACGAGGCGTTGCTGGCGGGCCTGATTTTACTGGCGGTCCTGGCGGCGGTGCTGGCGAAGTCGCGGCTCGCCGCCATCGCCGCCCTCGGGGTGGTCGGCTACAGCGTGTCGCTGATCTTCGTCCTGTTCGGCGCGCCGGACCTGGCGATGACGCAATTTCTGGTTGAGACGCTGACCGTCATCCTGTTCGTGCTGGTGTTTTACCACCTGCCGGAAACTCGGATCATCTCCAACGGGGCGGCCCGGTGGCGGGACGCCGTCATCGCGGCGGGCGTCGGGGCCGTCATGACGACCCTCGTGCTGGTCGGCACTCCCGAGCATTACGAGCCGATCTCGGCCTACTTCGCCGAGCACAGCGTCACGGCGGGGCACGGCCGCAACGTCGTCAACGTGATTCTGGTTGACTTCCGTGGCCTGGACACGCTTGGCGAGATCACGGTCCTCGCGGTGGCCGCCATCGGGGTCTTCGCCCTGCTGAAGCTGCGCCGAAGGGAGGACGACGCCTCGGGGGCGAGCCTCGCCGCGCCGGTTCCGCCGGCGGCGGCGACCGGCATCCCGAGCGACGGGTCGAACGACGAAACGCGATCCGACGACGACGAGACCAGCCAGGGGTGGAGAAAGCCCGCCGAAGTCGGGGGAGACGGCCAGTGACATCGCTCATTCTCCGCACGACGGCCCGTTTCATGATGCCGTTGCTGCTCTTGTTCTCCCTCTTCCTGCTGCTCCGCGGCCACAACGAACCGGGCGGGGGGTTCAGCGGCGGCCTGGTGGCGGCCGCGGCCTTCGTGCTGTACCGCTTCGCCTTCGGCGCCGAGGAGGTCCAGCGGTCGCTGCCCGTGGACCCGAAGGCGATGATTGGCGCGGGCCTGCTGGTGGCCGTCGCGAGCGGCTCGCTGGCCTTGCTGGCGGGCAAACCGCTGATGACCAGCCTCTGGACGCGGCTGCGGACGCCGGGATTCGGCGACTTCGACCTGGGGACGCCGCTGCTCTTCGACGTCGGCGTCTACCTGGCGGTGCTGGGGGTCACGCTCTCGATCATCCTGCCTCTGGCGGAGGAGTGACATGTCGACGCTGCTGGCCATCGTCATCGGCTGCCTGTACGCCGCCGGCATTTACATGATGCTCCGACGCAGCCTGTTCAAGCTGATCCTCGGGCTCGTGCTCTTATCCCACGGGGCCAACCTGCTGATCTTCACGGTGGGCGGGCTCACCCCGGGCCGTCCGCCGGTCGTTTCGCCCGGGGCGACCGAACCGATCACCCCGTACGCCGACCCCATGCCCCAGGCGTTGATCCTAACGGCCATCGTCATCGGCTTCGCCGTGCTGGCCTTCTCCCTCGCGCTGTTTCACCGCGCGTATCAGACCTTCGGCAGCGACGACCCGGACGACCTGAACGTGAGCGATCGATGAAAGACGTCTTGCTGGTGTTGCCCCTGCTGATCCCCTTGACGACCGCCGCGGTCTCGCTGGTGGCCTGGCGCCGAACCGCGCTGCAGCGCGTCCTGGCCGTCTTCGGGACCGTGGCCCTGCTGGGCGCCGGGCTGGCGCTGCTCGCCTTCGTCCGGCGCGACGGCATCATCGCGACTCAGGAGGGGGGCTGGCCGGCGCCTTACGGCATCACCCTCGTCGCCGACCTGTTCAGCGCCATCATGGTGACGTTGGCCGGCGTGGTCGGCCTGGTGGTCGTCCTCTTCTCCCTGGCCAGCATGGACCGGGGGCGGGAGGCGTTCGGCTACTACCCGCTGGTCCACGCCCTTTTGCTGGGCGTTTGCGGAGCCTTCCTAACCGGCGATTTGTTCAACCTCTACGTCTGGTTCGAGGTCATGCTGATGGCCTCGTTCGTGCTGCTGGTCCTGGGCGGAGAGCGGCCGCAGTTGCACGGGGGGATCAAGTACGTCACGCTCAACCTGGTGTCGTCGGCCGTGTTCCTGGCGGCGGTGGGCATCCTCTACGGCCTGACCGGCACGCTGAACATGGCGGATCTGGCGCGCAAGCTGGACGGGATCGAGCACACGGGCACGGTGACGGCCGTGGGGATGCTCTTCCTCGTCGCGTTCGGCATCAAGGCGGCCGTCTTCCCGCTGTTCTTCTGGTTGCCGGCCTCCTACCACACGCCGCCGGGGGCGGTGTCGGCCCTCTTCGCCGGCCTGCTCACCAAGGTGGGGGTGTACTCGCTGATCCGCGTCTTCACCTTGTTGTTCATCGGGGAGGTGGGCTTCACTCACGTATTGATCCTCGTCCTCTCGGGGCTGACGATGCTGACTGGGGTGCTGGGCGCCATCGCCCAGGCCGAGTTTCGCCGCGTCCTCTCGTTCCTCCACATCGGCCAGATCGGCTACATGACGATGGGGCTCGCCCTGGCGGGCCTGGCCGACTCGCCGCCGCTGGCGATCCTGGCGTTGGCGGGCTCGATCTTCTACATCGCCCACCACATCGCCTCGATGACGAACCTGTTCCTGGTCAGCAGCGTGGTCCGGCGGCTCTGCGGGACGTTCGTGCTGGCGCGTCAGGGGGGGCTCTATCAATCCCAACCGCTGCTGGCCGTCCTGTTTCTGATCCCGGCCCTGTCCCTCTCGGGAATGCCCCCCTTGTCGGGGTTTTTCGCCAAGCTTTCGCTGGTGCGGGCCGGGCTCGGCGCCGAGCGGTACGCCATCGTGGCCGTCGCGCTGGCGGTGGGACTGCTGACCTTGTTCTCGATGACCACCATCTGGGCGGAGTCGTTCTGGAAGCCCTTGCCCAGCGACGCGACGGCGAGCGCCGGAGAAACCTCTCCGCTTCTGCTGCTGCCCGTGGTCGCGCTGGCCGCGTTGACCGTGGCGATCGGCCTGGGGGCCGAGCCGGTTTTCGCGCTGGCCACGGCCGCGGCGGAACAGTTGCTCCATCGAGAAGAATACATCCGGGCCGTGTTGGGAGCGCCGGCATGACGACGTTCTTGTGGAACATCTTGTTGGCGGTGACCTGGGGGATGGCGACCGGGCAATTCACCGTGCCGAACCTGGTGGTCGGCTTCGTCCTGAGCTATCTGATCCTGCGGTTTTCCCAGCGCCTGCTGGGGCCCTCGCCCTACTTCGCCAAGGTGCCCCAGGTGTTTCGGTTCGCTCTGCGGTACGTCTGGGAGCTGATCCTCGCCAACTTCCGGGTGGCCTATGACGTGCTCGTTCCGGGGGCCTGGCCCACCGGGGGCGCGGGCCGAGCCGCGCGCGCCGGGGCTCCCCGCCCATGGGCGGGCGACGCGGACGCGGGGTACGGCTCGCCCTTCCCGGACAGCCTCCGCGCGCCGCTGGCGTCGGAGTCCTACGTCTGCCCGGGCGTCGTCGCCATCCCCCTGGACGCCCGCACCGACGTCGAGATCACCCTGCTGGCCAATCTAATCACCCTGACCCCGGGCAGCGTGAGCCTGGACCTCTCCGAGGATCGGCGGGTGCTTTACGTCCACGCGATGTACATCGTCGACGGCGACGTCGACGCGTACCGGCGTTCCGTCAAGGAAGGTCTCGAGCGGCGCGTGCTGGAGTTGCTACGATGAGCCAAAGCCTCCTGACGATGACGGAAACGGCGGTCAGGCTGGCCCTGGCGATGGTCGGGCTGGCCCTTTTTCTCACATTCGTTCGGCTCGTGCGGGGGCCGACCCTGCCCGACCGAGTGGTGGCGCTGGACCTGATGGGGGTGCTGGCGGTGGGCATGATCGCGGCCTACGCCGTGGCCACCAATCAGCCGGTCCTGCTCGACCCGGCCACGGTGCTGGCCCTGGTCGGGTTCCTCGGCACGGTGGCCTTCGCCGGATATCTGGAAAGGCGGGGGCGCGATGAGTGAGCAAGTCAGCGCGGCGCTGCTGTTGATCGGCGCCTTCTTCATGCTGCTGGCCGGCCTGGGGGTGCTGCGCCTGCCCGACCTCTTCATGAGGTTGCAGGCGGCGACCAAGGCGTCCACCCTGGGCGTGGGCTGCATGCTGCTGGCGGCTGCCGTCCACTTCCAGGGTCTGGCCGTGACCACCCGGACGACGCTGGTCATCGCGTTCTTCTGCGTCACCGCGCCGGTGGGCGCCCACATGATCGCCCGGGCGGCTTACGCTGCGGGAGTCCCCCTGTGGGAGGGGACCATCGTCGACGAGCTGCGCGAGCGGCGTCGGGCCTCGCGCGACCCGGCCCCCGGCCGGACCGCGGACTCGCCGCCGCCGGTCGAGGACCGCGAGCCGGCCTGACCCGCCGGCCCTCGCGCAAGCTCAACCGGATTGAAACGATCTCGGGACGCGTTTCCGGGCGAGCGGGGGAGCCCGGCCTCCGCCTTCTCGAAGGCGACCGTCCTCGGGACGGGGGGCCGGGGCTTCCCGGTACGCCTTTGTATTAAGATAATTTCCGGGGCCCGCCCCAGCGCGGGGGCCGATTTCTCAAACCACCCCGACCCGCGGAGGGCGAAAGGGATCGCATGGCGGAACGACTCACCGAGGAAACCCTGAACACGCCCGTCCACGAGCACATGCGAACGGACTACGTCCACCTCCGCCCGGACATGACGGTCGCCGAGGCGCTTGAGTTCATCCTCGAGACGCAGCCCGCGGGGCGGATCATCTATTTCTACGTCGTCGATGACGACGGCCGCCTGCGGGGCGTCGTCCCGACCCGGAGGCTTCTCCTGAGCCCGCGGGATCGGCTCCTCTCCCAAATCCTGATCACGCCGGTGGTCGCCCTGCCCAAAGACGCCACGGTCCTCGACGCCTGCGCGTTCTTCACCCTGCACAAGCTCCTGGCGTTCCCGGTCGTGGACGAGGAGCGCCGGATGATCGGCCTCGTTGATGTCGACATGTACACTCGGGAGCTCAGAGACCTGGACCGGTGGGAGAGCCACAACGACCTGTTTCAGTTGATCGGCGTCCAGGTGACCCAGGCGCAACAGCGGTCGGTCCCCACCCTCCTGCGGCGACGATTTCCGTGGCTGCTCGCCACCCTGGCCGGGGGCCTGCTGACCGCCGCCATCACGGACTTTTACTACAGCGTGGCCTCGTTGACGCTCGTCCTCCCGTTCATCCCGCTCGTCCTGGCGCTCTCCAGCAGCGTCGCCGCCCAATCCGTCAGCCTCGCCCTCCAGTCGCTCCACGGTCAAGACGCCACTTGGGCGAGGCTGCGCTCCAAGCTCAGCCGAGAACTGGCGATCGGCGCCCTCCTCGGGATGGGGTGTGGGTTGATCGTGGGGATGGTCGTCTTCATCTGGAAGGGGGATCCCACGATGTCGTTGGGTCTTCTCGGAAGCGTTGTGGGCGGCGTGACCTGCGCCGCGGTGCTCGGCTTCGCCACGCCCTACCTGTTTCGGATGCTCGGCCGCAACCCGCAGGTCGCCGCCGGGCCGATCACGCTCGTCGCGGCGGACGTGGCGTCGCTGTTGGTGTACTTCAACCTCGCCCGTTTGTTGCTCGCCTGAACGCGGGGCGCGCGACGCCCCGATTTTCCTTGAGAAGCGCCGTCGGGTCGGTTCCAATGCGTTCCGCGACCAACCCAACCGCGAGGAGGCGGACCGGAGCGTCGGACGGCTCTTCCTCATGGAAGTCGAGAAACCTCGACCCAACGACCGAGACGAGTGGGAGCGGCATCATGAACCCGGCAACGCGCGGCGCGCGGACGCTTCGACCAATCTGGATGTGTCTCGGATTCCTCCTCTGTCCTGGAATCACGAGCGCGGCCGACGATCCCGTCTCCTCCAAGCAATTCGAGGCCCAGGCCCTGCCGGCGCTCGAGGTCGAGGAGTCTTACGACTTCCTGAAGCAGCACGCCGACGGCCTTCCCCCCCGCTCGCGCGACCCGGACGCGCGGCCCGGCGCCGATGAGATCGAGATCGGCGAGGGCTGGAGCATCGTCATCCCCGCCGACGCCTCAACCCCTCTCGTCACGGCCGCCGAGGAGCTTCAGCGCTATCTAAAAGACGCGATGCGGGTGGTGGCCGAAGTGAAGCGCTCGGAAGACTTCGGCGATTGGCGCGACCATCAAAAGACCATCGTCGCCGCGCCCCGCGACCGGCTGCCCGGGATCGGCGAGGCGCTGAAGGGCTCGAAGGACCATCAGATCGCGGTCGCCGATCAGACCATCGCCGTCTGCGGTTTCGACGACCGGGGGGCGATGTACGGTCTTTATAATTTGATCATGCGTTTCAGCCTGCGCGAGGCGCCCTTTCTGCCGAAGAACCTCAACACCGTGCGCCACAGCCTGTACCAGGCGCGGATGACGCTTTCCGGGCTCGGCTGGATGGAGTGGCCTGATCGTTACCTCGCCACGCTGCCGCTTTATGGCTTCGACGCGATCCATTGCTCGATTTATCGGAACCCGAACAACGCCCCCGGCGTCGAGCCCCACTGGAGCGACTCGACGATGCGCAAGCACCCGCCGGGCGCGATGAAGGACCTGATCGCCCGCGCGGGACGCTTCGGCGTCGACATCTACGCGCCCTTGCTCTACCACTACACCGGCGAGCCCGAGAACGTCGAGGGCCTTCGCAAGCTGGTCCGCGACGTCGTCACCGAGTTTCCCGAAATCCGGGGCTACGTCCTGCTGACCGAAGGCTTCTACTACAAGAAATGGTTCGGCGCGGGGGGGCAGGGGGATGAAGACCTGCGCGCCTGGGCCCGCGAGTGGGCCAAGGCCGTCGGGATCGCCGCCGAGGAAGCCCACAAGATCAACCCGAAGATCGAGATCCTCCCCTGGGAATACAACATCGCCTTCAGCCCCGATCAGGTGGAGACGAAGGCTTATGTGATGACTCAGCTTCCCGAGTCGACCATCCCCCTCTTGACCTTCGAGAACGGCAAGGCGTTCGAGCTTGACGGCCAAAAGGGATACCTACGCGATTACGCGATCAATCAAGTCGGGCCGGCCGAGGTCACCCAGGCGCAACTGCTGGAGACCCGCAAGCGAAACTTCCGCGCCGTCTATTCCAAGGCCGACACCTTCGCCAGTTGGCAGTTCGGCACGTTCCCCTACCTGCCGTTTCCGTACCAGTGGCAAGCGCGGTACAAGGCGATGGAGGACTGGAAAATCCAGGGCGCGCTGGAGTCGTGGAGCTACGGCTTCAAGCCCAACTGGGTCGCCGAAATGCGGGCCTGGTCCGCCTGGACCGACGCGCCGCCGCTTGATGATCTGCTCCGCCAAATCGCGCGACGGGAGTTCGGCCCCGACGGCGTCGAAGACGCGCTCGCGGCCTGGAAACACTTCAGCGAGGCCATTCAGGTTTATCCCGACACCGGCCCGAACTGGGGAAGCTGCAACGCCCTGGCCGCCCCCTTGTTTTTCCAGAAGCCCAAGCCCCGGGCGATGACGGTCAACCACTCGTGGTCGGACCAAAACCTGTGGAGCGCCCATTCGCAGCTGAACCCGCACTGGCCGTACGTGCCCAGCCGCCTGATCTTCTGGCCCGACTTCACCAACACCCGCGACGCGGCGCGCGCCTACATCGGCTTCTTCACCGTCCCCGTGTTCCAAAAGTATCTCAACCTCGCCGCCGATCGCATGGAGCAGGGACTTCAAAGCTATCGCCGTGCCGCGCTGGGCGCTCCGGAGGCGAAGCGAAAATCCGCGTTTCGCGAGGTCCTTCTCGCCGAACAACTCCAGCGCATGATGCGGAGCGAACACGCGATCATCGAGTTCGAGCAACATCGACTCGCGCTGGACCGTTCGTCCGACGCCTCCGAAAAACGAGAGCTACTGGAGAAGATGACCGCGATCCTTAAAGAGGAGCGCGAGCGAACCGTCTCGTCCCGCGAGACCGCCCGCCGCGACTCGCGGCTCGGCTACGAGTGGGAGCAGGATTATATCTACACGCCCGACACGATCGACGAGAAGCTCAAGCTGATCGACGAGACGCTCGACCGCCAGATCCCCGACTA
>Ga0180216_1001732_pt1 | contig 18981 bp, 14 predicted proteins | sample eDN3rd37CBELigMG_FD_128879 | JGI IMG/M metagenome (GOLD analysis project Ga0180216, IMG submission 128879) | Enriched Miracle-Growth compost microbial communities from Emeryville, California, USA - eDNA 3rd pass 37_C BE-Lig MG (version 2)... ...
GTCATCGCCGATGCCGACGAGATCTACGTGAATTTCGCCGATGGCTCGAAGCTGAAGGTGGACAAGGTCGTCGGGCGCGATACGCAGACGGATCTGGCCCTGCTCAAGGTGACGCCAAAGACACCGCTCAAGGATGTCAAATTCGGCGTTTCCGAAACACTCCGCGTGGGCGACTGGGTGATGGCGATCGGCAACCCGTTTGGCCTCGGTGGAACCGTGACGGTCGGGATCATTTCCGCCAAGGCTCGCGACATCAACTCCGGGCCCTATGACGATTATCTGCAGACGGATGCGGCCATTAACAAGGGCAATTCCGGCGGACCGCTATTCAATATGGATGGCGAGGTCATCGGGGTGAACACCGCGATCATTTCGCCGACCGGCGGATCGATCGGCATCGGTTTTGCCATTCCTTCCGACACGGCCACCAATGTCATCGAACAGCTGAAACTTTACGGTGAGACGCGCCGTGGCTGGCTCGGAGTGCGCATCCAATCTGTGACGGAGGATCTGGCCGAGGAGCTCGGGGTCGTTGGAAACAGAGGGGCACTGGTTGCGGCGGTCGAGCCCGGCAGTCCGGCAGAGGAGGCAGGAATCCAGCCGCGCGACGTGATTGTCTCGTTCGATGGCAAGGAGGTCACGACCATGCGCGGTTTGCCCCGGCTGGTGGCGCAAACGCCGATCGGAAAAGTCGTTCAGGTTCAGGTCCAGCGTCAGGGTAAACCCGAGGTCTTATCGGTTACGATCGGGCGTCTGAAAGAGGGGGCGGCTGATGTTACCAGCCAAAAGCCGGACGATGAGCCAACGAGCGAGAATGAGGATCCGGGACCGGTACTCGGCATGACACTGAGCGAGATCACCGATGATCTTCGTCGCCAGTATGCCATAGATCCCAAGGTTGAAGGCGTCGTCGTTGTCGGAGTGGAGCCTGGAAGCGTGGCGGCTGGCAAGAATATAAAGCCCGGCGATGTAATTGTTGAAGCCGGGCATGATCAGGTCCGCAAGCCCAGAGATGTTGCCGACAGCATAGAGCAGATCCGCTCCGGTGGCCGGTCGGCAGTTTTGTTACGGATAGAGGGCAAGCCGGGCGAAGTGCGATTTGAAGCGCTGCAGATCAACTAGCTGGCCTTGAGCGAGCGAAGCTGTCCGGGGCGTTGAAGTTTTGCTGCGTTCCGTCTTGGAAAAGCGATTGAGCGATTGTAGGCCTAAAGACTATTTGAACTTCGAGAGTTGATCTTCGAGAGGAGTTCGTCGTGCGCGAGCAACCAAGCTTTTTCGAAAGCCTGGCGGATTATCTTGTCCCGATACACAGGGATGGCCACAAATTCATAGCGATCGGTGCGGTTGCCGCACTGCTATTCTTTTTAATCTGGACACCGTTGGCCTGGCTGGCGGTTCTGGCGACGATTTTCGTTGCGTTCTTCTTCCGTGATCCGGACCGTGTCACACCCTTGCGAGACGGGCTGGTTGTGGCCGCTGCGGACGGTGTCATTGCCTCCATTGCGAAAGTACGACCCCCGCCGGAACTGGGACTTGGAGAACAGGAGCGCGTGCGCATCGAGACGCATCTCTCGCCATTTGACGTTCACATCAATCGGGCGCCAGTGGCCGGCCGCATCAAGCGCTCCGTCTACATCCCCGGAGCGTTCGTCAACATAACCTCGGACAAGGCCAGTGAAGATAACGAGCGCCGGGCCCTGATTATCGAGACGCCGAAAGGTGATGAGATTGCAGTGGTGCAGATTGCAGGCTTGATCTCGCGCCGGATCATCACCTTTGCGCATGAGGGGGACAGCGTCGGTATCGGTCAGCGCTTCGGCTTGATCCGTTTCGGATCGCGCGTAGATATCTATCTGCCGCCCGGCAAGACAGCGCTGGTCGCCGTCGGGCAACGATCGGTCGCGGGCGAAACGGTGCTTGCCGATCTGAACTCCGATGCGCCGCCAATGGAAGCGAGGCGGAGCTAGATGCTTCGCCTCTGCCGGCTGCTCGCGGATGGCGGTTTCAGCGCTGTTTCAAGCGTTCGCGCAGGAGTTTGAGGGCTGAACCGGTACTGGTTACCGGCTTAGCCGATGCGGGTGAAACCGGGTTCACGGACTGGGCAACATAAGCAGACGGTGAGGGCTGGCCAACAGGCACCGGATTCGCACCCAGGCTGTTGTCAGTTCTGCCCGAAGGATACAGCCCGCTGCCGGCAGTATTCGCTTCATCGCTCTCGCCATCATCGGGTGCCAGGGTTCCATCGAATGATCCGCGGACCGTCGCATCGCGCGCCGTGCTGCCCGATGAGCGCCATCGCTCGACAATCTGCCCAAGCAGTTCCTCGTCGCCATATGCCTGTTGCCAGTACTGGGTGAAACGAGCTGCGGTGGATCGCGGCAGGCAATCTGGCGGGAGCTCATCAAAGCAGATGCGCACCGGCAGCGGAACGCCATCGCCGAAGGCTATTGCCTCACGTTGTCCCAATGCCGCCAGAAATCCCAGGAGACCGGAGGCGGAATCCGAGATCGCGGCCTTGACGATGTTCTGGTCGCGTTCGTTTGACATTCGCAGGGCGAACACGGTGTTGCATTGAGAGAGGATTGTCGGATCGATCTCTGCGGGGCGTTGGGTGACGATACACAACGACGCGCCATACTTGCGGCCTTCCTTGGCGATTCTGGCAATCGCGCGCTTGCACGGTTCAAAGCCGTAGTCCGTCTTCGCAGGTATGTAGCGGTGCGCCTCCTCACACACGAGCATTACCGGGATCTGGCCTTCACTCCACAGGGCGAAATCGAAGGTCATGCGGCAGACGACGGACACGACAACGTTGACGACTTCGGTTGGCAGACCGGTGAGTTCGAAGATCGTTATCGGCCGGCCCTGAACAGGAACGCGGAAGATCCGGCTGAGTACCTGTATCATGCTGTCATGAACGGTCAGGGCCCCAAACATGAACGCGTAGGAAGGATCCGACGAAATATTCTGTATGCGGGTCCTCAGTTGGCGATACGGGGCGAGATCCCGCTTGTTCTCGAGCCTGCCCATGCGTTCGTCGATCAAGCCGATCAGGTCGGAAATCCGGTAGGGTACGGGGCTATCGACCGTGTAGCGCCCGGGATCATTCGCCGGGCGGCGTAGGTGCCGGTTGGCGGCATCATGGCGGCCAGAGCCATATCGGGCTTTCGCTATCGGTATCAGCTCGTGAAGGATCTCGGCTTCAGCCTTGCGTGAACGGTCACCAATCAGAACTTCGACGATTTCTTCGAAATTCAGCAGCCAGTATGGAAGTTGCAAATTGCGCGGCGAGATTACCTCGGCCCATTCCCGGAAGGCGCGGGCGTATTCGTTGTGGGGGTCGAGCAGGACAATGTGAGCAGCAGGGTGCCTGGTGAGAATGGCGCGCAGGATCAGCGCCGTGCCGCAGGACTTGCCAGTGCCGGTGGTTCCCAGAATAGCGAAGTGCTTGCTGAGCAGATCGTCAATCCTGATGACCGCAGGAATGGATTTTTCCTGGCGCAACGTGCCGACGCGAACGCTCTCTGCGTCGAAACCGCAGAATGCCGTTTTCAGCTCCGAGGAGGCGGCAACGCGCACCCGGTCACCAAGCGTCGGATAGGTGGTCACGCCGCGATTGAATCTCAGGGTGCCTGCCGCGCATTGTGACAGTTCACCGACGAGACAGATTTCAGCGATCCAGATCTCATCCTCGTCGTCGCGCGTGACAGGCACCGGCACGCTCAGCGCTGACACTATCGCCAGCACGACCGAACTCGGCGTGTCTATGGCAAGCAGGGTTCCCATCTCCGGCTGGTTGCGCGTTGCAGCCGAACCACCGTGAGCAGGGCTGTCGAGCATGAGAATGGCGTTGGCACCTGTCACAGACACGATGCGGCCAAGGGAGCGAGCGCCATTCAACATCTTACTTCCCATAGTCGGCACTCACCGGTCATCGTTCGGCAGACGTGGCCGAAGACGCCATTCCGGAATGATTGCTGCTGACACAACACCGCCGGACTTCCCCGGTGCGAACACGCACTCACGGAGAGAGGGAAGCAACACGGTCACTTCTGTGCCGACCTCTTTCATGCTGCGGATGTTCAACTGGCCCCCATGGAGTTCCGTCAGTGCCTTGGCGATGTACAAGCCCAGGCCTGTCCCCTCCTCCCAGCGAGAGCGTGAACCATCCACCTGCGCGAAAGGCCTCAAAGCTACGGACAGTTCCTCGGCGTTCATGCCGACGCCCGTGTCGCGGACCGTGACGGCGACGGTGTTATCCGGTTCGCTTGCAGCTGTGACCGTTACGGTGCCACCCGGACGCGTGAACTTGATTGCGTTGGACAGGATACCCTTGAAGATCTGGGCGAGCTTGTTCGCCTGGCCGCTGACGGGAGGCAGTTCGCCGGAAGCCCGGAATTCGACATTGATGTTTCTGGCGTTCCCGAGATTTCGCGCAGCCTCAACCGTCGCATCCAGCACGGACTGCAGATCGACCTCCTGCTTATCCAGGGTACAGGTGCCTGTCTGGATCTTCGAAACATCCAGAATATCGTTGATCACGGCCAGCAGATTGACGGCTGCGTCGTGAATCAAGGTGGCATATTCGGTAATCTGCTCACCGTTCAGGCCGTGGTTGCGGTGCTCCGAGATAATCTTCGAGAAACCGATCACGGTGTTCAGGGGCGTCCGCAGTTCGTGACTCATATTCGAGATGAACTCGGATTTTATCCTTTCCGCGTGTTCGGCTTCTGCGCGGGCGGACTGTTCAGCGATACGCGCCCGCTGCCGGAGGACGGCGTCGCCGAGCAGTACAGCGTACTCCGACATCAGAGAATTGGTACGCAGGTTCCTGGACGCGCCGTTAAGCATATTGAGTTCGTTTCAAACGGAGTGGGCGCCTGAACCTTATGGGTGAACAGATAACTCCCGGTTAACAGCTGATGCCGGTCGCGGGTGCGGTTTCAGAGAGCCAAAACGGCTATCCGCAGGTCTTTTCTATGGTTTGTGGCTCTAATGCTCTGGCAGCATGCGGAGTAATGAGCTTAGGTCGGGTTCGGGAAAAAACGGCAGCCGATTTCGGGAAATTTCTCCCGGGCAGACAACATCGGATGGGGACGGATGAGGATACTCAAGGGGTGGCGGGCGATTAGCCTGTCAGCAGTGCTGTGGGGCATGAGTGCCGGAGCGGTATTCGCCGGGCCGTCCATCGGGCAGTTCGAAATCAAGGATCTTGAGGCTGAGCCGGGGACAGTAGAGTTCCAAAGTCAGAATGCGCACTCCTGGGGACAGCCCAGACGCAGGCTCGTCGAGGTGGCTCCGGGCGAGTACGAATATGATGACAACAGCGTCACCAGGCAGCGCCATGCGCTTGAGATCGAGATGTCCCTGACGCACTTCTTTCGTCTGCGCGTCGGAGTGGAATATGAAAAGGAGCGCCTCGACGATCCTGCCAATCCGGCGTTTGCAAATGATTTTGGAAGCCTGAAGCTGGAAGAAATCGCCGCAGAAGGCGTTGTCATCCTGATTCCGGTCAAGGAGAAGCAGGGCGTCGGGCTCGGCGCGCTTGTGGAAGTCGAACATTCTCTGGAGGCTGGCGCATCCAAGTCCGTCTCGTTCGGTCCGATTCTGGAAGCCCAGTCCGGTCCATGGACAGCGATCGCCAATCTCATGCTCGTGCACGATTTTGGCGGAGACCAATCGGAGCGAGACTCGAAATGGGACTTCGCCTACGCAGCGCAGCTCAAGTATGACCTGACGGACAACTGGGCGCTGGCCCTTGAGGCTTACGGGACGGTTGACCGGCTCGGCAACAGCGGCAGTCCGGGCGAGTCGCGGGCACTGTTCGGCGATCACGATCAGCATCGTATGGGCCCGCTGATCTACTATACCTACAAGGCGGACACCTCAGGATCGGTCAGCAATGTCTCGACAGGCGCTTTCGATAGCGATGATGACGACGGTACCACCGTTACCATTGGTGTCGGGCTTCTTGCCGGACTTAACCAGAATACGCCAGATGCCACGCTGAAATGGTCCGTGGAAGTTGAATTCTAGGCTGCCGTTCGTCGCCCGATGGCTCAGGTACTGCCGGAAGCGGCAACGGTAGCCGTGTTGACGTTGATGTCGTAGGTGCAGGTCAAAGGAGACCTCGGATCAGCCGATGTGAGGACGAGATAGGGCTGCCGGTAGGCCGCGTCCCATCGCGGATCACTGATCTGCCAGAGGTTGACCCCGAGGTCGGCGCGGCCGACCTGAACAGTGATCGCGGACGGGTTTGCCCAATACGTCTGAGCTGACCCGGCGGGCTGATCGGACCGGATTTTCTGACAGGCGAGGATCGCATTGCTGCGATAGGCGGCAATGAGAGCATCGGACGTTGCAGACCGGTAAATCTGATCCTGCACGTATAGTTTGGTGACCGCCAGAAGCGCGAGGATGGCGACGATATATTTCATCGATCTGAACTCTGGCTCGTCTGCATCAAGAGTGGTTTTGATCCGGCGGCAATCGAGATCCGAGGCATATGCGGCAAATCGCGCGAGCAAGAGTCTGCTGCCTTGGTAAAAAAATCGTCAAACTGCGACGTTCCGACATGTCGACGCCGAAATGCTTGTCAGAGGTTGCGGCATGCGGCACAAAGCTTGAAGATGAAAAGGAATTCCTGACGAGAGGGAGGGACTTAGGCCATGAAGAAGCGCCTGCTAATTACGCGCCGCCTGCCAAGTGCTGTTGAAGAACGTGCCCACCGCGACTACGACGTGGTGCTGAACGAAGACGATCACCAGATGACAGCCGAGGAGATCGCCGAAAAGGCACGTGACGTCGACGCGGTGATGATCACGATCACCGACAAGATGCCAGAAGCCGCCATCATGGCGCTTCCTGAGCACATCAAGATCATGTCCACCTTCTCGATCGGGTTCGATCACATCGATCTCAATGCTGCGAAGGCACGGGGGATCAAGATCGGTAACGCTCCTCATGGCGTGACGGTCGCAACTGCCGAAATCGCGATGCTGCTGCTGCTGGGCGCTGCGCGGCGGGCATCCGAAGGCGAGCGGATGATCCGCACGAAATCCTGGCCGGGCTGGGCGCCCCTGCAACTCGTTGGCCGCCGTCTCGACAACAAGAAGCTTGGTATTTTCGGATTCGGCAAGATCGGCCGGGCGCTGGCGCAGCGGGCGCGCGGTTTCGACATGGAAATTCACTACCATGACCTCGCCCGCGTGAGCCCTGAGCTCGAGCAGGGTGCGATCTATCACGAAACCCTCGACAGCCTGCTCGCCGTCTCGGAATTCTTCTCGATCAATGCGCCTTCGACGCCGGAAACGCGTTACTTCTTCAACAAGGATGCGATTTCGAAGATGCCTCACGGCGCCATCGTGGTTAACACCGCGCGCGGTGACCTCGTCAATGACGCGGATCTCATCGAAGCTCTGAAGTCCGGACGTCTGGCCTACGCCGGTCTCGACGTCTTCGCGGGTGAGCCCAACATCAACGAAGAGTACTACACGCTGGAGAACACGTTCCTGCTGCCACACCTTGGCTCGGCAGCAATCGAGGCGCGTAATCAGATGGGCTTTGAGGCACTCGACAACATCGACGCGGCATTTGCCGGCAAGGAAATGCCTTTTGCTCTGACCTGAGAGCAGCCGGATATCTATAAGACAGATAAAACAGGCCCGGGAGAGACGTCCCGGGCCTGTTTTGTTGTGGCAATATCTGATTTTCTCAACGGGCGAACCGTGCGGCCAGCCATCGGGCAGTGCGCAGGAGCCGGCCGTCGTCGCGGCGCAGGCCGACCAGCTGAACGCCAACGGGCAGGCCGTCGAGTTCCAGAACGGGGAGCGAAATGGCCGGCATGCCGAGATAGGTCCACAGACCGTTGAAGATCGGGCTGCCTGTAATGCCCTCCTCAAGACGCGGAGCCGGACCCGGTGCAGCGGGCGTCAGAATGGCGGAATAACCGCCCATGAGTTTCGCAATCCGTTCGTAGGCAGGCTCGCGGCCTGCCAGAGCCTCGACATAAGCGCGAACGGGAACCTTCGCACCCTCATCGAGGCGAGCATTAAGCCCCGGCGACAGCAGTTCGCGGGCGCGATCCTGCAGGGGGCCATAGTAGCCGGCGTTCTCGGCCAGCTGGACGAGACGTTGCCATTCCAGAACCTCTGTCAGCGCGGGGATTTCGAGTTCGTCGCAGTGCTCACCAAGTGATTCCCCAAGGTGGATGAAGGCCGTTTGCATTGCAGGATCAGCCTGGGCCCAGGCTGGCGTTTTCACAAAGGCAAATCGCGGGGTCTCGGGCGGCTCTTCTCCGGCGATGCGCACGATGCCGGAACCGCTGCAATGATAGCTGGTCGGGTCCGTGCCGTCGTGAACCGACATGCAACCCGTAAGAAGGGCGATATCGTCGATAGAGCGCGCAAACAGGCCTACGGTATCGAGGGTGGGCGATTGTACGAGCACGCCTGAACGCGGTATCAGCCCGAACGTTGGCTTATAGCCATAAACGCCACAATAGGAGGCGGGCCGGATCACGGATCCAGCAGTCTGGGTGCCAAGTGCCGCCGGGGCCATGAAGTCTGCGACCGCTGCGGCCGAGCCGGCAGACGAACCGCCGGGAGAGCGGCGGGTGTCGACAGGGTTGCGTGTCGGGGAGGGCGTGAGAAGAGCGAGTTCGGTGGTGACGGTCTTGCCGAGAATAATGGCACCAGCGGAGCGCAGGGCGGCGACGCAGGGGGCATCCCGGTCCGGCTGATGTCCGGAGTAGACGGGGCATCCGTTTTCGTTGAGGTATCCGGCAGTGTCGATCACATCCTTTATGGCGATCGGCACGCCATGCAGAGGACCCATTGCATGGCCATTGGCGCGGGTGCGATCGGCTGCCTTTGCTTCCTCCATGACAAGGCCGGGAATGAGGTGAGTAAAAGCCTTGATCCCGGAATCGCGTTCAGAGATGCGCGAGAGGCAGGCGGCTGCCAGCTTCTCGGACGTGATCGAGCCATTGCGGATGGCGGTGGCGGCTTCGGTCACCGTCAACCGGGTCAATCTATCGTCCTGTTCCGGCATATTTTCCTCGTCGATCAGTGTGCATCAGCTCAGCATGATGCGAAATCGGGTCATGTTGCGACATGCAACCATTGATGGCCCGGAATGAGCCATGCTTGTCCAGCTGTCCTCATGCCTGAGGTGGCTGTTTGAAGATTGATCCATGATCATGCCGGGTTAACGATCTCTTCAAGCGAATGCGCTCCATTACGGGCTCGCAGGTCTAGCTGGTTCGGCGGGCACCAGATCCGTGTTCATGGTATTTCTGCCGCAGGGCGCAAACTTGACGGCAGATCGCCCCAAATCCTATAGGTCTGGCCTTGTACGCATTTCGCCGCATCCGCTTGCCGCGGCTGGCGCTGTGCTTTCAAAGCGACAGCCCGTTCCACAGTGGTCAGTCATGGGCACCGCGTTTTTTCAATCGTAGGAAGACATTCATGACGAATACTACGCGCCAGCCGGGGCGCCATTTCCTGCAGATCCCCGGACCGACCCCGGTTCCTGAGCGTGTCATTCAGGCGATGGCGCGGACAATCATCGATCATCGCAGCCAGGAATTCTCCGAACTCGGTCTGCGCGTGCTCGGCGGTATCAAAACCATCTTCAAGACCAAGCAACCGGTCATCATGTTCCCGTCTTCGGGCACTGGCGCGTGGGAAGCTGCACTCCTCAACACACTGTCGCCGGGTGACAAGGTGCTGATGGTCGAAACCGGCCAATTCGCGACATTGTGGAAGGACATGGCCATAAAGCTTGGCCTCGTTCCGGAATTTCTGCCTACCGACTGGCGCATCGGGGCCGAGGCGGACGTGATCGAGAGCCGTCTGAGGCAGGACAAGGCTCACGAGTTCAAGGCCGTGTGCGTGGTGCACAATGAAACGTCGACCGGCTGCCGTACGTGGATCGATGAAGTCCGCAAGGCGATGGATGCCGCCGGTCATCCGGCCCTCCTGATGGTCGATACGATCTCATCGCTTGGCTGCCTCGATTACCGGCACGATGAGTGGGGCGTTGACGTTTCCATTGCAGGTTCCCAGAAGGGTCTGATGCTTCCGCCAGGATTGTCCTTCACGGCGGTCAGCGAGAAGGCTCTGGAGGCTTCGAAGTCGGCTGGCCTGCGCCGCGCCTACTGGTCGTGGCAGGATATGCTCAATTCGAACGCAGGTGGTTTCTTCCCGTATACCCCGCCGACAGGGCTCCTCTACGGTCTCGAGACCGCGATCGAGATGCTGCATGAGGAAGGCCTCGACAACGTCTACGCACGCCACGAAAGGCACGGCCGGGCGACCCGGGCGGCGGTTCAGACGTGGGGGCTGGAAGTTCTTTGCCGCGATCCGAAGTATTACTCGCCCGCAGTGACAAGCGTGCTCATGCCGGAAGGGCATAATGCGGATCATTTCCGCGCTCTGGTTCTGCAGAACTTCAACATGTCGCTGGGGGCAGGACTGACAAAACTCGCCGGCAAGGTGTTCCGGATCGGTCACATGGCCGACACCAACGATCTGACCATCATGGGCGCACTGTCCGGCGTCGAGATGGGCCTTGAACTGGCCGGCATTCCGCACAACAAGGGAGGCGTGACCGCAGCCATGGCGGAGATCACACGGGGGGCTGCGTCCCAGGGGCGTGCCGCGGCCGCTTAAAGATACGCGACGGCCATCAGCAGAAATAAAAAAGACCACCAGCCGCATGAGCTGGCGGTCTTTTTTATTGGTTCCCGCTTCGGTGAAGGTGTTCGACTGACGCGTCCCGCTCGGGAAAAGCCTTGCATTTCATTTCATTGTCGGGATGACGAATTCGGACCCGCTACGGATGCCCGATGGCCAGCGGGAGGTCACGGTCTTGGTCCTCGTATAGAACCTTATCGAGTCTGGTCCGTGCTGATTGAGATCGCCGAAGCCGGAGCGCTTCCAGCCGCCGAAGGTGTAATAGGCCAGCGGAACCGGGATCGGAACGTTCACACCGACCATGCCGACGTTGACCCTTGAGACGAAGTCTCTCGCCGCGTTTCCATCGCGCGTAAAGATGGAGACGCCGTTGCCATACTCGTGCTCTGACGGCAGCCGCAGCGCCTCTTCATAGGTTCCGGCGCGTACAACCGAGAGGACCGGACCAAAGATTTCCTCGCGGTAGATGCGCATATCCGTTGTGACCTGATCGAACAGGCAGCCACCCATGTAAAACCCGTTCTCGTAGCCCTGCATCGTGAAGCCACGGCCGTCCACCAGAAGATCTGCGCCCTCCTCTAGCCCGAGATCCACATAGGCCCTGACCTTATCGAGGTGAGCGCGGGAGATGAGCGGGCCGAAGTCTGCATCGAGGCTCGTTGATGGACCGACCTTCAACGCCTCGACCCTGGGGACGAGGCGTTCGATCAGGGCGGAGGCGGCGTCGCCGCCGACAGGTACGGCGACCGAAACGGCCATGCAGCGCTCGCCCGCAGAGCCATACCCGGCACCGATCAGAGCGTCGACGGCCTGATCCATATCGGCGTCCGGCATGATGATCATGTGGTTCTTGGCGCCACCGAAAGCCTGCACGCGTTTACCGGTCGCGGCGGCACGAGAATAAACGTATTGGGCAACATCGGATGAGCCCACGAAGCCGACGGCAGCGATATCCGGATCATCGAGGATGGCGTCGACCGCCTCGCGGTCCCCATTGACGACGTTGAAGATCCCGGGCGGGAGACCTGCTTCGATGAACAGTTCGGCCAGAAAAAGGGGAACGCTGGGGTCGCGTTCGGATGGCTTCAGAATGAAGGCGTTGCCGCTGGCAATGGCGGGAGCGACCTTCCAGAGGGGGATCATGGCCGGGAAATTGAAAGGCGTGATGCCCGCGACGACACCCAGCGGCTGACGCATCGAGTACATGTCGATCGCCGGACCGGCGGAGTCAGTGTACTCGCCCTTCAGCAAATGCGGGATGCCAATCGCGAATTCGGCCACTTCCAGCCCGCGCTGGATATCACCTTTCGCGTCGGGGATAGTCTTGCCGTGCTCCAGAGCGAGAACGTTGGCGAGCTTGTCGAAGTCGCGGGTAACAAGATCGACGAAACGCATCATCACGCGGGCGCGCCGCTGCGGATTCGTTGCCGCCCATTGTGGCTGAGCGGCTTTGGCACTCTCTACGGCCGCGCGCACCTCGGCGGCACTGGCAAGTGGGACCTGAGCGGCGATCTCGCCGGTCATCGGCCAATAAACATCGCCGAAGCGGCCAGACAGCCCGGTTACGTGCTTACCGCCGATGAAGTGGGTGAGTTTGCTCGTCATATGTGCCTGTATTTTTTCGGGAAAAGTTTGCGGGCTGCATTTTGTCTTCTGGCTTTACCACGCGTGTGCGGGGAGACGCAGTGATTGATTGCGGTTTGTGCCGAGCGGTACGAGCTACAAACAAAAAGGGGCGGCTTGAAAGCCGCCCCTTCCTTTTTGCTTCTCTGACTGCGGGATCGTTACTTCACCGCCTGGGCACTGCTGGCTCCATTGCGCAGGCGCTTGAGGATCGTGGAGATCAGCGGCCAGAACAGCATGACCATAGCCAGCGCGCAGATCGAGCCGACGAGCCAGTTCGATACGAAGATGCCGAGGTTACCCTGCGAGATCAGCATGGCCTGACGGAAGGAGCTTTCCGCCATGTCGCCCAGAACCAGCGCCAGCACCAGCGGAGCCAGCGGATAGTCCAGCTTCTTGAACAGGTACCCGATGACGCCGAAGACCAGCATGACGGAGATGTCCAAAAGCGCGTTGTTGACGGTGTAAGCACCGATTGCGCAGATGACGAGGATGACCGGGGCGATGATCGAGAACGGAATTCTCAGGATCGCTGCCCAGAATGGCACCGTCGTCAGAACGATGATGAAGCCCACCATGTTCGAGAGATACATCGAGGCGATGAGGCCCCAGACGAAGTCCGGCTGGTCGGTGAAGAGCGTCGGACCGGGCTGCAGGCCCCAGATGAGCAAGCCGCCAAGCATGACTGCTGCAGTTGGCGAGCCTGGAATGCCGAGCGTCAGCATGGGCAGTAGCGCGCTGGTACCGGCGGCATGAGCAGCGGTTTCGGGCGCGACCACGCCCTCGACGTCACCCTTGCCGAAGTTTTCCGGATTGCGGGCAAAACGTCGGGCCAGACCATAGCTCATGAAGGAAGCCGGCGTTGCACCGCCTGGCGTGATGCCAAGCCAGCAACCAACGGCGGCACTGCGCAGGTAGGTGAGCCAGTATCCCGGCAAACGCTTCCACGTGTTGAGCACTGCGCGCAGGCTGATTACGGCGCTCTTGCCACGGAATGACAGGCCCTCCTCCATCGTGAGAAGGATTTCGCCGACGCCGAAGAGACCGATAACCGCAATCAGGAAGTCGAAACCGCGAAGCAGTTCGATTGTGCCGAAGGTCATGCGGAGCTGACCGGTTACGCTGTCCATGCCGACAGCTGCCAGCGCAAAGCCGAGCATCATGGATGCCAGAACCTTGAACGGCGATTCCTGCCCCATGCCGACGAAGGAACAGAAGGTCAGGAGCTGGACGGCGAAGAATTCGGCTGGCCCGAACTGAAGTGCAAACCCTGCCACGAGCGGGGCCAGGAAGGTGAGCACCAGGACGGCCAGGAGAGCACCGACGAACGATGACGAGAAGGCGGCTGTCAGCGCTTCATCCGCCTTGCCCTGCTGGGCCAGCGGGTGCCCGTCGAAGGTCGTAGCCACAGACCAGGGTTCGCCGGGTATGTTGAAGAGGATCGACGTGATGGCGCCACCGAACAGCGCTCCCCAATAGATGGAGGACAACATGATGATGGCGGCTGTCGGGGACATGGAGAAGGTCAGCGGCAACAGGATGGCAACGCCATTGGCGCCACCCAGTCCGGGTAGAACGCCGATCAGGACGCCGAGTGTCACGCCAACGCACATCCAGACGATGTTCATCGGATCGGCCAATACGCCGAAACCGAAGATCAGAGAGGAGATGGAGTCGAACATGGGTATTTTTGCTCCAGCTGCGCTTGATCCAAGCGCGAGGAAATTCGTGCCAAGAGGGGTGCGGTCAACATCAATGCCAACCGACGAATTCCGACTGGTTCAGACAAGCCAGGTCAGAAACCCAGAGCTGCTTCCAGCGGACCCTTCGGCAGAGGGATGAGAAACGCGATCTCGAACAACCAGAACATGAAGAGCGGCAGACCTATCGCGATCGGCAGAGCCTTGAAGAGGGAGTATTTCCCAAGCCAGAGCATGAAGAACGTGATGTAGATCGCCGACGCCACATAGAGGCCGAGATAGCCGATCAACACCACGTAGACGATGGTCGGCAGAAGCACCTTGAGGACCAGCCACAATGCGGAACGGTCGACGAAATTGGCCTGTCCGGCTGCTGATCTGACGATCAGATGGTAGAGGAATGTGACCGTGCTGGAGACAAGCATGATCAGGCCGACATAGAAAGGGAAGTAGCCGGCTTGCGGACCATCGACATCCCAGCCCATGCCTACACGGTAGCTGTCGTACATCACCACCGCTGCGACGATCATGAGCAGTCCGGAGACCACCAACTCCATGAAACGTGTCGAGACAGTTCTCTGGTTTCCACCCTGTTCGGGCGTCAAATCGTGCTCAGAAGCCACAATCTTAATCCTGTGTTATTTGCATAAGAAGTGAAAGAGCCCCGGTTCTTGGTCCGGGGCCCGCTCATTCTCACTTCGCCAGGAAGCCTGCTTTGCCCATCAGGTCTTTGTGGAGATCGGCGGCCTGTGCCACCCAGTTCGCGTAATCTTCACCAGACATGAAGGTGTTGGTGAAGGCACCCTTCGCAATGAAGTCCTTCCACTCCGGCGTTTCGCGGATCTTCTGGAACAATTCAACGTAGTAGTTAACGGCTTCCGGCTTCACGCCGGCTGGCATGAAGATGCCCCGAAGCATCTGGTATTCGATTTCAACACCGGCTTCGTGGCACGTCGGAATGTCGCCCCACTTGACGTCGGTGCCGGGTACGTCAAGCCGTTCGGCGGCAAAGACGCAAAGCGGCTTGGATGCCCCGCCCTGCCAGTGGGATACCATCTCGATCGGGTTGTTGACGGTAGACGTGACGTGACCGCCAACCAGCTGCGCAGCGACGTCTCCACCACCCTTGTACGGCACATAGGTAAACTTGGCACCGGTGCTCTGTTCGATCGCCACGGTAACGATCTGGTCTTCCTGCTTGGAGCCTGTGCCGCCCATTGAGTACTTCGACGGCCCACCAGCCTTCACGGCCTCAATATATTCGGCAGCGGTCTGGTATGGGGCGTCGGCCTTCACCCACAGGATGAAGTTGTCGAGGGCGAGCATCGCAACCGGCGTCATGTCCTTCCAGCTGAAAGGTACACCGGTGGCAAGCGGCGTCGTGAACAGGTTGGAAAGGGTGATGATCACCTTGTGATCGTTACCCTTGTCACCAACAACGTCCATGAAGCCTTCGGCACCTGCGCCACCGGACTTGTTGATGACAACCATCGACTGCTTCATCAGCTGGTGCTTCTGCACGATGCCCTGAAGCATGCGGGCCATCTGGTCGGCACCGCCGCCGGTGCCGGCCGGAACAATAAATTCAACCGTCTTGGTTGGTTCCCACGCCTGAGCTGAGCTCAACATGGTGGACCCGACCAGAATAGCGCCTGCGATCATGGCACTACGGCCGAGTTTTTCGGTTAGCCTGGTTCTCACTATCTTTCCTCTCCCGAGGGCCGGTAATTGGTTAACGGCCGGTCCATTTTGTTGCGATAGCCCCCTTCTGAGGGGAGCACACGGACCAGTCTATGGTATACCAAATGGAGAACGCAAGTTTCGATTGATGCCCGAATACCGAGAAAATGTGTCACGCTCTCAGCCCTCAACGTGACGTTCATTGCACGGGACCGGTCGGGCGTTAAGCCGGAGGTTGAGGGTCTGTGGCGTTCTCAATATCTTCATTGATGTGCTGGTCCGTTTCGCTGCGTGGATCCAGCACGAATGCTGCAGGCGTGGTTCCTGCAATTGGAACAAAGATTTCCTGATTTTCTTCCGGCAGTTTCGGGCGGGCCTGAACGCGGACCATAATGACCGCGGCCGTCAGGGCGTACACGGACGCGAGAAACAGGAACAACGAATGAGGGCCGAACAGATAGGCGGCAGCGGAGGCCAGCAGGGGGCCGCTTATGGCTGCCATCGAGTAGATCAGAAGCAAGCCGCCTGAAACTGCCACGGCCTCGGATTTGTCCACCAGGTCGTTGGCATGGGCCACTCCCAGAGGATAGCTGGCGAACGCGAACAATCCGAATATTGCCGCGCTTGCAAAGAGCAGATCCATTCTCTCGGCTGATTGCAAAAAGACGACGAGGCAGGCCAGAGACGCGGCGAATGAGACCGCAATCAATGTCGGGCGCCGGCCAATACGGTCCGACAGCCAACCGATCGGGATCTGGCCGAGCGCGCCAGCGAGCACAATGATTGTCATGAGTGTGCTGCCCTCAACGGCACTCAAACCGGTCTCGCGAGCATATAGCGGCGTCATCGCCCAGAAAGCGCCCCCGGTCACACCGGTGCAGAAGCAGCCTGCAACCGAAGCTGGCGAAATTGCCATCAGCCACCGAAGGCGCAGCCTGACGCCGGCCGGGGCCGCCGGAGCGATTGCCGAGGTCAATGCGATGGGCACAGCCGCAAGCGAAAAAAGTACTGCAATCAACGACATCAATTGAAATTCAAGCGGTGGCGCGAGAACAATCAATTGCATTCCAATGGTCGTGACGGTCAGATTCAGAAACGTGTAGATGCCGAATATCTTGCCACGCGTTGTCTCGGTGGACGAAGCTGCCAGCCAGCTTTCGATCACCATCTGAATTCCGGCAAAACAAACCCCATTGACGAGCCTGAGACCTGACCAGAAATACGGCTCGAACATCAGTGCCATCATCAGAGGGGTGACCGTCACTGTGGCGGTGAAGGCGACAAAGGCGCGGATGTGCCCTACGCGATAGATCACCCAGGGGGACAGGAAACAGCCAAGTGTCAGCCCGATCCAATAGAACGAGCCAAGCACTCCGATCTCGAAATTGGTGAATTCGACGAGGGCTGCGCGCGTAGGCACAAGGACGCCCATCAGGCCCGAACCCATGAGGACGATTGCAGTGGCGCACAGAAGGGCCGTGATGGGACGAATCAAACCGGACATTTGCCGGTCAACGTGTACTGTCGTGCTATGTTCCCCTGAGCGCGACCAGTATGCTGTCGCAGGAAAGCAGAGCAGCACGAGAGCCGTCCCGCGCTACCCGGATTATCGTCGAAGGATCTGGTCTTTCTGATCTCCTGCCGGGTTGCGAACGCGCGTCCAGGAGACCAATCAAGCTTCAAGCCAGTGTGTCGAGTTTGCCGAACTTTTCAGCAAGCAGGTAACAGAAGGTCACGCGGTGCTTGTTGCGATCACCTTTCATGGCGGTGCAGACCTCCTGAATGGCGGCATCGAGCGCTTCGTCACTGTCCGTGAGACCCAGCTTCTTCTTCAACCAGCCATCGCGGACGCGGGCAAGTTCTTCCTTGCTGGAACAGGAGACCAGCGCAGCGTCCTTGCTGCGCAGGGCGATGCCCAGATGCTTTACGATGCTGGCTACGGCAGCTTCATTCACATTCGTGGTGTAGCGGGCCACATCGGTCGTGTAATCCGTGCTCATCCAACTATTTCCTCTTTTGACCCCGTTCTTCGCGACTTCGATTATGAGCTGGCGTTGCCCGCCGTTTGCAAAGCGGCAACTCGCAGGTCCTCCTTACGCCAGGGGCGCGACATCCGGGCGTGGAGCGTGGTTCGAACTGCCGACTGCGCGACGGAAGGCCATGTAGCTGGCGTTGATGCGCCGGGCATGTGGTGTCGCAGCGGCGAGCATGGCAACAACAGCCTCGGTTATCGGGATCAGCGCGGCGCGAATCTCCGGCTGCAGGGCTGTGGCACTTACGCTGTGCAGATCGCACAAGGCCTTGAGAATGATGCGTTCGTGAGCGTTGTTTTCGGCGATGGCAAGCCGGTAGGCTTCGCTCGCACAGGCGGAGAAAATGATCCGGTCTCCCTCGCTCATGCTGTCCCAGAGGCGGCGCCTGACCCCGAGCGAGATGGCTGTGCCTGTTCCCAGGGGATCAACTGCGTAGGCATTACGCGCTGCGGGCGCGAGCCCGGCAGCCATGGCGTGCAGCGATCCGCCGAATTCGGCAGCATCAATGTCGCCGGATGCGAGGGCGGCACCAAGCTGTCTCGCTGGAAGGGCAATGGTCTGAGCACCCAGGGCGTGCATTACGTCGGCGGTGGGGCCGTATGCTGCTATGCGCAGCCCTTCAAAGTCGCAGGTGGCGCTGATGATGCGGTTCGACCACAGGTGTGGTGCGCGACCCAGATGTCCAGCCAGTAGAGGCTTGATGCCATGTTCGGCGCCAAGCTCGTCCCAGAGCTCCTGTCCGCCGCCGATGGTCAGCCAGCTTTCAAGGTCTGCTGGTGCCAGGCCAGCGGAAAATGGCAGGCCGGCGAAATATGCGAAGGCAGGATCGAGGCAGGCATTGTCGTGCTCGCTGGCGTGATAGAGATCCACGTCAGCCGATGTGAAAGTGGAACCCGCGCCATCCGATTCCGCCAGCAGATGAATGCGATAACGCCGGTCGGTTGCCTCTTCGATGCGCCTGGCCAAGCGGTTGGCGCTGTCAGCAAGTCCCGACACGGTGTCGGGCCAGGCCATCGCGAGATGCAGATCGCGGACGCCCGCATGCACTGCCGGAGCGGGCAAGGAAGAAAGCGATGATGTTGCGGCGGAGGCTGCGGAAGTCGCTGCGGTCGCTGCCGCAGCAAGGCCGGTCGTCTTCAGGAATTCGCGTCGATCCATATACCCCCAACTCCGTTGATCATCGCTACCGGCACTATCCGACGTATGAAAGCCGATCGACTGCATGTTGGCAATGTCAATGGCAGGGAA
>Ga0180216_1001733_pt1 | contig 18976 bp, 17 predicted proteins | sample eDN3rd37CBELigMG_FD_128879 | JGI IMG/M metagenome (GOLD analysis project Ga0180216, IMG submission 128879) | Enriched Miracle-Growth compost microbial communities from Emeryville, California, USA - eDNA 3rd pass 37_C BE-Lig MG (version 2)... ...
CCTGCAGGTCAAGGAAGTCGCCGAGGCGGTCAAGGGCGCCGACGTGGTCATGGTGCTGCTGCCCGACGAGAACATCGCCGAGGTCTACCGCAACCAGATCGCCGGCAACATCAAGGCGGGCGCGGCGCTCGCCTTCGCCCACGGCTTCAACGTGCACTACGGGCAGGTCGTGCCGCGCGCCGACATCGACGTGATCATGATCGCCCCCAAGGCGCCGGGCCACACCGTGCGCAGCACCTACACCCAGGGCGGCGGCGTGCCCCACCTGGTGGCCGTGCACCAGGACGTCAGCGGCCGGGCGCGCGACCTGGCGCTGTCCTACGCCATGGCCAACGGCGGCGGGCGCGCGGGCATCATCGAGACCAACTTCCGCGAGGAAACCGAGACCGACCTGTTCGGCGAGCAGGCCGTGCTGTGCGGCGGCACCGTCGAGCTGATCAAGGCGGGCTTCGAGACCCTGGTCGAGGCGGGCTATGCACCCGAGATGGCGTATTTCGAGTGCCTGCACGAACTCAAGCTGATCGTGGACCTGATCTACGAGGGCGGCATCGCCAACATGAACTACTCGATCTCGAACAATGCCGAGTACGGCGAGTACGTCACGGGCCCGCGCATCGTCACCGACGCGACCCGCGCCGCCATGCGCCAGGCCCTGGCCGACATCCAGTCGGGCGTCTACGCCAAGAACTTCATCCTGGAGAACGCCGCCGGCGCCCCCGAGCTGACCTCGCGCCGCCGCCTCAACGCGGAATCGCAGATCGAGCAGGTGGGCGGCAAGCTGCGCGCCATGATGCCCTGGATCGCCGCGAACAAGCTGGTCGACCAGACCAAGAACTGAGCGGCCCCGCCGCCGTGCGCCGCGCCCCCCGCCGGGCGTGCGGCGCGCACGAGGCCCCGGCTTGCCGGGGCCTCGCCGTTCCGGGGGGTGATGTCCCCGGGGGAATTGAGTTATCCTTGCGCCTACCATGAAAATCCCCCCCTATCCCCATCCCGTGGTGGCGCGCGAAGGCTGGGCCATCCTGGCCGGCGGCGTGGTCGTCTCCGTGCTGGTGTCCTTCTGGTCCGGCTGGGCGTCGATCCCCTTCTGGCTGTTCACCGTGTTCGCGCTGCAGTTCTTCCGCGACCCCGCGCGCGAGGCCCCCGAGGGCAAGGGCGCCGTGCTGTCGCCGGCCGACGGGCGCATCGTCTGCGTGGAGGAGGCGCGCGATCCCCACGTGGCCCGCGACGCCCTCAAGATCAGCGTGTTCATGAACGTCTTCAACGTGCATTCGAACCGCAGCCCGGTCGACGGCAGGGTGCGCTCGCTCGAATACTTCCCCGGCAAGTTCTTCAACGCGGCGCTGGACAAGGCCTCGCTCGGCAACGAGCGCAACGCGATGGTGCTCGACACCCCCGACGGGCAGGTCGTCACGGTGGTGCAGGTGGCCGGCCTGGTGGCCCGGCGCATCCTGTGCCAGGTCGCGCCGGGCCAGGACCTCTACGCCGGCCAGCGTTACGGCTTCATACGCTTCGGCTCGCGGGTGGACGTATACTTGCCGCTGGGGGCGCGGCCCCGCGTGGCCATCGGCGACAAGGTCCAGGCCACCAGCACCGTCCTAGCCGAGCTGCCCGACGCCGAGGCGGCGGCCCCCGGCCCCGGCGCGACACCCAGACCCTGATCCATGACAGACGAAATCCACCGTCGCCGCAGCATCTACCTGCTGCCCAACGCCTTCACCACGGCCAATCTGTTCGCGGGATTCTACGCCGTGGTCCAGGCCATGAACGGGCGCTTCGAGGTGGCGGCGATCGCCATTTTCCTCGCCATGGTGTTCGACAGCATGGACGGGCGGGTGGCGCGCCTGACCAATACCCAGTCCGCCTTCGGCGAGCAGTACGACTCGCTCGCCGACATGATCTCGTTCGGCATGGCGCCGGCCCTGGTGATGTACGAATGGTCGCTGCAGGGGCTGGGGCGCTGGGGCTGGCTCGCCGCCTTCGTCTACGTGGTCGGGGCGGCCCTGCGGCTGGCGCGCTTCAACGCCAACATCGGCGTGGTCGACAAGCAGTATTTCCAGGGGCTGCCGAGCCCCGCCGCCGCGGCCCTGGTCGCCGGCTACGTCTGGCTGGCGGTGGACAACAAGTTTTCGCTGGCCGGCGGCACCCTGTCCTGGTCGGCCTTCGCGCTGACGGTCTACGCGGGCCTGGCGATGGTGTCCAACGCCCCGTTCTTCAGCGGCAAGTCCTTCGCCCTGGGCCGCAGCGTCCCGTTCTGGGTCATGCTGCTGGTGGTGGCGGTGTTCGTGTTCGTCTCCAGCGACCCGCCGGTGGTGCTGTTCGGGCTGTTCGTGCTCTACAGCCTCTCGGGATGGCTCACCTGGCTCTTGCGCGTGCGCCGCGCCCGCCGCCTGGGACAGCGCCTGCGCGAGGCGGGCGAGGCGCCCCCCGACGAGCCGCCTCCCGGCCCGCCGCGCTGAGACCATTCACGCCGGATCCGGCGATCCGCTATAATTCTTGCTTCGCCCGGTTTTCGGGCGAAGGCCTTTACATCGCACGGCAGCGCATCCTCGATGCTGCCGCATGTCTTTTGAGGAAAATGAAATGTCAGTTGCAAACATCGTCAAGTCCGACATCGTCGCGCAATTCCAGCGCGCCCAGGGCGATACCGGATCCCCCGAGGTCCAGGTCGCGCTGCTCACGGCCCGCATCAACGAGCTCACCGGCCACTTCAAGGCGCACACCAAGGATCACCACTCGCGCCGCGGCCTGCTGCGCATGGTCAGCCGCCGCCGCAAGCTGCTCGACTACCTCAAGGGCCGCAACCCCGATTCGTACCGCGCCCTGATCGAAAAACTCGGCCTGCGCAAGTAATGCCCTCGGGGCCTGGCTCCCCGCGCATCGACCGCGGACGCCGCGACACGGGTTCGCGGCGTGCGCGGTTTTTTTCGTGAGAATTCGTAAGGATAATGTGCAATGTTCAATAAAGTGAGCAAGTCATTCCAGTACGGCCAGCATACCGTCGTCCTGGAAACCGGCGAGATCGCTCGCCAGGCTTCCGGCGCCGTGCTGGTCTCGGTCGATGACACGGTCGTGCTCGCCACGGTCGTCGCCTCCCGGACCGCCAAGCCCGGCCAGGATTTCTTTCCCCTGACCGTCGACTACGTCGAAAAGACCTACGCCGCCGGCAAGATCCCGGGCGGCTTCTTCAAGCGCGAGGGCAAGCCCTCCGAAAAGGAAACCCTCACCTCGCGGCTGATCGACCGGCCCCTGCGCCCGCTGTTTCCCGAAGGGTTCTACAACGACGTCCAGGTCATCATCCACACGCTCTCGGTCAATCCCGAGATCGAGCCCGACATCCCGGCGATGATCGGCGCCTCGGCGGCGCTGGCGATCTCGGGCATTCCGTTCAACGGCCCCGTGGGCGCGGCGCGCGTCGGCTACATCGGCGGCCAGTACGTCCTGAATCCGACCGTCTCGCAGACCAAGGGCGAGTCCTCGCTGGACCTGGTGGTGGCGGGCACCGAGGCCGCCGTGCTGATGGTCGAGTCCGAGGCCAGGCAGTTGCCCGAGGACGTGATGCTGGGCGCCGTGGTGTTCGGCCATGAGCAGATGCAGGCCGCCATCAACGCCATCCACGAGCTGGTGGCCGAGGCCGGCAAGCCGGAATGGGACTGGCAGCCCGCCCCGCGCAACGAGGTCCTGGCCACCGCCGTCAGGGCCGCCGCCTACGACGCCCTCAAGGAGGTCTACCAGATCCGCGACAAGCAGGCCCGCACGGCGCGCCTGCGCGAGGTGTACGCCGAGGTCAAGGCCAAGCTCGCCGAGCACGCGGCGGCGCGCGGCGACGCAGCGCCCGACGGCGTCGAGGTCGACAACATGCTGTTCGACCTGGAATCGCAGATCGTGCGCGGTCAGATCCTCAACGGCGAGCCGCGCATCGACGGGCGCGACACCCGCACGGTGCGCCCGATCAGCATCCGCCTGGGCGTGTTGCCGCGCGCCCACGGCAGCGCCCTGTTCACGCGCGGCGAGACCCAGGCCCTGGTGGTCACCACCCTGGGCACCAAGCAGGACGAGCAGATCATCGACTCGATCATGGGCGAGTACCGCGACCGCTTCATGCTGCACTACAACATGCCGCCCTTCGCCACCGGCGAGACGGGGCGCTTCGGCGTGCCCAAGCGCCGCGAGATCGGCCACGGCCGCCTGGCCAAGCGCGCGCTGCTGCCGGTGCTGCCCAGCGGCGACGACTTCCAGTACACCCTGCGCCTGGTGTCCGAAATCACCGAGTCGAACGGCTCATCGTCCATGGCCTCGGTCTGCGGCGGCAGCCTGTCCATGATGGACGCCGGCGTGCCCATCCAGGACCACGTGGCGGGCGTCGCCATGGGCCTGATCAAGGAGGGCGGCAAGTTCGCCGTCCTGACAGACATCCTGGGCGACGAGGACCACCTCGGCGACATGGACTTCAAGGTCACCGGCACCGCCAACGGCGTGACCGCCCTGCAGATGGACATCAAGATCCAGGGCATCACCAAGGAAATCATGCAGGTCGCCCTGGCCCAGGCCCGCGAAGGCCGCCTGCACATCCTCGGCAAGATGCGCGAGGCCATCGACGGCTCGCGCACCGAGCTCTCCGATTTCGCGCCGCGCATGCTGCACCTGAAGATCAATCCGGAAAAGATCCGCGACGTGATCGGCAAGGGCGGTGCGACCATCCGCGCGCTCACCGAGGAGACCGGCACCCAGATCGACATCAGCGACGACGGCAGCATCACCATCGCCAGCGCCGACCTGGAGCGCGCCCACGAGGCCGAGCGCCGCATCAAGGAACTGACCGCCGAGGTCGAGGTCGGCCAGGAATACGAGGGCACCGTCCAGCGCCTGCTGGACTTCGGCGCGATCATCCAGGTCCTGCCGGGCCGCGACGGCCTGCTGCACATCTCCGAGATTGCCAACTACCGCATCGCCGACATCAACGACGTGCTGAAGGTCGGCCAGTCGGTCCGCGTCAAGGTCATCGAGGCCGACGAGCGCGGCCGCCTGCGGCTGTCGGTCAAGGCCATTGGTGGAATCGAGGCCCAGGGGGGCCCTGGCGCCCCGGTGGCCGCGGGATAAGGCTTTTCCGCCGCGCGGCCCGGGCCGCGCAACATGAGAAAAGGATGCCGGGAAATGGCATCCTTTTCTCATGCCGGCAACGCCTGCCGGCAACGCCTGCCGGCAACGCCTGCCGGCAACGCCTGCCGGCAACGCCTGCCGGCAACGCCTGCCGGCAACGCCTGCCGGCAACGCCGGCGATGCGGCCGGCCCTCAGGCCACCAGCACGATTTTCCCGATCTGCTCGCCCGCGTCCATCATGGCGTGGGCGCGGGCGGCCTCCTGCAGCGGAAAGGTCGCGTGGATGACCGGGCGGATCGTGCCCGCCGACAGCAGCGGCCACACCCGCTCGCGCAGCGAGCGGGCGATCGCGCCCTTGACCTCGACCGGCCGCGCCCTCAGCGTCGAGCCGGTCACCGTCAGGCGGCGGCGCATGAGCTGCCCGCAGTTCAAAGTGCCCTTGGCCCCGCCCAGCAGGGCGATGATGACCAGCCGCCCGTCGTCGGCCAGCGCCTCGATGTTGCGGGGCAGGTAGTCGCCGGCGACCATGTCGAGGATCACGTCCACCCCGCGTCCCTGCGTCAGTTCGCGGATCTCGGCCACGAAATCCCGCGTCTTGTAGTTGATGCCGCGCGCGGCGCCCAGCGCCTCGATGGCCTCGACCCGCTCGTCGCTGCCCGCCGTGGCGTAGACCGTGTGGCCCAGCGCGGTCGCCAGGCGGATCGCCGTGGTGCCGATGCCGCTGGCGCCGCCGTGCACCAGCAGCGTCTCGCCGGGTGCGAGCGCGCCGCGGTCGAAGACATTGCTCCAGACGGTGAAATAGGTCTCGGGCAGGGCGGCCGCCTCGACGAGTGACAGGCCCTGGGGGACCGGCAGGCACTGCACGGCGGGCGCTACGCAGTATTGCGCATAGCCGCCGCCCGCCACCAGGGCGCACACGCTGTCGCCGAGCCGGAAGCCGCCGGCGGCCGGGTCGCCGCCGATGATCCGGCCCGCGACCTCGAGGCCGGGCAGGTCCGAGGCGCCCGCGGGCGGCGGATAGCTGCCCTGGCGCTGGAAGACGTCGGGCCGGTTGACGCCGGCCGCGGCGACCTCGATCAGGACCTCGCCCTGTCCGGGCACGGGATCGGGGCGCTCGGTCCAGCGCAGGACCTCGGGGCCGCCGGCTTGGGAGATTTCAATGGCGTGCATGGATGTGAACTCGGATTGAAAGGGCCTCATTATGCGCCACACCCCCGCCTTCCTTCCAGAGAGGCATGCCAGCGTGGCCTCCCCCTCTCGGGAAATGGCCTATAAGTTCATATATAAGAAAATTGACGAGAATATTAATTTATGAGAACATCCTCCTCGCCAACATCGCCAACACTCAGCACAGGAGACAAAATGACACGCCGTTCCTTCATGAAGAACGCGGCTCTCGGGGCTTCCGCCTCCCTGGGCGCCATCGCGGCGCCGGCTTTCGCCCAGTCCATGCCCACCATCCACTGGCGGCTCGCGTCGAGCTTCCCCAAATCCCTGGACACCATCTTTGGCGGGTCCATGCGCTTCTGTCAGCGGGTGTCCGAGCTGACGGGGGGGCGGTTCACCATCCGCGCCTTTCCGGGCGGTGAAATCGTCCCGCCCTTCGAGGTGATGAACGCCGTGCAAAAGGGCACGGTCGAGATGGCGCACACCGTGTCGCAGTATTTTTCGGGTGTCGACACGGCATTCAATTTCGACTCGGGCCTGCCTTTCGGGCTCAATTCCCGGCAGCAGACCGCCTGGGTCGAAAAGGGCGGCGGCAAAGAGCTGCTGCGCGAGTTCTTCCGGGAATACGGCATCATCAATTTCCTGGGCGGCAACACCGGCACGCAGATGGGCGGGTTCTTCCGCAAAGAGGTCAAGACCCTCGACGACATCAAGGGCCTGAAATTCCGCATCGGCGGATTGGCGGGGCGCGTCTTCGAAAAGCTCGGCGCCGTGCCGCAGCAGATCCCCGCGGGCGACGTCTATTCGGCCCTTGAAAAGGGCACCATAGACGCCGCCGAGTTCGTGGGGCCCGTCGACGACGAAAAGCTGGGTTTCAACAAGGTCGCGCCGTACTACTATGCGCCGGGCTGGTGGGACGTGGGCCCGCAGGAATCGTTCTATGCGGGCATCGGGGCATGGGAGCAACTGCCCGCGGAATACCAGGCCGCGCTCGAGACCGCGACCTACGAGACGCACGTGCTGATACAGGCACAGTACGATGCGACCAACCCCGCGGCCTTGGCGCGGATCCTCAAGAACGGCGGCCAACTGCGCTGGTTCTCCAAGGAAATCCTGAGCGAATGCTACAAGCTCACCAACGAGATGCTGCATTCCGAGGCCGAAAAGAATCCGCGCTTCAAAAAGATCCTGGAACCATGGCTGCGCTTCCGCAGCGACAGCAGCCAGTGGTTTTCGGTGGCCGAGGCGCCGATGCAGAACTTCCTGGCCAGCGTCAAATAGCGGGCGGGCGAGGGGCTTGCGGCGTAGGCCAATCGCGTCTACGCTGCTAGCGGCGCCGACCGTGTGATCCGGTCATGGCCGTGCCACATCCAACGATCTTTTCCGGTCATGAAACACATGCGCTCCAAGTCGTCCGACACCGCCGCCGATTTCGCCGAACAACCCCGGCTCCGCTCGCCCGCGCGCATCCTCAAGATCATGCAGATCCTCGCCAAGGACCAGGATACCGGCCAGAACCTCACCCGGATCAGCGCGATGCTGGGGGCGCCCAAGACCAGCATCTTTTCGCTGCTCCGGGCGCTCTGCCAAGAGGGCTACGTCAGGCTCTCGGGCTCGCAGTACTACCTGGGGAACGCGGCGTTCTCGCTGGCCACCCTCATCAACAGCGCCAAGGCGCGATCCGTCGACCTCGCGGAATTGCCCGAGCTGGCCCTGCCGTTCATCAGGCAACTGGCCGATGAGGTGGGCGAGACCGTCTTCATATCCAGCCTCACCCCCGACCGCAACGAGGCCGTGTACATCGCGCGCGCCGAAAGCAAGCATCCGATACGGTTCATGGCCTCGATCGGCGAGAGGCGGCCGCTGTATTCCTCCTCGGGCGGGCGCGCCCTGCTGGCCTTCATGCCGCCCGAGCAGCAAGAGGAATACCTCAGGCACTTCAAGTCGACCACGACGGCCCGGAACACCATCATCGACGAGCGGGTGCTGCGCGCGATGATCGAGGACATCCGGGACACCGGCATCGCCACGACGTCGGATGACACGCATATCGGCGTCTCGGCCTTCGCCACCCCGATATTCGCGAGCGAGGGCGTCGCCGTCGCGGCGCTGATCGTCGCCGCCCCGAGCGAGCGCTCCAAGCCGAAACGCGAGGCGATCATCAAATCGCTGATGGCCTGCGCCAGGGACCTGTCCACGGTCATGGGCTCGGGCAGGTCCTCCGAATGACGGCCCCTTGTAGCGGCCTCCTTGCAGCGGCCCTCTCGTAGCGGCCCTCTTGCAGCAGTCCCTTGCAGCGTCTCCTCGTAGCGGCCCTCTTGCAGCAGCCCCTTGCAGCGTCTCCTCGTAGCGGCCCTCTTGCAGCAGCCCCTTGCAGCGCCTCCTCGTAACGGCCCTCTTGTAGCGGCCCCCTCGTAACGCCGCCTTGCCTTCCCGCGGGGCGGCCTCCCGGGGCCGCCCACGGGCGCCGATTCATCGGCCGGCGTCGGGCCGCCGCACGTGGCGCGTGGAGGCGCCGTTGAACGTCGTGCCCCAGAAACCCCGCCGCACGTCGCTGGTCTCGAAGAACCAATCCGCCCAAGGCAGCGTGAAATTCATATTGTGCGTCATCATCAGCGAGGGGTCGTGGTGGGCCAGGTGGTGGCGCCGCATCGTGTCGACCAGGGGGATGCGCGTGATCCAGTGCGTGTCGGGTAGATGGGCGCAGAGGTGGAAGGCCTCGAACAGCAGGTACATGGCCACGGTCGAGATCAGGAACACCAGGCCGGCGTTCAGCGAGATCGCCAGCCACACGACGGCGGCCGGCACGAGGGCCATGAGGGTGATCAGGGGCAGCGCGAACGCGGGAAAGAAGACGATCTTCAGGTCGCGCGGGCCCTCGAGCACGCCGTGCTCCTCGGTGAAGAATCGATGGTGCGTCAGGGTGTGGCGCGTGTAGAGCGCCCTGGAGAGCGCGCTCTTGCCCGGCCGGTGCAGCATCTTGTGCCCCCACCATTCGAGCAGGTTCCAGCCGATGACGACCAGGGGGATCATGGCCAGGTCCGGCCAGCCGAGCGGTGGCGAGATCAGCCAGGCACAGACGCCGATCACCAGTATCCCGAAGCCTGCGATGATCGCGGCGTGGCGGATGCCGCTGTAGCCCTGGGGGATGGTCGCGCGGAACTCCGCGCGGAACTGCTCGTTGCTTTGGTCCAATGAGCCCATGGTCTTCTCCTGTCTTCGATGATGTCGTTCCGTTGTGGGGGGCGGTGGGGCGGCCGATTCCCTAGGATGGCGCGGGGATGACCTTGTCCGGATTCAGTATGTTGAGGGGGTCGAGCGCCGCCTTCACGGCCCGCATGATGTCGAGTTCGGTCCCCGATTTGTACGTGCCGAGCGCTTCCCGCTTGGTCAGGCCGATGCCGTGTTCCGCGCTGATCGAGCCGCGGTATTTTCCGACCATGTCGAAGACGGCCGTGTTGAGCGCCGGCGTCCAGTCCACGAAGCCGCCGTCGTCGCCCACTGGCGCCGCCAGGTTGAAATGCACATTGCCGTCGCCGCAATGGCCGAAGGCCAGGGGCCTGGCCGACGGCACGATCGCGAGGCAGGCGCGCGCGGCTTCCTCGACGAATTCGGGTATCGACGTCACCGGCACGGACACGTCGAACTTGATCGAGGCGCCCTCGAACTTCTGGGCCTCGACCAGGGCCTCGCGCACCCGCCACATGGCGGCGCGCTGCTTTTCGTTGGCCGCGATCGCCGCATCGGCGATCAGGCCGGCCTCCAGCGCCGCGGCCAGCAGGGATTCCAGCATGGCCTCCAGGTGGCCGTCATTGACGGAACTGGACAGCTCCATCAGCACGTACCAGTCGGCCGTGCCGGGCAGGGGGTCGTGGACGTCATGGACGTGGCGCACCGCGATGTCGACGCCGAAGCGCGGCATGAACTCGAAAGCCGTCAACTGGTCGCCGGTCTTTTCGCGCGACAGGCTCAAGAGCGAGATGATGGACCCCAGCGTGGGGACGGAGACATAGGCCGTCACGGTGGCGACGGGCTTTGGAAACAGGCGCAGGGCCGCCCCCGTGATGATCCCCAGCGTCCCCTCCGCGCCGATGAACAACTGCTTCAGGTCGTAGCCCGTATTGTCCTTGCGCAGCGTGCGCAGGCAGTCCAGCACCCGCCCGTCGGCCAGCACGATCTCCAGGCCCAGCGTGAGCTCCCTCATGTTGCCGTAGCGCAGCACCTGTATTCCGCCCGCGTTGGTGGACAGGTTGCCGCCGATCTGGCAACTGCCTTCGGCGCCGAGGCTCAGCGGAAAGAGCCGATCGTGCTCGGCGGCCGCGCGCTGCACGTCGGCCAGTATGCAACCGGCATCGACGATGATCGTGAAGTTTCCCGGATCGATCGAGCGTATCGCGCGCATGCGCGACAGACTCAGCACGATGTTCTGGCCATCGGCGGGCGGCACGCCTGCGCCGCACAGGCCGGTGTTTCCGCCTTGGGGAATGACGGCCAGCCGCGCCCGCGAGCAGAGGGCCAGCACGGCCGAGACCTCCCGCGTGTTCGCCGGGCGCACGACCAGGCGGGTGCTTCCGTGGTAGAGGCCGCGCTGTTCGCTCAGGTACGGCGCGATGTCGCGTTCGTCGGACAGCCAGCCGCCCGGGCCGACGACGTCCTTGATCTGTTCGAGCGTCTCGTGCAGCGAGGGGGAGGCCATTGCCGGGCCGTCGGTGCGCGCCATCATGGCTTCCCCGCCGGCATGGACGTTCTCGCGGCCATGCCCCGTCCCGCCTGGCCCAGCGCCTCGGGATTGAGCACGCAGGACGGCCGGCCCGGCGTGGGTCCGTAGCCCAGGGCGGCGATCAGGTTGTCCACCGCGAGATTCGCCAACGCCCGCCGCGTCGCCGTGGTGGCGCTGCCGATGTGCGGCGTCATGACGAGGTTCGGCGCATCGAGCAGGCCGGGATGGAGCCGGGGTTCGCCTTCGAACACGTCCAGGGCGGCCGCGGCGATCACGCCTTCCTTCAGGGCCGCGGCCAGCGCGCCGTCGTCGACGATGCCGCCGCGCGCGATGTTGACCAGCGTCGCGGTCGGCTTCATGCGCCTCAATTCGGGCGCGCCGATGAGGTGGTGCGCCCCGGCGCTGTACGGCAGCGCCAGCACCACGTGGTCGGCCTCCTCGAGCAGCGCTTCCTTGGATGCGTAGCGCGCCCCGCATGCGCGCTCGAGGTCCGGATCCAGGCGCGATCGATTGTGGTAGAGGACCGTCATGTCGAATCCGGCGGCACGCCGGGCGATCGACCGCCCGATGCGGCCCATGCCGATGATGCCCAGGGTGGATCCGTGGAGGTCGGCGCCCAGGAGCAGATCGTAGGCGAAGCCGCCCCATTGGCCCGAGCGCACGAAGCGATCGCCCTCGGGGATGCGGCGCGCGGCCGCCAGCAGGAGGGCCCAGGCGAAATCGGCCACGCTCTCGTTGGACACCTCGGGCGTGTTGGTCGCGATGATGCCGGCCCGCGTCAATGCCTGCAGGTCGAAGTTGTTGTAGCCGGCGGCGCAGTTCGACACGGCGCGCAAGCCGCTCGCCCGCGCGATGACGGCCTCGTCGATGCGTTCGCCGCCCATCAGCATGGCGCCCACCTTGTCCGCCATGCGGTCCTGCAGTTCGTCCGCGGCGAAGGGGCGGTCGTCGGCGTTGCGCTCCACCTCGAAGTGTTCTTCGAGGCGCATGATGATGTCGGGAAAGGTGGCCCTGGCGACGAGAATCTTTTCTTTCAAGCGTGGCTCCTGAATGGGGAAACGGGCTAGGGCTGGAGGACGGTGCGCCCGATGACGCGCCCCGCCCGCATGTCGGCGAAGGCGTCGTTGATCTGCGACAGCGGTCGGGCGACGATGGGAATCCGGGGCAGGCCCGTGCGCCGCACCAGCGCCATGAGTTCCCTCATCTCGGCCAGCGAGCCGACGTAGGAGCCCTCGATCGAGAGGGCGCGCAGGACGAGATGGGGAATCGGCAGCGACAGCGCGCCCCCGTACATGCCCACCACGACGAGGCGTCCGCCCTTTCTCAGCAGGCCTGCGCCCTGCGCGATGCTGTCGGGCGAGCCCACGAAATCCAGCGCGGCCGCCGCGCCGGCCGCCAGCCCGGCGGACGCCATGTCGGCGGGCGCCATGTCGGCGGGCGTGGCGCCGGGCGCGAAGGCGGCGAGGGCTCCCATGTCGAGCGCGGCCTGCCGCTTGGCGGCGTCGGGCTCGATGACGATGGCGCCGCGGCCGTCCATGCGCTTCAGCAAGGCCAGCGCCATCAGGCCCAGGCCGCCGGCGCCGATGATGACGATGGCGTCCTCGCGCAGGCAGGCGCGGATCTTGGAGAGCGCGCTGTAGGCGGTGAGCCCCGAGCAGGCCAGGGGGGCGGCCGCCGAAGCCTCCAGGCCGTCCAGCGGAAAGAGATAGCGGGAATGGGGCACGACGAGGTGGGTGCCGAAGCCCCCGGGGCGGAATACCCCCACGAATCGCGGCGAGCCGCACAGATGGCCGTCCCCCCGGGCGCATGGCTCGCATGTGTCGCATCCCGCCCATGGATAGACGAGGACACGATCGCCGATGCCGATGCCCGAGGCCTCCGGACCCAGGGCGACGACCTGCCCGACGTTCTCGTGGCCGAGGACGTGCGGCAGCGTGATGCCCCGTTCGGACAGGGAGATGCGCTTGCCCCCGCCCAGGTCGAAATGGCCGTCCATCAGGTGCAGGTCGGTGTGGCAAAGGCCCGCGGCGAGCACCCGCAGAAGGACTTCGCCCCCGCGCGGAGCGGGGATCTCGGCGGGCGCCCTTTCCAGGGCCTGCCCGCAAGCGACGAGCCGGTAGCGATAAGGGGAAGCCTTCGTCGACACGGTCTGTACATTGGTATAGGACAGCAGCCCTTCGAGACTGTTTTCGGCGCCCAGGCCGGACTGCTTGTGGCCCGCCAGGGGCGCGTGGGGCGTGAGCTTGTGGATCTCGTTGATCCAGACCATGCCGCACTCGAGGCGGTCGGCGACCGATCGCGCCAGGTCGGTGTCCTTGCCCCAGACCGAGCCGCCGAGCCCGTATTCGCTGGCGTTGGCCCGGCGCACGGCCTCGTCGATGTCCCGGTACTTCAGGAAGGGCACGATGGGGCCGAAGGGCTCCTCGGTGACGATGCGCGAGTCGTCGGGGGGATTGTCGACGATCGTCGGGCCGATGAAATAGCCTTTTCCGCCGAGCGGCTCGCCGCCGAGCAGGAACGTCATTCCGCGCCGCCTGCAGTCCTCCAGCAGGTCCAGGACGCGCTCGTATTGCAGGCGGTTCTGCACGGGGCCCATCTGCACGCCCTCGTCGGCGCCGTTGCCCACCTTCACCGTGCAGCCATAGGCGGCGATCGCCCGCGCGAGGCGGTCGTAGATGCTCTCGTGGATGTAGAGCCGCTTGGCGGCGAGGCAGTATTGCGAGCTGTTGGCGAAGCAGGCCCAGAACAGTTGCGGCGCGATTTCCTCGATGTCCACGTCGGGCAGGACGATGGCGGGGTCGTTGCCTCCCAGCTCGAGGGTGATGCGCTTGAGGCGCCGGGCGGCGCTCTCCATGACGCGCCGTCCGGTGGCCGTCGAGCCGGTGAAGGCGATCTTGTCGATGCCCTCGTGGCCGGACATCCAGGGCCCCAGCGCGTCGCCGCCCGATACGACGTTCAGGACGCCCGGCGGCAGCGAGTCGCGCAGCAGCTCGCCCAGCTTGAGCGCCGTCAAGGGGGTGAACGGCGAGGGCTTCAGGACCATGGTGTTGCCGGCCAGCAGGGCGGGCGCCACTTTCCACAGCGCCAGCGTCATCGGGAAATTCCACGGAACGATGGCGCCCACGACGCCGAGCGGGACGCGGCGGACGACGACGGTGCGCTCGGGATCGTCGTCCAATGTGATCTCGGGCATCGAGAATCCGGAGATCTCCTTGCACCAATGGGCCGCGCGCCCGACCTCCTGGCGCGCCGAGGCCAGCGGCTTGCCTTGCTCGCGCGTCAACAGGCGGGCAAAGGATTCCTGATGCTCGGTCAGCAGTTCGCCGATGCGGTGGATCAAGGCCTGTCTTTGCGCGTAGGGCACGGCGGACCACGCGGGAAACGCGGCGCGGGCGGCCGCCACGGCATCGTCCAGTTGGTCCCGGGTGGCATCGGGCGCCTGCGCGAAGGGCTCCGCCGTCGCCGGGTCGATGACGCTCAGCGTCGATCCGCCGCGCACCGCCCGGCCGGCGATGGTCAGGGTGTAGTCTGTGTTGAAATCGATCATGGGTGCTGCCTTTCCTTCGGGTTGCCGTGGGGTGCTTCGGGGCCGGGGGCCTAGCGGCCCAGCTCGAGCGCGGTCTTGCCCCCTATGCCGAAGTTTTCCTTTTCCAGTTCGCGGATGATGATCCTGATGTTGTCGGTGGGCACGCCCAGGGCGAGGGCGGTCGCCTGGGTCAGCCCGACGATCAGGTCTTGCTTCTGCTGGGCGCTGCGGCCTTCGAACAGATTGACTTCGATGATGGGCATGCGGTTTCTCCGTGGCTTGCGCAATGATCCGGGCCGTCATGCACCGCGGCATTGCCGCAGCAGCGCCGTGCATGCCTGGATCAGATGGCTCTGGTCCGAACCCATGATGAACACCTTGAGGCCCAGCGCCCGGAACCGGTCCAGGTCCGAGGCCCCGTTCAGGAATATGCCCGCCGGCACCGAATGCCTCCTCGCGGCGTCCGCCACGGTCCGTACGGCTTGCTCGATCTCGGGGTGATCCGTTTCCGTGCGTCCGCAGGACACCGCGAGATCGGCGCGCCCGATGAACAGACAGTCGATGCCGGGCGTCCCCGCGATCTCGTCGATGTTCTCGACGGCGAGGCGCGATTCGATCTGCGCGACGACCAGCGTCTCGGCGTCGCTGGCGTCGATGTGGTCGCGCAGGCTCGCCCTGCCGTATCCTCCCGCGCGCGGCGAATTCGAGAAACCCCGGCGGCCCTCGTGGCCGCGATAGCGGGTCGCGGCGACGATGCCGCGGGCCGAGGCCGCATCGTCGACGTGCGGCGCGATGATGCCCGCCGCGCCCATGTCCAGTACCCGCATGATCGTGTCGGGCCGGGTGTTGGGCACGCGCACCAGTGCGGCCGATCCCGCCGCGCGGGCCGCCAGGCAGCACCTGTCCAGGCTTTCGATGCCCAGCGGCGCATGCTCGGCGTCGAGCGCGAGGAAATCGAAGGCGCAGGAGCCCAGTATCTCGGTGACTTGGTAGGCGTTCGTCTTGACGAACGTCGAGAACAATTCGCGTCCGCCGCGCAATGCCGCGGCCAGTGCGCCGCGCCCGGGATCCATGGCGCTCATCGCTCGTACTCGGGCCGGCCCGGCGTGAAGACGTCGAGGTTGAGGGCGGGCTGCTCGCCCACCACTTCGACGTAGTGCACGACGCCCGGCGGTATGACGACCAGCCCGCCCGCCGTGATGCGGATCACGTCATCGCCGACGTGGAAATCGACGACCCCCTCGAGGATGTAGACGATCTGCTCATTGGGGTGCGCATGCGGCGAGATCTCGTGGCCCGGGTGCAGCCTGTGCAGGGCCAGCGTGGCCGCCTCGCTGCCGAATGCCTTGCGTTCTATTCCTTTCCGGACGGGCGTCCAGTCGTGGTCGTTCCAGTTGATCTGCTTGATGTCCATGGCGGGTTTCCAAAGGCCGGGTCGGTGGTCTCGTGCGTCCGGCTCAGTCCGGCGCGTAGGGATTGAGCGGCGCCTGTATGTTGAGTTCGATCTTTTCCGTCATGTCGACGGCGCCCTTGATGTGCGCCAGGCCCGGAAAGATGATGACCAGGGCCACCATGATGAGCTGGATGCACAGGAAGGGGATGGCGCCGAGGTAGATGGCCGAGGTCTTGACTTCGGCGGGGGCGACGGAGCGCAGGTAGAACAGCGAAAAGCCGAAGGGGGGATGCATGAAGGAGGTCTGGATGTTGATGCTGAGCAGCACCCCGAGCCAGACGAGGTCGATCCCGAGTTTCTCGGCTACGGGCGCGATCAGGGGGATCAGGATGAAGGCGAGCTCGAAGAAATCCAGGAAGAACGCCAGGACGAAGAACAGCACATTCACGCCGATCAGGAAGCCCAGGTTGCCGCCGGGCAGCGACGTCAGCAGGTGCTCCACCCAGAGGTCGCCGTTCACGCCGCGGAAGCTCAGGGAAAACAGGCTGGCCCCCACCAGGATGAAGATGACGAAGGAGGTCAGCCTGGTCGTGGACTGCAGGGCCTGCCGCAGCGAGCGCCAGTCGAGGCGGCGGTTCGCCACGGCGAGCACCAGGGCGCCGGCGGCCCCCATGCCGCCGCCCTCGGTGGGCGTCGCGATGCCCACGAAGATGCTGCCCAGCACGAGGAAAATGAGCGCCAGCGGCGGGACCATCACGAAGACGACTTTCTCGGCCATGCGCGAGAGCAGGCCCAGCCGCAGGCAGCGGTTGGCGCAGGCGACGGCGAACGCCAGCAGGATGCCGATGGAGGCGCTGTAGATCGCCACCTCGTCGGCGGGCCTGGCCGGATCCGTGAAGTAGTAATGGGAGAAGGCGTACGAAGCCGCCACGGCGAGCGCGAGCAATGCGCCGAGGGAGGCCAGGCCGCTGCCGCCGTCCGGCTCGCGCAGATGCCTGGCCTCGGGCGGCAGCGCCGGCACGGCCGCGGGGCGGACGATCGAAATGAGCAGCACGTATGCCGCGTACAGCAGCGTCAGGGTCAGGCCGGGCACCAGGGCCGCCCGATACATGTCGCCGACGGACCGGCCCAACTGGTCGGCCAGCACGATCAGCACGAGCGAGGGCGGCAGGAGCTGCGCCAGGGTGCCCGAGGCGGCGATGACGCCGGTGGCGATCCTCTGGTCGTAGCCGTAGCGCATCATCACCGGAAGCGAGATCAGCCCCATCGAAATGACGGAGGCCGCCACGACGCCCGTCGTCGATGCGAGCAGGGCGCCCACGAAGATCACGGCGTACGCCACGCCGCCCCGGACGCTGCCGAACAACTGGCCGATGGTGTCCAGGAGATCCTCGGCCATTCCGGAGCGCTCGAGGATGAGGCCCATGAGGGTGAAGAACGGCACCGCGAGCAGCGTTTCGTTCGACATGATGCCGTACAGGCGGCTGGGCAGGGCTTGCAGCAGGGAGGGTTCCAGCAGGCCCAGGTGGACACCCACGAAGGCGAACAGCAGGCCGTTGGCCGCCAGCGCGAAGGCGATGGGAAAGCCCGACAGCAGGAAAATCACCAGCGTCACGAACATGACGGGCGCAATGTTGGCGATCAGGAACGCACTCATTGGATGTCTCCGGGCCGGCCGGCGTGGCTCGCCGCGGGTCCATCCTGCTCGCGGCCCGGCGGCGCCTGTTTTTCGAAGGCGCTCGCATCGACCATGCCGGCCAGGAAACCCACCCGCTTGATGATTTCGGAAACGCCCTGCGCGAACAGCATGACGAAGGCCACGGGAATCAGGGCCTTGACGGGCCAGACCGTCAGGCCCCCGGCGTTCATCGATATTTCGCCGGAGGTGAAGGCATCCCGCACGTACGGCACCGAGTATGTGATGATGATGAAGCACATGGGGAGCAGGAAAATCGTGAAGCCGACGATGTCTATCCAGACCTGGGCCCGCTTGGGGAGCCTGCCGGACAAAATGTCGATGCGCACGTGCTCGTTGCGGCGCAGGGTGTGGGACGCGGCCAGCAGGAAGATGGCGGCGAACAGATACCATTGGATCTCGAGCCATGCGTTCGAGCCGACATGGAGGGTGTACCGCAGCAGCGCGTTCCCCGTGCATATCACGACCGCCACCATGAGCGCCCAACTGATGCGCAGGCCTATCTGGTCGTTGAGGGTATCGATCGATCTGGAAAGAGCTAGCAAGAGCCGCATGATGTGTGCCAGGTTGGATGGGCCGGGCCGGCGCGCCTTGTCGGGCCGGGGTTCACGCGTAGGAGGAAGGCCTGCGTTCGTGCAGCGGCAGGCCGTCGGCGACGTGGTGGAAAGGGGGCTTGTCGATGCCGAAGATGGCCAGCGCCGGCTTGCCGAAGACCAGCGGATCGTCGAACGTGCCGACCTTGAGCAGCACCGCGTCCGGCTGCCTGGGGGATCGGGTCAGCAAGTGCGTGCCGCAGGTGGCGCAGAATTGCCGGGTCACCGGGCTGGCCAGGTCGCTGCGCGTGAAATCCCGCGGCTCGCCTTTCGTATATGCGAATCCGGCGGCCGGCATGCCCATGACGAAGTTGGGGCCGCCGCCCGATATGTACTGGCATTCCCGGCAGTGGCATTGCAGCCTGAAGATCGGCTCGCCCTCGGCGCGATAGCGCACCGCCCCGCAATAACAGCCCCCCTCGATGATCATCCTGTGCTCCTCCATTCTTGGATTGGTCGCGGCGGGCGCCTGGCCATCGGCGCGCCGGCCAGTTGCGATCCCGCTGCAATCTTGCGTGCAGTGTAGCATTGAATTTTTATATGAATAAAGATATTTTTATTTTCTTATATAAGAAAAATTGTCGTGGTCCGGGATCCTCGGCGATCGACGATCTGTGCGCTACACTGTCACGCTTGCCCTCGGGCGCGCAGCAGGTGGGTTGGCCGAGCGGTTTAAGGCACTAGTCTTGAAAACTAGCAAGGGGGCGACCCCTTCCAGGGTTCGAATCCCTGACCCACCGCCACATCGAGTCCCGCAGGACGGGACAGGATACCTTCCCCCCAC
>Ga0180216_1001737_pt1 | contig 18965 bp, 18 predicted proteins | sample eDN3rd37CBELigMG_FD_128879 | JGI IMG/M metagenome (GOLD analysis project Ga0180216, IMG submission 128879) | Enriched Miracle-Growth compost microbial communities from Emeryville, California, USA - eDNA 3rd pass 37_C BE-Lig MG (version 2)... ...
ACGTGACTGTCGTCCGCCGGCGCGCCGTCGATCTGCTTGCTTTGTCGTGGTCCAGAGCAGTCGTCCGCCGCTGCTTCCGCTGCGTCGTCGTCCTCTGTGGCGTTGTCGTGCACTGCGTCCGCCACTGCGTCGTCGTCCGCCACTGCGTCCGCCGCTGCGTCGTCGTCCGCCGCTGCGTCCGCCGCTGCGTCGTCGTCCGCTGCGTCGCCGCACCACGTGGCCACATATGACGTCATGGTAGGGTATCACGTGCAAGCTTCCCACGTGACCCATGGCTGGTCACGTGCTTCACGTGCGGGCGGTGGCGGAGGCGTGGCGGAAACGCGGCAGAAACGCGTCGGAAACGCGGCGGAATCGCGGCAGAATCAACGTCTTTTCCTCCGTTTTTCGCGCTGGTGAGCGACACGACGCCGCAGCGGACGCCGCCGCCGCAGCGGACGACGGCGCAGCGGCCGACGGCGCAGAAGGCGACGCAGGGGACAATGGGCAACAGCACGGTGCACCCACAGGACGTGATGGTTGGCGGGCGGGCAGGCGCGCTCATGTAGCGGCGGGCCTGTCGCCAGGTGCGGCTGGGCCCCCCCGCTCGCGTTGATGGACGCGCACGAGGCCGTGGAGGGGGGTTCGCTGCAGGGTGGCGAGACGTGCAGGCAGAGGGTGCAGAGGCGATGCAGGCAGGCGGCATGAGTAGCGGGGCCGTGATGGCGAAGGTTGGGCCCGTGGGCGGCGATGCGCCGGCGCGCAGGGTTTGCCACGGACACGCCGGGGCTCTGGCGTGTCTGGGGATGGCCGGCATCGTGCAGAGCGAACGATGCTTTCGCGAGTGCGCCTGCTGTAACCGCGATCACCATGCTTACTAGCGCCGCCTGTTGCCCTTTCCCCGCAGTGTCGACGCGGCCTGCCAGACTCGCCGCCTGAGGGCGCTCTCTCTGCCGCCAAGATGCCGAACAAGGGCCGCCGCGTCTTCGTGGTCGGCGTGGGCATGACCAAGTTCGAGAAGCCCGGCCGCCGCCAGGACTTTGAGTACGCCGCCGCCCGCCGCGACGCGTGGCTGCGTCCCCAGATCGCCGCCGCTGACCGCCGGCCGCGCTCGGGCCGTTTTGCTCCCCGGCTTCCCCAAGCTACCCCGACATGGCCAAGGAGGCCGTCACCAAGGCGCTCCTCGACTGCGGCCTGACCTACGACAAGGTCGAGCAGGCCGTCGTCGGCTACTGCTACGGCGACTCGACCTGCGGCCAGCGCGCGCTGTACCAGCTCGGCATGACGCAGATCCCGATCATGAACGTCAACAACAACTGCTCGACCGGCTCGACCGCGCTGTTCACCGCGCGCCAGGCCATCGCCGGCGGCATCGTCGACTGCGCGCTGGCGCTCGGCTTTGAGAAGATGGCGCCCGGCTCGCTGTCGTCGGTCTTCAACGACCGCACCAACCCGATGGACAAGTTCATGGAGATCATGAACGACACCCGCGGCTTCGAGCCGTCGCCGCCGGCGTCGCAGATCTTTGGCAACGCGGGCGTGGAGCACATGGAGAAGTACGGCACCACCGAGCGCCACTTTGCCAAGATCGGCGCCAAGAACCACAAGCACAGCACCCTCAACCCGTACTCGCAGTTCCGCGACGAGTACACCGTCGACGAGGTCCAGAACGCCCGCAAGGTGTTCAAGTACCTCACCCTCCTGCAGTGCTGCCCGACCTCGGACGGCGCCGGCGCCGCCGTGCTGGCCTCGGAGGACTTTGTGCGCAAGCACGGCCTCGAGGGCCTCGCCGTCGAGATCGTTGCGCAGGAGATGGCCACCGACAGCCCCAAGGCCGTCTCGGGCAGCTCGATCGAGCTGGCCGGCGCCGACATGACCCGCCGCGCCGCCTCCACCCTGTACAAGTCGGCTGGCATCACCGCCAACGACGTCCAGGTCATCGAGCTCCACGACTGCTTCTCGGCCAACGAGCTCATCACCTACGAGGCGCTCGGCCTGTGCCCCGAGGGCAAGGCCGGCGAGCTCATCGACAAGGGCGACGTCACCTTTGGCGGCAAGTACGTCGTCAACCCGTCCGGCGGCCTGATCTCCAAGGGCCACCCGCTCGGCGCCACGGGCCTCGCCCAGTGCTGCGAGCTCACCTGGCAGGTGCGCGGCTGGTGCGGCAAGCGCCAGGTGCCCAACGTCAAGTACGCCCTGCAGCACAACGTCGGCCTGGGCGGCGCCGTCGTCGTCACCCTCTACGCCAAGGGCTTCCCGAGCGTGCCGACCCCGCCGCCGGCCAAGGCCTTCGGCTACAACCCGGCCGTCGAGGCGCGCCCGATCTCGGAGAAGGACTACAAGCTCGTGATCCCGTCCAACGCCCAGTTCGCGCCGCTGCCGGCCGCCGCCAGCGCGTCGGTCGCCGTCGCGGGCTTCAAGGCCTCGGACATCTTTGAGCAGATCCGCACGGGCCTCGACGCGCTGCCCGAGGCCGAGCGCAAGGCCAACGTCGGCAAGGTCAAGGGCGTGTTCCAGTTCAACGTCACCAACGACGCCAAGCAGACGCAGACCTGGACCGTCGACCTCAAGAACGGCCTCGGCTCCGTCACCGCCGCCGCGCCGGCCACCAAGGCCGACATCATCATCAACGTGTCGGATCAGGACTACGTCGACCTGGCCAGCGGCAAGCTCAACGGCCAGAAGGCGTTCATGTCCGGCAAGATCAAGGTCAAGGGCAACCTCATGCTCGCCACCAAGCTCGAGACCGTGCTCAAGTCGGCGCAGAAGAACACCGCCAAGCTGTAAACCTGTGCTTCTGTATGACAATGCGTAGTGGTCGGTCGAGCGTATGATACAATTTTTTTCGCCGACAAACCAGACGAAGGGAGCAAGAAGAAAAAGAGTACAACAGGGTTCGGGGTGTGCCGATGCAGTGCAACGTTCACTCGCGCTTTGTGTAACACGATGTACAGTTGGGGCCTGCCCTCTAGTCGGGCGCCCTCTACTTGGCCCGCACGCTCGCGGCCTCCGCGCGCTCCCTCTCCTTGTCCAGCTGCAGCTGCTTCAGCACCGCAGCTTGGAGCGGATCCATGCCGCCCTGGCCGTCGGCGTTGTCCTTGCGCGTGAGATTGTAAAAGCCGCGGTGCGTGAAGCCGTAAAACGCCGTCTCGCTCCAGGACTCTTCGTCCACCTGCACCGGCGGCGACGGGCCGTTTGCTGGACGTAACGAGGCACACAAGAAAGTGGGTCGCGTGGGCGCGATGAGCATCACACTATCCCCGTGCGCCCAGCTAGCCGTGCGACGCTCCCGGGGGAGGGGAACAACGTACCCGGCCGGCCGAGGGGCACGGCCTTCTCCGGCGGCACCTCGTCAAAGCACGACGTGTCGGTGGGCGACTTGAGCTCGGGCCGGTACGGCGGCGTGGAGGACCGCAGCGTCGCCCAGTCGATGCCGCGGAAGAACGGGTGCGCCTTGACCTCGTCGGCGCCATTGGCGCCGAGCCGGTTCTGGTGGTCGCAGATCAGCCGCTCGATCAGGTCGCGCGCCTCCGCGGAAACCTTGGGCTTGCTGGGGAACCGCAGGGTCTCGCGCCAGTTGACGATCTTGAGCTTGGTCGTCTGCCGCGAGTCGGAGCTGAACGGCGGGTAGCCAAAGAGCATCTCGAACAGAATGACACCCACGGACCACCAGTCGCATTCCTGGCCGTAGCCGACCTGCCAGCGCCGCAGGATCCACCCGGAAGCGGCTTGGCTAACGGTGAGCCCGGGCTGGGGAGGGGGCTGGGGCTGGGGCTGGATGGGGCGGTCGGCGCAGACGCCACGTACCTGCAGCAGCACCTCGGGGGCGATGTAGTTGTTGGTGCCGACGACCGAGTAGGCCTTCTTCTTGCGGTTCTGGCGGTACCGCTGCAGGGCGCGCTCCGCCGAGTCCTTCTCCAGGATCTCCTTCATCTTGGTCGGGTCCTTGGCTTTCAGCTGGCGGCGCCGAGCAGCGGGGAGCCCGCGGGCGGCGGCTGGGGGTTAGCAGCGTAAGGACAACGTGAACCTTATGGGGGGTCGCGCCGCGCACCTCGTCGATCTTCTTGGCCATGAGCTGCATCGCGGCCTTGCGCCGGCCCTCGTAGTACTTGACGTCGTGCGACCAGTGGAAGCCCGTGCTGAGCCCGAAATCGGACACCTTGAGGTGCCTGGGAAGGGCGCGGATTCCCACAGGGGACCGCGGCAATGGCGTTAGCGCGACCGTGGCGCCCCGCTTCCATGCACCCGCCGCTCGTTGTCGCACCCGTCCGCGGTGAAGAGAAAGTTGTCGGGCTTGATGTCGCGGTGAATGAAGCCGAGGTTGTGCACCTCCTCCACGGCCAGGACCATTTCGGCCATGTAAAACTTGGCCATCGGCTCCGGGAAGATGTCCTGCGGGTGCGTCCGGCCGCGGATCGGCACACGGGTTGGGGTGTCAGCGGCCGTTGAGCCCATCGTCGTACAAGCGGCAGCTGCGGGGCGCGAACCAGCTTGATGAGCAGGTTGAGGAGGTCGCCGCCGGCCATGTAGTCCATCACCAGATAGAGGTTCTCCTTGTCTTGGAACGAGTAGTACATGCGGACGATCGAGGTGGCGTCCGCGGCCGACGCGAGGATGTCGCGCTCGGACCGTACGTGGCCTGCCAGAGCGCACCGTGAAAAAGCGCAGGGCGAGACCAATCAGTCCCGGACAGCGAGCGGCAGCCCCGGTTTGGCGCTCACGACGGCGCACCCTCTTGGCGCTTGCGGATCATTTCCAGCTTGGACAGACACTTCATGGCGTAGATCTGCCCCGAGTCGCGCTCGCGCACGAGCTTGACCACACCAAAGGCGCCGCTAGCGTTGGCGCGGCCCAGCGAGGGCGGGCGGCGGGTTCGTCAGCCTTTGTTCCCATCGTCCGGCGCTTGCGTACGACGCGCTCGCACCGTCCGATGACTTTGATGTCCTCAAAGTTGGCCGTCGAGATGCGCATGCGGCGTAGACGAATGTAGTCGGACTCTTTCCGGAAAAGCCTGACAAGAACAGCCGTTAACATGAACAAGTTGCATGGCCGTGATTAGCCCCGTCCGTTGGCGCGGGCATGCGCGCCGCCCTCGCCGCGCGTACCGTTGGCGCATGGCCTGCCGCTGCTCTTCGGGGAGGCCGTCCGCCTCCATCTCCGCTTCCAGGCGCTGGCGCCGGGCCGCGCGGTCGTTGGTCGCTGGATTGAGCCGGCCACATGCCGGAAACACGCCCCGGGTGAGCGACTGGCGCGCGTTCTCCCCCCAGCGCGTCACGCGTTCCCGCCTACCCCGCATGATGCCCTCAAAGTAGTTCTCGAGCCAGACTTTGGCCGCCGTCGCCCGCTCAGCGGTGACGCTCGAGATGGCGGGCTCCTCGTCCTCGGCATCCGACCCGCTGGTGCCGTTGGTGCTCTCGATCGACGACGTCCGGCTCGGGGGCGACGACGACGCCCCACCAAAGGGCAGCCACGACTTGCTCTTTTGCGACGGCACGTCGAACGGTCCCGTGTCGGGCAGGTCCTGCCGGACGATGATGGTCGCTGGCGCAGTGCACGCACGGGGTGCACTTGGAGCGCCCACCGTGTCAGCTGGGCGCCCGCCGTCGCCGTGTTCAATGGGCACGGCCCGTACCGTCCGGCGTCGGCTCTGTGGCAGCGGGGCACGTGGGGGCGGCGGCGGCGAGGCTGCCGGAGGCGCTGGGACCCACGCCCGAGTCGGTCGCCTTTAGGGTTTTCAGGAAGCCGGCCACGTCTTCGTGCGACGCATGCGCGACGTGCCTGCCGGGAGGCGCCCCCCGCCCCCGCGCCATGGCATATATGGCAAGCCGTGGTTACTCCGCTGGGGGGTGCCCAAGGTCACCAGCATGCCGGGGCAGCCGCCGCGTACTCAAAGTCCTGCGGCGCCGAGATGGCGGACCGCGTGATGCGCGTGCTCATGGTGCCGGCGGGGCGGGGCAGGCCGTCCTGCCGGCCCGACCGACGGCGCAGTGGGCGTGGGCGCGGCCGATCGCGTGTATGGCAGCCAGACGTTGGTGGCGGCGCCGATTCCAGCGGTTACTGCAGGTACTGCCGTTCTGCAGGTTATCGCCCGCCACGGCCGCTGCTGCCGTGGCCGTGCGAGCAGCGCAGTGTATCGCGGCCACGTCGTGGCGCTCGCCGGGGCGCGCAAGGCCGTCATACACGGCGGCTGGGTGCCACGCGATGTCCCCAGCCCGCCACCCCCGACGCCACCTTCACCGTAGAGCCTGTACTGACGTGGTGGCTATGGCGCCTGCGTTCCCAGGCGTGCACCGCGTGCTACGATGAGCCACAGCGCCACCAGGCCCCACACGGCTGCTTAGGCGCATACCACTGGAGTCCCTGGACCATGTCGAGCACGAACGGGTCGATGACCTAGCTGCGAGATGCCTAGGGTCGTCGGCAGCACGCCCGCCCTCCTACACGGCCACGCACGTGGCGGTGTTCTCGGGGTCCTCAACTGCGCACTCAGGGCCAGACCAAGGTCCTCTACAGGCCGCTGCGCCTGCTGCCCCGCTCACGATGCTACCGCGCCCCCACCCCCCTGTTGTTTGTCATCGCCGCCCCGCCAGCGCGTGCCCGTCGCTGTCCACAAGCCAGCCACGCCGCCATCACCGTCACGCCTTCTTGCCAGGCCCGCCCCGTCTCCCCTGCTCGCCTTTCGTGCGCTTCGCCTGCGCCCGCCTTTCCGCACCTGTCAGAAGACCACGGTGTTGTGGTGGTCGTCCCTCAACCCCCCGCACGCTCCAATCGCAGACATTCAACCAATGCCCCCAACTTCAAACAAACGAAGCGCGCATCAGCGTCGACGTCGACGTCGTCCGCTTCCGCGTCGTCCGCTTCTGCGTCGTCCGCTGCGTCGGCTTCTGCGTCGTCCGCTGCGTCGTCCGCGGCTTCCGACTATGCGGCGGGCGGCCAGATGCCCAGGCGGCGGCCAAGCATGCCAGTCAGTGCGCGTGCCCCGCACGCGACGTGCCGCGATGACGTCAGGTTCATTAGTGACGTCACGCAGTGCGAGTGCACACGTCATCCCATGCCGTGTCGTAGGTTACGTCACTGTGTGAGAGCGAACACGTCATGCATCCCTAACACGGATGACGTCATCAGGCCATGTGGCGCAGCGGCGGGCGGCGGCGGACGACGGCGGACGACGATGGCGCCCCGCGGACGCGGTCGCGGTCGCGGCGCGGCGGCGACCGCGCGAGCACCTGCCGCCACCGCCCCGCAAGGGAGATCTGCCGCTGGAAATGCGGCGTCGGCCAAGGCCACGGCCGCAGAGCCGCCAGCGGCCAGCCCACCGCCCGCCGCCAAGCGCCTCCGCGGCGCCGCCAAGGCCGCGCCGACCGACTATGAGGCGCTGACCGCCGAGACGGTGCTGGAGTGGCTGCTGCCGGGCCACACGGCGGCCGAGTTCCGCGAGGCCATCTGGGAGCGCAAGCCGCTCCTGGTGCAGCCGGAGCAGCCGGCGCGGTTCGCGGGCCTCGTGTCCCTCGCCGAGATCCGCGAGATGCTCAAGGCCGACCCCCACTTCGCGCAGAACGTCATGGTCTGCCGCGTGGCGGGCCGCGACGGCCGCCGCGACGAGAAGACGCCCGAGAACGCGTCGGCGGCCGCGCTCTGGAAGCTGTACAACCAGGGCTACACGCTGCAGGTCTTCCAGCCGCAGCAGCACTCGCCCCGCGTCGCCGGCCTTTGCCGCGCCCTGGAGGTACGCCCGCGTGGAATGCGCGCCGCCGGCACGCTGAGCCCACGTAAACGCAACCGCCCCGTCGACCGCGTGGGGAAGCGCCGCTCGGCAGGAGCTGTTTGGGTGCCTGGTCGGCAGCAACAGCTACCTGACCCCGCCGCACGCGCAGGGCCTGCCGCCGCACCACGACGACGTGGACGTGTTTGTGCTCCAGCTGGAGGGCACCAAGGCGTGGCGCCTCCACGCGCCCGAGCTGTCGCTGCCGCGCGAGCACAGCGGGGTACGGTCGCACGACGAGGCGTGCCGCGTTGCCTTTGCCGTGTAGCAAACGAATCCACGCGCAGCCAGCCGGGGTCCGGGCCGGCCCGTGCGTGCAGGACATGGACCCAGCGAGCCTAGGGCCGCTGCTGCTGGAAGCGACGCTTCAGCCGGGCGACGTGCTGTACATGCCGCGCGGCACCGTTCACTACGCTGTGGTGCGTCCAGACGCCGGACTTGGGGCCAGCGCGTCGCGCATTGCCCGCTCACGCGCGGCGCGCTGATGTAGTAGCGGACGATACCGCTCCAGACGGACGCCACGGCGTCGCACCATCTCACCGTGTCGACGTACCAGAAGAACGCGTGGTTCGACTACCTGGCGGTCTACTGCCAGCAGGCGCTCCAACGCGGTGCGCCTCGCGGCCCGCCCAAGGCTGGGGCACAGCGCGACCTGTCTTAACCGCGCGGGCCGCACGTCGTCGGCGCCGGTGGTCGCTGCTGCCCAGCTTTTGAGCAGGACGAGCGCTACCGGCGCGGCCTGCCGTGGAACTTTGGCGCCCTGGCCGGCTCGGGCGCGGCGCTGAACGAAACGCTCCGCACGGTGCCCGGGCGTGCCGAGTTTCTGGCGCACGTCAGCGAGCTCTTCCAGGGCCTGGCGGCGTTCGGTGACGCGGACAGCGCCGCCGACGAGGTCGCGCTGGACTTTGTGGCGAGCCGGCTCCCGCCGGCATCACGCCCCGCCGAGCCCCCGGCCGGGCCGGTCAGAGTGACTGGTACGTGCGCCATGCCTGGGGGTGGCGGCAGCTTCCGCCGACACCAACTGACCGTGGCTCGGCGGCCACGGGCCGATGCCGCGCCCCGACATCAGGCGCCTCGGTGCTGCGCGTCCGCCATCCGGGCTACGTTCGGATGGTGCTCAGCGGCGAGGACGTCCTGCTCTTCAGCTCCATCCACAACTGCGCGAGCCACCACATGGAGAGCGTGCCGGACGACTGCTGCGACGGCGACGGCGACTGCTGCGATGGCGACGGCGATTGCTGCGGCAGCGACGGCAGCGACGATGATGGCGCGGACGACGGCGGCAGCGACGAGGCGGTCAGCGACGACGAAGGCAGCAGCGAGGCGGCCAGCGAGGACGACGGTGACGAGCACCACCACCACCGCGGCCCGGCGCTGCGGTTCGGCCTCGCGTGGGCGCCCGCGCTGGCGACGCTGTTCGCCGCCGGCCGCGACGGCGTGCGGGTCGACAAGCTGCCCCGGCCAACGGGCGAGCCCCTCGCGGCGGCGCTGGACGTCGCGCGCGGCCTGCTGGTCGAAGACATTGTAGAGTTCGCTCAATAGATTCAAGGGCCATTGTACAACGTGAGGCGCGATGCACTCGAGCATCTATTAAAACAAGGGCGGCGGCGCGCCGACGCCGCGCAGGTGTCTGCCGTGGCTGGTCGCGTGGCGGTGGTGGTTACTCCCGTTTTGCTTGTTTTGCGCTCTTGATCAGCGGCACCAGCGTCTTGACCGAGTCGGCCTTTTCCAGGAACCGGTGCTGCGTTGCAACAGGGCAGGTGGGAGGAAAAGCGGCGACGCACCCCGTTAGACGGCACGTCCGCTCACCAGCACGCCTGGACGATGCCCGCCCGCGTACCCGCAACATCTCGCTGGCCGTGCCGCGCTTCTCCACGTCCACCTCGAGGCACTTGTTCAAAAAGTCCTTGAAGACCGGGGACAGCGCGTCCGGGTTCTGCAGCTTGGGCGTGCCGTTGGTGGCAATCAAGTAGAGCGCCTGAAAAAACGGGGGCAAGGCGGGCGGGACGCGGCAGGACGGCGTCAGCGGACACCGGATCGGCACCCCCCTCGGCCCGGCGCGCCGGTGAGCGTACCCTGAGCGGGTTCTCGTTCAGGTACGGCGGCTCGCCGTCGATCATCTCAATCGCCATGATGCCCAAGCTCCAGATATCGATCTGGGCCGGCGGAGCACGAAAGACCACACCCAGCAGGGCCTTAGAGAAGCGCCTCTGCCGCCCGGCAGCGCCATCGACTGGCGTGCTACCTTTGGCCCGTATTCCTTCTTGGTGACCACTTCGGGTGCCATCCAGTACGGGGTGCCAACCATGGTGGTCCGCTTCGAGTTGACGTCGTTCAGCTGCGCGCAAAAGCCAAAGTCGGTCAGCTTGACGCGGCCGTCCAGGCCGAGCAGGACGTTGTCGCTCTTGATGTCGCGGTGGATGACCTGCTTGGAGTGCAGGTGCTCCAGGCCCAGCAGGGTCTGCGGCGCCACCCCCTTCGCGACGACAGCGTGTGCGCAGCTGGTGAGAGACGCGGCGCGCGCGACGGCCTTGCCAGGCAGCTCTGCCGGCAACGCACCTCGCGGCACACGGTCGCGATCTGCCGCTCGTTCATGATGGCGTGGGTCACCACGTCGGTCAGCGAGCCGCCGTCCATGTAGTCCATCACCACCTAGCCCGGACGCCGGCGTAGCCGCACCGACGGCACGCCGGGGCGGTGAGCGGGCGTGCATCAATCGCGCGTCTGAATGGGGCGTCGCCCGTACCCAAAGCTCGCCCTTGACAAAGAACGAGTCGATGTAGTTGATGATGTTTTCGTGGTGGCTGTCCCGCATGACCAGGATCTCGTTGATGATCAGCTCCTTCTTCGGCTGCTTCTCCAGGTTCATTTGCTTAATCGCCACCTGGCGCGCTCGACGCGGGCGGGACGTGTGGGCGGGACCGGTGTCAGTGCCTTTTGCGTCCAGCGCCACGGAGACCGCAGCGCGGGGCACGCACCCGGAGGCCATCCGCGATGCGCGTGGCGACTAGCACGTTGCCCGACGCGCCCTGGCCGATCTTCTTAAAGTCGCGGTACAGCTTGTACGGGTCGGCCGGGTTCACCAAGCTCTCTGCCATCGGAACAAGCGCAAGCCGCGCGCACACAGCGAGGCGATGTGAGCGCCATCCCCCTGCACCAGTGTACGTCGCCGGCACGCGCCGCCTACCGATGATCTCGACGATCTCCTCGTCGTCGCCGGCCTTGGGCTTGTTGCGCTTTGGCGGCGCCTCGTACGGCACGGGCGGCTCGGGCTTGGGCGGGGGCGGCCGTCCGGTGCTGATGGACGTTCGCATGCCGGCCTTGGGTGGGGGCGGCGGAGGCGGTGCACCTGAGCGACGAGCGACCCAGCGCAAAAATAAAGCGTCGGCAGCGCTCAGCGAGCGCGTTCGCAGCAGATCCGCGCCAACGCCGCTGCCAGCAACGGGAACGTCAGCGTACCCTTCTTGGTCCCGACCTCCTCCTGAGTGTCACAGGCCAACTCCGAGCCCGCACGATGCCAGTGAGCCACCGTCTCTGCGGCGGTCCGCCCCAGCGGCCGAGCAAAGCGTCGTACCACAGCGGTGGCGCGCGATGGCGGCTGAGGCGGCGGCGGCCGTCCGGCGCCGTAGGTCGAGGGCGTCGCGGGCTTGAGCGCGGACGGCGGCGGCGGCGGTGGCTGCTTCTTCACCTGCGTTCCAGTGGCCGATCCTCGACCACGTCTGGCCGCCTACGTGAGTCTCAGTGGACAACGCGCTGGCCCCGCGTCCCACGTCGCCACGCACCTCCGCGGCGTCTGGGCCGGCGGGTCCTCGTGCCGCGGTCAGGCCGCCCGGCGGCGGCATGGGGAACTTGTAGAAGACGGCGTTCTCCTCGTTCTTGTTGCTGTCCACGAAAAAGTCGAGGACGTCGAGCACGGCCTGCCCGCCCAAACCGCGGCCGCCCCGTGGATGCCACCGGGCAGTGAGCATTGCGCGGGGCGGGAGCGTCACGCGGCGCGGCGCGGCCACGCACCTGGGGGTTCTGCTTCTGCTCCTCCTTGCTGATGCCCGAGCTTTCGAGCATGGCCTTCCACTCTGGCGGCAGTCCGGTAAAATCGCCCGTGGCCGCGTCAAAGCCGACGTGGACGTTGTGCCGAAAGTCCATCGGCCGCGAGATTTCCCAGCGGCGGTCTGGTCGGGAAAACCAAAGGGTCGGAACGGTTCCTTGGGTCGAACGCTCAGCGGTTGACGACGTGCGAGGACGCCAAGCTCCAGCGAACACGGCATACCGCCCTTGCCGATGAACGTCAAAAAGTTCTTCATGAGCGACGACGGCTCCTCCTGGGGCGGCGGCGGCTCCAGCTGCGGGTACGACAGGATGGGGCTCGCCACCACGGCGGCCGTGCCGCCGCGCTGCTCCGGCAACCGTCAAGTACGGAGTTTCAACAGGACACGCGTCAGCGAGCCCGTCCTGAACCGGCTGTCCCAGCACAGCCAGCCCCCGACACGCACGCCGCCGAGCTGCGCCGCGGCCGCGTTGGCCGGCGGCGACGTGGCAGAGCCCACGCTGCTGGACGACGGCTCCGCGCGGTGGCCCGACGTCGGCGGCGCCCCGGCGGCGGCCTGCGCGGGCCCACTGCTGGACGCCGGCGGCGGCGGCGGGCGGAACGGCTTGGGCGGCGGCGGCGGCTTGGGCGCTCCGGAGGACCCCGACGGCGCGGCGTTCTCGCCGTCCGACGCGCTCGCATTGCCCTTGGGCGGCAGCGCCGGCGCTGCTGCCCGAGGCACGCCACGTCGACCCACGGGGCAGAGTGAGTCACGCGGCAGCGCCCGCAGGCCAGGCGCTTCGTGAAGCCTTGCCGTACCAGCGGTGGTGCTAGGCCGCGTCGGGTACGGCGCGCTCGGCGGCGCCGGCGGCGCCAGCGGCGGCGGCGCGGGCGCAAACACGGGCGCCGTTGGCGGCGGCCGCCCCGGCGGCCGGTAACTGCTGCCGGTCGAGCGGGGCAGCGACGCGCCGCCCGCGGCCGAGCCCGCCGTGCTGGAACGGCCGCCGGCGCTGGCGTTGGCGCTGGCGCTGGCGTTCGCGTTTGCGTTCGCGCCGCTGGCCGCAGCCGGCGTCGTCGACACGCGCTTGCCGACCATCGGCACGTTCGGGCCCGGCGGCGTGGCGGCCATGGAGGCGTACGTCGACTGCAGCTGCCGGACGCTCGGCATGCTGCTCGGCAGGTCCGGCGGGCCGGACCCGCCGCCCGCGGCGGGCCCGCTCGCGCCGCTGGCGCCCGCTGCCTTGGGCGGGATCGGCTGCGGTCGGCCCGTCCGTTTCCCGACCGGGCCCCAACGCGGGGTGTGTTAGTGTGCGTTGGCGCAGCAGGCGACGGGGGATGGGGGCCTCGCTTACGGGTGGCGGCGGCTTGTACATCGTGCGCCGTTCCCCGCGCCGCCCGGGCAGCGCCCGTTGTGTGCGCGTGCGGTGTGATTAGCGCCACGGCCCCCTGCCCCTCCCCCCTGCCTGCGAACGGCGCTGGTGCGGCGGCGTCCGCCTTCCAAGAAATCGCCCTGCGGCGCGCTGCGTGCCAGCACACGGGGCAACCCACCACCGGTGCCCGGGAGCGTACGGGTTTCAGACCGTTGGCCGCGCGCGCTCGCTCGTCGTCCATGGACCACGGGTCCGCGCCGTACGTACCTTTTGCAGCAGCGGGTGGGTGTCCGGTGCCGCGGGGGCGCGGGCGCGGGCGTCCGTCACACGGGCGCGCGCGTCGCTACGCCCAAACGCCGCGACAACGCCACGCCGACGGGCCGCGTCCGCTCGCCCGTCCTTTCGCCGCTCGCAGCCGTACACGATGCAGCCTTGCACCAGCACTACCAGGCGGCGGGCGACGTGCCTAAGGCAACGGGAGGTCCTTGTGGAAGACGACGATGAGGCGCCGCAGCGTCGCCGTGCGCGCGCGCGTCTCCGTTTTTTTCCTTCTTTTCCAAGAGCGCAGCCGCGGCGGCGACCGCTGGGAGACGCGAGTAGTCCAGCGTTTGATGAGGGCGCAGCCGGAACGACGCGGCACGGGAGCGACGAAGGCGCACCAGGCTCTGCATGCGGCCGGGGGTGCCCTAGAGAGCCGACGAGAGGCGCTATGGAGAGCGAGAGAGAGCGAGAGAGAGCGAGAGAGGGCGGGGCAGCACACGGTTGCCAGCGCGCGGCGTCCGACTGTCCGACACAATGCCAGGCAGAAGTGCCCCGCAAATGCACACTGCCCCTCAAATGAACAGTGCCCCTCAAATGCACACTGCCCCGCAAGTAATAATTCTGCCCCTCAAATGCTCATTGCCCCTCAAATGCCTCATGCACACTGCTCATGGACAACGCTGGTACAGCAGCCTCCCGTAAGCGACTGTGTATGCCAGCCGGTCGATGGACTACCTTGTAGTCTGTGGCGCATGGCGCGCTCGAGTTCTCTGTAACGTCACGATACCAATACCAGTGTTGTTTTCAATGGTCATCGTTGCATGGCGGCTGGGGCCATCGATGGTTGGCAATGGTTTCGACAATGTCATGCTGGCCCCAACAACCCATGCGCGAGTCGCTTTGAGGTGTCTCCGTGTGCATGCAATAGCCTGTTATGGTGAAGTTTGGATGGCCATCGTGCGGCGGTACAATTAATCGCCGTCATGGAGTTGATTTCAGGGCGGCATCAGGCGAGATCGATCGCATAGGGGGGGTCGCCAGCATGCATCCAGCATGGCCGGCATGCGCATTGCGCGGCTCGGCACTCGAGAGGCCCGTCGTGCCGCTGGGATCATCCAGACGTGGCCGGCGAAAAGCCGAGTCCTTCGCACTCGATCCAGACCCGCGGGTCGTTGGGGTTCTCTGGCCTGACCGGCGTGACGCTGAACGGGACCTGAGGCGTCGCAGCATGGAGGCCAGTGCGATCGCACCGTGAGGACCAGACTCAGGTCGCTGAGCAGCGCCGCTGGGCCCCCGCGTACGCCGGTGAGCAGCTGCGTATAGTGGATGGCCGTCTTGGTGTGCAGGCTCAGCGGCCCCGACAAGACGCGCGAGCGGCCGGCGGCCAGCGCCATAAAGATGATGAGCTGGTCTTGAAGGTACCTGTGACGCGCCCAACGCCGGCACCGCACCGTGCGCCGTCGGCGGTCAGCCCTCCTCCAGCGGCCGGAGCGGGCTCCGGCGGGGAGGACATACTCATCCACACATCCGCCGGCCGCGTCCGCTTCGATCAGCGCGTCGGCCGCCTCCTCGCCCACCTTCTCCGCCGGCTTGCCTGCCGCCGCCGGTGCGCCGCCACCATCGGCAGCCGCACCCCATCAGTGCATCTATCAGCCCAGGCGCTTCGGCAGCCCTGGCCACGTACCGGGCTCGCCCAACGCCGACGCGCCCAGTAAACAGCCCGTGCTCGTTTCCATGACTAGCCTGGCGACGTCCCTGCGCCGACGACCAATGCATTGTGGCTGTCAGCGGGACGGCGCACACACACACACACACCCTCTCTGCGCGCTTCGGCCTAAAGCGCGCGTACAGCACGCCGCAGCCGTTGCCAACGGCCTCCGCTGGCGTGTGGATCACGACCTCGGCGTCGGCGAGGACGTCGGTGCCAAAGTGACGCCGCAGCGGTTTCTGGAATTCCCTGCGCGCCCCCCGCCGGACCCGTCCGGCGGTCAGCGGTGCAGCGGAAGCCCACGCGACCAACGCACCGAACGCACCCGTGCCGCTGCGGCGATGCGCGCAGCGATGCTCGGCGGCAGCGAGCCGGCGCTGTACACGTAGGTGCGCACGGCAACGACGTCGCCCTTGGCCTCCAGCCGCAGCGGCGGCAGCGGCGCCGCCAGCGGCCGCGCCGTCAGCCGCAGCTCGCCGCCGCCGCGCGGGAAGAAGCCGCGGCGCACGAGGTCCAGCTGAACGTCCACGCCGCAGAGCCGCCGCAGGGTGGGCAACAGCACGCGCGCCATGTAGTCCACGGGCGGCGCCATCTTGGCGTTCGTCCCGCCGCGCAGCGTCAGCACGCTCTCCTGCGGCGCGTACAGCGTGCACGGCAGTGCACTCTGGCGCAGGAAGCCAATCCAGCGGACACGTCGCGACGGGTCAGCTATTGGCCAGCCACGCCGACACGCGTCGCCCTCGCCCTCGCGCACCTGAATGAGCAGCGCGACCGAGCCGGCGGTGCCGGGGTCGGCCGTCGCGGCGCCGCCGCGCAGCCGGCCCGGCCGGAAGGTCACGTCGGTGGACAGCAGCGCCGCGCCGGTGGCGGATCCGCCGGAAAGGTCCACGGCGAGGTGGACGCTCGCCAGGTGCTGGGCCTGCAGCCCCGCGCGCGGGCGGCCCCGCCGGATGCCATGGAGGGCCACCGGCTTGCCCAGCAGGGTGCTCAACGCCAGGACCGTCCGCAGCACTGCCCGGCACGGTCGCCTGCGCATCCGCATAGCGCGAATTAGCCTCCGCCGGCCCGCCGGGCCGTCGTACCACAGGACGCACCTTGGCCGCCGCCCTCCAGCAGCGACGCGTCAACCTCGACGGGCTCCATGGCACCTCGTCTCGCGGCGCAGCGTCGTGGGCCGTCCAGATCTCGCGCCCCGCCTCGGACGGTCTCCGCCGGGGTGTGTCGACACCGTCGCTCCGGACCGCCTTGTCCTAGCTCCCTTCCCTATGATTCCAGCGCCGCCGTTACCTTCTTCGGTCTCGTCTGCGTCTCCTCGAGCGCTGCCGAGCCGTTCCGTGGCCCGTGCGTGCGGCGGGGGGTGGGGCGCACGTCCCGCGGCGGCGCCCTCGACGCAGCGGCCGGTTGCGGTTGCGCCACAGCTCCACTCCGCCTCTGATGACGTCATCGACAGCACGGCTGGACGGGCGGCGGCGGCGCGGGCGGCGACGACGATGACGGCGCGGCGGGGCGGCCGCGGCGGGGCCCCAGCGGCCGGCCGCGCCGTCGGCCTGCTCGCCCTGGTCCTCCTGGGGTCGCTGCTGCTGCCTGCCGCGGCAGAACGGCTGGAAGAAGCGGCCGTGCTGCCGGCCTGCCAGCTGCACGTGGCCGAGACCGCCGCCGCGTGCACAGCCGCGGGCGCCGGGCCGAGCGTCGCCCCCGCGGAGCCGGCGGACGACTCGTGGCTGGGCCTGCTGCTGTGGCACCTGCGGCAAGGGTTCGCCAACCAGCTGGTCGGCGGCTCGCTGGTCCTGACCCTGTCGGGCGGGCTCATGGCGGGGGCGGTCCTGCTCGTGGCGGAGGCGCGGCACGCGCTGCACCAGCGCCTGTACGTAACGGTGCACGTGCGGCCGACCTCCGAGGTGGCCACCTGGATCGGGCACTGGCTCTCCCACCACGACGTCCTCACGCGCTCCTCGCGGTTCGCGGCTACCGTCAACCCGGACGCGACGCCGCGCGCCACCAAGGTGCGCGCCGGCCGCGAAGTGCCGCAATCTGCGGCACCGGGACCTAACGTGACCGCAGCCATGATTCGCATCGTAGCCCACACTCAGGTCAACCTGGTGCCCATGGGCACGCGGACGGTGCACAAGGTGCTCTTCCAAGGCCACCTGGTCTGGATCGGCGTCGAGGCGGACGGCCAGCTGGCGTCCGGTGTGCGGGGCTTCCTCTTTGGCGGCGGCGGCGGCGGCGGCGGCCACGGCGCCGGCATGGCGGGGCCCAGCGCGGGGCCGGCGGCCGCGCACGGCGGCCAGGCCGAGGGCGGCTACACCCTCACCGCGCTCAACTGGTCCGGCCGCGGCAAGGCCGTCCTCCAAGAGCTCATCGCCGACGCGCAGCGGCACTTCGAGGCGCGCACCGAGGCCGCCACCGAGCTGTATGTCAGCCGCTTCGGCAGCTGGGAGCGTGTCGGCAGTCGCGCCGCCCGCAAGGTGGGGCCTTTTTTGCTCGTGCGTGAGTGGGTGCGACCGCAGCGTGGCTAACTTGCGCGCGCAGCGGTGGGTGGCCGGCGTGCGGCCTGGGCGGGCCAGCTCGAGTCGGTGATCCTGGATGGCGACCTGGCACGCCGCATTGTGGCCGACGCGCGGGCGTTTCTGGGCGAGGGCGCGTGGTACACGGAGCGGGGCATCCCGCACCGCCGCGGCTACCTGCTCTACGGCCCGCCTGGGTGCGGCAAGACGTCGTTCATCACCGCGCTCGCGGGCGAGCTGCGCCTGCCGCTCTGCGTGATGAACATCTCGGGCGGCAACATCGACGGCTACACGCTCACGCGGCTGATGAACACGGCGCCCGAGACGGCCATCATCGTGCTGGAGGACATTGACGCCGCGGCGACCGCCGCCGTGGCGCGGCTCGCCGGCGGCAAGGACGCGGATGCGCCGGGCCTGGGCAACGGCAGCGCGTACGATCGGCTCCCTCCATGCGGCCCTACGAGGATCGCGAGCATAACCGGGGGGGGTCGGGGGGGCCCGCATCGCTGCGCATTGCAGAGCGCCGCCGCCGACGCGGCCGTCGCAGCAGCTGACGCTCTCGGACCTGCTCAACGCCATCGACGGCATGACCGCGCAGGAGGTACGGCCGTGCTTGACTAAGGACGGTTCGCGCCGGCTCCCCCCTTAACGGGCCTCGGCCCCGTCGGCTCGCTGCCCCCGTGCAGGGCCGCCTGCTGTTCATGACGACGAACCACCGGGAGCGGCTGGACCCGGCGCTGGTCCGGCCGGGCCGCGTGGATGCGCAGTTTGAGTTTGGCCTCGCCTCGCGCGAGCAGGTCCGCAAGCTGTTCCTCCACTTTTACCACGGCACCGCGGAGGCGGCGGCAGCGCCGGCCTTGGACGTCCTCGCTGGCCAGTTTGCGGCGGCCGTGCCCGCGGCCACCTTCTCCATCGCGGCGATCCAAGGCTACCTGATCCTCCACCGGCGCGACCCCGCCGCGGCGGTGGCGAACGCGGCCGCCTTTGTCCAAGCGCACGGCGGCCACGACCCGCCGCCGGTCTTGCAGCCCTAACGAGAGTGGTGTGCGTGCGCGCGTGCGTGCATGCGTGCGTGCGCGCGTGTACAGAGCGCCATGTATGCGTATGTATGCGCGGACAGTGTATGAGGAACGTCGGCATGTGCCATGTACAGCATCTGGGATATCTGGGGACGCGCACATGCATCCCATGCTCGCCGTACGAGACACCACGAGCCGTTCCTCTGCCCAATCAATCCAGACGACTCCCCGCTCGAGCCCTTCACTGGCACGGGCACCGCTGCGTGTGCGGGCAGCGGCGGCCATGCGGCTCGCAACGGCGGCGCGGCGGGCGCTGCCCGTGCTGCTGGCGCTCG
>Ga0180216_1001738_pt1 | contig 18965 bp, 15 predicted proteins | sample eDN3rd37CBELigMG_FD_128879 | JGI IMG/M metagenome (GOLD analysis project Ga0180216, IMG submission 128879) | Enriched Miracle-Growth compost microbial communities from Emeryville, California, USA - eDNA 3rd pass 37_C BE-Lig MG (version 2)... ...
CGATCCAGTTGGGCGAGCATCCGCTTGGCGTGGCGACCATCGAAGTCGTCGCGCTTGGCCGTTTCCACCCAGTGTTCGCGGTCGGGCGCCGGCGCGAGCGGGAGATCGACGACTCGATGGCGGACCTCGGCGTCTCTCGAGAGCGGCGTCAGCTCGGTTGCGGCCAGCTTCGCCACCTCGTCGGCGAGCGCCCGGCCGTGGCGGCGGGCCAGGTCGACGCTTCCCGTCGGCTGTGGTCCGACGTCGGCGCCGCAGCCGACGGTGACGACGGCGGAGGCTCCGGGGATGGACCGCTCAATCTCGGTCGCTGCGAATCCCGCCCAGTCGCCGCCGATGTGGTTCAGCGTGCCGGCGGTCGTGCAATGGCACGCGTAGTTCGTCCAGACGGCGACGACCTGGCCGTCGCGGCGGGCGACCATCACCGGCAGGCTGTGGTCAACCGGCGCCTTCTCGGCGAAGCCGAAGCCCACCCAGACGCCGTCCTTCATCGCCCGGCGGTTGCCGCCGAACCTCACCCTCCCCTGCCCCCAGGAAAGGTCGGCCGGCTTGCGGTCGCGAACCGCCGCCGTCGCGGCCTCGGCGATCTTGTCCACCAGCCAATCGGTGTATTGCTTCGCGCGCTCGCGCTGGGCTTCGGTGTCGCGCCCCTCCCAAAGGATCGGCGCGTACTCGACGAGCGACGGGGCGCTGTGCGTGTGGGTCGCCGAGACGACGAGCCGCGAGGCGTCGAAAACCCCTTCGGCCGCGATCTTGCGCCGAACCGCGTCGGTCACGGCCGCGGGGAAGCCGCAGTTGTCGACCGCCGCGACCACCACGGGATTCTCATCGCCGATGGCGATCGCACGAACCCAGAGCGGCGAGTAGGTTCCCTCGAATTCCTCGATCCGGTTTCCGTAACCGGCCAGAACAACCGGGTGCGTCGGCGTGACGTCCACCTTGGCCACGCCCACGGCGATCTCGGCGGCGACCGCGGGCGCGACCGTGGAAAGGACCGCCAAAAAAGCGGGAAGCATCGCTTTCACCAATCGAATCATCGGTGTTTCTCCAAGGCTTGAGGGGCGGGATTCCGGCTAAACTTTTGGACCCTTTCAGCGATCCTTGACCATGCGGTTCGAGCGGACCAACACTCCGTCTTCACGACTCTGGATCAAACCCGAATACTCGAAGCTCCTGATCACAGCGACACGCTTTCGCGACACGCGCGGCCCATGCGATGGCCTCCTCGCGTGTGGGCAGCTCCAGCACGGTGAATCCGCCAGTAAGTGAAGGCGCCCACGGGTAGCCTCCATCAGCGATCGAGCCATTGGCCGAAACCAGAACGGGCGGCGCCGTTTCATCAATACCACCGCCGAAAACGTAGACGCCCGCCGCCTTCGCCTCGCGCATCACGGCATGAGAGTCTCGAACCACCGCCTCCCACTCACCATCGGGCACATTCATGGCGGCGCTCGGGAATGAAATTAGAAACTTGGCCATGATCTTCTCTCTCCAGACATTTTGATCGGATTGACGTAAAGCTTATTTTGGCTTTGGATCATGGCTGCGGTGACGCTGTTGGTCCTTGAGGCTCCTCTGCGTGGAGGGGCCAACCCGCGAGGCCGCGTGCGTTGCCAAAAGCCCCGGAGGGGCTAAAGACCGACATCCAAGCGGCCTCCGAGATGGGGTAAAAGCCGGGGGTCACAGACCCCGGAACGAAGGGTTCGGCGCGCGGCTCTGCGCTTCTCGCCAAAGTCGGTTCGGGCGAAAGAATCGGTCCACCCGCTCGCCTTTTAAGAGAACCTTTCAAGGCTCCACCGCTTCGGTGCTCGGGGCGTTGGCCAGCATGACTCGGATGCGCTCCTCGAACGACCGATCCTCGGCCAGCGCCTGGAGGAAATCATCCTTGGCGAGCACGTACAACTCCATCTCGGTGCGGGCGACCACGGTGGTGGGGACGGGGCGGTTGAAGAACGAGGAGATCATCCCGAACCCCTCGCCGTAGCATTTCTCCTCGTCGAAGTGGCCGTCCTTGTAGGCGTCCGCGACGCCGCTTCCCACGGTGTAGAACCGATCCCCTTGTTCGCCCTGGCGCGTGATCGTTTCGCCGGGGGCCCGGGTTTCGACCGTCATGACGTTCGCGAGCCGCGAGAGGGTCACCTCCGAGAGGCCCTGAAGCGACTCGGTCGCCGCCAGCGCCCGGCAGATCCGAAGGGCGACTTTCGTGAGGGTGTTCGTGACGATTCGGCCGCCGACCAGCTTCACGATCCGGTCGGCCCGGTCGATGACCCGCTGGTCGTGGGTGACGAGCAGGACCGTCGTCTTGTCGGGTCCCTCGGCCAGCTCGTGGAGCAGGTCGAGGACCGCCAGGCTCGATTCGGCGTCGAGCGAGGCCGTCGGCTCGTCGGCCAGCACCATCCGCGGCCGATTCACGAGCGCCCGAGAGATGGCGACCCGCTGCCTTTGCCCTCCCGAGAGTTCCGAGGGTAGATGATGAGTCCGATCCGCCAGCCCCAGGCGCTCCAGGATCGACAGGCAGCGCTGATTCATTTCCTGGAACGATGTCGCGGTGAGCGCCGCGGCCATGCGGACGTTCTCAAGCGCCGAGAGCGAGCTGAACAGGTTGTGCTGCTGGAAGATGAAGCCGATCTGCTTTCGAAGTTGGACCCGCCCCCACTCGCTGGCCCGCGAGAGGTTTCGATCGAGAACTTCGAGGTGCCCCTCCTGCATGGTCCGCAACGCGCCGATGAGCGTCAGCAGAGTGGATTTCCCCGAGCCGGACGGCCCGGTCATGATGACGACCTCGCCCCGGCTGATCTCCAGCGTGTTGTCGTAAAGCACCTGGGTTCGGGTTTCCCCCGTCCCGTAGGCGTAATTCACGCCCACGGCGCGGATCACCACGTCCTCTCCGGCCGGCAGGTTCACGGCGCGGGTCATGGTCGATGTCAGGCTGGCCGAGCTCATGGACGGTTCCCCTCCAGGGCGAATCGCGGGCTAGGCGAACAACTGCGCCGGGTCGACCGAGACAAGGCTGCGGGCCGCGAGCGCCCCCGAGCCCAAACACATCACCATCGTAAGCGCCAGGATCGCCAGCGGGTTGTTGCGCGAGAGATCCATCGGCAGGCTGGTCGCGCGGTGGACCCAGTCAAACAGGAAGACGCTGACGAGCAGACCGGCGCCGTAGCCCAAAAGCGCCAAATAAAACGCCTGCATCAACACGACGCGGAGGAGTTTCGCGTTGGAGTACCCCATCGCCTTGAGCGTGGCGAATTCGGAGAGTCGGTCGCTGATGTCGGCGTGGAGCACCTGATGACAAATCATCGCGCCAACGATGAACCCCATGACGACGCCGATGAGGAAGACCGTCCCCACCGGCGCGACCTTGTCCCAGAACTCGCGCTCCTGGGTGATGAACTGATCCTTCGTCAAGACGCGGACGTCGGGCGGGAGCGCCGCGCGGAGGCCGGCGCGCAGTCGGTCCAGATCGGCGCCCGGTCGGACCTGGAGCACGCCGACCGTCACCTTCCGATCCATCAGCGACGGCCCGTCCAGCTCGGGAAAGACCTTCATCATGTTGCGATCGCTCATGACGATGTTGCCGTTGGTCTGGACGTTGATTCCCAGGCTGAACGTGCCGGCGATCTCGATTCGGCGACCCGAGATCTCCGACGTCATCCCCGGCTCGAAGGCGCCGAATTGGTCCTCGCGCGATTCGAGGTCGGCCATCGCGGTGTCGGGGCGGCTCCAGAGGTCGCGGTTCTCCTTCAGTTCGGGGATGTCGAGCGCGTCGTCCTCGGGCGGGTAGCCGATCACGCAGGCTCGGACCTGCTCGCCGGTGTCGGGCCGTCGCCAGAACCCGGTGCGGGTCACGACGTAAACCGGGCTTGTCGATTCGATCTCGGGGAAATCGCCGGCCTGGACGAGCCGTTGGAGCGGAAACGAGTACGGCGCCGCCAGCGTGTAGAGGGTCGGGCTCACCAGCACCATCTCGCCGTCGAGGCGCTCAATCACGTTGACCATGCTGTCGAGCAGCGCGTTTCGGAAGCCGTTCTCCATGAACATCAGCGTCACGGCGAACGCCGCGCCCGCGACCGACGCGAACAGCCGGGGCTTGCTCTCCGTCAGGTTGCGCCAGGCCAGGGGAACCTTGTTGCCGAAAGCCATGCGTCGGTCCGTGTTCCTTGGGGTTTGAGGGGGGCGACCGCCTTAGAAAAGGTCGGCCGGTTCCGCGTATCGTAGTTTGTAGGCGGTCAAGAGCCCCGTCGCCGCGCCCACCACGACCGCCAAGAGCAGAGTCCGCGCCAGGTTTTCCGCCGTCATCCTCATCGGCACGCCGGCCAGCGCCGCCGTGATCCGGTAGACGACCGCGGCGATCACGACCGACGCCGCGAAGGAAAGCACCATGTAAATGAGCGATTGCGCGACCACGACCCCTGTGAGCCGGGCCGTCGAGTAGCCCATCGCCTTGAGCGTGGCGTACTCCGGCAGATGCTCGCGGACGTCGTTGGAAAGCACCTGATGGACCACCACCGCCGCCACCACCACCGCCACCAGCACCCCAAACGCGAACAGCTTGCCCGTCGACGTTTGATTGACCCAGTGATCGCTCTCGCGCTTGAGGATCCCGGCGCGGGAGTATACCAACACATCGGGGGGGAGCATCGACTTCAGACGCGCGATGGTCGCGCCGACCGCGTCGGGGAGGACCTTCAGGAGGCCAAAGTTGATCGTCTCGCGCGAGCCGTACTCGCAGAGCTTCACGAAGTTCTCGTCCGAACAAATCACCGTCGAATCGGCCGCGAACCCCCGCATCATCGGAAAGCCGCCGACGACCTCGACGGCCGTTTTCCCAAGCTCCCAATCGTGAAACCGGTGGCGCAAATCCCACCCGAAATCGGGATGCGAGAGCGAGTTGAGCAACACGCGGTCGGTCAGTCGCAATTGCGGTCGGTATTCGTCGATGATCTCGCGCAGCGGCGACCGAAACGGCGAGTTGTCCAGGTCGAAGCCCAACACGAACAGTTCCCGACGTTGAAGCGGTCGACGCAGGCGGGACCCCGCCAACCAGCGGCCCAACGCGCCGGTTTGCGACTCCGTCTCCCCGTCGCCGGCGGCCGAATCGAGCGGGTAGGGCGGGCACCGCCACAGGCCGAAGCTCGCGTACAGGGGCGTTGTCGCGAGCACGGAGTCGAGCCCCGCCGCCTGCCTCAACCGCTCCATCGGCAAAAAGCCGGGCGCGTAGAATTGTTCATACCGCGAGGAGAGGAGGATCACGTCGAAGTCCAACTGATCGAAGTTGTTGACCGCCGTGATCTCGACCGCCTCCAGAAAGCCAAGCTGGAGCAAAACCATCGTCAGCGCGAACGCCGCGCCCGAGAGCGCCGCGAGCGATCGACGGCCACCGTGAATCACGTTCCGCCACGCCAAGGGCGGGAACCTCGGACGGCGAATAGGGAAGCCCACGCTCAACCCCCTCCGCCGGGGGTGATCGTGGCCCGCGCCTCAAGGTTGATCAGCCTCGCGGCCGGCTCGGGCTCGTCCAGGGCGATCGTCACCCGCACGACGCGAAGATCGCGCAGGGCCCGCGGGTCGAGGCTCGCCACCTGGTTGCGGCCGACGACCGTCCCAACCCGCGTCACCTTGCCGTTGACCGTCCCGCTCGGCAGTTCGACGGTGGCCGGATCGCCGACGCGAAGCCGAAGCGCGTCGCTCTGGAAGACCTCGGCGACCGCCGACATGGCGGAAACATCTCCCATTTGAAGCAATTGCCCCGAACCAACCTCCCCGGCGCGCGCCAGGACCTCCAGCACGCGCCCGGCGCGGGGCGCCGTCACCACCGTCTCGGCCACCGTAGCCTTGGCCGCCTCGAGTTGCCGGTCGGCGAGCTGGAACTCGGGATTGGAGTCGGCCAGTTGCCGGTCTTCAAGCTCTCGCCGCTTCGGGAGCAACTCCCCTTCGATCTGAAGCTGGGTTTGGTCAAACTCGGCCTTGATCGTCTGGAGCCGCAATTCCAGGTATTTCGATTCGGCCTCGATCTTGTCTTTCCCCGTGAGCGTCGCGCCGAGCGTGTTGTAGAGCGTCGTCGACTCGTCGAGCTTCTTTTTGAGAATGTCGGCCGCCTGAGTCGCCGTCGCGAGACGGGCCTCGCGAAGCTTGTCGGCCGACTCGCGCTCCAGGGCGAGTTGGTCTTTTTTGGCCGTTAGCTCGAATTCGGCCCGCGCCTTCTGAAGTTCGGCCAGCGCAAGCTGGGCCCTGGCGAGGTTGTGACCCTCCAGAATGGCGAGTTGCTGGCCGGCGGTCACGTCGTCGCCCGGCTCGACGAGGATCTGAAGGATCCGAGCGCCGGGTCTTGAGCCAACGGTGATCAGCCCCGTCGTCGGCTCGATCGTGGCCAGGGCGTGAACCTGGGTTGGGGCGGCTGGATCCGAAGCGGGCGCGGCGGCGCCGGGCCTAGGACTTTGGGCGCTGGTGGAGGATCCGCCCGGCCACAACGCGCCGACGGCCCAGATCGCGAGCGCGGCCGCCCCCCAGATCCAGAGGCCGGGGCGTTGTGGAGCGGTTGGGCGGACGCTGGTTTTTCCGTCAAGCATTGGAGGTGCGGCTCCATCAACCGAGATCCAAAGCCCCGCCGCCGGCTCGGAGAAGCAATCTCGCCGGCGGCCGGTCGGCGTCGAGTTTCCAGACGATCTTAAGTGACCCGGACGGCCGCGCTAACCCCTTGCCGACGGAACGGCCCATGCGCGGACGCGGCCTCCGCCCCTCGCGGTGGAGGAGGGAGGCCGTCCAATTCAATGGAAGTCGCGGAGAACGGAACGGAGGCGTCGTGGCGATCAGCCGACCTTCGCCAGGGCCGGGGCGTTGCGGGCGGCGCCGGCGGCTTCGACGAACGCCTCAATAAGCTGCATGTCGAGCGACATGTGGCCTTCGTTTTCGGGGTGCCACTGAACGCCAACGGCCCACCAGCTCGGGTCCTTGCTCTCGAACGCCTCGATCAGACCATCGGGAGCCAGGGCGCTGACGCGGAAGTTGGGGGCGAGTTTGCGAACCCCCATGTGATGGTAGCTGTTGACTCGGATCTCGCCCGGCCCGTAGATCGAGGCGAGCAAAGTCTTGGGACGCATCTCGACCGTGTGGCGATGGGGGCCGCCGTGAGGGTCGTAGTGGGGGATGCCCTTGGGCAGGTCTTCCGGCAGGTGAACGAAGAGGCCGCCGCCGGCCACCACGTTCAACTCCTGCATCCCCAGACCAATCCCCAGCGTGGGAACCTTCTCCTGCTGAACCAGCTTGCAGAGCAGCCGGTCGGCCAGCTCGCGCCGTTCGGGGATCATATGGACCGAGGGGTGGGGCGAGAGACCCATCTTGCGGGGGTCGAGATCGTCGCCGCCGGTCAAAACCACGCCGTCGAGCTTCTCGAGGATGGGCAGCAGGTCGCTCTCCCGCGTCACCGGGGGGATCATGATCGGCAGCGCCCCGGCGTTCAGCAGCGAGTCGTAGTAGCCCGTCGGCATCAGACTGTGCAAAACGCGGCTCTTGACCGAAGCCCGGAAATCCATGTTCACGCCGATGAGGGGTCGGTAAGTCATGGTCGGAATCCCTTCCGCAAATGTTGGAGGCCTGGCGGAATCCGTTCTAGTCGTTCGCAAACGCTCGGCTTGACCCGGGGCGAGGAGGAGCGAGCCGCCGCGCCTGGAAGGACGCTTCACGCGAGTTCGTTCGTCGGAGCGCCGGCGGCCTCGGCCCATCGAGCCGAAGGCGCGGTCGGAAAATCGGGGCCGCGGAGCGGCGCGGCCGTCGCGTTGTTGCCGGGAGCCCGGTAACGGAAGAGAGTCGCCTTTCCAACCATCGCATCTCCCCTCCATGGGCTAAGCGTTCAAGGCTGGTGGAGTCTAGCCATCACTGGCTCGAAACTTCAAGGAAAATTTCGCCGATTTCGACGAATTTTCCGAATATTCGGGCTTGCGAAACTTTACGGGAAGTCCATTGCCCGCTTTTGAGCAGTGGGTTCTGAGCGGATGTCAACCAATGGGCGAACGCCGAGGTTGTCGTCGGTCATCCTCCTCCCCGCGGGAGAAGGCGGCCTTGGGCCGGATTAGGGGCGTCGGGTTTACGGAGGGAGCGCCGGAAGGGAGTTGGGAGGGCAATACCCTCCCGCCGAGCCCCACGCAATGCGTCGGCTCGGCGGGATCCTCGCCCTCCAGATGCGCTCCCCGCCACGTCGGGCGATTTAGGGCGTGGTTTTCTCCGGGGCCGCCTCATCGGCGGGCAGCGGATAATCATTCATCAGGTAGCGGATGACCATTTTCAAATCGCCTTCGGTCAGCTCGTCGCGAGGCGAGGCGGGCATGCGCTGGTCGTCGCCGAGATAGCCGTACAGGACGGGGGAATCGGGGCGACGGATCATCCGGGCCATCCATTGGGGGGAGCCCCAGCCGAAGAGGTCGGGGGCGTCGCGCAGGCCGCCCTCGGTGTAGCCTGGGATCACGTGGCAGGTTCCGCAGTCCTTTTGGAAGAGCTTGTTGCCGGGATGGTCGTACACCCCGGGTTGGTCGAGCCATTCGTCGACGGTGAAGTCTTCGGGGATCTTGGCGAAGCCCGCGACGAAATCGGCCACCTGGTCCAGTTCCTCGGCGGTGAGCTTCGACGCCTGCTTCCATTCGACCATGCCGTCGCATTCGGGCGACTTGCCGAAGTAGTCGTCGGAGTCGGGTTTTTCGAGCAGCCCTCGGACCCAGGCCTTGGTGCCGAAGTTCTTCAGGTCGGCGGCCGACCATTCCTTCTCGCCCACGCCATCGAACCGATGGCAGACCAGGCATCGCTTCTCCAGAATCGCCCGGCCCCGGGTCAGCGGATCGCGTCGCATCAGGTAGCCCGCCCCCTCCGGCGGCACGCCGACTTTCGGGCTGGAGGCGAGGAACAGGGCGCGTTCGCGGGCCAGGTCGGCCTGGGCGCGAGCCTCCTGGAATTTGGGATTCGCGGCGTCCTCCTGGAACGACTGGAGCGTCAGGAACCCCGCCCCGCCGGCCAGAACGAAGATCAGGCCGCACGCGAGAAAATGAACGAGCCGGGAGGGGAGCTTCCTGTCCAGAATCGGCAGCGCGGCCATCGTCAGGAACAACGCGCCGGGGATCGCGATCGAGCCGACCCATTCCAAGCGCCCGGGGAAGTACTTGAGCATCTGGAAGAGGAACCGGAAAAACCACTCGGGACGCGCCGGGTAGTCCGCGCTGGATGGATCGGCCGGCGCGTCGAGCGGCGCGCCGCCGTGGTGGACCGTCAGGGCGATCATCACCCCGAGAATCGCCGTGACCACCAGCAGGTTGCGGTAGGTTTGGTCGGGCCAGTAGGTCTGGCGCGGACCCTTGGGCTTGACGACGTACTCCGTCTCCGGCGGCGTGAACCCGTGACGACGCCGCAGGGCCACGTGCGCGGCCAGACCAAGGAACATCAGGACCGGCAGAATTCCAACGTGCAGACCGTAGAACCGGGTGACGGTCTGGTTGCCGTATTCCGAGCCGCCCACGACGACCGTCTTCACATAGGGGCCGGCCACCGGAGCCCCTCCCATGATGTTCGTGACGACTTTCGTCGCCCAGTACCCCTTCTGGTCCCAGGGAAGCTGATACCCGGTGTGGCTGAACGCCAGGATCAGACCCGCCAGCGCCAGGCCGATCCACCAGTTGAGTTCGCGGGGGGCGCGGTAGGCGCCGGCCCAAAGGACCTGAAGAAAGTGGAGGAGCAAAAGGACCATCAGCGTCTGGGCGCCGAAGTGGTGGAGGCCCCGGATGAACCAGCCCATCCACATCTCGTATTCGATGTAGTAGACGCTTCCCCAGGCCGTCGACGACGACGGGCTGTAGGCGGTCATCATCATCAGCCCGGTGAACGCCTGGATCAGGAAGATCGAGGCCAGGGCCGCGCCCGAGACGTACATCCAGCGGGCGCCGCCGGGCATGGTTTCGTTCCCGACGGATCGCGTCGCGGCGCGCAGGCCGGCGCGATCGTCGAGCCAGTCGGCGATGGAGTTACGCAAGGGGAATCTTCTCCTCGGCCAGAGGCTGGAAGCGCTGGAAGCGGACGACCACCTGGGGATCGTCGTCCGCCGTCAACTCGACCTCGAGCCGGTCCATCGGTCGCGGAGGAACGTGGTTGCGGGGCTTGCCCTCGGCGTCGAAAGCGCTTGAGTGGCAGGGGCAGAAGAACCCGCCGCCGTCGGGGTTGAGATTGATCGCGCATCCCAGGTGCGGGCATTCGGCGGTGAAGGCGATCACCGGCGGGTCGACGCCGTCGGGCTGGCGGACCAGCCAGACCGAGCCGACCGGCTCCTTGGGATACTTGACCCAGGCGTCGGTGATGTCGCGGACAATCGCGAACGACTGGGGAACTCCGACCTCAAGCTGGCTCAGGTTCGCCAACCGCTCGAATTCTGAGCTGGTCGCGGACTTCCTCGACTTCCGGAGGGGGGTCAGCAAAAACGCGGCGGCCGGCACGGCGACCGCCAATTTGACCAAGCTCCCGAGCACCACGGAGCCGAGGCGATGAAAATCGCGGCGATTCATGGGGGTTGCCTCTTCGGGAAGAGGAGGGCGGGCGTCACTCGCGGGTAGGCGGGCGGGAACACTCATCGCGGTCGGCCGCGATGGTCCGACAATAGGAGGCGAGCAGGCGGCAAGGCGGGAACGCGGTTGGTTGGTCGACGACGCGACTCCGAAGCCGCGCCGGCGGGAATTCCGGTTGTGGAAGGTAGCGCGGGCGCCTTCCAAAATCCAAAAGCGCCCGAGCGACCCGCCACTTACTATCGCGCGCCAACGGTCGAGGAATCAATAGCTTCTCTAACAAGAGTTAAAACGCGCTCGACGGCCGTGGGAAGCGGGTCGGACAGCGTCAGCCCGGCCGCGGCCCGGTGCCCTCCTCCACCGACCTTCGCGGCGAGCTTGGCGCAGTCGAGGCCCGTTCGAGACCGCAGCGAGCCCTTCACCCCTCCCCTGGCCTGCTCGATGAAGAGCATGCCGATCTCGACGCCTTGAAGGCTGACGGTGAAATCGACCAGGTCTTCGGAGTCGGCCGGGATCGCGCCGGTCTTCTCCAGATCCTCCAACGAGATCGTCGTGTAGGCGATCCGGCCGTCCCGCTCGGTCTTCAGCTTGGCCAGCGTTTCCCCCATCAATTTCAGCCGGCCCAGCGTGTTGCGCTCGAACAGGTCGCGATAGATGCGGTCGATCTCGGCGCCCGACTCGATCAACTCGGCCACGTTGCGCATGGTTTCGGGCTTGGTGTTGGGGTGATGGAACCAGCCGGTGTCCATCGCGATCGCCGTGAACAGCCCGGTGGAGACCTCCTTGGTGAAGCTTCCCCCAAGCGCCTTGATCGCCCGCATGACGAGCGTTCCGGTCGCCTCGGCCGAGGTGTCCTTCAGGAAGATCGCGCCCAGGTCGTCCTGGCTGACGTGGTGGTCGATCACCACCCGCGGGCCCTGAAAGCCGCGGATCAGGTCGGCCATTTCGCCGAGCTGCTTCCAGGCGGAGAGGTCCAGGATGATGGCCACCTCGCGGTCGGCCAGCGACTCGGGGGTCGCCTGGATCTGGAAATGCTCGAAGAAGACGCCGTCGGGGTCCAGGAAGTCGTACCGCGGAGGTGTGCGGCTTGAGTTGACGACCCGAACGTCCTTGCCCTTCTGGCGGAGCAGGCCGGCCATGCCCACCTCCGAGCCCAGCGCGTCGCCGTCGGGGCGGACGTGGGAGGTGATCAGAAATCGGTCGTGTTTCTCGACAAGGTCGGCCAGCGGCGTCCAATCAATCATCACAATTTGTCCATGCGCCAATAGAGTACAAGGGCTCGGCGTCAGCGATGACGCGAGGATTTCGGACCACCAAACGTAACGGTTCCGCGGCGAAAGCCGCAATCCCGGGCGCGTGAATCGTGGCGGGGGGCGGATTGCGCCGTGGTCCCGGCGCGCGAAGCTGGGCGCCTCGACGCCACCCACCGGCGCGCGGGAACGAACCGGAAGCCTCAGGTCGCGTATTCGTCGGGCCGGAAGCGGTCTTGATGGTCGCGGATCCAGGCGATGGTCTCGGCGAGTCCCTCGTCGAGACTGTACCGCGGCGTCCAACCCCAGAGCGATTGGGCAAGCGCCGTCCCGGCGAGCAGCCGTTCAACCTCGCTGGCCGCCGGCCGCACCCGATCGGTCTGGGTCTCCACCTCGATCGCCCGGCCGAGCAGGGCGCCGATTCGCTCGACAAGCTCGCCGATGCTCACGTCGGAGCCCCGGCCGATGTTGACGACCCGCCCAAGCGCCTCGTCGCACTCGGCGATGGCCGCGAAGCCCGCGGCCGTGTCCTTCACAAAGGTTAGATCCCGGCGCGGGTCGAGTCGACCGAGCTTCACCACCGGGCGCGACAGCGCCTGGCTGATGATCGTCGGAATGATCGCGCGGGCCGACTGTCTGGGACCGAAGGTGTTGAACGGCCGCAAGATCGCCACCGGCAGGCCGAACGAGCGATGATAGCTCTCTCCCAGGGCGTCGGCGCCGATCTTCGACGCCGAATAAGGCGACTGTCCGCGCAGGGGATGCTTCTCGTCGATCGGCACGTACTGAGCGGTGCCGTAAACCTCCGAGGTCGAGGTCAAAACCACCCGCTCCAGGTTCGCCTCCCGCCGGCAGGCGTCCAGAACGTGCGCGGTGCCCAGCACGTTCGTCTGAACCACGTCGAGCGGGTTCTGGTACGAGTATGGAATCGCGATCAGGGCCCCCAGGTGAAAGACCCGCTCGCATCCCTGGACCGCCCGGGCGACCGCCTCGGGGTCCTTCAAATCGCCGCGGTGGACCTCGACCTGAGCCTGAACCTCGCGGGGCAAGTCGTCGAGATGCCCGCGATCATCGCGCGCGTTGTAGCGGACGAACGCCCGGACGCGATGGCCGGCCCGCGTCAGATGCTCGACGAGGTGGCTCCCTATGAACCCCCCGGCCCCCGTCACCAAGACCGCCTTGCCCATCGCGTCCGAACTCCAGGTTCAACCCCGCGCTTGATTCGAAGGGGAATCCCTCCCCAGCCCAACGACGCTGATCTTAGGGGCTTTGCGGCTTCTTGACCACGCGAAAGCCGGCGCAATCGTCATCAGACGCCCGACCCCTTGATTCCGGGTCGCGAAATCGGATCGTCGGGACGCGGAGTCCGCCGCCGAGCCGTCGCCTGGCGCGGGGGCCGGCGAGATCCCGGCCCTCCGGCGTTAAACTCCGCCTGCATGGCGGACCTTCGCGATGTGTTTAAGTCGCCTTCATATTCTCGATCTTGTGTATTTCATCAAACATACCTAAAGCATTTCGACTTCCCTGTCGATCATTTTTCTCTAGGAGCGAGTCTCAACGAAAACCACGCCGGCTTCCAAAAAGGAGGCGAGGAAAACGGCGATTGATGAAAAATCACTACGCCCCGGAGATGGACCGATGAATCTACGGCTGGTCCTGGTCTGTTTGGTTGCGGGGCTGGGGATTGGGATTCCCAGTCGGCCCGACATCGAAGGCTGGATCACCACCCCGCGGCATCGGATGCAGGCGCGCATCGCCGAACTGGGTGACATCCGAACGGATGACGCCGATCGCGCGATGATCTGGGAGTTCCGGCGTTTTGGGATCGACGGGCCGCGAATGGCCCGGTCCTGGCGGATCGCGCCGGCCCTTCTTGGAACCACGCCCAGCGACCGGACGACCGAGCCCGAAGCCCCCGCCGTCGCCGTTGCCGACGACCACCCCGCCCCCCTCTCCCCCCCGCAAACGCCCGCGACCTCATCCGAAAGCACGCCGTCGTTCGAGCCCATCGAGGTCGACGACCGCATGTATGTGGGAATCGCCTATGACCTGAACTATTTCGGCGAGGGCCTGGGGATGCTCCCCAAGGTCGCCGCCCCGTCCACCCCGCCGTCATCCCCCGTTCGCCCGGACGAGCTGATCGAGATGGCGATCGCCCGTCATGGAGCCGACGCGGTTCGATTGGTCGGTCGGCTTGGCCGCGATCTCAACGCGATGGCCGCCCGCGAGCTTGTCCGCGAGAGCTTCCTGGCGATGGAGGAAAGCCCCGACCTCTACTTTGACGAGCTGATCGAAGAGCCGACGACCGTCGAAGTCGCCGCGACCGAGCCGGAGCCCGCCGCCGAGGCGGCGCCCTCTCCGTTCGACGCGATGGAGCGGAGCGGGTCGCTCTATTTCGCCGAGACCCTCGCGACCGCGCCGGCGGAAGCTCCCGCCCTCGCCGCCGAACTCCCGGCGCTCCCGGCCGACCCGTTCGCCCCCGCCGAAATCAACGACGAACCCGCGGCCGTGGTGGCCGCCGCGGAAGCCGTCCACGAGCCCGTCGAATCGTCGACGAACCCCGAGCCCCAACCGGCCCGCCGCGGCGATGTGACGCGGGCGATGAGCCTGACCGGCCAGGCCCTCGCCGCCTGGGTCAACGTGTTCACCAAGGCCCCCCTGGTGGCGTCCTCTCCCGCCGCCGCGAACATCCGGTGACCATCACAGAGTCAATAAGCCCAAACCGAGGCTCGTCGCGGCGACCGACCCGACGGGCCTCGTTTTCGTTGTTGGGGCTCTGGTTCTCCAGGCGGGAGGCCGGGGCCGATCCTCCTTCTCCCCCCGGCGCTCCGTCGAAAATCATCGGAGACCGATGGTGGCAATCAAGCTTCTCCCCGCGCGGGATTAGGGGAGACGCGCGTCCGGTCCGGGCGGTTCTTGAAAGGGAATCGCCGCGGGATGGAGGATGCACGCCGCGGCGGTTCGAATCGCCGGCCCAGGGTCACTCGTCGGGCTGATCGGAGGGAAAGACCACCGAGAGTCCGTCGCCGTCGTCCTTCTCCGCGGGCGGGTCGGCCTCGACCACCTTGCGGTAGCCCAGCGACATCGCGACCTTGATGACTTCGCCATACGAGGGAAACGACTTGCCAGCGCGCTCCTTGAAGCGCTGCATGGCGTTCATGAACTCCATTTCGTCCTCGGTGTACTGCTTTTCGAAGGTGGTGGGGTCGATTCGCCGCCGGCGCTCCTTGCGCTGGGGCTTCGACTCCGACTGCGCGGGCTGGCCGGCGGGCTTCGCTCCCCGCCGATCCTTCCCCATCCGGCGCTCGTGGAAGGCCGTGTTGGGAGGATAGGCCGAGAAGTCGAAGGAACATTCGGTTTTCGGATCTTTCGGCTGCTCGCTCATAAGACTCGGCCTCGGCCCGCGATTTCCAGGTTGACGCGCCGCGATCCCGCCCGCCGACGCCCCTTTATCAACCTCATAGAACGCCGGCGGCCGATTGTCAAAATGGGGAATCGAAGGCGCCTCGCCGGTCGGAATCGAAGAAACGCGGGGGCTTGTTCGTCTCTTTGTGAAGTGGGGGTTGAATCGCCCCGCCCCCTCGTTCGGTTGGCGCGGAACCGAGGGCTTTGGAAATCGGTTTCCCCGGCCGCCGGTTTGGCCGAGGTCCAAACCGTGTGGCATAATGAAGGACGATGAGCTGAAGCCAACCTCGAACGGCCTCGTGGTGAAATGACTCGCCGAATCAATTCCGCAACCCAATGGGATTTTGCTCGATCCGCCGGTCGAAGGAAATGGTCGTCGGCCGCGGCGGCGCCGGGCTCCGCCAACGAGCCGGCGCGCGAACCTCCGACGCCCTTCCCCGACCGGACCGCCGCGCGGCAGGCTTTTCCGTAAATTACGATGGGAGACCATCTTAGCGCCCTAGGCCGGCCTCGCGCCGGTGACCCCTCTGCTGGAGAGCATCGATCATGTCCCGTACCGCGAGACTCTGGAAAGGCGCCGGGCTGTTGACCCTGGGCGGCGCGCTGCTGTCCGGGGCCGCGACGCGCGCCGACGACGCGCCGCCGCTTGCCGAACAACTCACGGGGCTCGGACGCCAGGCCCTGGCCCAAGGGGCCAACGACATGGCCCGATCCTTCTTCCAAAAGGCGCTTGAACTCGACCCCGCCAGCGCCGACGCGACCCAAGGGCTCGAGCAGGCCAACAACGCCCAGGCCGACCTCTTCCGCGTCGCGCTTCAAGAGCCCGACGCGGCGCCCGCGCCGGCTGAGGCGACGCCGACGCAAACGCCCCCGGCTCAGCCCCCCGCCGCGGCGCCGCCGAACACTCGGGCGACCATCGAGGAATCCGAGCGGAGCGAGGCGGTCGCGCGTCAGCAGTTGACCAGCGACATTGAGCAGCGCCTCAACGAGGCGCGTCAACTGGTCACCAACGGCCAGCCCGAGGCGGCGCTCGACGTCCTCCGCCTGGCCCAGAACCTCGTCCGCTCGGCCACGAACGTCCCCGAGAGCGCCCGCCGGCAGCTTGACCGCCGCATCCAGGCGCAGTACCTCTCGACGGTTCGCGACGAGGAGCGGATCGTCGCCGAGCGGTTGGAGCGTCAACGGCTCGCCGCGGCCGCCGAGCAGCGCGGGCGCGGAGTCGATCAGTTCGTCGCCAACAAAAACACCATCAGCGCGATGATGAGCCAGTTTGACACCCTGATGGGCGAGGGCGTCTACAACACGCTCTACAACGGCGGCATGGGAGACATCCTCGCCTCCACCGCGCCATTCTACGAGGCTCGGCTGCTCTCGCAGCACGCCCGGTCGCTCATGCACAAGGGAACGCTCCCCTACAGCGACGAGAACCCGGCGCCCTACGCCGGCATGTTCGTCTCGACGGCCATGGGCTTCCTGTCCCAGGAGCGCCAGTTCGAGACCCTCAAAGAGTATCGCTTCATGTTGACGTTGCTCGACGTCGACCGGGCGATGGTCCCCTTCCCCGACGACAAGGTGATCGAGTACCCCGACGCCGAACTCTGGCGGCGGCTCTCGGAGCGCCGGATCGCCCGCTACGGCAAGGCCGTCGACGTCTTCGACCGCGACCCCAAGACCAAGCAGATCCTCGCCAAGCTCGACGAGCCCCTGGCGATGAACTTCCCCAACGAAACGCCGCTTGAGGACGTCCTGAATTACATCAAGCAGGCGACCCAGACCCCCACCGACAGTGGCATCCCCATCTATCTCGATCCCATCGGCCTCAACGAAGCCGAGAAGACCGAGACCTCGCCGGTCTCGATCGACCTGGACGGCGTGCCCCTGAAGACGACCCTGCGGCTTCTGCTCAGGCAGCTTGACTTGACTTACACCGTCAAGGACGGCTTCCTGATGATCACGTCCAAGGCGTCGGAGGACCAGCAGACCGAGATCCGCGTCTACCCGGTGGCCGACCTCGCCCTGATTCCCATCTCCCTCATCTCCGGCGGCGGCATGGGCGGCGGCATGGGCATGGGCGGCATGGGCATGATGTCGATCCCGGTCGCGCCCGCCCAGGACGATCCGGCCAACGCGCTCCTGCAAAAAAAAAGCAACTAAACCGGCTCGCCCCCGGCCGTGACGGCGGGGAGGGCTTCGGAGCGCGGGACCGCGCCGGCCAACCGGCCGCCGGTCCCGCCTCGTCGTTCGAAAACAGTCCGAAAAACACGGCGGCGCCCTCGGCCGCCGTTCCCCCCTCGATCCCCGCGCCAAGGCCCGGACAATCCTCGCGCGAGGGGCTCATCCCCCTCTCCTCCGGCCCCCCCTCGGTCAAGCCCTCAGGCGCCGGCGATCCCTACGCCTTCTGGTCCGACTATTACGCAAAACACGACGAGACCGCCGACCAGCTCCACGAGACGGTTCGCCTCTTGAACCGAAGCGGCAAGCCGCGCGACGTCCACGCGGCCATCCTCGGCTATCTGCAACACCGATCCAAAAACGCCGAGTTCTGGATGTACGAGGCCCTCGCCCTGGCCATCGAGATGAACGGCGGCCAGCCCGAGGACGTCAAAACGGCGCTTAACTACGCGGCCGACCTCGCCCAGCGGACCCACAATCCCAACCATCTCGTCAGCGCCGCCGACAAACTGATGCTCAAGGGCTATTACGAGCGCGTCGGGGCCTTGCTGGACGAGGCCGCCGAAAAGGTGCCGCATCGGGCCGAGCCGCTGCTCATGTCGATCAACCTGGCTCAGAAGACCGAGGACCCGAAGCGGATGGCCGAGTCGATCGACCGGCTGCTCTCGCTCGGTTGGCCCGGTCAGGACGAGGTCTTCCGCCGCGACGCCCGCAAGCAGGCCGAAGCGCTGGCCAAGACCTTGAGGGAGGACGGCCGCGGCCAGGAGGCCGACGAGTTGCTCGCCGCGCTGCCCGACGCCGAGGCCCGCGACGTCTACATTCGCCTAAGCTGGGACGGCAACGCCGATTATGATCTGGTGGTCGAGGAACCCCTGGGCGCGATGGTCTCCCAGGCGATGCCCCGTTCCGTCTTCGGCGGCGCCCTGATTCAAAACGGCTACGGCTCCCGCCCCGAGGATGTCTACGTCTGCCCCCGCGGCTTCGACGGCGACTACACGGCCCGGATCGCAATGGTCTACACCGACCCCGAAAAGCCGACCACGCGGCTGACCCTCGAAGTGATCACCCACGAGGGAACCGCCCAGGAGCACAAGGAGACCATCCACCTCAAGCCCGACGACCCCAAGGCCAAGCCCGTGGCCACGACCTTGAAGGACGGCCGCCGAACCGTCGTCCTTCCCTTCGTCAGCCCCGGAGCCCTGCGGCGGACGATCGAGGAGGAGCTTCAAAAGCGGCAGGAGAAGACGAAGGACAAGGAGTCGACTCGCCAGCCGGCCAAGCCCGCCAAGCCGGCCAACAGCATCGTTGTCGAGTAACCAACGGATTGCGAATCTGGGCGCGCTCTCGCTATGCTTGATCGGTAGCGGACCGACCATAAGGCAGCAAACCCGATCGCGCCCCCGCGCCCTCGGGCGGAGACGGAGCCGCGCCCATGACCCGCAACCGAATTGATCCTCGCAACCGATCAGGCCGATCGATCCTCGTCGCGCTGATCTCGGCGTTTTCGCTCGGAACCGCGAGGGCCGAGCCCAACGACCGTCCGGCCCGCGTTCGCGAGGCCGCGCGGCGCGCCGGGCCGGCCGTCGTCTCGATCCGCCACTCGGGGATC
>Ga0180216_1001739_pt1 | contig 18961 bp, 22 predicted proteins | sample eDN3rd37CBELigMG_FD_128879 | JGI IMG/M metagenome (GOLD analysis project Ga0180216, IMG submission 128879) | Enriched Miracle-Growth compost microbial communities from Emeryville, California, USA - eDNA 3rd pass 37_C BE-Lig MG (version 2)... ...
CCCGTTGCCTCACCTCGCGGCGCCTGCGTACAGGCCTCCTGGAGGTGACCCTGATTGGCGCGGCGCAGCTGCCGGCAGTGGACGTGACGGGCTCCAGCGACCCGTACGTCACCATCCGCATCGGCGAGACCAAGGTGTACCGCACGGCGGTCATCAAGCGCACCGTCGAGCCCCAGTGGAACGAGAGCTTTGAGATCCTCGTGGACGACCTCGACTCGGTCGTGCTCCACATGCAAGTCAAGGACTGGAACGTCGCGCAGGTGAACAAGGTGCTGGGCACCGCCACCGTCCGGCCCGGCGCCGACCTGGCTGCGGTGGTACGTGCGCGCGCCTCGCTCGCATCTGGCGCAGCTGCATAGCCCCGTTCGATGGCCTGAACCCATGCATCCCGGTCGCTCGCCGCACCACGCACAGGGCCAACCCATGACGGAGACCTGGTACGACCTGGACGACGGTCTCCACGGCCGCCTGAACGTGCGCATGCGGTTCCGGCCGATCGTCATCACCGAGCTCCTGGGGCCGCAGGCGGCGGCGCCGGGCAAGCGCGCCGCGGCGGCCGCGAGCCTCCGCCACATGTTTGGCCGCGATGACAAGGCCACCGCCGCCGCCGCGCGCACGGAAGGTGCGCTCAGGGCATGAATGGGAACCGGTGAAGCGCGCTGCCGCAGTTCGCTAAATCGGCGGCCCGGGCGGCGCGTGCGTCCGACGCGATTACGCAGCGGGGACGGTGGTGTTGACCGTGCACGAGGGCCGCGACCTTGTGTCGATGGACTCGAACGGTACGGCGGTTGACGGTAGACGCCAAGCGTACGGGCCGTAGACACTGACGCGCGCACCCTCAGCCTTGGGCAAGCGTCGGAGCGTGCAGGCTTCAGCGATCCGTACGTGCGGCTGCGCATGGACGGCAAGGAGGTCGCTCGGTGCAAGTACGTCAAGAAGACGCTCAACCCGACGTGGAACTACCACATCGAAGTACGGGGGTGCACAGACCGGATGCGCAGCGGTCAAGACCGCGCAGCTGACTCTTTGGCAGTGCATCGTTTCTTTCCGTGCGCGCTACGCAGATGCCGATCGTGACGCAGGGGAGCGCCGTGCCGTCGCTGGTGCTGGAGGTGTGGGACCACGACGACATTGGCCGCGACGATCGCATGGGCCAGGCGCCGCTGCCGCTGGCGCAGCTGCTGCAGGAAGCGCAGACCAAAGGGCAGCCGGCCGACATCTCGCAGTGGATCACGCTGGGTACGGCTACGCCAGCGGGCGCGCCGCGGTGCGCTAGACAGCGGACTAACTGTTGGCGCACGGATCTGCAACGACGTACCGCCCGCAGAGAACGTCGCCACCGGTCGCGTGCGCGTGTCCATGCGCGTGGTGCCGCCGCCGTCGGCCGTCAAACCGCTGCCGTCCGCCGTGACGGGCGAAGCGGCCACCAAGGCGGGCAACGCGCAGCCGCCAGCCGCCACGGGCGATACGGGCACCGCCGCCGGAGCTGCGACGGCAGCAGCTGCCGTGGGCGTGGCAGCGGGCGCGGCAGCGGGCGCGGCAGCGGCGGGGGACCAGGCTCCCGAGAACGCGGCGCCGACAGGCATCGACGGCACCGACGCAGCGGACCACCCACCGTCGCCCGAAGCGCCGCTGGGCCGCAGCGTTTCGGGCGCCGTCGCCGCGCCAGCGGCGGCCGCCGCCGCAGGCGGCCAGCCCGTCGCCGACTTTGCCGACCACGGCGAGCCTCGCCTCTTCAGCGGTAATGAGCACACGGTGGCCGGGCTGGTTCGTGCGAGGCCGCTCGCACTGATAGGCCGCACCAGTAGCAGGGTGAGCACGACGGAGCTGTGCAGACCAGCAGTACTCGCTGGAGCTGGGATTCGGCAGCGTCGTGGCCTGGGGTGACGGCGGTGCGTTTCTGGCGCCGGCTACCCACCAGCGCACAGCCACGACGTACCGCCACTCACCAGATCGAATCTCGCACACGCGGTGCATGCATGCGGTGTGGCCAGGAGCGCCGGGCTTGACGCACCCCGTCCTATCGGTGGAGCTCGACGAGCACAAGGTGTTCAAGTCGCGCACACCGGGCAAGCACCTGGGCGACGGCGCGTCGGTGTGGACGTGGGACGACCACATCACCATCTCGCCGGTCACGATCGCGTCGGTGCTCACCTTTGTCGTGCGTGACCGCAACTTTATGCACGTCCGTCCGGTCGTCTACAAGGTGCGGCCGCGCCCTACGAGCACGCTTGGACCACGGTCCAGCTAACACACCGATGACCTGCTCGTTCGCGCTTCGCGCGCGCATGGCAGGGCTCGGTGGCCCTGGGCGAGCTGGCCGCCGCGGGCGTCCTGCCGGAGCCGCAGCCGGCCAGCCTGGTGCTGACGCCGCACCCGCCGCCGCCGCCGGGGCTCCCCGTGCCGGCGTGCAAGGTGCACGTCTCGTATCGCGTCGCCCGCTTCAACCAGCGGCGGCGCTCGCCAGCGTCCATCCACCCGGGCGCCATCTCCACGGAGGCGCTGCCCGAGGCCGTCCAGCACCCGGCCGCCGAGAGCGACGCGCGGCGGAACGCGCGCCACGGCCTGAAGCACATGTTCATGCCGGCGCCGTCCTCCTTCAACGTCTTTGACCGCGCGACGCGGCGCTTCCGCCGTGCCTCGGCTAACGCGCCCGTTGCTCCGGCGGCCGTCACGGCGCCCGCGCCGGCCGCACCCCCGCCGGCCGCACCCCCGCCGGCCCCAGCGCCGCCGCCGCCGCCCGCGGCAACCGCCACCAACGGGTGACCCTGGAGCAGAGGGCGGATTGTACAGACGCAGTAGTATTGCAGTATTGAATGGCGCGGCTACAAGTACAGTGACAAAGCAACCGAGGACCCAACAGTGGATGCACGAGGGGAAAAAATTTACAGCGCGTCGTTGGGGCCCTTACTCTGGCACCAGGCTCACCTTGGGCGTCACGCCCTGTACGACGATGCCGCCGCGGTCGCCGATCTCCACGGAGCCGTAGCGCTCGGCAAACACCTCCGGCAGGGGCCGCCCAATCGGCGGCGAGAGCCACAGGCGCAGCAGGTGCCGCTTGCGCTCCTCGTCCGGCCAGTCCTACCGGCGCGCGCACCACCGCGCATACGGCACAGAAGCGGGCGCCCATGCGTTTAGCCACGGCAGCGTCCTCGCAACGGTTTTTGGGGAGCGCAGGCACGTACCACGTAGGCGGTACGCGCGTGCAGGAGCTGGTGGTTGTGGATGAACTGCATGTCGCCCGGCCGCAGCTCCATGTCGAGCCGCAGGTCGTCGCGGTTGGCCAGCTCGAGCGCGTAGTCGAGCGCCTCCTTCTGCTGCGGCGTGTGGGGCGGCACCTCCGGGAACCGCGTGCACGAGTCGATAAAGTCACGCGCAAAGATGGTCGACACGACGCCGTCGTGGTGGTGCTGGATGGGCATCTGGTAGTACTCGCCCTTGCCCGGCGGCACCTCGCCCTTGCGGTCGATGTACCACGGCTCGGCCAGCAGCTGCGCGATGTCCGGCCGCGTCTTGAGCAGCTCGTTGAAGAGCGTGACCGACGACGTCAGCGACGACAGGCCGCCGGACATGGCGGTCTTGAGGCACAGCAGGCCGACGACGTCGCACGAGTCGGTGTGGAAGACCTGCCGCGCGTTGGTGGCGTACTTGCGGTGCGTCGGGTTGTTCGGGTCCAGCCCAATGTCGCGCACGTGGCCGAGCAGGTGGCCCTTGGCGTTCTGCGAACGCGGCCGGCCCAGGTGCAGGCCGATGCCCCAGTACGCCATGGCCGCCTTCTCCAACTTGTAGCTGCGGCACGCCCCCAACCATGTGCCGCGGGAGGCAGGCGCAGCCGGCGGTTAGCAGAGCGCGCACGCTCTGTGCCCTGCCGCAGCGAGTCGCGCGTGCGCACCGTTCGACCGGCAGACCGCGGATAACCACAAAGCCGATGCCAAAGACGATCTGCTGCAGCATGCGCTCGAGCGTGGCGTTGAACGGCCCAAAGTCAAAGTCCGCCTTGGTGGCCGCCTCGAAGGTGACGCCGCGCTCCAAGACGCCGTCGACGGCCTTTTCGATGGCCGCGATCTCCTCCGGCGTCAGCTCGTGGACCCATTTCTCGGGCTGGGCCGCGAGGTCGCGGCCGTACCACGCGGCCGGGCCGGTGTACGGCTCCGTCGGAATGGTCACCTTGGCCGCTGCCATGGTTCGCTGCTTCCGAGCGCTGTTGGGTGCCTGGCGCGTTGCGGTCGTGTCCGTGTGCCTCCCGCGGTGAGCCCGCTGCATCCATCAACGACGTCGCGCGCCGGCACCGTACCCGCCGCGAGATCGGGGCGCGAGCCGGCGTGTGCCTGTCCTTCGCCCCTTCGATCTTGTCGCTTCGGCTGGCGCCAACGTCCGGTCCCCCGGCGCGCGGTGGTCGTCGTCCAGCGCGTGTCCGCCGCGCCGTCACATGCCAGTGATGACGTCATCCGGTCCAGTGCGGTGCGCCCGTTGGCCGCCGCTGCCGCGACGGCTGAGCTAATCGGCGCCCGCGTCCCGCCGCTGCCGCGAGATGCTGCGACGCTGACGCAGCAGGGGACGGACAGCACGCACACTCTGCCCAGCACCGCTGCCCGCAAGCCGCGTCACAGCCCGCAAGCCGCTGCGCGGCCGCGACCGACCCGACGCCACCGGCCGTCAAGAAGGGCATCCTGCCACGACGGCAGCGCGACCCACCCGCCACCATGGGCGCTGCCGCCGACTTTGTGCACCTGGTCTTCCTGTCGGTGCTCCAGGTGGTCGTCCACCTGATCCAGCTCGTCCTCAGCCCGTTCATCTTTGCGCACGACCGCCTCCGGGCCCGCCCGCGCCGCGACTTCAAGTCGCTGCTGATCACGGGCGCCAGCAGCGGCCTGGGCGCCGAGCTCGCCGAGAGCTACGCCAAGCCGGGCGTCCACATCGCCATCACCGGCCGCAACGAGGCCCGCCTGCGCGAGATCGAGGCCCGGTGCAAGGCCAAGGGCGCCACGGTACGCCTGCTTGGTCAGCACGGCGGGCGCACGCTTTGGCCGCTGCCTCATCGCCGGCCTCGCTCGCTCTAGGCGCACGCGCCTCGCGCCCCGCTAGGTGACGGTGGGCGTGATCGACGTGACGGACCAGGCCAAGCTGATCGCCTTCATCGAGGACGTGGACGGCCAGCACCCGCTCGACCTCGTCATCGCCAACGCCGGCATCACGGGTTTCACCGAGAGCAAGGATGACTCGTACACCGTCCTGCAGAGCACCGTCAACGTGACCAACACCAACGTGCTCGGCGTGGCCAACACCATCTTCCCGGCCATCGCCAAGATGTGCCAGCGCAAGCACGGCCAGGTCGTCGTGATGGGCTCGCTGTCGGGCAACTTCCCGATGCTGCCCTCGCCCGAGTACGCCGCCGGCAAGGCCTACCTCAAGAGCCTGGGCCGCGCCCTGCGCCCCTACCTCGCCCTGTACAACGTCGGCTTGACCGTCCTCGCGCCGGGCTTTGTGCGCACGCCGCTGCTCGCCTCGCCCAAGAAGTACCCGTACGAGATCGACTCCAAGACGGCCACCGCGCTCATGGTCGACGCCATCAACCGCGACGTCGGCTACTTCCCCTTCCCGACGGTGCCGGCCATCATGACCACCGTCCTCGGCTCGGTGCACGCCGCCTTCTTCGAGATCCTCGGCCCGGTGCTGCTCACCAAGATCCACCCGGTCGTCAAGGCGCGCCTCACGCTCACCGAGGCCGAGTCGGCCAAGCTGAAGAAGAAGCAGAAGTGAGGCGTCCTTCCCCTTGCTTGTTGTGTTGTCGTTTCTTTGCACGCATGCGACTGTTCTTGTGCCAATGCATCGCGCCCACGACGACGCTGCCGGGGATGTATTCGTCGGGCGGGCCCTGCCCCAGGTACCCAATCCAGTGCCACACACGCGACTGTTGCCGACCCGAGTCCAGTCCACCCCCTCAAGCCAATGGCGGTGCGTGCAAGGTCGCCCTCTGCTGCTGAGCACTCCGCAGCCTGAGGACACTTCACGTCGGCGCAAGCGGACAACGGCGTTCAACCACTTTGCGGGTGCGCCGCCGGTCGCTTTTCCGTTGTGGCGCCCGTCCGTGCCCTCCCGGGGGCCCCCCACCCCGCGCCGCCATGGCCTACACGCCGGGCGCCCCGGGCGGGAAACCGCCGCTCGTGGACGTCCTGGTACGGCGCTTGGCACGGCGGGGTTCAAGCAAGACTGGAGCGCGCGCGCCTACCTGACCGGCTGGGGGTGCAGCACTGCGGCCCGGGGCGGTCCGTCGTAGAACATGTTCGCGCCGCCGCTGGACGACGAGGTGGTGAAGGACATGTGGCGGCAGATCGACGACTGGGACCACCTCCTCGACATGCTCAGCGAAATGGTCGCCGCCATGACGGCCGCCGACCTGGACCAAGCCGGGGCGGCGGCCGCGGCCGCGCCACCGCTGCCCAGAGCCACCACGCCGCCCACCGCGGGCGCGACGGTGTTGCCCGGACGTGGCCGGGGCCGAGGCCGGGGCCGGGGCGCGCCCGCCGCGGTGGCCAGCCCCGCGGTGGTGGCGCCCGTCTGGACGCCGGCGCCGGCATCGTCGACGATGCCCATTCCGGCCGACCAGGCGGCTGACGCCGACGGAAACGGCCTCGCGGCGGCCGCCGCCCGGGACTCGCGCACGGCGACGCCGCTCTCGGTCGACGTCCACGAGCTGCTTTTGCAGGCGGCCGCCGCCGTCAGCACCCCCGCCGCGACCAGCGCCGGTGGCACGGCCGGCGGCACGCCCCACCCGGTCCCGTCGCCATTGCCGGCCGCCCCGCTCCTCCCGCTCGCCGAGCTGGCGCCGCCGCCGGCGCCCGCCACGGCCGTCTACCAGCGCTGCAACGTGGACGACCTCTTGCTGTTGCCGCCGCCGGCGCCGGCCGCCAGCGACGCCCGCGGGTGGTGGCCGCCGGCGTCCGCGTTTGTCGCGCCGCCCTTGCGGCCGGCACCCACGCCCGCAGCTGCCACCACCGCCGCCGCGGCGGGCGCGGGCGACCAGCAGGACGCCGTGCGGACGGGCCCAGCCGACACCGCAGGGCAACCGAGCGGCGCTGACGAGCTGTCGTCCCTCGTGCTCTCCATGACCAGCGCGCTCCTGGACGAGCCGGCAGAGCCCGCGTTGACGGCGCCCGCCGCGAACGGCCGCACTGGCGGCGAGGACGACGACGGCACGGACGCCGCGCTGGCGTTTCTGCGAGCGTGCTTCCCCAGCCTGACCCTCGAGGACTTGGCGGACACGCTCCGCGACCACGAGGGCCGCGTGGACGACGCCGTCGCGGAGCTGCTGGTGCAGGCGACGGCGGACGCCGCGGAAGAGTGGGATTCGACGGACGTGGGCTCGGAGGACTACTACCAGGACGCGCTGAGCGAGGCCAACGACGTGCCGCTGGCCGTGCTGCTGGCGGAGAGCGAGGCGTCGGCGGCGCCGGACGCCGCCGCGCTGAAGGCGGACGAGGAGCTGGCGCGGCATCTGGAGGGCCTGGAGAGCTTAGTTCAGATCTTTCCCGACTTGGAACCGAAGTGGCTGGAGACTATGCTGCGGCGCGTGGGCTCGTTGGATGCGACCGTGGTGGCCGTCGAAACGGCGCTGGCGGCCGACGCGGCCGGGCCGGACTCGCCCGAAAAGCCGCCCACTGCGGGCGCGGGCCGCGGGCGCGGCCAGCGGACCGCCGAGGCGCCCGTGGACCTAAGCAAGCCCACGCCGCTGCCGGTCTGGCTCCGCCAGGTGCCCGGCCAGCAGCGCCAGGCAGCGGCGGACGCGTCGGCGACCAAGCCGCTGCCGGCGTGGCACCCGACGCCCGCGGCGCCGATCAACTGGAACGACCCGCTGCCAACGTTAACCATTGCCGACCAACTCAAGCGCCGCGAGCTGCGGCGCCTCTTCCCCGAAACGCCCGACGCGCTCCTGGACGACGTATTTGCTCAGACTGGGTACGGCTCCGCTTGAAGCCCGGTCGGCTCGCGCGTCAGCCTTCCGTGACGGCCCCCCCTTGAATGTCTGCCAGCTCTGCTGCGCGTCCCTTGGTCGGCACAGCTGTAAGCTGGAGGAGACGGAACGATTATTGCGGGATGTGTACCAGCAGCCGTGCACGCGAAAACCGGGCGAGAAGGCACCGGCCGAGCAGCCCCGCATCCGGCCCGGCGGCGTCAAGGCACCGGCGCCGGCGCCGCCGCGGCCGCCCAGGACGCCACCCAAGCCTGTCCTCAAGCGGCCGCGGGACGCGCTCCTCGTCGAGCGCCACCAGTGCCTGAACCGCGCGCGCGAGTACTCGGACGCGCGCAACGACTATCTGCGCCGCGCCGCGCAGCAGTACCAAGCCCGGCAGGGCGGCGTGGCCGCGGTGTATTCCAAGGAGGCCGCGCGCCTGGGCGAGAAGATGCGCGCGGAACTAGCGCGGGCGCTCGAGCTCGCCGTCGAGCATAGGCACGTCCACGACGGCGCGCATGGATGCGCCGCGAGCGCGTGCTGACGGCGGCGGGCGGACGATTTTGGGGGGTGCGGGCCGGCCGGTTGTGCAGACGCATAGAACGCCGAGAGAGCAATATGATTGACTTGCACCACCTTCGCGTAGCCGAAAGCATTGCTGTAGTTGAGGATGCCCTGGCGGCGTGGCCCCTGGAAGGCACAGGTGCGTGAGGGATCACACGGTGGGGACGGCGGCGGACGCACGTGCTCACACGGTTCGTCACGCCAGGTCGGCCGCGCGTCTGGTGGAGCAGGCGAACCGCTCACGATCATCACAGGCGCTGGGCACCACAGTCAGGGGCAGCGGGCGCGCATTCGCCCGGCGGTCCTCGACCTGCTGGACAAGCGGGGCGTGCGCTACTACACCACGGAAGGCGCCGTCACGGTGGTTGCCGTGTAATCATACTCGTATGTACAGACATCCTTTGTACTGTTGACCCACGCATGTACACACAAACGCACGCACACGCCCCACGACGCCCTGGCGCGGCATCGTCCTCCTACACCTTCTCGCTGTCGGCCAGACGTCCCAAGCCCAGCGGCAGCGTTGGTCTTTGCCTTGCCACCCAAGCCCTCATGACGAGTTCTCACTAGTGTCGTGACGTGTCCAAGAGCGATCTCAGCTTCGCTGGCCGTTCGCCCGCCGCCGCCGCCGCCGCCGCCGCCGCTGCGGCTCGCGCCATCGTCTCAGCCATGGCGTCCGACGACGAGGATGTCGAGTACGCCGACACGCCCGTGATGCGTAGAGCGCAGCGTGCGGTGGAAGAGAAAAGCTAACGGGGGGACCGCCGTCCTGGCAATGGCTTGGGGAGGGGCCACGCGGCCGCGGACGGCAGTGAGCCCCAGGAGGACTACGAGGACCAGGAGGTGCGTGCCGCCGCACCGCCATGCGTGCGTGAACGCACGTCCCGATCAGGCAGCAACGCTCACGTGCAGCGTCGCTACGTTGGCGTGGGCGGCAAGCGCGCGGCGGCAGGACCGCGAGGAGGACATTGAGGAGGACGAGGCCGGCGAGCAGCCCGCCGCCGACGGGTTCGACGTGGTGCAGCCCGAGAACGGCGCGTCGGAAGCGACGCCGGCCGCGCAGCGCATCACCACGCCTTTCCTCACCAAGTACGAGCGCGCGCGGATACTCGGCACCCGCGCCCTCCAAATCAGGTACGGCCGCCGGTTGGCTAGGGCTAGACGCAGGCCGCGTTGACGCTGACGGCCCAATGCATTCGGACTGCAAGGCGGCGGCGGGTGGCCGGGCCGCAGCATGAACGCCCCGCCCATGGTCGAAGTCGGCGACGAGACGGACCCGCTCAAGATTGCCGAGAAGGAGCTGGCCGCGAAGCTGATCCCGCTCATTGTGCGGCGGTACCTGCCGGACGGCAGCTACGAAGACTGGCGCGTGGACGAGCTCAAAGACGAGTAAACGCGCCCGCTCCCTCTATACACAAGGAAAAGACGAAAAACTCTGTACAGTACTTAACACGCTCGTCCGTATGCAGCACCCCCGCGCGCGCATGGCGGCAAATGCCTAGGTCATGGAGAGGGGCGGCGGCGTCTCCGGCACACGCAGCCACTCAAACTCGCGCGCGCGGTAGGCTTCCAGCTCGGCTGGCGCCAGCTTGTCCAGCGGCGTGTCCGGCACCGTGGACGGCTCGCTCGCCACGGCCGGCTTGCCCTCCAGCCCGCCAAAGCCAGCAGGGCGGCCGGCCGCGAAGAGCCCCGGCGCCGGCGCGGCCGGTGCTGGTGCCGCCGCGCCCCAGATGCCGCCCCCCGAGGGCGCGGCAGCTGCTGGGGGCCGCGGCAGCGCGATGGAGAACGACGACGGCGTCGGGCCGGCCTGGGCCACCGCCGCGGCGAACGGATTGGCCGGCGGCCCGGTTGGTCCAGCGAGCCCGCTGGGCTGCCCAAACAGCGTCGGCGTAGGCGCAGCCGCGCCCCAGATACCGCCGCCGCCGCCGCCGCCGCCGCTGCCGCCGCCGCCGCCGCTGGGGCCCGCCAGCGCTGTTGCTGGTGGTGCTGCTGCCGCGCCCCAAATGCCACCGCCGGCGGCGGGCGCCGCGGCCGCGCGGCCAAAGACGCTACTGGCACCCCCCGCCGGCGGCGACGCAAACAGGCCCGGCGCCGGGAAGCCGCTGCCGCTGCCGCTGCCGCCGGCGGGCGGCCGCGGCGTAAAGAGGCCGGCCGGGGCCGCCAACGGCGGCGACTGCGCCGCAAACGGCGCCGCCGCTGCGGGCGACGCCGCGGCGCGGAAGAAGCCGGACGGCGCGGCCTGCGGCGGGCTGGCGGCCACGGCCGGCGCGGGGAAGCCGCTGCCGCCGCCGGCACCGCTGCCCCAGGAAATCGTCGCGCTCCGCGCGGGTGCGGCCGCTGCGCCAAAGGGCGACGTGGCGGGGGGCCGGCTGGGTGCGAACGGGTTGTGCGGCGGGCTGGCCGGCGGCGCGGCGGCGGCGGCGGCGCCCCAGATGCCGCCGCTGCGCTGCAGGGCCGGCGCGCCGCTGCCGCTGCCGCTGCCGCCGGGCGTCACATGCTGGAACTTGCAGCGGTCGCCAAAGTTGCAGCGGCCCTCCAGGAAGTACTTGCACACCTGCCGGTTCGCCATTTTCTGGCCGGCCCGAATGGCACGCCAAAAACCGGGGGCGCGCCCGAAGTCAAACTGAGCCGCGAGCACCGCCGAGACCCACCCAACACAACAGCCGCCCTCTGTCGCCCGCTGCCTTGTTCTAACTGTCGTTTATTCAAGAATATGCCCCGGCGCGACGGGGATGCGGCACACGCTTTTATGGGTTGCACATTTTTTACAGCTCGTCCTTGCCCTCCTCCTCCTCCTCCTCCTCGTCCTCGTCCTCCTCGGCGGCGGCCTTGGCCTCCTCCTCGCGCTTCTTCTCCTCCTCGGCGAGGCGCTTCGCCTCCTCCTCCTGCGCGGTCTTGCGGCGGTCGATCTCCTTGGCGATGGTCTTGCCGGTGGTCTCCTCGTAGAAGGCCTTGGCCTCGTCGACGCTGTCGGTGATGATGATGTTGTCAAAGATCGAGCCGGACTTGACCTGCCAGAGGTCGAAGCCGACGGCGCCAATGTCGTCGTAGACGGCCAGGTTCGGGTCCGGCTGGTAGTCCGGGTTGTCGATCAGCGGGTGCACCCACTGGCCCTTGTAGTTCGGGTTGTCGATGCGGCGCGGGCGCCACTCGCCCTTGTAGTTCGGGTTGCGGATCTTGGCCGGCTCCCACTCGCCGTCGAGCTCGTCGTCCCAGTCCTCCGGCTTGACCGCGTCGGGGTCATCGATGAACTCGGGCTCGTCGTCCCAGTCGTCCGGCTTGACGTCGGTCGGGTCGTCGATCTTGGGGTTGTCGTCCCAGTCGGCCGGCTTGGACGCGGCGGGGTCCTTGATCTTCTTGGGCGGCAGGAAGTCCCAGTGGTCCTCGAGGTTGCCGCTCTTGACCTCGGCGTTGTCGATGAGCACCTTGTACGTCTGGTCGGGGTTGACCACGAGCGTGTAGACGTGGGTGTCGACGTCGCTCTTGGGCTGGATGGTCTCCTTGATGAGCTTGTTCTCGCCCTTGTAGTTGAAGATGACGTGCACCTTCTTCGAGCCGCAGATGTCCGGGCCGAACATGATGTAGTACGGCGAGTCGCCGCTGAAGTTCTTCTGGTCCAGCGACGTCGGCAGCACCTTGATGTAGCCACCGCCGCAGTCGAGGTTCTGCTCGTGCTTCACGGAGAACTGGATGACCAGCGGCTCGCCCTTGTTGCTGAAGGGCTCGGGCAGCTTGGACGACAGCGCGTAGAAGCGCGCGTCCTGCGAGGTCTGGATGCCCAGGTCGATCTTGGCATCGCCAAAGTACTTGCCGTGCGACAGCTGCGCGGCGCCGGCACCGGCCAACACGGAAAACGGAGCGCCTGATATGCGTCAGCGGGCGTAGAGCGCGCGCGCACGAGGCGGGCGCGCGGACGCGCGGGCGGTCCGGCCGGCCGCGCGTGTCGCATCGGCGCGCACGTCCGGCGGCCAGCGCCGGCCGGTCCCGCTGCGCCCGGCCCGGTTCACCGGCGCGCGCCGTGCGTACCTTGAACTGGCCGTAGTCCGGCTTGGCCTCGGACTGGACCCAGCGCTGCTCCCAGGTGTCGTCGTCGAAGGTCTCGCGGAAGTAGACGCGGCCCTGAGCGGAGGCGAACGCGGCGGCGAGGCCGACGGCGCCGACGAAGAGCTTGCTGAAGGTGGACGGCATGGTGGTGACGGTTCACGACGCGCGGTGGCGTACGACGAAAGGAGCACTGGCCAGATGGCGGTGCGCGCCTGGGCAACTGGCCGGCGCGTCGCGGGCGAGGATAGGCAACTGGCCGCGCGTCATAGGCAGCTGGCCGCGCTGAGGAAAACTGAGGCGACGAAGCAGCGAGCGACGGGCGATCCTGGAGGAAGAAAAGGACGCAGACCCCGCATCCGTCTCACTCCCTTGCATTCGCCAGCCTACTCCGCCTTGCCAGTTCTCCCTTCCAGGAATGCGTGCGATTGAGACGGAGGCGGGGTCCCAGCGGTTTGCCACAGCGACGACGTGCTGCACGCTGATTGGCTAAAGGTCACGTGCTTTGTCGATCACGTGCGCAACGGCCAGGGCACATGCGGGCAGGTCAGGGCAGGGCAGGCGGGGATGCATGCGCGCAGGCGTTGCTTCGTCCGGCCTCGTGGGTTGCTTCGCGGATCAACGCCGGACTCGAGCATTGCGATCATTGCTGTACAACCAGATATCGGCGCACGTATGTCCAAATCTATCATACAGCGTCGGCGGGTGCGTCGGCATCACAGGTCACGGCCCAATCTCGAAGGAGAAGACGCCGTACACGCCATTGACGGGCGGCACGAAGCCATCCACGCCGGGCGCGTACATGCGCACGCACGAAAACACCGGCGCCAGCTGCAGCTCTTTGGCCAGGGCGACGCCGTCCGCAAACGCGTCCGGCACGTCGATGCACACGGGCGCCGTGCCCGTGCCGGCCAGCCGGCACAGCCGCTGGACGGCCTCGAGCGCGAGGCCGCGGTCGTCCGCCCACACCGGGCCCAGCCGGAACGCGGCGCCGTCCGCGGTCGGCCGGATCGCGGCGTACGCGCAGATCTGGCCGTCGCGCCGCGCGCACAGCGCGTGCGCGCTCGGGCCCGGCGGCGGCCAGTGGCGGAGGAGCGCGGCGCGCCGGGGCCCGCCGCCCGAGAAGCGCGCGTCGTACGCGACGAGCTCGTCCAGCGGCACGTCGGCGGCCGGCAGCCACGCCGCGGCGCCGGCGTCCCCGAGCAGCGGCCCGGGCGGCAACAGCGACTGGCCGATCGGCCCGCTGTAGCGCACGTTGCTGTAGAGCACGTCGGACTGCGGCGCCCACCGCTTGTAGCGGTCGACCTGCTGCGGCACGGCGTCAAAGCCCACGGTGGTCTGGCCGGCGCGCACGACCGGCAGGGCCACACGGTCCACGAGCAGGTGGCCGATGCCGCGCTCGCGGTGGCCCTGCAGCACGACAAAGTAGCCCACGAACAGGTACCGCGGCGAGTGGCGCACGGCGGCCACCGAGCCGACGATGCGCTCGCCCTCGGGCAGGCTCTCGTCCTCGGCGACGTAGAAGCCCTGCGGGTCGGCGTGCCAAAAGGCGAAGGCGTCGCCGCGGCCGGGCATCCAGCCTTCCTGGACGGCGCGCGCCTGCAAGATCTCCAAGTCGGCGGGCGTCGCGTGGCGGATCCGGATGGTCTTGAGCGCCTCCGCCAGGCTGGCCGCCTGGCCGGCCGCCTCGGCCGCCGGCGTCGTCCGGCGGTCTTCGGCCATCGCCGCCGGCCGCGTCACACGCGCCCACCGCGTGAACGCCGCACGTCCAGAGAAACGGCGCTGACTCGTATGGTCCACTGAAGCCTCAGATGCCCCAACATAGGCCCAACTACAGTAGTCGGGAGATCACGCATGCCGCATGCCACCAATGCAACCAACGAAGCTCAAGCTCGTTTAGACGAAAGATGTGGAGGCTGTGTACAGGGGTGTATGGTACATGGCGGTGGTGAACAGATCAACGGGTGCGCTTGCCTCATGCCTCGTCATAGTAGTTGAGCCGGTAGAGCAGCGCCCGCCCGCGCTCGTTGCCGACGGCCAGGTAGCCGCTGTGCGGGCTAAAGTCGACCGCGCTCACGTGGTGCACCGGCGTCTGGCCCGTTGGCCAGTTGCCAAAGACCGTCCGCGACGCGACGTGCGCCTGGTCAGCGACAACAGGGGGCAAAAGGCGATGCGCAGCCATGTAGTTAGCGCGGCACCCGAGGTCACACCGCCAGCCATCCACCGGCCACGGACCAGGCGCAGGCTGTCGCGCTTGAAGCGGCTGCCAAAGGCCAGGATCTGGCCGTCGCTGTTGAACCGCAGCGTGCTGATGGACGTGGTCAGGTTCAGCAGTGCGCGCTGCGGCGCCGGCGTCGGCGACGCCATCGCGTCGGCCAGGCTGTACAGGTTGACGACGCCGGCGTCCGACCTGCGCAGCATGCGGGCGCCCCGTCAATCGTGCTGCCGCCACCGCGTCAGAGCACAGCGAACGGTGGGTCGCCGCCGGTGCATGTGCCGCGCGTACCCGCAGGCCACGTGCGTCCCCGCCGGCGAGAGCGCCAGCGCCGTGCCGTGCAGCGCGCCCTGGTCCTGGAACCGGTGCACGCACCTGCGCGCCCCGACGTCCCACACGTGCACCTCGGCGTTCTCTGCCGACCGCCCCAGCGCGGCCTCGGGAAAGGCGCGCGCCCCGCGTTAGCGGCGCGTCCGGGGCACCCCCGCTCCGTGGATCGGCCCGGCCGCCGGCCTACCGGACAGGGTGAAGAGGCGCCGGCCGTCGGCGGAAAACTCGAACGACCGCACGGACGCGTTGGCCGACAGGTCGGCCACCCACTGCTTGCTGACGGCATTGACGAGCATGATCAGGCCGCGGTTGCCCGTGAACGCCAGGAGCCGCCCGTCGGGGCTCACGGCCATCGTCTCCAAGCTCTTCTCCGTGTGTCCTGCGCAGCAGGGTGAATGCAGCGATGGCTCGGAGGCTCGGAAACGTTTAGAGCTGCGGCTGCGACGCCTGCCTCCGCGCCGCGCCTTGGCCGCGCACCGGTGATGCCGGGGATGCGGTGGACCACGCCGGCCTCGACGTCGTACGAGTAGAAGAACTTGCGCCGCCCGCTGGCCAGGATCTGGCGGCCGTCGGGGCTGAACGCCGCCGAGTGGATCGGCATGTCGGCGAGGTGCACGCCCTGGATCAGCGTGTTGTCGCGGCCGTCTACCTGGAAGATGCGCAGCGTCTTGTCGAAGCCGGCGGTGAGCGCCAGCTGGCCGCTCGGGTGGAAGTGGACCGCCTGCACCACGGCCTGGTTCGGCGCCGCCTGGTTCAGGTCCCGCACGCGCGTCGTGTCGATGGCCGCCTGCGGCAGGAACGGCGGCTTCTGCGTCAGCGCCCGCGCCTGCTGCCGCAGCGGCAGCGTCTGCGCCGGCTCCTCTGGCAACGGGCGCGCGTCGCGTACGGGCGAACGCGGCCACGTTAGCATCGGAGTCGGTGCGGCGCCGCCCAGGGTGGCAACGCACCGTCGTCCGACGCGTCTGCGTCATCGTCACGGTCGTCCCTGCCGGCTGCCTGCTTGCTCAGCCCCTCCAGCACCTCGGCCCACCGATGGCTCGTGGGGTTGCTCACAAACCTGGACGCGCCCAGCACGGAAAGTACAGGGGAAGGATGTGAGCTGTTCATCATGTCGCCGCACCTCCACACACTGCCGGCACGGCGGCCTACCGCTGCCGCAGCTTTTGCTCGTAGGCGCCGCCCGACACGGCGTCCTCCTCCTCGGTCGCCCGGAGCTTGCGCAGGCGCGGCACCTCCTTCAGCTTCACGGTCTGGCGGTCGTCGTCCTCGTCGTGCCACGCGGGCGGCGGCGCTGTCCGCACCCCAGCACCGTACGCGGCAGGTCGCACCCTGGAGCGTGAGCGCTTCGCGACGCGGCCCCTGCAATGCAGTGGGCTCCGAGCCGCACCGGCGTCGCTTTCGGGCGCGTCGCGCTCCAGCAGCGCCGTCGCCCGCTTCTTCGCCGCCGCCGCCGCCGCCGCCGCCGCCGCCGCCGCCTTGCCCTTGGCGCCCTTGCCCTCGCTCGCGCCCTTGCTGGGCCGCTTGTCGATCACAAAGCCGCCCTGCTCGCCACACATGCCCGACGCCCTCCGCCCTGCGTGGCGCAGTCAGCGGCCGTGGGGCTGCGCAAGCGCCCGCCTCGGCGCAGGGGCGCACCTCGTCCGGAAGGTCCAGCAGGTCTGCCAGACACGCAGACACCGCTAAGAATCAGCCCAGTGGGTGAATGTTAGCCGTGGCCCTTTGAAGCGCCCCCCGATCGCTCCGTGCCCGGGCGTACCGGCCTGGCTCGGCAGGGCCTCGTCGGCCGCGGCGGCGGCCCGCTTAGCGAAGAGATCGGCCGTCGAGCCGAGCACGTCGCCAAACACAGCGGCCTCCAGGCGCGAGTCGTCGAGGTCCGCCGGGTCCGGCTCCTTCCGCGGCGCCTTGCGGCCGGCCCGGCCGCGCGGCGCGTCGTCCGCGGCCGCTGCCTCGTCCTCGTCCTCTTCGACGTCGTCGTCCATCATGGCGCCGTCGCCGTCGCTGGCATCGTCGTCCTCTTCCGGCCCGTCCTCTTCCTCCACCGGTTCTGCCAGCCGGCGCCGCTTGCTTTCCTTGCGCAGCGCCGCTGGCGTCGCCCCCGCCTTGGCCGCGGTGGCGGCCTTGCGGGCCCGCGCCGCTTTCGCCGCCTTCGTCGCGCCCGCCATCCTGCCCGTGAGCCACGTGGCGTTTGATGACGTCATCGGACGCAGGCCGCCGGCGCCCGGCGTAGCGGCCGCAGCGTTTTGGGTCCCACACGCGCTGCTGCGGCAGCCCACGGCCACCTGGGCCGCTCGCCCGCTAGACCGGTTGGCACGGCTGGGGGTGGATGATGGCGCCCTTAGTTGGCTTTAGTGTTGTGTCTGTCGCAGGCGCTCGGTGCACGCCCCGATGCCGCGGCAGTCCGCGTGACCGTGCGCACATCCATGCCTGGCTGGATGCCGCCCGCAGATACGTGCGTGCAGGTGAGTGCATTGACACTACAAATGAGAGGGGTTTATACACGTCCGACGAAGTACACGGAACACTCTGGCGTGCGTAGAGTGCTCGGGCTCCCGCGCGCGCTAACGTACAGGGGGTTCCAGTTCTGGCTTCGGGCGCTCACCGCCGCGCTCCGCGGCCACGGCGCCGCCTTAGTCGCCGGTGGCGCCGATCTTCTTCAGCTCCTTGTAGACAATCATGGCGATGTTGAGGCATGCGCGCTCCCAGAGCTTCGAGATGTACACGGTGCACAGCCGGTCCAGCTTGTACTCCATGGTGCGCGCAAAGGCCAGCGCAAAGGCCTCCATCTGCGCCTTCGTGAGCTTGTACTTGGCGTGCACCTTCACGATGTGCTCCAGCTTGCCGGCCTCCCACGTGCCCGTGGTGATGGCGTTGATCATGACCTTGAGCACCTCGCCGGCCCGGCTGCGGTTCTCCGGGAAGAGCGCGCGCGACTCGGGCGAGAGCTTGAAGAACTTTTCGTAGAAGGCGACGTGGAAGACGTTCTTCATGATGAGGTTGTGCAGGTCCACGACGTGGTCCGAGCCGCCGTCGCCGTTGGCCGTCTCGATCGAGTGCATCGAGTGGATCGACGCCGCATCGTCGTCGCCCACCTGCGGCCGGTTGTAGTCGGCGTTGGCGACGATGAACCACGTGAAGCGCAGCAGCTCGTGGTCCGAATCGGTGAAGTGCTCGTTCCCGCCGTGCACCTTGCTGGCGTTGGCGCCCATCGTGGCCGGTCGTCGAGCGCGGCGGCGGCGGCTGGCTGGCCGCTGCCAAAAAGATGCCGTACGAGCGATCTCGCGATGCGCGCGCTCCGCTGATCTTCCGCCCACGTTCGCACTGGAGGCGTCCAGCGTGCTGTGGCGGCGTGTAGCGTCCGTCCGTCTGCTCCGAGCCGTGTCCCCGCGTCCGCGTGCGCCCGCCGGTGGTCGCTTAGGAAAAAACGAAAAAATGACCCGCAGTGTTCTCCTTCGCAGCGACAGGCGACGGGTGGTGCCAAGTTTGTTCTTGTGCGTTTCTGACTACGTCAGCAGCGGAGCGTCCCGCGTGCCGCCGCCTTCGGAAGCGCGTGCGGCGCGGTGGCGCGTCCCGACTCGGACCCCGTTCCGACGCCCGCCTTCGGAACCCGCGGCTGCGCCTGCGCCCACGCGGCGGAGCGCCCGGATCGCGGAGGGCACGCGGCGCCACGTGGACGGGCGCGGTGGGCGGAATGTCTCGTCCCGCACGGCGTGGGCGTCTGGAACGGACATTCCGATAGGCAGCCAGGCCCGTTTTTGCGGAGCGGCCGATTCCGAGGGACCGCCCTGCGGGCTCGGCGTCTCCCCTCATTGACCACAAGCATGAACATCACATGGCGCCCGGTTCAACCGCGAGCGAACGCC
>Ga0180216_1001740_pt1 | contig 18960 bp, 20 predicted proteins | sample eDN3rd37CBELigMG_FD_128879 | JGI IMG/M metagenome (GOLD analysis project Ga0180216, IMG submission 128879) | Enriched Miracle-Growth compost microbial communities from Emeryville, California, USA - eDNA 3rd pass 37_C BE-Lig MG (version 2)... ...
GACGCTCTGCCTTCAAGCGGTAGGATCATAGCTATGGAGAGGTATTTCGTAGCGACGAGGCACACTGGACTGGGTGGGAAAGAGCCGGGAGGACTAGCGCATCAGGACCGAGGGCACGTGTGGCGTGCGGGTGGCGTCTAGTGCAGTCCGCCAGGCACCGTCATGCCGCACAGCGGATGCAGGCGGTTTATATTCGCGCAGATTCGCAATGGAGAGAAGCGTGCACATTTGTACAATGGCGGGCATACGCGAGAAACACGACGCCAACGGAGGAAAAAATATCAGCGGACGACGGGGACAGAGATCGGCGGGCACGCCTCACTGGGGAGTGCGCCAACGGTGGCCCGGCGAGATCCGGCGTGTCTAGTTGGCGGCGGCATCCACCGTCAGCGCCTGCGCCGCGGCTTCGTGGTGCTCGCCGCAGTACTGCTTGCCGCCCACATCGTAGAAGCCGTCCGTGAGCGGCTTCTTGCACGTCTGCGTCCGTCCAACCCGCATGCAACCGGCGACAGCGGACGGTGAGGGGCGCCGTTGCTCTGGACCTGGTGCTCAGCCGACCAGGCTTACCTGGCAGCAGAAGCACGTCGGGTGGTACAGGTTGTTCATGGCCTTGACGGCCTCACCCGACACCTAGGGCAAGGGTCGGATGGCACGACACTCGCGACGACGACGTCAGAACAAGATGCACTGCGTCACGGGGGAAGTATGGAGCCTGCCACGTACGCCCTTGTTGCAAACGACGCAGATGGTGCCGTTTTTCTCGTGGTAGTGCTGCTCGCAGTGCGGGTGGCCGTCGTAGACGAAGACGCGGCCCTCGGCGTCGACGCCCAGCTGCGTGTCGCACACGAAGCACCGGAAGCACCGCTTGTGGTACTTGGCCTCGCCGAGCTTGATGTGCTCCTCGGTCTCGGCGGCCTCGCCGCACTTGGTGCACACGCTGCCAAACAGACGCGAGAAGTCCTTGATGCAGTACGCTGCCGCCGCCGGGTCGGCACGGCGCCGCGGACCCCCGGTGGGTCAGCGCGCCGCGGCCGTCCGGCTGCACCGCGCATGGGGCATGCGCGCACCCTTGTCGTCCTTCATCATGTACTCGCCCTCAATCGGCTTCTCGCACTCGGTGCACTTGAAGTGCTCCGGGTGGTACGTGTTGTTGCCGACCATCAGGATGCGTTCCTTGACGATGCCGCCGCTGCCAGCGCGCCCGCAGCAGCAAGCCAGCACCGCGGCACGCGGGACTTAGCCATGGCTTCCTCGGCGCGTGCGCGCACCCACTGCGACAAGGCGGGAGCGACGCACCACGCGGCGCACTTGCTGCTGAACAGCAGCTTGTGGTCCGCCGGGCAGTAGAACTTGCCGTCCTGCTCGATGAACGCGGTGTGGTAAAAGATGCGGCCGCACTTGGCGCACTTGAAGCACTCCTCGTGGAAGATCTGGGCGCGCGTTTTTCGGCCGGCCACCGGGGGGCTGGCTGTCGCGACGTCTGTCAGGCGCCGCGCACCGGGGCGCCGGCCACCGCCTGCGGGCGATCCCCCGCGCACCTTGCCGGCCGGCCGGATGGGGATCTGGCGGTCGGTGATGGGCTGCTGGCACTCCATGCACTTGGGCCGCCAGTTCGGGTCGCCGATGTGGCTCAGCTGCTCGTCCAGCGTCTGCTCGAGCGAGTCGATCTGGCTCAGGAGCGCCGACCGCTGGCGGCCGCCGTCCGACAGCCCGCAAAAGCGCCCGACGCGCACCCCGCGTCAGCACCGGCGTCCGCGGCGGGCATCCCCTAGGTGGGAGGACGGTGCCGCACGTTCTTGTCGGGGTTGGCCACGGTCGGCAGCATGTACGCCTCGGTGTTGCTGGGCGGCGGCGGGCGCGGGAGCGTGGCCAGGGTGCCGTCCACCGTGGCCGACTCGATGTACGGGTGCGGCGATGGCGCGTCGGGGCCGCCGCGGGTGCCGGGAATAATGATCTTGCCCGCGGTCAGGAGCTCCTTGACCACCGTGGAGCGCTGGGGGGAGGCGTCCGCGAGCGTAGGGAAGGCGCTGAACGCCGTCAGCGCGCGCTCCGCGGCGCCTTCCGCCAGCGCGGGCGGCACGTACGCGCTCCTGCGAGACGGGCACGCGCTTGTGCTTGTCGTTGCCGGTGCTGGTCAGGTGCGTCTTGGCGTTGCAGGTGGCGCACATCGACTTGTTGCACTCGCCGCACCGCCAGATGGCGGTGGCCTGCCGCGCTCCCTCGCCCGCCGCCGCCGCCAGCGCCGTGTTCACGCCGGTGTTGTGAGCGCGCGATCCGCCCGCGATCGCTCGCAGCATCCGCCGCGCCTTGCCGCACCTTGTCGCAGACCTCGCACGCGAACGGCATGGCGGTGGCTCGGCGTGGGCGCACCGCGTGTGGCGTCGCCCAACGAACCTGCCGCCGCCCCGGCCACCCCAGCAGCCGCCCGCCTCGCCGTGAGCCGCGTCGCCCACCGTCGTCTTCCCCATTGGACCGCGTCCGTACCTGCACCAAAAAATTGTGCTGCGAATGCCGCAGACGGATGCCGAGAAGGCCGCGACGCAGCGGGCGCGCCGAACGGGGGTGCCGTTCAGGGCCGTATGTAGGGCGGCCGGAAAGGACGCGGCGGCAATGGGCGGCGGGCGGCGGCGGGCGGGCGGCAGACGGCGTCGCCGGCGGCTGTCGCAGCGACGAAAACGACAGTGACGCGGCCGCATTCCAATGTCCAACGCGATGGAATCCTCCTGTCAGTGTCTGTGTTCCGTGGCGCATGGCGCGCGAGGTCTCGTTCGCGTTCATGTGCCAATGCCAGAGTGGGCCAAACCGCGTTGAAGGACACCGGGTGCTGGTGAAAGGGTGGCTGAGCCGCGTCCTCGACGCCTTTCACCAGTGGTTCACCTTCCAATGCGGCTGGCCCACCAATGCGGACGGGCCATCCCAGGCGGGCGTGGCCATCCGATGCCAATGCCAGGGCCATCCAATGCGCGCTGGACCATCCAATTCGTGCTGGGCCATCCAATGCGCTCCTGCGTCGATGCAAGTCTTTTTGTATACTGTGGCGTATGGCTCAGCGTCCCTAAATACCATGCGATGCCATGTAGACGCTTAAAAGGACTGCGGCTAGAGGGGCCAGACGCACGAAGGGGCGCTACGGCATGCGCCAGCAAAGGGATGGGAGGCCGCTCGCTTTGCTGACACGGCCGCTAACTGACATGCAAGTTTGTTTATTGGCGGTGCTTCGCAGTGCTTACAGTTAAGAGCCAACAGGACTATGTACGTGCGCGGCGGCGCATGCGTGCCGCGCGCACAGCATGCGCCGACCGCGCGGCAACAATTTCTACACACTGGCGCCTTCACGCGTAGTAGGTGAGCGTAGTCTTCTTCTTGGCTTGCACCTCCTGGATGCCCTCCATGTAGTCCTCGTGCGTGAGCTCGGTGGCGCCGCGGCGAAGCGCGATCATGCCGGCCTCGACGCAGACGGCCTTGAGCTGCGCACCGTTAAAGTCCTCCGTGCAGCGCGCGAGCTCCTCAAAGTTGACGTCCGGGCTGACCGTCATGCGGCGCGAGTGGATCTGCATGATCCGCGCGCGCGCGTCCTCGCTGGGTGCGGGGAACTCGATCTTGCGGTCCAGGCGGCCGGAGCGCAGCAGCGCCGGGTCCAGGATGTCGATGCGGTTCGTGGCCGCAATGACCTTGATCTTGTCGTCGCTGGAGAAGCCGTCCAGTTGGTTGAGCAGCTCGAGCATCGTGCGCTGCACCTCGCGGTCGCCAGACTTGTCCGAGTCGAAGCGCTTGGTGCCGATCGCGTCGAGCTCGTCGATGAAGATGATGGCCGGCGCCTTCTCCTTGGCGAGCGCAAACGCGTCGCGCACGAGCTTGGCGCCGTCGCCGATGAACATCTGCACCAGCTGCGGGCCGGCCAGCTTGAGGAAGCACGAGTCGGTGCGCGCCGCGCACGCGCGCGCCATCAGCGTCTTGCCCGTGCCCGGCGGGCCGTACAGCAGCACGCCTGCGCGCATCGCGCGAAAGCGGGGACCAAGCCGACGGTGTTAGGCGGGCGTTCCGAGCACCGCGGCCCCCGCGGGGCGCGCACGTACCCTTGGGCGGCTTGATGCCGAGGCGGTCGAAGCGGTCCTTGTGCGTCATGGGCAGGACAATGGCCTCGGTCAGCTCCTCGATCTGCTTGTCCAGGCCGCCAATGTCCGTGTAGTCCTCCTTGGGCTTGGTGTCGACCTCCATCGCCTTGACCCGCGAGTCGTACTCGGGCGGCAGCGTGTCCAGGATCAGGTAGCTGTCCTTGTTCACGCCGACGAGGTCGCCGGGCTTGAGCTTGGCCGAGTCCACCAGCCCGATGACCGGCAGGAAGATGGTCTAGCGACCCCGCGCGGCCAGAACGTCCGCCCGCGGCGGGTCAGCGCCACCCCCCTAGCATGCCTCCCCCAGCGGTGCACGGCAGGCGGCGGCGGCGCACCTGGCGCGTGGACGTCTTGATGACGGCGCTCTTCCCTTTCCGCTTCGAGTCCAGGTCGACGTTGCCGCCGTCCTCCTCCGGCTCCGCGTTCGGATCAATGTCCAGGATCTGGGAGCGGCAGGCCGCGGCGGTCGTCCAGGCGCGTGGCTCACGTCAGACCGCTGCCCGCGGCGGCGGCCCGCACCACCGCCCGGCGGGACGCACCTCGACGACGTTGCCGACGAGGTAGGGCAGCTGGCGGTTGACCTTAATCTTGTCCTGGTTGTCCTTGATGCGCTCCCGCATGCTCTGCTGCTCGTGCATGAGCCGCTGCAGCTCGTTGCGCATTTGCTTGATCTCGTTATCGAGCAGCCGCGTCCGCGCCTGCAGCTCGTCGTTGCCGAGCCGCAGGAACTCGGGGTCCAGCTCCTCCGGCCGGACGGCCTCCTCGAGCGTCGCCATGCTTGCGCGCGTCGGCCGCGCGGCTGCGAGGGCCGATAAGACCCCGAGCAGGCTGCCGCGCCGGGGCGCGTTAGGGCGTCCGCCCCGCCGTCTTTCCACGGCTGACGTTTCACGTCGGGCGGCGGCGTACCGTGCGCCGACGCGGCCTCTAACCGTCGCAAACACCACGAAACTGCGCCCACCGACGCTACACCGTGGGCGCTCGCCACGCCGTCCCGCCGCGCTCGTGCAGGCTAGCGACCAGCGCCGTGACGCAGGGCGAACGAGGAGGACGCCGCCGCGGGGGGGTCGCGCGCTCGCTCGCAGCCGCCGTTCGCACAGCGCGCGTGCAAGAAGAACACTGACGTCACCGCCTCACACGTGACAGATCAACCACGTGCTGTGAGGGTCACGTGGCGCGAGCGGGGCGCGCACCGCGGGCGGCGGACGGGCGGCGCCCTCGGGCGGCGGCGGCACTGGATGACCGGGCGCACGACCGTGGCGAGGGCTGCGTGCGCACATGTTGCCATCATGTATTCTGTCTAGGAATAGAGCAGGGTTGCAACGCAGGTCACGCTTGCACATGCACACAGTCGCCACGGCGTCGATCCATTGCAAGCAACGGGGAACGTCCCTGGGCGCGCGCGTTCCATCGATCCATCCATCGGTTAAGTGATCGCTGCACACACAGCAGCGCATGTACGTGCGGTGCGTTCAATGCATCCAGTGCTGCACAGCGGCGCGAACGGTCCGGGCATCCAGTCTAGCTCATGACGATCATCTCCGACGTAACGGCGACGGCGCCCAAGGCGGCGGCCACGGCGGCCGTCGTTAGGATGCTGGAGAGCAGGCCGCCCATAAGCGCCTTGGCGGGCTGCAGGACAAGGATGGAGAGGGCGATCGAGATGGCGGACGAGACCAGCCACGCTTGCACCTAGCGCGTTCGAACGGTCGGCGTCCACACCCGCGACCAAGCAGTCTGCGGTTAGCACATCCGCTGGCATTCCTTGTCCGACGGCGCCAGGCGCTGCGCGTACCTGGTCGTCGGAGAACTTGACGCCGTACAGCAGGGTGGTGTAGATGCACAGGGCCCAGCCGACAGCGATGATCGCGTAGAGAATCGGCGCGGTCCACCACGGCACGGTCCACTCGAGGAAGGCACGATGGTACCAGGTCGACTCCTCGATCAGGTCCACCTGCATGGCCAGCCGGCCCCACCAGCACGCAGTGCGCGTGCAGAGTTTTAACCGACAGACAGCAAGCCCATCCATTAACGCAAACACGCCCGGCCGACGCACCTCCAGCTTGAGGTTGCTCGAGGCCTCCGCGGGGGTGCTCTCGCGGAAGACGGCGGAGCGACGCTGCACGCGCCGGAACAGGAGCGACAGCATGGTCGTCGGGACGAAGACGAGCAGCGACGTGATCAGACCGACAATCACGCGGCGACCGATCGAGTCGAGCGACGTGATAGAGGCCTCGTCAAACTGGTAGAACAGCGCGTTCACTGTGCGCGGCCACGCCACAACCACAAGGACCGAAGGAGGAGTCAGCGCAGCGCCGCGGAGGCGGCCGGCGGCCGCGAGGCGGGCTCCAGATCCTACCGCAGAGTGACAGGAGGATCGTGGTCGCTGTCATGGTCAGCCGCGCCGTGCGCGTGTACGCCGTTAGGGGCCGGAAGAAGATGGAGACGTAGACGTGCTGGGCGGGCGCAGGTTCCACGAGCAACGGGCGGCAACGCCCATGAGCGACCGCCGGTGACGACGGAGACGACGTCCTCTAAGGCAGCATACCGAAGTCTTGAAGCCCACCACGACGTGGATCCAGAAGCGCTGCATGAAGGAGAGCGCGCCGGTGCTCCGGTGCTTCTCAATCTTGTACATCTCCATCCACGTCTTTAGCCGACGCGTCTTGATGATCTGGCGAGGCGCCTTACGCTTGTACAGGCTGCGGCCCCGGGGCCGTCGCGCCCGTCCGATGGGAGCCAAGTTGAGCGCCCGCTCGCCGCAAGCACCACGCCGGCCCTGCACGGCGGGGGCGTACCGGACGTAGTTGGTGACAAAGTCGTTGATGTCGTCGACGGACGGCGTGATCTCCGCGGCCTTGTCGCGGCGGTCGGCCTGGAAGTGTGCCGAGCCACCACTGACGCCCGCTTGTGTGTGCGCTTAGCGAGGACGCAGACGAGTCAGGCGGCACAGGCCGCGCGCGCGCGACGTACGCGGATCGTAAAGAACAGTCCAATGAGGTAGACGCCGCCGACAACGCAGACAAAGGTAATGGTGGCGACACCGCCGCGGGTCGAGGCGAGGTAGCGCAGGCCCGACGAGTCCTGAGCACGCGTGCGGGTGCGGCCGTCGCCCGCAGTCTGTGCATGAGGCCCCGCCTGCCGCCTGCCGCAGGCTGCCACGCGCGGGCACACGGTACCTTGGTGGGGTCGACGGCGTTCAGCCGGATCGAAACGCCGCCCAGCGAGAAGGTGGTGAAGTGCGTCGTGTAGCCCACAAACGTGCAGTTGTCGCCGGAGGCCAGGATGGCGTCGTCGTCGCGGAACACGCCCTCGTCGCTCCACTCGCGCGTTGCCTCGTTCCAGAACAGCAGCTTAAAGTTGACTGCACCGAGGCCGACCAAGTGGCAGTGCCGCAAACCCCCGTATCGGATTAGCGCCATTGGGCATGTCTGCGCGGCACCGAAACTGCACGTCGGTCGCATACAGGCGTCCTTGGCGTCGCAGTCCGGCACGGGGATCGCGAATCTGAAGCGCTGCGTGTCCGTCAAATTGCTCACGCCCACGCTGCTGCCGTTCGCGTGGAAAAGCGACACGGTGATGTACGTGGCGTTTTCGTTGGGCCTATTGAGGAAAGCGATCCGCCGCACTCAGAGCCGCCCGCGCGCCCGCGCGACTGTTAGGTCCCCTTGGTTGCCGCGCGCGGGCTGGTGCTCCGTCACAGGCTCGTACTCCAGCTCGGACGTGTTGGAGGCCACGTAGGGCGAGGAGGACTGGACGAGCAGCTGGGTCTTCTTGCAGATGCTGTCGTCCACGACGTCGCTGTTGCTCTCCTCGAACTGGCTCATGTCGCCAAAGGACGCAGTCGTGCCGCCGAGCAGGTCATACGACTTGTCCGTGTACGACGACTGGTAGCCCGCGTTCAGCTGGATGCCGTCGCCCTCCACCGTGCGCGCGGCCTCCCCGCAGACCGCGGTCTCCAGCAGCGCCAGCGTGAGCTGCTGCAAGCTCTCGTTGATGGTGTCGGCCTCCTCGTTGGTGGCCGTGCCACGGTTGCGCAGCATGGCCGCCACGATGTCCAGCAGCGCCGCGGCGGCGTCGCCGGCGTACGCGGCGAGCGTCCGCACGAGCTCGAGCACCTGGTTGAAGAGCGCCGCGTCCATGTCCGACGACGCCAGCACCACGGCGTTGAGCGCCGTCACCAAGGCTTTGCCCGTGTCCGCGTCGAAGGCTTCGGTGAGGTTCGCGGTCAGCGCGACCGCGTCGCTGAGCTGCTTGCGCAGCGCGGCCTGCTCCTCGGGCGTCAGGTTCTCGAGCGCCTCGGGGTCGCGGAGCACCTGTGCACAGTACGGGGCAGCATCGGAGAGAGAACGCTTAAGGCGACTGCGGTGTACGTCGCCGTGCGCACAAGCAGGCTCGCGTACGCTGACGATATTCTGCACGATGGTCAAGATGCTCGTGAGGTCGCCCGTCGAGGCCGCGCTGTCCGCGTGGCGCGCGTGCCCATGGCGAGCCAGCTGCAATCGTGAGCGAATAGGCAATGCAGGACGAGCCAGTGAACGGCGGGCGTACGCGGCAATGGTGTCGTCCAGCATTTGCTGCAGCACGGTGGCCTGGACTTGCTCGGGGGCCACCGTGACGTCAATGTCCACGGGATCGGTGAACGTGCGATCGCCACTGCGGCCGGCCCCGCACCACGCATCGGACAGCGCCGCAGTGATCAGGGCAGGTTCTGGGCAGAGTCTGCGCGGGTCGCAGCAGCGGCCGTACCTGCTGTCGATGGCGACGGCGCGGACCGAGCTCACGCCCACGGGCAGGGTGCTCAGGATGATGGACGTGAGCGGCGCGGGCGCGGCGAGCAGCGGGTACTCCACGCCGCCCGGCGGCTTGACAAAATAGTTGTACCGCAGGCTCGCGTGGTCCGTGTCGTCGCTGTCCCGCAGGGAAACCAGGCGCGAAGCCATACGGATCGCCCTTAGTGCCAAGGCAGTGGCACGACTTGGCTGGCCATCGTGTCACGTACACAAAGTTGGTAACGCTCACAATGAAGGTGGTGTTGCCAAACACGCCCGTGGGCGGGTTCACGTACACCAGGCCGTCACGGGGCGGCTGCGCGCGCCGATCCACCAAGGGTGTCAATCCATCCAGCGATCAACCATTAGTGAGCTTCAACTCGTTGGCCTGCCGCAGCCACGCGATTTTTTGCGCCGGGTCGATACCGAGTTGACGGTGAAGGTGGCCTCGCTTTGGCCCTTGCCGTTGGGCGACGTGGTGGTGACGTCGAGGCGGAAGCTGTACTGCTCGCCCGGCTGCAGCGTGCCTTCGCCCAGCACCAAATTGAACGACGTTCGGCCAGAGGGCGCCACGGCCGGGTCGTCGAGGTTGACATCCTGACGAAAAGGCAACGCATGGTTACGAGTGCATGCGCTTTGTTGGCACATTCTGCGCCCTAGCCCGATTTGCGCAGCGGCGGCGGCCGTACGGGCCCGCTCGTCTGGGTCCAGAGGAAGGCGAATGTGGTGTTGGCGTTGCGCAGCTCCGGCTTGTGGAAGCGCACGGTGCCCACGAGGCTGGTCGCTTTGGTGCTGGTGACTATCGGCAAACTGCCGCGGCTCGTGCTGCCAGGCAAGTCGATCGCCACCGTGGCGGTCACGTCGCCTTCCACGTTGATGGTAATCTGTAGGCGGGCCGCGAACACGTCCAGGCAGCTATATAGGGTTAGGATAGCTCGCGCAGCGCATCAAGCGACCTGACAGTGCTCCACACCTGTCGGGTGGCGTCGCGGCCGTCGGCCGTCGCGGTGAGCATCACCGCCACTGTGGTGCCCACGTCGAGCGCGCTCGACGGGAAGCTCAGTACACAGTCTTCCCTGGAAACACAATTCCAACGACAAGGCGCTTGGCATGGTTAAAACACACTAGCGGTCGTGGATAGGATCGGCGGCGGGGCACGCACGAGGTCACGTCAAAGTCGCTGCACGGCGTCGAGGACGTCGCACCCAGCGGCAGCAGCTCGCACGTCCAAGCGCAGGCCACCGGCGCGGCCGTCTCGTTGAACCGCGGTGGGTTCGGGTTCTTGGACAGCGACGCTGAGAATGGCAGGACAGCGCCAACACACGATAGCAATGACCGTGAGCCAGCCCGTGCGTGCTGGTCGGCCAGCAGCGAGCGTGCGCGCACCGTCCACGACAAGCGAGTTGTTGGCTGGCACGAGCCAGAGCGAGCCCTTGCGGGTAAACTCGATGACGGGCGGCAGCGACGTGCGCTCAAACGTGACCGATCCCGGGACCGTGGCAATGGCAGCCTCGGTCGCGTTGAGCAGGGTCACCTCCACGTACGCCGTGTACTCGCCCACCGCCAGCCTGGGCGCGGGCGCCGCACAAGACCACGCAGCCACAGGCGGGCCAGGTGAGCACGCTCGGTCACGTGCCGGTCCCCGGTCGCACCACCACGTACGCGGCCGGCGGCAAGCTGACCGTCGCGACGGAGCGGTTGAAGGCCGCGGCGATGGACGGCGCGGCCATCGGGTCCCAAGCCGGGCTGGTGAGGTTCCAGCGGAAGCGCAGACGCGGGGCGACGACGCAGTTGGGCGCGATGCTCACGACGGCGGTGATTGACAGCGGGCGGTTCACGTCGCCGGAGAGCGCCGAGCCCAGCGGCATGGTCAGCACAAGTGGGTGGTTGCAGTTGGACGCCAGCACGGCTAGTTGCCTCACACGAATGAAAACGATCGCGTGCGTCCGGCAGTCAGCTCGGCAGCAGGCCGGCCAGTGGCGGCGACACGGCGCGCGTGGGCACGCACAGGTGCAGTTGCCGGTGATGGCGCTGTCCCAGGTGCCGTCGCTCCGGCACGTGCGCCGCGGCGAGGTGGCGTTCACGGCGATGAAGCCGGGCTGGCAGGCGCCAAAGCCCGTGGTGTTGACGCGGGTCACGGGCCAGTTGAAGCCGCCGCTCGACTCTTCCGGGCACGCGTCTGCAATGGCACGGCGCGCGGGGTGGAGCGCGATCGGCCGCGGTCAGCAGGGACAGCGACCTCTGCCGGCGCCGAAAATCGCCAAAAATCGCCGCGGCGTCGGCGTACAGTCGCAGACGCCGGTGTAGGACGACCAGCTGCCGGTCGACAGGCAGCGACGCTGCAGGTTGCCAAACGGATGCGTGCCGTTAAGGCACTGCGCCACCGCGACGTTGTTCTCCAGCGTCGTGTTCCACCGCGCGTTACCGTCGACGACGGTGTCGCAGACGACTGTATGATCCAAAGACGGCCCCGGCCGGTCGCGGCGCCGCATCGGACGCGTCAGCGGCGTTACTCGCCGTACCACGCCGCAAGGCGCGCGCGCTGACCTCGGCAGGGATTCTGCACCGGGCCCCACTGGCCGCCCGGCAGGCACTGCCGCGTGGGCGTCCCGGCGTAGCCCGCCAGGCACGTGCCGCTGACCGTGACCGCCGTGTCGTTGATCGTCTGCAACGGCCACTGCGCGTTGCCGTCCCGCTCCACTGGCAGGCAGCCGACCGGCTCTGCAGACCGGGGGCACGCAACGAAGCGCGCCCGCCCCCCCAACACACACCTATCGTGAGTCGCCGGCACGACGCTGCCCGCCCCGCCGATCATGCCGCGCACACGTACGGCTGCAGTTGACGCCCATCCAGCCCGCAAAGCAGGCGCATGTGCCGTTGATGCCCTCGGTGCAGTTGCCGTGCTCGCAGGCGGCGCACGGGCGGCACTGAGGCCCGTACCGGGCCGGCGCGCACTGGTCGCAGTCGGGGCCCTGGTAGCCCGGCGCGCACGCGCACGTCCCGTTGACGCCCTCCGTGCAGACGCCGTTGCGGCACGCCGCGCAGGCGCCCGCGCACACGGAGCCGTACCGGCCGGGCACGCAGTCCGCGCAGTTCGGGCCGCCCCAGCCGGGGAGGCACGCGCAGGTGCCGTTCACGCCGGAGGTGCAGTTGCCGTGCTCACACGCCGTGCATAGGCCCGCGCAGTTGGGCCCGTAGTGGCCGCCCAGGCAGGTCTCGCAGGTCGGCGCCGCCCAGCCGGGCGCGCAGGCGCAGGTACCGTTGACGCCCGGCGTGCAGGTGCCGTGCACGCAGTCGGCGCACTTGCCGCTGCAGCTGGGCCCGTAGCGGTCCGGCGCGCACACGTCGCAGTTCGGACCCGCCCAGCCGGAGGAGCACGCGCACGTGCCGGTGACGCCCGACGTGCACTGGCCGTGCTGGCAGGCGGTGCACCTACCGGTGCAGTTGGCGCCGTAATGGTCCGGCGCACAGGCGTCGCAGTTGGGGCCGTCCCAGCCGGGGTAGCAGGCGCAGTCGCCGTTGATCCCGGTCGTGCAGGTACCGTGGGCGCAGCGGGCGCAGCTGCCCAGGCAGTTGGGGCCGTAGAAGCCGGGCTTGCACGTGTCGCACGTGGGGCCGTCCCAGTTGCCGCTGCAGGCGCAGCCGCCCTGCGGGCCCTCGGTGCAGGTGCCGTGCTCGCACTCGCTGCAGAAGCCCTTGCAGTCGGGCCCATAGCGGCCCGGCTTGCAGGTGTCGCAGTTGACGCCGTCCCACTGCTCGTAGCACGTGCACTGGCCGTGCAGGCCGGCGGTGCAGAAGCCGTTGGTGCAGTCGGCGCAGCTCTCCGTGCAGGTCTCCCCGTAAAAGCCTCGCGCGCACTGGTTGCAGTACGGGCCATCCCATTGGTCGGCGCATGCGCACACGCCGTTGGTGCAGTTGCCGTGGACGCACTCGTCGCAGGGCGCGCAGTCGGGGCCAAAGTAGCCCACGGCGCACTCGTTGCAGGCCACGCCGGTCCACCCGTCCCAGCACTCGCAGCCGCCCGCGGGGCCGGAAATGCAGTCGCCGTGGGCGCAGCCGGTCTCGCAGGGCGTGCAGTCTGGCCCAAACGTGTTGTTGGCGCAGGTGCACACAGTCGCCCCGTACTCCTCTGCGACCATGTTGTCGGGGCACGGCGTACAGTACCCGGGCCCAGCCTCGGACTTGAAAAAGTTGGGCCAGCATGCTGCGCAAACGATCCGCCACAAGGGCCGCGCGGCAACCCACCGCGGTTGAGCTCCACCTGCGTGCGGTGCGCGATACAGGGCGCGCTGCCACTCAGACGTACGTTCGCAACCGATGGGGCTACACTGGGAACCGGCCGGGCAGGTCTCGCACTCTGCGCAGCACGCCCACCCAAACCAAGCGCGCTCCCTGTGCGGCTGCGTGAGCGCGTGCGTCCGGTGACTGCATTGCCGGTTGCGCCGGCCCCGCTCGTACTGGCGCAGTACGGCGCCTGCGACAGGCCGTCGTCGCACACACAGCCACTTGGCGTGCAGTGGCTGGTCGTTGTGTCGCAGCGCTGCCAGGCACCCGTCATTCTGGCGTTCATTCTTCGGTGCGACCAGCGCATTGCTCGGCGGTGAGCGACCGCGGAGGCAGCGAGTTTTCTGCCTGGGGTACCGCGTACCGGGCTTCGGAACCACCGAGGTACGAGACGTAGTTGTCGACCGGATGAATGGGTCCGTCTGGCGTCTCCACGGTGCAGGTGCGCTGAAAGTAGAACGACAGCTGCACGGAGCACCGCGGCGGGGCATTCGGGGCGCGGCCGCCACGCCGATGTCAGCTCGGCGCCGTTCGCGCGCCGAATCGCGTCCGCGCTGCGTAAAGGGACCGACCTGTCCCTGCGCGGTGTAGTCCATTAACTGGTTCAGCACTTGCAGTTTGGCCTCCTCGTTCGCGTCGACCCGGTACGTCTCCGTCCTGTGGTAGGGTCCTCACGCACCGCGCCCGTGCTCCCGCCAACGGATTAGCGATGTTCGCGCGCAGGTGTGTCGGCGTCCGCCCGGCCCCCGGCGTCCTGACGTACGCGTCTCCCCGGAACCACTGGCCGCTTCCAAACGTAAACGTGGCGTTTGGCCAGAGCACCTCGGGCTGGTTGTTCCACGAAATCGACCACGGCGACCAGCCTTGCGGGTCCACAAAGCCCATGATGTGGAGGAGATCGTTGTCATCGCACAGAGTCGAGTTGGCCCCCGAGAGAACAAAGTCCAGGCTTTGGAAACACATGTCCGACACCTGCAGCGCGTGCAGCAGTAGACACGCAAGTCGTGCGTACGTTACCGGCTGGGGCCCACGGCCCCATGCGTGATGCTGGCGGCGTGGTCGCACCTGCCAATCGAAGGTCATGTAAGGATAGATGTACTTTGTGGCGGCGCCACCGCCAAGGGGCTGGATGGTGTAGCCCAGCGGGAACCATGCGTCGTGGCCGCTGCTATCAGGCGCCTCCTCGGTCACGAAGGCGAAAGCATTCTCGTTAAGGTGCGCTGCGCGAACCGACGCGGGAGGCACCACCACCGCCGGCCCGAGCGTGAGCGCGTGCGCCCCCTTGCGCCGCACGCTCGCGCTACATCTGTACGTACGCACGCACACGCCGTCCACGTAGTAGAACCCGTCCTTGCACATGTAGCCGCACTCAGTCGAGGTGCACGTGAAGGGCATCAAGTTGGGATCGCACGCGAAGGAGCACTCTGCCGCCGCGGCACCGCGCGGCATCATCATTCAGCGCGCCGTCCAGCTTCGTCAGAGGCCCGCCGTGAACACGCACGGCAGGAGCAGCACGGACAGTGGGGCCGGGGCGTACCCACGCACAGCGCCGGCCCAGGGATCTGCTTGATGTACCCGGGCGGGCATTCTGCGGGAGGTTTGGCCGCGCGCGACGGCATCCACGCCCACCCACTCGGCGTGTCAGCGGCCACCACCTACACGACCCTCCACAGAAAGACCGTGCCCCAGCGACGCACCGTAGCAGTGGTCGTGGTCGACGCCGCTGTAGCCGGGGCTGCACTCGCACTGCGTCGCGCCGTAGTCGGATTGGGAATTGTCCGGGCACGGGAGGCACTCGTCTCTCGTCGGGCTCGCGTAGGTGTACGGCGTGCACACTGAAAAGACAAGGAGCACAACGAGCGCGGGAGAGCGCGGTCATTCATGGGCACTCGTTTGAGACACACCCAAGCAAGACAGCACCGTACGAGTGCAGTTGCTGCTGCCGGGCGCGGCGACGCTGCCACTCGGGCACGCTGTGCGTACGTGGGCCGCCCAACGGTCCGCCACGGATGGACCGACGGGTCAGCGCGTGCTCCTGGCGGTGGCGGCGCCGCCGAGGGCCCACGAACAACGTACGCACGCACTCCGGCTCCTGGTCGGGCGCGTCACCGGCGGCGTTGTAGTAGCCGGCGTCGCAGGCGCACGTGCTGCCGCCGTACGACACGGTGTTTGGGGGGCACGGAGTGCACACGGGCGTCGGCTTGGTGATGCCCTCGAAGGACTTGGCGTAGTTGGGCGGGCACACTGCGTTTCACGTGCCGCCGCGTGTGGAGGGCTGGCGCGGGCCCTCAGCGCATGCGCGCCCATTCAACTGTAAAAAAAAGGGTTGGGGAAAATACGTACCGCACTCGCCGTTAAAGATACCCACCAGCGGCTCGGCGCAGATGCACTGCGTGATCGAGGTAGCACCCGGCGCGGCCGTTGTGCTCCCCTCCGGGCACGCTGAGCGGGGCCGGCCACCCACGGAAAGCAACGGTGACAAGCCAGCTTGCATTAGCGACAATGGCCACCGCGCAGTGCGCGTTGCCGCCGCGTACGCACCGACGCAGGTTCCGCTCGGGCCGAGGTACATGTTGACGTCGCAGACCACGTGGCACTGCGTGAGGCTGAAGGACCCGACAGACGAGGTGGCGGTGCCCGCCGGGCACGCGAGGCACTCGGTGCTGCCCACGGCGTCGGCGTAGGTGTTGAGCGGGCACGGCGTGCAGTCCTTGCCGACGTGGCCGCGGTCGCACAGCTGGCAGTCCGGCAGCGCCCAGCCCGGCTGGCAGCCGGCCAGGAGCGCCGCGACGCCGACGCCCATCGACGGATCGTTCTCGATGTAAGGGCCCGGCGACCACTCGCTGCCGTCCCAGCTGGCGAGGCCGGTGATGCTGGCGCCGCCGGCCGTCCAGAACATGCCGCCCAGGTAGAGCGCGTTGTCCATGACCGCCAGGGACATGCCGAGTTGGCCCTCCACGTTACCGAGCGGCTGCCACGCGGTGCCGTCCCAGAGCCGCGGGGACGCCGTCGGCCCGTCGCCCGACATGAATATGCCCGCCACGACCAGCGAGCCATCCACCCACGTCGTCACGTCGTTGACGATGGCGTCGCCGAGCTCGGCGCCTTCCTCGGCGACCGCCGACCAGCTGCTCGTCTCGATGTCCCAGAACGCGACGCCCTGCGCCGACACCGACCCGGCGCGGTCAAAGTAGCCGCACACCGCCAGCCGGCCGTCCGGCTGCATGCGCAGGGCGGTGAGGATGGCGTCCGCGCCGGGCAGACCCGCGGTGACGGCGACGCCGCCGGCCATGGCCGTCCATTGCTCGCCGTTCCATGCGGCCACGCCGCCGTCCAAGGTGACGTAGCTGCCCGACGCGGTGAAGTCGCCGGCCGCGAAGAGCCACGTGCCCGACGCGGCCAGGGAGGCGACCATGCCGTTCAGGCCGTCGCCGAGCGCGTGCCAGCTGAGGCCGTCCCAAAACGCCACGCCCATGACCACGAGGCCCACGTCCGGGGGGAAGCCAATGTAGCCGCCGGCGGCCAGGCCGCCGTTGTACGCGGCCAGGGCGCGAACGTCGGTGGGCGAGTGGAAGGGCGTGCCCACGCCGGACCACGCGGTGCCGTCCCACTGCGCCAGGCCCGGGGCGGGTGAGTCGAAGTAGCCGCCGACGAAGATCCGCCCGGCCATCTGCAGGACCGCCGACACCGAGGCATAGCCGGTGACGCTGCTCGTGCCGCTGCCGAGCGGGCCCCACGCGGTGCCGTCAAAGCGGGCGATGTTGCCGGCGAACAGGCCGTCGACCGTTGCGAAGGCGCCGCCAGCGTAGAGCACGCGGCGGCTGGTGCCGGGCTCCTCCGCGGCCGCAGCCGGCGTGGCCGCCGTGCCGAGCCACAGCAGCAGCAGCGGCAGCAGCGCGCGCCAGGCCGCCGCCATCGTGTGGTTGGGCTGGCGCCGGGTGGCCGACCTGGCCGCGGCGATGCGCGAGCGATCAAGGACAAGGGGCATCCCGGCGCGACGCTTGATGCCGCTGCTGAGGAAGACGCTGTTGATGCACCTGACGAAGAAGAAGTGAACTGTTGTGGTGGTCGGTGAAGACGCCGCTTCGAGAAGCAGCGGCCGCGTTTCGCGCGAAATCTGGGCGACGTTGCGGCGTCGCCACCGCCCGCACCGCCACCACACCCGTTGCCGATGGTGCAAAACGCTCCCGTCGACGCCTAGCCCACGACGCCCGATCCTCCTCCTCCTCCTCCCCCCCTTGCGCGAGATGGGCTCTCTCTCTCTCTAGGAAGCCGGTTCCACGACGATCACGCAGCGTGTTTCTATGGCGTGAAAGAGCGCAGGGCAGGTGGTTAATTGTATGTGAAGTGGGTTTCATCGGAATCGCGAATGACCGACGTTCCTCAGAAACCACCCCGCGCCACACATATAGGGCCCCTATGGCGCCCCTAGTGACACTGAACCCCCACGCGGGGCGGGCACGTCCACTGCCCGAGACAGCCATGCCTGCCATGCAGCCACGCAGCAGCGGCCCGGCCAATGCAGGACACCGCGCGGGGACGAGCAGGTGGGCCCGTGGATGCATGCATGGGGGGACAGGGCAGCATGGGGCAAGAGACCGACCAACGCAGGGCACAACGGGGAAGAGCAGGTGGGCCGCGTGGATGCATGCATGGGGTACGTGACACGGTAGCATGGGGCGAGAGACCGACCGGGAATGCATGGGATACCGGGGAACTGGATGCAGGTCGATCAGTGCGGTGCGAGGGATCGAGATGCCAGTGCATCGGGGGTTGAACGCAAGCACGCAGCAGGTGAGGTACGGCCAGGGTACGGCGTGGGGCCGGTACGTGGGTGCGGCGAGGGCCAAGCTAGAACGGCCGGATTGAGCTCGGATTCCAGCGAACGCGCTGCCAGGGCCGGCCACCCACCGCTCGTGCGACGGAGGGGTTAGGCGGGTGCGCGGAGGCCGCAACTTCAACGGAACTCCCAGGAGCGACAACCGCCGGCTCACAGTGGTGCTGAATGCGCGGGGGCCTGAACTCTAGTGCCGCGGGTGGTCGATCTACACGCTATGGCATGGCCGTTGTCGATGCCCCTGGCCCCTGTGAACGAACGGCCGCACCCTGAACGAGCGGTGAAGGCTCGATAGACACGCATGGCCGCACGTTGAGCACGCCAAAGACGACGGTACGGCAAGCAAGCGGCATCATGCAATTCTTTTCGAAAGTCCTCGACGTACTCGGAAAGAAGGCAAAGCACGATTGCGCTGTTCTGGAGCGATCACGACCGGCAGCTGCATGCGATACATTCGCCCAAGTGCATTGGTCTTCCCTGCTACGTACCTAGATAGATATGTGGCGAGACAGGCGTGCCGTTGGCGCATCCATGCAGCGCAGGCCGTTTTGCCGGCGCAGAAGATGCGTCTCTTGTTCGTCGATCCAGTCTTTCATGCGCACCATGTCATATGCATGCGTGCAATTGTACAATGCATGACTTTTTGTGTCGGTGTGGCCGGGCATATGATATCCCTCACAAGACACGTGCATCTCCCCGCGCCGTATGGACGCCCATGGACGTAGTAGCGTCCACTAGCGCCGTGGGCGCAGGCGTGCCAAGCTAGTCGTCTCTCGCTGCGGCCCCACGGCGTGCTCGTGCTACATGGCGTGCCCAGCGCGTGCAAGCGACCTAACGCTTGGGGTCAAGGCTGTACACCGATAGCCATCGCTAGCCACCAATACACAACCTCTGCAAGTCCGAAGACCAGGTGCCAAGCCACAACGCCAAGCAAGCCCGAAGGCCCGCCCGGCTC
>Ga0180216_1001741_pt1 | contig 18958 bp, 20 predicted proteins | sample eDN3rd37CBELigMG_FD_128879 | JGI IMG/M metagenome (GOLD analysis project Ga0180216, IMG submission 128879) | Enriched Miracle-Growth compost microbial communities from Emeryville, California, USA - eDNA 3rd pass 37_C BE-Lig MG (version 2)... ...
CGCCGCCAGCGTTCGTCCTGAGCCAGGATCAAACTCTCCATTAAGGTACGTTTTTCGATGCGAGAATCGCTCGAAAAATCGTCAAAGTGTTTGATTGCTCATTTCCAAGTTTTTTTCGATGCACAACGTGCTCGACAAAATCTTGTGTTTCGCTTTTTATCCATCATTCTCACGGGGTGAAAATAACGAATGGCAGTTCTTACTCGTTGTTCAGTTTTCAAAGATCAATTGAAACTTCCTAGTAGAAGTTTTCGTTATCATCACATTCTCAAAAAGTGACGAGATGTATATCTTATCATGTTAATTCTTTCGATGCAAGCTTTTTTTTCAAATAAAATTGATAAACATTTATAATCTATCTGATACTCATCTGCTTGCCTCAATTACCAGGCCGTTTTCTTGGCTAGAAAAATAATATACCATAGGTGAATATCAGTTGACAAGCTTTTCTTAACTAAATAGTATCTCCAATATTATACATCGTCATATTTCTATCTAAATATCTACTTAGTCTCCTAATCCGTCCCTTTCCCTACTGAGAATATCAAATTAAATAGTGTATTCCATAGTAAGTTGTATTAACTTACGTGACTATAAAATGTAAAAAGGAGTTTAGAATCGAATTGATTCTAAACTCCTTTTGTTATCAATCTGACATCCAACCAATGAATTTTGGGTGTCTTCTTGTGCTATTCAGCAGGTGTATAATAGATTGTTTTTTCAACTATTGTTGCTTTACCGTAGCTATTTAATGCGAGGAATACGAATGTGTTTTCCCCCGGCACTAGCGTTACCGTTTTACTAAAGTTATTTTGATAATCAACATAGACTTCCTGATCATTAATATAGAATTTAGTATTACTGTCTGAACTTTTCACATTACCTTGTAAAGAGATAGAAGTTAATGAAGTCGTTTCAGGTGCATTGGTAATCACAATCGAAGGTGAAGGAACAATAAATTCAATTCAATCACTCTATCTATTGTTGTTGATTTACCTAGACTGTTTGTCGCAATAATCACAATTTTGTTTTCTCCTTCAACTAAGGTAACCGAATGGTCAAATGAATTGTCATAGTTTAAATACACGTTTGAACCATTAATAGTCACCGTTGGATACTTATCGACCTGTGCTTCTCCAGGTGGATGTTCTAGTCGTTCATAGGTTTTTGCTCGTTCCAGTTGCATCTCTTGCTTACGTTTACGTACATAGGCAAGCACCGTTCGTTGTCCACCAGGAAATTGATGTTCTTCACGAAGACGATGAAATATCCGTACACCTGTGTGACGTTGTTTACGAGGCAGTAATTGATCTTCTTCCAGCCATGTATTCACAATATCGATGTAGGGACCCATTACAGGATGTCGAGCGGCTTTCTTCTTTAACGGTTGATTCCAGTTGTCTTGATCTGCGTAACGTTTAGCCGTACGCCAATGAATTCCCATCTGTTGTGAAATCTCACGAATGGAACAACCTTCTGCTTCACGTAAAAATTTGATATACTGTTGTTGGGGCATTTTCAGCATTCCTTTCGCACTCCTTCGCTAAGTCTTCGCAAACCTAACGATAGGATGAAATTTGGATGCTGACAAGTGTCCTTTTTTTGTAATTTCATTCGGCATTTTTACGCTGCCATACTAGGCACTTTTATTATGCAATAAACAAACGCTGCTTGAGTCCAAAGAGCTCGCACAAGAAAATGATCAATTAAAGCGACTCTTAGGTGAAAAGGATTTAGAGATTGCTATCCTTCGTGACCTTATAAAAAAGAGAAACCCTCATTTGCTGAAAAAGTTGAAGTAGCCGATTTCTATATTGAACAGGGCTAGGCCATTACGTTACGATTGGCACAGATCCCAAGATCAAGCTACTACTACCATAAGAACGGTAAAGTAGCAGAGAAAAAAGTAAGTGAGGGACGCCCAGCGCCAGGCTATTCTTATCGAGAAAATGGTGTACGCATTGCAGATGAGCAAATTGAAGAATGGCTAATGGAGATCATCTCAGGTGATGGCTATAACTATGGCTACCGCAGATTAACGCTTGAGCTTAAACGTCTGCACCGCCTGATGATTAACAAGAAGAAGGTCTACCGCTTGTGCAAAAAGCTTGGCTTGTTACGAGCTCAACGTAAAATAAAAGCAAAGTATCCAAGAAAACTTGCACGCAATCGCGTGATCACTGCATCGAATCAGCTTTTCGAAGGTGATATAAAGTACGGTTACATTGCTGGTGAAGATCGATTCTTTTTCATTCAATCGTTTATTGACGTGTACGATCGCTCGATTGTTGCTTACCATATCGGACTACATTGTGAAGCTCAAGATGTCGTTTGGACATTGCAGCAAGCCTTGTTGAAGCGTCAGTTATTTGACGTGTCTGAAAAGCCTGTTGTCTGAACCGATAATGGCCCACAATATATTTCTAATGCGTTTGAAACCGCTTGTGAAAGCTTTGAAGTTGAACATGAACGAATTCCACCAAGGACACCAAATATGAATGCACATATTGAATCGTTTCATCGAATTTTACAAGATGATTGCCTTTCTCTCTACGATTTTGAGACATATGGCGAAGCGTATGAAACTGTAACATGGTTCATGACGTTTTATAATGAACGTCGAATGCATTCAAGCATTAATGATCTAGCTCCGACTGAGTTTTATAAAAAGAATCTCATTCAGCCGATTCTAATTAAAGCAGTTCGACTCTAAATTGAAATGCTGCGAAAGAAAGAGATTAAGAGAGTATGTGTCCAAACTCAGGGGGTTAATCCGCTACTGTAAGCACTGTAGGTGAAATAAAGCATAAAACATCACGCCAATTCTCTTCGAACTGTAAAGTCATTTGCAGGTTATGTGAGTTACAATCCATCTGACATGTCAGATGGATTGTATTGTTGTTGCAGTTCTGCCTACTGCAAAGATATTAAAACTTTGCTTTAATATCTTATCTATTACTTCATAGCTAAAGTTTTTCTCATACAAGCATTCCTTATCTCTATCTCATTCTAGTATACTGATCGTTCTGTCGTTCAATAAAATGAGAACGTGATGAACCGCCGAGTGAACCTGCAGCTTTTTGCTTAGTATACTTGTCCGTTGGATTAAGTGCTATAAGTTTTGTATAAGCATCCGCTTTAGATTCTACCTGCCCTTTTTTAGTAAAAATACGTGTAATCATGGCTTCCATATTACTCCTCCCATTCTAGTAAATTTTTTTTTATTTTCTCGATAATAGGAGCATCAGACTCTCTGTTTAGCAAGAGAATTTGTACCAATCGTTTTACCATATCGGGTGCATTAAGATCATCTTTCTTGTTCTTTTCAGCACCAACATTTAGTGCTTTCTGTTTTAGAACATTATAATAATTGAGCCATAACAATTGAATCATATAGGGAGTTTGAAGTCTCTCAAGTTCTCCATTTAAATCACATAATATTTTCGGCCTTATGACTTTTAATGTTTCTGATGATTCATCATCAGGCTTTGCTTGCATCGATGTTGCAACGGGTATATCCAACTTTTTTACAAGAACCAATTCTTCTTTTACCGTTTTCCAATCCTTTACATCCTTTGCAGCTGCAATGGCTCTGTTTGTTATTGCCGAGCGAGATAAATCTTGTTCTGTATCAATTTCTTTTATTAGATACTCTAAAACACCGTGTTTCCAATTTGACTTCCATGCTAAAGTTTCCATATAAAACCCCTATAAATTTATTATTTATATGTAGATTAACATACCTTTTATAAAATAAAAGATATTATATTATTGGTTGTTTGTCAACATACGTTTTATATTTTTTTAGGTCGCCCACTTCTACAATCTATTGAAGTCCTCCTACGTAGCAAGAGTCGCATATTTCAAATCATCATTTCTGTTTTCAGATACAGAAATATCAGTTGGGTTATTGCAATCACACAATACGCATGCTTGGGGTTAGAACTGCCTGATACTGATTCAGGGCAGATTCCCACCGGCCTCGATCTACCCAATTAGATACCCATGTTCTGCTCGAATGCCTAATGTCCACTTCAGCTGCTCAAGCTCTTGAAGCTCTGAGCCATACATAAAAAACTTTGACACTATCGTCCTCTTCTCTATCAGATTTCTAGGTAGAAAAAAGGCAGAGTCTAAATGTCATTGAAGTTGACCTAAAACTCTGCCTCATAATTATTAACTCATCCAATATTCAAATTGTGCCTTAAGGGCTAACTAAAATAAATCGATTTTTCCATTTTTGAGATATGTCATCTATATTTTTTCCAGCTTTATTCTTCGATAGTTGTTTTATACTTTATGGAAACAAGTCAACTATCTTGAGAAAATATCTTCTTTAGTAATTAACATCAACGATTCTTTATCAATATGCCCCGTCAACATCGACAGCCTCTTCGACTGTCTCAGCGTTATATCATCAAAAATATTCCGAACAAAACGACCATTTGAAAAGCGATCATCTTTTTCGTTTAATCTCAATCTCAACAAATCACGGACTTTTTCCAAAGCTTGCTCTTCGGCAACATAGTCATTCTGATTGCAGGTGTAATTGAATATTTGAACAAGCTCATCGAGAGAATAGTCGCTAAATGGAATAAAAGTATTAAATCTGGACTTTAATCCTGGGTTGGATTCAAAGAACTGTTCCATCAAATTTGTGTACCCAGCTACGATTACAACTAGGTCATTGCGATAATCTTCGAGAGCTTTTGTTAACTCAGTAAGGCTTTCTCTCCCATAACTATCGCTATGATCATTCTCTGTTATGCTATACGCTTCATCAATAAATAGGACTCCACCTTTTGCACGATTAATTAACCTTTTAACCTTGATCGCTGTTTGTCCTTGATACTCAGCAATTAAATCAGTCCTGCTCGCTTCAATAAATTGTCCTTTACTTAGTAATCCAATAGCTTTATACATCCTCCCAACAATACGAGCCACTGTGGTTTTAGCTGTGCCAGGGTTTCCAAGGAATGCCATGTGCAAAGTCTTGTTAGACTTCTTCAATCCGTTTTTCACCCGTAAATGTTGTATTTGGTTATAGGCAATCAAGTCACGGACTTGTTGCTTCACATTCTCGAGGCCAACCAATTCGTCTAACTGGTTAAGTAACTCATCTAGTGAAACATTTGATGACTCTTTTAAGTCTTGGAAAAGCCCATTAACTTTTGATGTTCCTAGATATTTGTATAATATCTCAACAACTCTTTCTTGCTTTTGCTCCATCTTAGGCAAGGATTGTTTCTTAGTTAAGATACCTAAGTTTTTAATTAACTCTAAAACAGCTTTATCATTTTGTTCATCTGTTATTTCTTGAACCAATTTTTCAAATTCAGATGTTTGCCCTAAAATATCACTATCTGCTAATATCGGTTTTCTGTAAATGATGTAGATAAGGCGTTTCCTTGCGATAAGCCGGAATTGATTTTCCTACTATTATGCAACGTGTAGGGCATTAGGATATGAAAACAAAAATGCTTATACTCACGTAACCGAGAAAATAAAAAGACGCTGTAGATAAGATTGGATCTTATCTAGCAACGTCTTTGAAGTTTAATCTGAAATAAATGTGATTTTCTCGTGACTTTTCATCATTTTCAATCACATATTCCTCTTAAAATCCAGTGTTTCCAAGGGATTCAAGGCATATATTACATCATGCCGCCCATTCCGCCCATGCCGCCCATATCAGGCACACCAGCAGATTTTGGTTCTGGTTTGTCAGCAACTACAGCTTCAGTCGTTAGGAACATAGCTGCAACGGACGCTGCGTTTTGTAGAGCAGAACGAGTTACTTTAGCAGGGTCAACGATACCTGCTTCGAACATGTTTACCCATTCGCCAGTAGCAGCGTTGTAACCAATGCCAACTTTTTCGTTTTTCAAGCGCTCAACGATTACAGAGCCTTCTTGACCAGCGTTAGCTGCGATTGTACGAACTGGCTCTTCAAGTGCACGAAGTACGATGTTCACACCAGTTTTTTCGTCGCCAGTAGCTTCTACAGCTGCAACTGCTTTGTATACGTTAACTAGTGCAGTACCACCACCAGATACGATACCTTCTTCAACAGCAGCACGAGTAGAGTTCAATGCATCTTCGATACGAAGCTTGCGCTCTTTCAATTCTGTTTCTGTAGCAGCACCAACTTTGATTACAGCTACGCCACCAGAAAGCTTAGCAAGACGCTCTTGTAGTTTTTCTTTATCGAACTCAGAAGTAGTTTCTTCAAGCTGAGTACGGATTTGGTTAACGCGAGCTTTGATGTCCTCAGTGTTACCAGCGCCATCAACGATAATTGTGTTTTCTTTTGTAATACGAACTTGACGAGCGGAACCTAGAGCTGTTACATCTGTAGATTTCAAGTCAAGGCCTAGCTCTTCAGTAATTACTTGTGCGCCAGTTAGAGCAGCGATATCTTGAAGCATCGCTTTACGACGGTCACCGAAGCCAGGAGCTTTTACCGCTACGCAAGTGAATGTACCGCGAAGCTTGTTCACAACTAAAGTAGCTTGTGCTTCACCTTCAACATCCTCAGCGATGATAAGAAGCTGTTTACCAGATTGAACAACTTTTTCAAGCACTGGAAGGATTTCTTGGATGTTCGTAATTTTTTTATCAGTGATCAAAATGTACGGGTTATCAAGCACCGCTTCCATTTTGTCTGTATCAGTTACCATGTATGGAGAGATGTAACCGCGATCGAATTGCATACCTTCTACAACTTCAAGCTCAGTTACAAAGCCTTTAGATTCTTCTACAGTAATAACACCGTCGTTACCTACTTTTTCCATAGCTTCAGCGATTAGTTTACCAACTTCTTCGTCAGCAGAAGAGATCGCACCAACCTGTGCAATATCTTGAGATGATTCAACTTTTTTGGAGATATTAGCAAGTTCAGCTACAGCAGCTTGAACCGCTTTGTCGATCCCTTTACGGATAACCATTGGGTTAGCGCCAGCAGTAACGTTTTTCAAGCCTTCGCGAATCATCGCTTGAGCTAGAACTGTTGCAGTAGTTGTACCGTCACCAGCGATATCGTTTGTTTTTGTAGCAACTTCTTTAACAAGCTGTGCACCCATGTTTTCGAATGCATCTTCAAGCTCGATTTCTTTCGCAATGGATACACCGTCATTTGTAATTAGTGGGCTGCCGAATTTTTTCTCAAGCACCACATTACGTCCTTTTGGTCCAAGTGTTACTTTAACAGCATCAGCAAGCGCGTCAACGCCACGAAGCATGGAACGGCGTGCGTCTTCACTAAATTTAATTTCTTTAGCCATTATTAATTACCTCCGATAAATGTATTTTGATGTTTCTTTTATGTGAGCACGATTTTACTCAAAAATCGCGTGGATGTCGCTTTCTTTCATGATCAAATACTCTTTACCATCGTATTTGATTTCTGTACCTGCATATTTAGAGAACAGAACGCGGTCACCTGGTTTAACTTCCAAAGCAACACGAGCGCCATCCTTAAGTACTCCGCTGCCTACAGCTACAACTTTACCTTCTTGTGGTTTCTCTTGAGCCGTACCAGGAAGTACGATCCCACTAGCTGTTGTCACTTCTTGTGCGATTGGCTCAACCAATACACGTTCACCTAAAGGTTTAATCATTGAAAAATGCCTCCTTATATGATTCGTTCTGTTTACAGATTTGTTAGCACTCGATCAAGTGTAGTGCTAACAAATCTTATTTTACCGATTTTATAATGTGATTTCAAGTATTTAACTAAAAAAAATGCCTATGCTTTTGTAGCAATAGGCACAATATACATTCCAACTTCTTCATCTTTACGAACGATTGCTTGTACATCATAAACGGTTTTCATAAGCTCGCTAGTCATGACGACTTCTGGCTCACCTTCAGCAATAAGCTCCCCATTTTTTACAACTTTTATGTGATCGCTATAGCGCACAGCTTGATTGACATCATGCAGCACCATGACAATCGTTAAGCCATGCACCTCATTAAGCTCCTTCACTAGATCAAGCAACTCTATTTGATAATAAATATCTAGAAACGTTGTCGGCTCATCTAGAAATAACACTGATGTTTTCTGAGCTAGCGCCATGGCAATCCAAGCGCGCTGCTTCTGTCCGCCTGACAGCTCATTTAAACGTCTGCTGCGAAACTCCGTTAGCTTCGTGCATTCCAGCGCCCAAGCAATCGCTTGTCGATCCTCATCTGTTTCTTGCGAAAACATTGTACGATAAGGCAGTCGACCATAGGAAACTAGACGCTCAACCGTCAGATCATATGGCGCATCATTTTGCTGATGCACGACAGCAAGAAGACGCGCTAACTCCTTGCCCTTAAGCGACTGGAGCTCTCGACCATCGATCATAATTTGCCCAGCATTAGGCGTGTAGTTACGCGCCATAAGGCCAAGCAGCGTCGACTTCCCGCTACCATTTGGACCAATAATGGTTGTGATCTTCCCTTCAGCGAAGGATGTCGACAATCCCTTTATAATAGGAGGACTATCTTTATATTGAAAGCTTAACTCTTTAATTTCCATATAAACGCTCCCCTCTTAGCAGCATAAAGATGAGGAATGGACCGCCAATAATCATCATAATGACCGAAGCTGGGATTTCATTCGGAGCCATAATCGTTCTACCCAGCGTGTCAGCTAGTAATATTAATAGACCGCCAAGCAATGCCGAAAACGGAATTAGGAAGCGATGATCCGTCCCAATTAATCGGCGCGCAATATGCGGAACGAGTAAGCCGACAAAGACAATTAATCCACCGATTGCAGTAGCAATCGAGGCCAATAGCACCGCAATAAACGAGATAATGAGTCTGGCACGCGGTACATTCATCCCAAGATTACTTGCCGTACGATCCTGTAAGGTTAGCAGATTGCACCAAGTGCCAAGCAGCAATGCAGCAATTAAGCCAATTGAACCGTAGGTTAAAATAATATTTACATCATTCCATGTTTTCATCGTAAACACAGAGCTTACTGCCTGTGATACTGATCCCACCGCATAGCTACCACGAAAGTTAAATAGCTGATTAAAACCGGAGAACGTCGCGTTCACAGCTACACCGACCAAGATCAGGTGCAATGGTCGTAAGCCTGTTTTCCATGAGAAGGCATAGACAAGAAAGCAAGCAAACAACCCACCTAGCACAGAGAACAGCGGCATCCAGAATATTAGCATCGGCCAGATCGTTGCTACTAGCACACTGACAAAGCCCGCTCCCGCGGAAATGCCGATAACCCCTGCGTCAGCTAACGGATTACGCATCACTGCTTGCAGCAGTACGCCAGACACAGCCAGTGCTGCACCAGATAGCATCGACACAATAATACGAGGAAGACGCATATCGCGAATAATTTCAACCGTATCATTACCACCAAACAGCAAGCCTTGAATTAATTCTCCCAAGCCAACCTTAAGGCTACCTGTAGCAGCTGAATAAATAGTTAGGCCAATTAAAGCAATAATGACAACGAGAAAGCTAATAACCTTTTTCATCTAACTTTATCCTTTCCGATCAGGGTAAAGCATATCTGCCAAAATTTCTAGCGCTTCATCAGCAGCTAGATTGCCAGTCGTGCCAAAAAAATCCTCTGGTAAATCATATACACGCCCGTTTTTTACCGCACTAAAGTGCTTCCAAATATCGTTCTTTTTAAATTCCTCGTCAAACATTTGTATTACTTCATCAGGCATGCCATGCGCCGCACGCAAAATAACGTCCGGGTTGCCTTGATGCAAATACTCTGTATTCGACGCAACAAATTCTACTTTAGAATCTGTCACAATATTCGTACCGCCGAGCTGCTTCACCAAATCTCCGATATAAGAATTCTCGGTTGCCACTAGGTAGCTTCCTGGAATGCCCATCAATATCAGTACAGATGGCGCCTGCTGTCCACTTACCTCGCTCTTAATTGTCGCGATTTTCTCATCATAGCTAGCAATAAGCGCTTCTGCTTGTGGCATACGATCAAACTCTTCACCAAGCTTTAAAATTTCTTGCTTCATATCATCGATACTCGTGAAATCTAAAAATCGCGCATCAATGCCTACATTTTTAAATGTGCCTTCCAGCTCATATTCTAGTGTAGATACTGAAAATACATGCGTTGGCTTAAGGCTTTTAACTAGTTCCATATCAGGACTCATCGGATTCCCTATCTGAGTAGCTGAGCTGTAGCGCTCTGGCAATGTCTTCGTTGTGGAAGGTATACCCACAACATCCAGTTCAAGCGCATTAAGCACTTCAGTAATCGCCACTGTCGTCGAAACGATGCGATATTGTTCTTCAGCTTCTGAAGAACTATTACTATTTTCGCTATCTGCAGCATTGCTGTTGTCGCTCACACTGCCAGTAGCGCTCCCAGTACTATTACCGTTACCACCAGCACTTGTATTCGCACTACCGTTACCGCAGCCGACAAGAAGTAAAATAACGAGGATGAGACTTGTGATTACGCTCATGCTGCGTTTCTTCATGACGTTCATTTCCTCCTATAAATGCATATGAGGACACTCAAATTGAGGTCCTCTGCATCATGTTTATTTCATAAGTAGAATGTAGCTAACTCGTAAACTTAGTTTAAATTAGTTTTCAAGTGCACGTAGAATAATTGTTACTGCTTGCGCGCGAGAAGCTGATTGATCCGCACCGAATTTATTGTTAGATAAGCCTTGAACAAGACCATGCTTAACAGCAGTAGCAACTTGTTGTTTAGCGAATGCCGGAATACCTTCATTATCGCTAAAGCTTAATGATTCAGCTGCTTCAAGCTCAAGACCAAGCGCTTTAACAATCATTACTGCCATTTCTGCTCTATTAATTTCACCGTTCGGACGGAAAGAACCATCAGAGTAACCATTAATAATGCCGGCTGCAACAGCAGATTTCACATAAGTTTGAGCCCATTCAGGAACGCTTTCTGCATCAGTGAAGCTTAGTTCAACATTAGAAGCCGTTAGACCAAGACCTTCTACTAGAAGCTTTGTAAACTCAGCACGAGTAATAGATTGGTCAGGAGCGAAACTGCCATCTGGGTAGCCGCTTGCAATACCAGAAGCTACTGCTTTAACAATCGCTTCCTCTCCCCAGTGAGAAGAAATATCTGACAAGCTAACTTCTTTAGCTGTAGCTGCAACTAGCGCATCTGTTGCCGCTTGAATTTGTGCATTAGTAAGTAGGTAGCTGTTGCTTTTATTTGCCTCTTCAATTGCTGCAAGTAGCGCAGAAGAAGGCTCAACTACCGCTGCATTTGCCGCGGCAATAGCTTTAACTAGTTTAGCTTTGCTGCTCTCTACGTTCTCACCGATTACAAGCTTAATGTTGTGAGATTGTGTTTCAGTAAATACGCCAGGAACGAAGTATGAAGCTGCTGCTTCCAATACATCATCAAAGCTGGATACAACATAATCCAATGTATAGAATGTTACTTCTTGTGGACCTGTTCTACCATTGATCGTTGCTTTATATTCGCCAACCTTATTACCTTCTTTACCTTCAACAGTCACTTTTACATCGTAGGATTGCTGAACGTCTACACGGAAGTATTTCACATCATCTTTAACATATGTTCTTGGATTAGCAAGATAAGTTCCCATTGATGATAGCTTACTTGTATCAGCATCGTTCACGTAGTGTACAGGGACAGCAACTGGCTCAGCATAAAACGCTACTTTCAACTGTTTTAGCACAGCCTCAAGATCAGCTTTCTTCGTTAAATAGCTATTAGCTGCTTCTGCTGCAGTAATCGCTGCTGCTAGCTCTTTAGAAGGCTCAGCAATTTGTTTTGCTTCGGCAAGAACAGCTGCTAGCTCTTTAATAGAAGCATCGATATCATTGTTAATCATAACGTAAATATCATGGCTTTGTGGCTCTGTAAAATAAGCAGGTACGAAATAAGAAGCAGATGCTTCAATTGCTTTCGTAATATCAGTCAATGCATAGTCGAATGTAAAGTATGTTACATTTTCTTCACCGTTACGGCCTACAACTGTTTTTTCGTATTCAGCAACCTTAACGCCTTCTTTACCTTCTACTGTAATTGTCACATCGTATACTTGCTGAACATCGATACGCAAATAGTTAACGCCATCTTTCTCATAAACAGACGGATTAGCGATATAAGTCACCATTGATGATAGCGAACCTGGTTTTGATGCGTTGACAAAATGAACGATGCTTTTTTCTGCTGTTGCTTCTGCAGTCGCTGAAGTAGTTGTTACTGCAGTATCAGCAGCTAGTGCCAATGTTGGAACTGCACCAACTAGTAGGGATGCAACCGCCAAGCTTGTAATTGTTTTAACAAATCGTTTGTTCATAATGATGATTCCTCCGTAGCGTGTAATTTATTTTTTGTTAACCTTGCCTTTTCTTACAATCCAAACAATAGAGCCAATCACAAATAGTGCAGCAATTGCAATTATTAGAATGACAAGTGTCGTGCTGCCTGATTCGTTCTCCTCCACCTCGACTACCTCTGCAGAGCTTGCTGTCGTAATCTCTACTTCCTCCGTGGATTCTACGCTATTGCTATTCGGTTCAGCAGCATTATTCCCCTCTTCATCTCCATCAGCTTGCCCTGCCTGCTCTACATTACCTTCTGCTACTCCTTTATCCTCTGGAGTTTCGCCTGGTTCATCTGCCCCAGTAGCTTCACTTACAGCAGTTGAGCTAGCTTCACCAGCAGTGGCATCTGTAGCTGTGTCATCTGTTGTCGCATCTGCAGCTGCTCCTGAATTAGAACCTGCTGCATTACCGCCCGCCGCTGCACCTGCTACAGAACCAGTTGCATTACCGCCAGTTGATGAGCCTGAAGAAGTGGAGCCTGTTGTAGAGCTACCCGTCGTACTGCTACCTGAGGTCGCTTGATCCTTAGAACCTTGTTTAGGTTCAGAAGCTGAACCTTGTGAGGAGCTATTATTACTAGACGAAACGGTAGCTGTAGGCTTTGTTGTTGCAGTTGCTTCTTTAGTTGGACTACTAGTACTGCCACTGTTCGCTGTCGGCGTTGGTGTCGACGTTGGTTTAGCTGTCGGCTCAGGCGTTGCCTTTGCTTCACTTTCCGCAGCCTTCACAAGCTTTAAAGTATCTGGGTAAAAACGAAAACGAGCTTCATAGGAATGATAGTAGTTGATGCTTGGAATATCGACCGTCATAGAGCTGACTAGATCCTGCTCTAACGAGCTGACACCAAACTCTACAACTCTACTATCATTTTTTGTATCTCTTGAAACTACCTTCGCATCTACAAAGCTACTTCCTTGCTTCGTTGCAAACTCAATAACCCAAGCATCCTTATTAATAACTGTGCGAACAGTAATTGCCCCATTTTTCACAATAACGGTTGCCGGCTGATTCCAGTATCCATTAGCTAAAGAAGTAGAATCATCCTTAGGATCGCCCTTCAATATTTCATATTCTACGGTATATTCTCCGTCCTCTAACGTACTTGCTGCCATTAGCTTTACTGTACTAAACACTGCTAGCAACGTTAAAGTGACAAGAAATGCTACGATGACGCGTTTCCATTGTCTTGCTGTAAGATTCATAAGCACCTCCGTATATCTTCCATTACTGATTATCATTCTCAAACGCACCCATCTAGAATACATGATTGTAAAAGTAATAGTCAACTCATTGCATTAATATTTCATGACTTATCCATATTTTTGCTAGCTTTCTTCTAGTATCTCATACCTTATTAATCCTAATAATCTGCAACTTTCTCCATTAGATATATGCAATTCCATCTCAAAGATGTTATGATAGTAATAATCATTATCAAGTAGGTTGGAAACTTAACCCAAAACAAGGAGATCTGATTAATCATGTTAAAGTGGAGATCACTACTACTTACGATGCTAGTCATATGTAGCCTCATCTTATCGGCTTGCGGTGCTTCTAGCAGCAGCGAACAACAAGCTTCGAGTACTAGTCAAGGAGAACAATACTCTATAACTGACTTCAATAGCCGTACGATAACGTTTCATGACGTGCCCGAGCGTATCGCTGCACTAAGCATTGGTGAAACCAATATTATCTATTCCCTCGGAGGGAAATTAGTTGGCCGTCCCGGTACGGATGTACCTTTTCAATGGGAGGAAGCCAATGAAGCTCAAGTCATCGGTACAACTCATGATGTCGATCTTGAAAAAATAGCCGTTACTAAAGCTCAAGTTGTTCTTATGCATAACATTATGAATGAAAAGGATGTCTCGAAGCTAGAAAACCTCGGCATGAAGGTGGTATTATCGAGCGGTAATTCAGTAGAAGATATTACGCGACAAATTCAACTACTAGGGGACCTCCTGCAAAACAGCGCTAAAGCTTCCGAGCTCATTGCAGAAATTGATCAGAAAATATCTCAGCTAGCAGCTAATCAAGGAGAAGCAGTACCTGCACTGCTGGTGTACGGAGCACCAGGTACGTTCATGGCAGCCTTGCCTAGCTCATTGGCAGGAGATATTTTAACTCTTGCTGGTGGTACGAATATTGCAGCAAGCTATCCGCAATTATCTAGCTATCCGCAATATGCTGCGTTAGATATGGAGCGGATTGTAGAGTCCAATCCACAAGCGATCTTTATTATGACACATGCGGATCCAGAGGATGTGCGTGAACAATTTATTGCTGAGATGGAATCTAGCAATGCATGGAGCAGCATCGATGCAGTGAAGAATGGTCGGATTGAGGTGCTGCCAGCGGAGCTGTTCGGCTCTAATCCAGGTACACGAATTGTTGAATCATTAGACTATATGTATAGCGCGCTTCATCCATAACGGAATAACGGATTAATGAGCTATCCCACAGTCGTAGAAAGCTTGCATATTTCACCTCTACGATTGTGGGATTTTTATTCTGTCAGTCACATATATTGCTACGGCTTAAGAATGACCTTGATACAGTTATCCTTCTTCTCATCAAATATGCTGTAGCCATGCTGAGCTTCCCCTAATGGCAAGCGATGTGTAATAATGTCTGTTGGATCAAGCTTCCCTTCCTTAATCATCCTATACAGCTCTGGCATATAATGAATAACAGGAGCTTGTCCCATCTTCACTGTAATATTTCTACTGAATAAATCCCCTAATGGGAATGCATTATATCGCGTGCCATATACACCGATTAGCTGAATCGTCCCGCCTTTCCGAACAGCCTGTGAAGCAATCTGAATTGCCCCCATTGATCCACCTTGCAGCTTCAATGCCGTTTCAACCATCTCGACAACGGTCTTTTTCCCGTCCATTCCTACACAATCGATAACAGCATCGGCTCCACCCTTCGTAATTTCCTTAATAAAGCTTCCGATGTTTTCTTCATGCTCAAAGTTGTAGGTTTCAACGGCATTGGTACGTTTCGCATGCTCTAGTCGATAATCGACATAATCAACTGCAATGACGCGCTTCGCTCCTTTAAGCCAAGCGATTTTCTGGGCAAGCAATCCGACAGGACCACAGCCGAGCACGACAACCGTATCCCCTTGCTTAACCCCTGCATTATCAATGCCCCAATATGCCGTCGGCAATATATCAGATAGGAACAGTAGCTTCTCATCCTCTAATTCACTATCCTCTGGCACTTTAAATGAACTGAAATTAGCAAATGGAACTCGTAAAAGCTCCGCCTGCGCCCCAGCATAACCGCCAAATGCAGGAGAGTAGCCTAAGTATCCACCCGCTTCACCCTCAGGATTAGAATTGTCACATTGACTTTCAAGATGATTTTGACAGTAATAGCATTGCCCGCATGCCATCGTAAATGGGATAATGACTCGATCTCCCTTTTTAAGCTTCGTAACGTCACGGCCTACTTCCTCAACAATTCCCATAGGCTCATGACCGATCACATAATTTTTCGGCAAATTAGGAATCATGCCATGTACAAGATGCAAATCCGAGCCACAGATTGCGGAGCTCGTAATTTTCACGATGATATCATCGGACTTCTCAATCTTCGGGTCCTCTACCTCCTTAACAACAACATCCTTAACACCCTGATATGTCACAGCCCTCATATTTCTCGCTCCTGTTCCTCTATATAATATACTCGGAGCTAGTATGCCTAATTTTTCAATTTTATATAAAAAAGAGTTAGCACAATGTCTCTGCCAACTCCAGCTCAATAAATTCTTCATTAGATTATTTCTTTCTTGCTTTAAGCCAAGTGTCGATACCGTCCCAAATGGTGATGACAACAATGGCAGCAGAAAGCACGCGTATAATGTTATCCCATCCACTTATAGCCTTGGCTTGAGAGATATTCAATGATTGTGCAGCATCTAATAAAAATCCTTCACGAAGCAATGACGGGTCATTAACCATCACAAGCAGCAATACCATAGAAAGCAAGCTTAAAATAATATGTGCACTCCACAAACGATACGTCCAATATGGCACGATATATTTCCAAACAAATAATATGACATAGGCGATTGTTATAATAATAATCAATGGCAGATAGAATTGTACACGTTCTACATCAAGCAACGGATAATGTGAATATTGACCATCCGCACCTCTTGTGTGAATACCAAGCAGTTCGGGACGAACAACGATTACAGCTGTAAAAAGTAACGATGCTACAATCGAAGTAATAGAGCTAGAACGAGGAATCTGCTTCGACTGTACAGGAAGCTGAGGAAGCTCACGTATAGACCAGGAACTCTCCTTCTCAGTGGAACTAACACTATTCATACCAAACCAGCCTCGCTCAATTGCCACAAACACAAGCGTTACCCATAATGCAGCCTGCAATCCTCCATTAATTAATGCAACGATCAGCTCGATGAACATATCAACATAATAATCTGGACTAGTCCATTCTGTTGGCGGTGTAAACACCCAGCCGAGAATGGTTACGACAGCAAGCACCGTTATAACAATCCCGACCACTAATTTTAACACCGTAAAGTATTTATTATATAAAGCAGGTCCGATTAAATATCTCGGTTTAGGCTGATACTCCTCCGCTATTTCCCAAGGATTGCCCAGTTCCTCTAATACTGCCTTGACCTCTTCCTCTGTATACTGCTGTGGTAACATATCTTCAATATTGCCGCGCAGCTCCTTAGCAACATCATCCTTCATTGCTTCTGGCAGCTGCTGCGTAACCGCATAAATATAACGTTCAATTAATTCCATTAAGCATCATCCTCCATTAATATGGTTGTTAATTGCTCGGAAAGCGCACGCCATTCCCTTTTCAGCTCATTATAAACCTGCTTACCTTGTTCGCTCAGTATATAGAATTTTCTTGGTCGACTTTCCGTAGTATCCCATTCACTTTTCAATAAACCTTGCTTCTCTAAGCGTCGCAATAGTGGATAAAGCGTGCCGGCATCGATTGGAGCTTGCTTTTCTTCAAGCTTTTGCACCAATGAATAGCCGTATTCTGGTTGATTAAGCTGACTAAGGACGATCAACACTAAAGTGCCTCGCTTCAGCTCCACCATTAATGACTGTAACAGCTCCTCGGTAGATTCCATCTCATCATCTCCTTGATCACAATATACTGTACGTCGTACACTATTGTCAAATTTAAAGTAATAAGAATGTCTCAATAATAAAAAAGGTATGTAGAAGTCATCAGGCTTTTGATGAGCTCCACACACCTTTACATTTTTCATAATATGAATATGTCCTCAATAGCAATTGCTACGCTGTTATATTTTTCTTAGTTGGTTTATTGTACCTCACCGTTATGCTGCTTACATACCCCTCATCAATTTCAAATGAGATCGACACAACATCGTTGCTAATACCGTATTCGATAGTCTTCGTACCACTCTCATCATCACGGACATTTTCATCAACAAAACGAAAGTAAAGCTTCTCTAATGTCTCTCTAGCCTCTGCTTCCGTACTCCCCACATGAATGCCATATGCCGAATGTGCAGTATTTCCTGTCTTAATGCTGGTTACATGACCATCCATATAATAAAGCTCCATTGCTTGATGTTCATAATAGTAAAGTTGACCTAAACCCATGTCTGGCAATTGTTTTCCTTTACGAAGCTGCTTTTTAGCCGTCGCTTCATCTTGCCCTAATGTAATCCCTTCCATCTGCAAATGCGGATTAACACGATTCATTGCGATGGTATCATAAAAAAAGTACTGCACCGCAAACACGATCGAAACAATAACGCATAAACCGACGATCCGCCATTTAACCGGCATCAACTCGCTCACCTCACCTTTTAGGCTAGTATTCTACATTATATTGAGACAAAATTATTATGTTCTCTCTAATCTTATTTAGGTCTTAGCCTTTAGTTATTAACATCCACTAATCATATTGGTGATCAACAGTTCAAATTAAATTAATCATTAATTTCAAGTTTTTCTTTTTTCTCTTGCCTTTGACCAAAAGCAGACACAAAAGATCCTGCCATATATGCAAGTATAGTTAAATCTATTAGCTTATTTATGCAAAAGTGAAAAAACTGTATGATTTGAAGAGAAGAAGAAGTCTTTACTGATTCATCGATTTGTAAAAAGAAGGGGGTTGTCGGTAATGGTATTGCGAAATGAAGACAAAATGCATAATAGAATGAGCTGATAACTTTCAAGAAGTTAAAAATATTTTCCTCAATTATTAACGTCTCATTCACAGACAACCCAGAAAAAGATAGGTATATAAGTCCAAAAGTTAGATCAGCGAAAATAATTACAACTGCCAGACAGAAAAAAACTTTGAAACCTTCTATTCTAGTTAACATTTGAAATGTAAAAGGCTTTAGACCATTAAATGCCATTTTCATGAGAAAATCAATAATAAACAGAGACATTAATAAAGATAAACATATATATAATATTGATAAGATAATTCCTTCATCAATTTTGGTAGCGTCAAGAAGTTTGTGTAAATAAAAATAACCTTACTTGTAGAAGATATGCTACGTATTGCTTTTGAACATAGATTGTAGTTCTGCACGAGCTTGATCAAAACCGATATGACAACG
>Ga0180216_1001742_pt1 | contig 18951 bp, 14 predicted proteins | sample eDN3rd37CBELigMG_FD_128879 | JGI IMG/M metagenome (GOLD analysis project Ga0180216, IMG submission 128879) | Enriched Miracle-Growth compost microbial communities from Emeryville, California, USA - eDNA 3rd pass 37_C BE-Lig MG (version 2)... ...
GAACGATGACGGGTCGCTGGGCAAGCGCAACGACGTGTGGTGCGCCTCGATCGAACACAAGCTGGGCATCAAGGCCAGCCCCACGGCCGTGCTGCTGTATGGCGAGGACAAGGGCGAGGTCGGGCCGGGCGCGGTGGGCTACCTGGTGGGCGAGCCCAACCGTGGCCTGGAGACCATGTTCATCATGATGAATGCGGCCCGTTTCGCGGTCGGGCTGCAAGGCGTGGCCGTGGCCGAGCGCGCCACCCGCCAGGCCGCGGCCTATGCGCACGAGCGTGTCCAGAGCCGCGCGCTGGAAGGCTCGCCCGGCCCGGTGCCCATCGTCCGGCATCCCGACGTGCGGCGCATGCTGCTGACCATGCGCGCGCTGACCGAGGCCGCGCGCGCCGTGGCCTATGTGGCGGCGGGGGCATCGGATTTCGCCCGCCTGCACCCCGATGCCGACACGCGCCGCCGCAACCAGGCTTTCTACGAATACATGGTGCCCATCGTGAAGGGGTTTTCCACCGAGATGGCGGTGGAGGTGGCGTCGCTGGGCGTGCAGGTGCACGGCGGCATGGGTTTCATCGAGGAGACCGGCGCCGCCCAGCACTATCGCGATGCGCGCATCCTGCCCATCTACGAGGGGACGACCGGCATCCAGGCCAACGACCTGGTGGGGCGCAAGACGGCGCGCGACCAGGGCCGGGTGGCGCTGGCGGTGACCGCCTATATGCGCAAGGTGCTGGACGAGCTCGACCAGAACGATCCGGCGCAGGCGGCGATCGGCAGGCACCTGGCGGCCGGTATCGAGGCCTACGAGGAAGTGGTCCGTTTCATCGTCGACCGTTGCCAGTCGAATATCCGCGAGGCCTTCGCCGGCAGCGTGCCCTACCTGATGCTGGCCGGGCTGGTGCATGGCGGCTGGCAGATGGCGCGCGCCGCCGTGGCGTGCGCGGGCAAGATCGCCAAGGGGGACGTGGACCCGTTCTATCCGGCCAAGCTGAACACCGCCCACTTCTATGCGACCCATCTGCTGCCCCGGGTGATGGCGTTGAAGGTAGAGATACTGGAAGGGGCGCCCAGCGCGCTGGGCATGCCGGAGAACGCGTTCTAGGCCCCGGCGGCCCGAGCTAAAAAACCGGCTGCCAGAAAAATTCCGGCAGCCGGTTTTTTTGCCTTGGGGCGGCCCCAAGGCAAGAGCGCCCCCCCAAGGGGGCGTTCTTGCGTCCGGAATCAGAAATCGATGGCGGACAGGTCGCGGGTGATTTCCGCCGCGGTTTCCTTGACGGCCTTGATGATGGCGGTTTCCTTCGCGGGGGTGATGCGGAACTTGGGCGTGGCGATGGCCACGCAGTAGCGCACGGAGTCCTGTTCGAACACCGGCGCGGCGACGCCCCAGACGCCCTCGTCCCGTTCTTCGTCGGTGATCGCGTATCCCACACGGCGGATTTCGTCGAGAACGCGGCGCAGCGCGGCCTTGGTGCGTATGGTCTTGGGCGTGTAGATGGTGGGCTGCAACAGCTGCATGATGCGTTCGCTGTCGTTCGGCGAAGCGAAGGCGAGCAGCACCTTGGCGCTACCGGTGGCCGGCCACGGCAGCAGGTGGCTGCGCGTGGAAAGCAGGCTGATGCGCTGCTGGGTAACCACGCGATCCAGCGGGAATATGTCGCAGTCGATCCGTTGTTGCAGCGCGACCAGTTCGCCGAATTTGTCGGACAGTGTCTTCAGGTGGGGGGCGGCGATCTGGACGATCGACATGTTCGCCTTGGCTACCTGGGCCAGAGGAAAGATGCGTGGCCCCAGCCGGAACCTGTTCTGGCCATCTTCGACGATGAGCGCGTAGGTGCGCAGGCTGTTCAGGTAGCGGTAGGTGGTGCTGCGCGGCATGCCAAGGTGGGCGGCAATGTCGGTTGCGGACCAGGTGGGGTTTTCCTCGGTGAATAGCAGCAGGATGTCGATCGCCCTGTCGGCGGTCGAGTTGGCTGCGCCGAACGAAGCTTCGGATTTACCCGGCGACAGGCGTGATTCGGCGGATTCGTTTTTCTCGACGACTGCTTCGGAGTCTTTGCGACGGCCTGGTCTGGGCATGGACTCGACACCTCTGTTTGGGTTGACCGGTTGGCGGCGGGACGAGAGTCCCGTTTTCTGAAACCTGGATTTTAACCGGAACGGGTAGCAGGCATTGCAATTCATGGCAGGATCGTGGCGAAGCCCTTCCGGCCGAGTGATTGCGATATAAAAACCAATAAATGGGACTAGCAATTTTTTTTAGGAAGATGGGGAGTTGTAAGGTTGAGCTTCAAGAGCAAGCAATGTGGCTGACTTGCACATTTTTTTCCAATCTAAAGCTTCTTTTTATTCCATTAGATGGATTTGATTTCTCGAAATATGGTGATATAGTTCCGACCGTTGGATAGGACATTTGCCCCGGGATGTGGGCGACAAGGCAATTTTTTGGAGAGCCAGGATGGGCGGTCTGCCTAATGCACGGTTGACTCATGTCGGGTTGTTCGTGCGCGATATCGAAAAAATGAAGGGCTTCTATTCGCGCATGCTGGGTATGGCTGTCACGGATTCGGGTCCTTTCATGGGTCGCCAGTTGGCGTTCCTGTCGCGCGACCCCGAAGAGCATCACCAACTGGTCATGGTGCAGGATCCGGCGCGCGCCGCCCTGGCCACGTCGGTCAACCAGATTTCGTTCCGCCTGGACGACCTGGAGTCGCTGCGCGTTTATTACCGTTTCCTGGCCGAGGAAAAGGTGAAGGCCCTGGAAGGGCGCAATCACGGGAACAGCTGGAGCCTGTATTTCTTCGATCCGGAAGGCAACAAGATCGAGCTCTACGTACCGACGCCATGGCACGTCAGCCAGCCCTGGCGGGCGCCGCTCGACCTCACCCAGCCGGCCGAGGCGATCATCGAAGAGACCAAGGCCCACATCGACCAGAACCCCACCGCTCGTCCCATGTCGGAATGGAGCGATGCCTTCCGCGTCCGGTTGGGCCAATAGAGACAGGAAAAAGGAGGAGCGACATGAATCAATCGAGCGAGCCGCAACACCGCAGTATCTGGTTGCACCTGATCACGACCGAGTTCCGCCAGGGCTGGGCCGATGTCGGCGGCGTGCGCACGCGCTACGTGCAGGCCGGCCCGGCCGATGCTCCCGCCGTCATCATGGTGCACGGCACCGCCGGCAGCTGGGAGGGGTTCTGCGCGAACCTCGCGTCGCATTCGCAGCATTTCAATTGCTACGCGCTGGACATGATAGGCAGCGGTTTTTCCGGCCGTCCCGACATCGACTATGAAGTGCCGGTCTACGTCGAGCACCTCAACGGCTTCATGGAAAAGATGGGGCTGAAGAAGGCCTCGTTCATCGGGGTTTCGCTGGGCGCCTGGGTGGTGGCGCGCTTTGCGCTCACCCATCCGGACAAGACCGACCGCCTCATCCTGCTGTCGGCGGCGGGCCTTTTCGCCAATGCCTCGAACATGAGCCGTATCCGCAATGTCCGGTCCAAGGCCGTGGACAACCCCAGCTGGTCGAACATCAAGCCCATCTTCGATCATCTGCTGCACAGGGAGGATGCCCGCATCCCCGATATCATCGCGGTGCGGCAGACCGTGTACCGCCAGCCGGACATGCAGAAGACCATGGCGCACATTCTTTGCCTGCAAGAGCACGACATCCGCGTTCGCAATCTGATTTCAGAGGACGAATGGAGGCAGATCCAGGCGCCTGCGCTGGTTGTGGGGTCGCTGGCCGACAAGGACGAGTACCTGGAGACTGCCCGCCGGGTGTCCCGCCTCATTCCCCAGGCCGAATACGTCGAGATGCCCGGTGTCGGCCATTGGCCCCAGTTCGAGGATCCGGAGACGTTCAATCCGATGAGTATCCGTTTCTTGCGCGGATAGGGTCGCATAGCCAGGAGACGTGCCGGTGGAGCGATTGCTGATACGCGGAGGAACGGTGCTCGACGGCAGCGGCGGCGAGCCCTTTGTCGCCGACGTGCTGGTAAGAAACGGCCTCATCGCCGAAGTCGCGCCCGACATCCGCGTACCGGTTGGCCAGGAGATCGATGCGCGCGGCTTGCTGGTTACGCCCGGTTTCGTCGACGTGCATACTCACTACGATGGCCAGGCGACCTGGGAGCACACGCTGCGGCCATCGTCGGAGCATGGAGTGACGACCGTCGTCATGGGCAATTGCGGCGTCGGCTTTGCGCCCTGTCGCCGGGAAGGCCGCGACGACCTGGTCCGGCTCATGGAAGGAATCGAGGATATTCCCGAGATCGTGATGACGACAGGGTTGCCGTGGGCGTGGAAGACTTTCCCCGACTATCTCGACTTTCTGGGCGCCCGGTCGTTCGACGTCGATGTCGCGGCGCAGATTCCGCACGCGGCGCTGCGGGTCTTCGTCATGGGCAGGCGGGGAATGGAGCGCGCACCCGCCACCCACGAAGACCTGCGGGAAATGCGCGACTTGGCGCGCGAGGCGATAGAGGCGGGCGCCCTGGGATTTTCCACGTCGCGCAGCGTCAATCACAAGACGGTGGCGGGCGATCATACGCCCAGCTTCGAAGCGGCGGAACGCGAGTTGCACGCGATCGCATCGGGGGTGGGCGATGCGAACAAGGGCGTGCTGCAGGTCATTACCGATTTCCCCAGCGTGGACGATGTTCCCGACCGGATGCGCCTGTTGATCGAGCTATCCCGGCAATCGGGCCGGCCGTTGAGCTTCACGCTGGCCCAGTTTCATTCCGCTCCCCGCTCGTGGGAGCGCGCGCTGGCCTTGCTGGAACAGGCGCATGCCGAAGGCGTCCCCATCAAGGGCCAGGTCTTCCCGCGGCCGATGGGCATGGTGATGAGCCTGGAAACGACGCGCAATCCCTTTACCGGCAGCGCTACTTACAATAGCCTGCTCGTCCTTCCGTTCGATGCCCGCCTTGAGGCAATGAAGCGTGACGATATCCGCGGCCGCATCATACAAGAGGCGCGCGCATTGCAGCAGCAGGCCAAGCAACGGCGCTTCGACCTGGTGTTTCCATTGCGGCAGGCTGCGGACTACGAACCTCGCATGAGCGACAGCGTGGCGTCGCAGGCGGCCCGCCGCGGCGTTGCCCCCGATGTGCTGGCCTACGACATGTTGCTGGGAAATGGCGGGCGCGGAATGCTGTGGGCGGCCTTTGCCAACATCATCGACGGCTCGCTCGATCCGGTGCTCAGGATGATGCGCAGTGCGGCGACCATCATCGGCCTGGGCGACGGCGGCGCGCATTACGGGCTCATCTGCGATGCGAGTTTTCCGACTTTCATGCTGAGCTACTGGGGGCGCGACCGCACCCGGGGCGAACGCCTGCCGCTGTCCCGCATCGTCAAGTCTCTGTCGCGCGATACGGCCGCAGCGGTCGGCTTGCACGATCGCGGGTTGATTGCGCCAGGTTGGAAAGCCGACATCAACGTACTCGACTTCGATGCCCTGCGCGTGAATGTTCCGACCGTGCGCTACGACCTCCCGGGAGGCGGCAGGCGTCTCACCCAATCGGCTGAGGGCTATCGCGCGACGGTGGTGTCAGGGCGGGTAACCTACCGCGACGGCAAGGCCACGGGAGCCTTGCCTGGCAGGCTGGTGAGGGGCCCGCAGACGGTTTCCGCTTGCCCGGCCAATTGAGGCATGTCCGCCGCCATATCCATTCTTCATCAATAGGACAGCTCATCCATCGTTGCTTCGCAAAGCACGCAAAAAAAAACGATTCAAGGAGACGAGACCATGATTTCATTGAAGTTCCGGCGCTATGCCGCAGGGGTGGCGATCTCGATGCTGGCATGTGCCACGTCCGCCGTCGCCGCCTACCCCGAACAGACCATTACCCTCATCGTGCCCTTTACGGCCGGCGGTACGACGGACCAGGCGGCGCGCCTGGTCGCCCAGCTTCTTCAAGCCTCGACCGGCGCCAGCGTCGTCGTCGAAAACAAGCCCGGCGCCGGCGGGATGATTGGGGCGCAACACGTCAAAAAGGCGGAGCCCAATGGATATACGCTCTTGTATGGTTCGGATTCGCTGATCCTGCAGCCGCTGGTGCAAAAGTCCGCGCTTACCAGCATCGACGATTTCATTCCGCTCGTGCGCGTTCGCACCTCCCCGACTTACATGGGGGTCGGCCCGGCGGCGCCGGTCAACAGCGTCAAGGAGCTCGTCGCATTGGCAAAGTCCCGGCCCGGCAAGCTCGACTACGCCACGGGCGGTGTCGGCGAGGTGAACCATATGTCGGGGGCGGCGTTCGCCCTGGCGGCCGGCGTGGACATCGTCCACGTACCCTACAAGGGGGTGCTGCCGGCGATCACCGATACGGCGGCGGGCCATGTCGCCATCGTATGGGGCGGTTCGATCGACTTCCTGCCCTACCTCAAGACCGGCCAGTTGAAAGTGCTGGCCCAGGCCGGCACGAAGCGTTCGCTGGCGATGCCTGAAGTCCCGACCTTCACTGAACTGGGGTATCCCGACGTAGTGATCGTCAACTGGAACGGGATCCTGGCTCCCAAGGGCACGCCGCCCGAAGTGGTCAAGTGGCTGACGGAAAAAATAGCCGCCGTCGCGACTTCGCCGGAGTTCCTGGAACGCGGCAAGATCCTGGCCATCGAGCCTGGCGACATGCTGAAGGGCCAGGCGTTCGCCGATGCCCTGGCCCAGCAGCAGGCCCGCTACAAGACAATCATCGCAAAAAGCGGTATCAGGCTGGTCGATTGACGACCGCATTGTCCCTGCCCGTCCAAGGCCGGGACACGGCATGCGTGAGCAAAGGTGGAGTGAATGCTGAAACCCGATCTGATCGAATCTTTTCCCGTGCAACGACCCCGGCCCAGCGGGGCGCCGCTGCCCCTGGCCGGCCTGACGGTGGTGGACTTTTCCCATTTCATCGCGGGGCCGTTTGCGTCGATGATGCTGGCGGATTATGGCGCCGAGGTCATCAAGATAGAAGTGCCGGGCAAGGGGGACGACCTGCGCTACTACCCTCCGCACGATCCGCGCATCGAGGCCCAGGGGGGACCGTTCCTATGGGCCAACCGCAACAAGAAAAGCATCGCGCTCGACCTGAAGAACGCGCAAGGGCTGGCGGTCGCGCTGGATCTGGTGAAAAAGGCCGACGTATTGATGGAGAACTTTTCCACCGGCGTGATGGCGCGTTTCGGCCTGGATTACGAAACCTGCCGCAAGCTCAATCCCCGCCTGATTTACGTGTCGATATCGGCGTACGGCCGCGAGGGCCCGTCGGCCGACCGCAGCGGCTTCGACCCGATGATGCAGGCTGAAAGCGGCTTCATGTCGATGAACGGCTATCCCGACAGGGAAGGGGTGCGGGCTTCTTCCTCGGTCATGGACATCGCCGCGGCCTTGATGACCTCGAATGCGGTATTGCTGGCGCTCAGGGCGCGCGACCAGACCGGTGAAGGCCAGTACGTCGAGACCGCCTTGTACGATACCGCGCTCATCATGACCGGCTTTCCGGCCATGCAATACCTGTGCGGCGGCGAGGAGCCTCGGCGCACCGGCAATGACGCGCCGGCCACCGCTCCGTCGGGCTTGTTCCGATGCCAGGATCGCGCCTTCATGCTCAACAGCGGCAATAGCCGCATTTTCGAGCGCCTGCTACGCGACGTGCTGGAGCGGCCGGATCTGGCCAGCGATCCGGATTTGCTGGACCGCAATGTCAGGCTCAAGCAACGCGACCGCATCAACAAGATTCTGGACGAGGCCTTCATGAAGCAGCCCTGGTCCTATTGGCGGCCCAAGCTGCGCGCGGCCTCGGTGCCGGCCGGGGAGGTCCGCACGCTGGCGGAGGCCTTGACGTCGCCCGAAACCAGGGAGCGCGGATGCGTGACCCGCATCCCGCATCCAGCGGTTGGGTGGATACCCAACATGCCGCTGCCCATCCGGTTGTCCGCCACGCCGGCGGTCGATCCGGTGCCGGCGCCCGGCATAGGCGAGCACACCATGGAGGTGCTGCAGTCGGTGTTGGGCTACGACAGCGAGCGCATCGACGCACTGGCGCGCAGCGCGGCGCTGGGAGCCGGCGCTGCCGAGATGGACAAGGCGGGAGCGGCGCGCGACGCCGCCTGACAGGGGACAGGCATGAACTGGATGCGATCGCTGGCGGCGTTGATCGTCATGTCCGGACTGGCCGGGCCGGCAATGGCCCAGGCCTACCCCGACAGGCCCATTCGCATGATCGTGCCGTTTCCGCCTGGCGGAGGCGGCGATTCCGTTGCCCGCATAGTCGGTATCGAGCTTGGCAAGCGATTGGGCCAGACGATCGTCATCGAGAACAAGCCGGGCGCCGATCAAGTCATCGGCACGACGGCGCTTGCCCGGGCCGCCGCCGACGGCTATACCGTCATGCTGACGGGCAATGCGATGATGGTGCATGCGGCCTATGCCCGGGAACTGCCCTACGACGCCTTCAAGGACGTGGCGCCGGTGGCCAAGATCGCCAATGTGCCGGTCGTTCTGCTGGCCAATCCGCAAGTCGGAGCGAAGACGCTGGGTGAGCTCATCGATCTGGCGCGCAAGAAACCCGCGCAGTTGAAAGCGGCGCACATAGGCACGGGCAGCGTGCAGTATTTCAACGTCAAATTGCTCGAGCATCTGGCGGGGGTGAAGTTTCTCGACGTGCCCTACAAGGGCACCGGTCCGGCCATGACCGCGTTGATGAGCGGCGAGGTGGACATCGCTTTCGCCGGCGTGGGCGGCGGGGTGCAGCTTGCCGAGTCGGGCAAGGCGGTGGCGCTGGGGGTGTCGAACACGCATCGTTCGACAGGGGCGCCCGGCATTCCGACATTGGAAGAGGCGGGCGTGCCGGGATTCGTGCTGACCTCGGACTTCTATCTCTACGCGCCGGGCGGGTTGCCGGCGCCCATCGCGCAACGCCTGAACCGCGAGATCAAGGCCATCCTGGAGGAGCCCGCGACCGCCAGGAAGTTGACCGACATGGGATTCGAGGTCGAGATACGGACGCAGGCCCAGTCCATCGCCGAGCACAAGGAATACTACGAACTGCACGGGAAGCTGATCAAGGCCCTGGGACTGACCTGGAACGGCTAGCGTATCCGCAGGCCGGCGCCCGCATGCCGAGGCTGGCGAGGGTCGGCGGGCGATGGGCAGGGCGGGCAATATGGCGATCTACCGGCCCGTGTCGCGTACCATGAAGTCCGCGGCGCGCTCGCCTATCATGATCGTCGGCGCATTGGTATTGCCGCGCGTAATGGTGGGCATGACCGAGGCATCGGCCACGCGCAGGCCGGCTATTCCCCGCACGCGCAGCCGGGGATCCACGACGGAATCGGGACCGCTGCCCATCTTGCACGTGCCGGCGGGATGGTACACGGTGCGCGCTTCCTGGCGGACGATCTGCTCCAGCGCGCCGTCGTCGCTCTCGTCCAAATGGGCGGTAGCGCCGATTTCCCCGGTGACCAGTCCGGACAGCGAAGGCGCCCGCATGATGCGGCGGGCCAGGCGCAGCCCGCTGGCCAGCAGCGGAACGTCATCGGGGTGTTCCAGATAGCCGGTTCGAAGAATCGCGCCGGCGCGCGGATCGGTGCTGCGAAGCCGGACCTCGCCGCGGGACTTGCAGGCCAGGCCGTAGGCGGACAAGGTCAGCCCGTGTTCGTCGCCGGGCTGTCCCGGCGCATAGGGCAACCTAGGCACCAGGTGCATCTGTATCTCGGGCCTGCCGTCGCCGTCCAGGTCGAAGAATCCGCCTGCTTCGAGCACGTTGGTGGACAGCACGCCCGTGCGCAGCAGCGCCCACTGCGCGACGTGGCGAACCGCCTTCCAGCCTCGATCGTGTTGGAACAGGCTGATCGGATCGCGCAGGCGTCCCATGACCGAGACCAGCAGATGGTCGTGGTAATTGGCTCCCACGCCCGGCAGGTCCACGTGCACCGGCAGGCCCAGCGCATGCAGGCGCGGGCCCGGCCCGATGCCTGACAGCATGAGGATCTTGGGTGTGGCGATCGCTCCCGCGCTGAGGACCACTTCCCGGCAGGCCATGGCCAGGCGTTCCGGGTCCGGCGTGCGGTCTCCCGTGCTGTAGGCCACCCCGACGGCGCGCTTGGGGGCGCGGTCGTTCACGGGCGTGTCCTCGACGAGGACGCGATGGACGTGGGCGCCGGTGCGCACGACAAGATTGGGCCGACCCATGGCGTCGCGCAGAAAGGCGCGGGCGGTGCTGGAGCGCTCGCCGTCGCCTATGGTGGTCTGGTACAGGCCCACGCCCTCCTGCGTGTCGCCGTTGAAGTCGCCGTTATAGCGGATACGGCGTCCGGCATGGCTGTCGACTTCCAGCGCGGCCTGGATGAAGGCGTAGGCGAGCCGATGGGCGCCGGCGGGGTCTCCCACCCGCATGGGGCCCGATGTGCCGTGGTAGCGGCCGGACAGCCGCTGGTTGCGTTCCGATTTCAGGAAGTAGGGCAATACCTCCTCGTAGCTCCATCCGCTGCAGCCCGCGGCGTTCCAGGCGTCGAAATCCTCGCGCTGGCCGCGGATGTACATCATGCCGTTGACCGAACTGCCGCCGCCCAGCGTCCTGCCCTGCGGAATGACCATCTTGCGGCCGTTGGCGGCGGCCGCGGGCTCCGCTTCGTATTCCCAGCGGCGGCGCGTGCCGTGCAGCCGGAAAAAGGCGGCCGGTATCCGTACCGCCAGGGTGCGGTCGTCGGGGCCGGCCTCGAGCAGCAGGACCTTCGTATGCGGGTGCTCGGTCAGGCGCGCGGCCAGCACGCAGCCCGCCGAGCCGCCCCCGACGATGATGTAGTCGTAGGTTTCGTTCATGGTTGTCATGTGTCATGGTGGACGTGTCTGGCGCCGGCAGGGGGCGCGGTCCGGCGGCGGCGATTCAAGCGGTCCGATAGCCGACCACGGCCTTGGTTTCGAGGTATTCCAGCAGGCCGAATTCGCCTTTTTCCCTGCCATTGCCCGATTGCTTGTAGCCCCCGATGGGCGCGTCGGGATCGCTGCCGGGGTCGTTGATGTTGACCGTGCCGGTGCGCAGCCGCAGCGCGACGCGGCGCGCTCGTTCCAGGTCTGCGCTCTGGATGAAGCCCGACAGCCCGTAGGGCGAATCGTTGGCGATGGCGACGGCCTCGTCTTCATCCCGGTACGGAAGAATGCACAGGACAGGGCCGAATATTTCCTCGCGCGCGATGCGCATGTCGTTGCGTACGTTGGCGAAAATGGTCGGGCGCACGTAGTAGCCGCGCGACAGGTGCCGCGGCCTGCCCTGCCCGCCGGCCACCAGCTCGGCGCCTTCGGCCTGCCCGCTTTCGATCAGCGACTGGATCTTCTCGAATTGCTCCAGGTTGGCCACCGGGCCGAGCGTGGTGTGCGCGTCGCGCGGGTCGCCGACGACGAACGATGCCGCCGCCTCGCGGGCAAGTGCCATGACTTCCTCGTGCCGCTCGCGCGGAACCAGCATGCGGGTGGGGGCGACGCAAGTCTGGCCGCTGTTGTTGAAGCAGTGGGCGATTCCCTTGCCGACCGCGGTGCCGAAGTCCGCATCGGGCAACAGGATGTTCGCCGATTTGCCGCCCAGTTCCTGGACGACGCGCTTGACGTTGCCCGCGGCCGCCCTGGCGACCTCGATACCGCCGCGCGTGGAGCCGGTGAACGACACCATATCCACTTCGGGATGGGCGGCCAGCGCCGCTCCCACCGTGGGCCCGTCGCCCTGGACCAGATTGAACACGCCCGGGGGCACGCCGGCGGCATCGATGGCCTGCGCGAACAGCGCAGCGCTGAGCGGCGAGAGTTCGGACGGCTTGAGCACCACCGTGCAACCGGCCGCGAGCGCGGGAAAGACCTTGAGGAAGGCGAGGAACATGGGCCAGTTCCACGCGGTGATCAATCCGCACACGCCGATGGGCTCGTGTACGAGCAGGGTCGTACCCCGGGGCCGGCGGAATTGGAAGCGCTCGAGCAATGCGATGGTCTGATTGGCGGCGGCGGCGCCCAGTGCGACGTGCGCCCCCTGCGCCAAGGCGACGGGGGCGCCTATTTCGGCAGTCAGCGCGTCGGCGATGCGGGGTGCCCGCCGCAGGTACTCGGCGACGATGGCGCGCAGCAGTTCGACGCGTTGCGCATGCGGCATCGCGGCATAAGCCGGAAAGGCCCTGCGCGCCGCCAGCACCGCTGCATCCACATCGGACCTGCCGCCGAGCGCCACCCGGGTCACCGGTTCTTCGGTGGCGGGGTTGACGACGTCGCGCAGCGTCGGCGCCGCCGGCTCCGTCCATCGGCCATCGATGTAGAAGCGGCGGCCAAGGTCGGCAAGTGAGTTCATGGGTATCCCCTGTCGTTATCGAGTCGGGCCGGTCTCGAAACCAACCCAGGTGACGACATCGGCGATGTCGGCGCGGTGGGTGCGAAACGCGTTGGCGGGATGTTCGGGATCGGCGTAGCCAAAGGAAATGCCGCACACGATTTTTCTGGTGTCGGGCAGGTGGAAATGGCCACGGATGAGCGAAGGATGGTTGGCCAGCGCCGCTTGCGCGATGCACGCCACGCCCAGGCTGGTCGCGGCGTTCAGGAAATTGGCCACGTAGGCGCCGCAATCGATCGCGCCGTAGACGCCCAGGTGTTCTTCCGTGGTCACGATGGCGACGTGCGGCGCGCCGAAGAATTCATAATTGCGCAGCGCCTGCCTGCGCGTGGCCGCGCGATCCCCGCGTTCGATGCCCAGGCTCGAATACAGCTGCCAGGCACATTCGCGACGCCGCTCGCGGTATACGTCCAGATATTCCGGCGGGAAGGCGAAATCGGGCTCGGCCTTCGCCGTTGCGCCGGCGTGGGCGTAGGCCTTTCTGAAGCGTTCGGTTTCCGCGCCTCGCGTGACGACGAGCCGCCAGGGCTGGGTGTTGCACCACGAGGCGGTCCGCTGCGCCATGGCCGCGATACGGCGGATCGTCTCGCCAGGCACCTCATGCGGCAGGTAGGCGCGGCAGCTGCGCCGCGCATCCAGCAGGTGTTCCAGGTGTCGCGCAGGACCTCTGCCCGGGCCGGAGCCGGGCGAGGCGCCATTTGGCCGCCGCCGAGACTGGATCACGTCTTGCGCAGCGCGGTCAACTGCTCGATTTCAGCATTGCTGAACCCGTATTCGCGCAGCACTTCCCGCGTGTGGGCGCCGGCTGCCGGCGGCGGTCCCTGGATCTCGCACGGTGTCCGGCTGAATCTGGCCGGAGGCGCCGGCTGCGTGACGCCGCCGATATCAACGAATGTGCCGCGCGCCGCATTGTGCGGGTGAGAAGGGGCTTCATCCACGTCCAGCACGGGCGCAAAACAGACGTCCGTGCCTTCCAGCAACTGGCACCATTCGTCGCGGGTGCGGGTCAGGAACCGGTCTTCCAGTATCCTCGTTTGCGCGTTCCATGACTGGCGGTCGTGCTGCGGCCCGTAGCGTTCGGCGTCGATCTGCAGCGCCCGCAGCAGGGCAGCATGGAACTTTGCCTCGATGGAGGCAATGGAAATCCACCGGCCGTCCCGGCAGCGGTAGCAGCGATAGAAAGGCGCTCCGCCATCCAGCACGTTGGCGCCCCTTTCCGCGCGCCAGCGCTTGCTGGCCAGCAGGCCGTAGATGGGCAGCATGAGCATCGCCGCGCCATCGCTCATGCCCATGTCTACCGTCTGGCCGGTGGCCGTGCCATTCTTGACGGCCAGCAGCGCGCTGACGACGCTGAACGCCAACATCATGGCGCCGCCGCCATAATCCCCGATCAGGTTCAGCGGCGGAACCGGCGGTCCGCCCTGGGGACCGATGCAGGCAAGGGCGCCGGCCAGGGCGATGTAGTTGAGGTCGTGGCCGGCGCTGTGCGCCAGCGGTCCGTCCTGGCCCCAGCCGGTCATGCGGCCGTAGACCAGCCTGGGATTGCGCGCCAGGCAATGTTGCGGCCCCAGCCCGAGCTTTTCCATGACGCCCGGCCGGAATCCTTCGAGCAGGACATCGGCGCGTTCGACCAGCCGCAACGCCGCCGCCACGCCCTCGGGAGCCCGCAAGTCCAGCGCGATCGAGCGGGTGCCCCGCCCGACGATGCGCGCCGCCGCCTGGGCCGGGTCCAGGGCTGTATCGGGCCGATCGATGCGAATGACGCGGGCGCCCATGTCGGCGCACATGGTGGCGCAGAACGGGACCGGCCCCATTCCCGCCATTTCGATGACGGTGATGCCTTGCAGAGGGCCCGCCATGGTTACCTCAGCAAGTCGCGCGCGATGACCATGCGCTGGACTTCCGAGGCGCCCTCGCCCAGCAGCTTGACCCGCAGTTCGCGATACCAGCGCTCCAGCGGCAATTCGTTCGACAGGCCCAGTCCGCCATGCATCTGCACACAGCGGTCGACCACCCTGTGGGCCGTTTCGGTGCCATGGACCTTGCAGATCGAGGCGTCCGTTTTCACGTCCTTGCCGAGATCCGCATTCCACGCCGCTTGATAGCACAGCAAGCGGGACGCGCGCAGTTCGATTTCGCTATTGACGATCATCCACTGTATGGCCTGGCGGTCGGCCAGCTTGACGCCGAATGTCTCGCGCTGCCTGACCCAGTCGATGGCCAGCTCGAGGGCCGCCTGCGCGATGCCTATGGTGCCCGCGGCGTAGGTGATGCGCGAACGTACCAGGAAGTCGCTGGCGAGCGAGAAACCCTGGCCCTCTTCCCCGATCAAGTTGCCGGCGGGAATGCGGGCATTGTCGAAATGCAGTTCGTGAGGGGAATAGGAGGTCATGACGCCGATGGGTTTCTTGGTGAACCCAGGGGTGTCGGTCGGCACGATGAAGCAGCTGATGCCGCCGCGCTTGCCTTGTTCGCCCGTGCGGGCGTAGACGATGCCCCACTCGGCATTGTCGACGTGGGTGGTCCAGAGCTTGGTGCCGTTCAGCACGTAGTGGTCGCCGTCCCGCACTGCCCGGCAGCGGATGGCGCGGGCCGGATCGGAGCCGCCCGATGCCTCGCTGATCGCCGTGAAGGGGCGGCCTGCGCGGCCTTCGATGATGGGCCGGGCGTAGCGTTCGAACTGTTCCGGGCTGGCATGGAAGAGCACGCTGGGCGGATTGCCGCCGAAGGCGCCGCAAGCCGGGAAGAAGGCTCCCATGCGGCATTTCGCGGCTTCTTCGGCGACCACGACCTGGCCCAGCGTGCTCAGCCCGGCGCCGCCGAATTTTTTGGGCGTGTTCAGCGCCCACAGCCCAACGGCCTGCGCCTTCTTCTGAAGCGGGATCAATTTCTCGGGAGGCAGGCCGGCGGCGTCGTGCTCGAGCTTGTCTTCTATGGGGCGCACTTCTTCCGCCATGAATCGGCGGACAGTATCGCGCAGCATCTGGAGCTCTTCAGGCAGTTCCCAGGCACCGGTGTCGGCCCGCGAACTGGAATAGCCATTGGCTTCTGACATGGAAAATCCTTGTTTGTCTCGGGTCCGGTTGAGAGCGTGCCATGGATGCGATGCCCGCCAATCGGAACTCTTGTCTTTATATTTGTACCAAATTTTGGTTTATTGATTGTACAATATGAGAAAATAAATCGGAACAGGCATTGCATCTCGTGAAGCAACTACCGGCCGGATTGCGAGCGCTGCGGCACGCCAACTTCCGCATGTTCATCAGCGGGCAGGCGTGCACGCAGATCGGCATGTGGCTGCAGCTGATCACGACCAGCTGGCTGATGTACCGGCTCAGCGGATCGTCGTTTTTGCTGGGTGTGGCGACATTCGCGTTGCAGGTTCCCTTTCTGCTGGTGTCCCCGGTGGCGGGAGTCTTCCTGGACCGCATGGAAGTGCGGCGCGTCCTCCTGGTCACCAATGCCGTTGTGCTTGCGCAGGCGATGGCGGTTCTGCTGCTGGTGGCGACCGGCGCGATCCAGCCCTGGCACCTGATCGTCGCCAACCTGGTGCTGGGCATCGCCAACGCCTGCGATGCGCCGGCCCGGCAGACGCTGGTTGCCAGGCTGGTGGACAAACCCGACCTGGCCAATGCCATCGCCCTGAACGCCATCATGATGAACGGCGCGCGCTTCATCGGCCCCATGGTCGGAGGCGGGCTCATCGCCGCCATCGGCGAATTGGGCAGCTTTGCCTTGAATGGCATGTTGCGCATCCCCGTGCTGGGCGCCCTGGCCCGCCTGCGCCTGGCGGACCGCGACCGCCCCGCCGCCGGCGGCGGCGATGGCGGCCTGGCCAGCGAATTCCTGGCCGGTGCCCGCTATGCCTACGGTTTCCTGCCTAGCCGCAACCTGCTGTTGCTGGTCGCGGCGACCAGTCTGTCGATCCAGGCATATCTGCCCTTGATGCCCTGGTTCGCCGCCGAGCGTTTCGCCGGCGGTTCGGATGCGCTGGGCATACTGCTCAGCGCCGGCGGCCTGGGTGCGCTGACGGGAATGGTCTACCTGGCGCTGCGGCCGACCGTGGTAGGCCTGTTCCGCCTCGTCGGCAGGACCTCCGCGCTCGCCGGCGCATCGCTCGCGGCTTTTTCCTTCACCACCGATTTCTGGCTGGGGGTGGCCTTGCTGTACCTGACCGGCATGGGCGCGATACTGACCGCGTCAGCGTCCAATACCTTGCTGCAGACCATCGTTCCCGACCCGCTACGCAGCAGGGTCGCGGCGTTGTATCTGGTGTCGTTTCTAGGCGTGTCGCCATTCGGCGCGCTGGCCAGCGGCTGGATCGCCGAACATGTCGGCGCCCCGCAGGCGATGATGATGTGCGGCGCTTTCACGCTGGCGGCCGCCGGCCTGTACGTGTGCGGATTGCCGTCGTTGCGACGGGCGATACGGCCGGTATACGAGCAACTGGGCATCTCGACCGCCAGATGATGCCAACCGACAAGCATCGCCGGACGCACCGCGCCGGCGGCACCTGGGAGACCGAACATGCAGGCACGCCATGATGTGGTCATACGCGGCGGCACCCTTGCCGACGGCACCTCCGGCCCATGCAGGGAGGCCGACCTGGCGATGGATGGCGGCCGCATCGTGGCCGTGGGCCGCGTGCCGGGCCGGGGACGCGAGGAGTTCGATGCGCGCGGCAAGCTGGTGACGCCGGGCTTCATCGACCCGCATACCCATTACGACGGCCAGGTGACGTGGGAAAACCGTCTGTTTCCATCCTCCATGCACGGAGTGACCACTGCCGTGATGGGAAATTGCGGGGTCGGGTTCGCGCCCTGCCGCGCCGGCGACCACGACGAATTGGTGCGTTTGATGGAAGGGGTGGAAGACATTCCCGAAGTGGTGATGGCCGAAGGGATCCCATGGAACTGGGAAACCTATCCCGAATACCTGGATGCCTTGTCCCGCAGGTCGTTCGACGTCGACATCGGCAGCTACATACCGCATGCGCCGCTGCGCGTCTATGTCATGGGACAGCGGGCCTGTGACCTGGAGCCGGCCAATGCCGACGATTGCCTGGCCATGGCCGAGATCGTGCGGCGCGGCATGCGGGCTGGCGCGTTGGGAGTCGGGACCTCGCGCACCCTGGTGCACCGTTCGCGCGACGGCAGGTGCATTCCCACCCTGCGTGCTTCCGAACAGGAACTGATGAGCCTGGCTGGTGCGCTGCGCGATAGCGCCGCCGGCGTCATGCAGGTCGTCACCGATTTTGCCGAACCGCGGGAAGTGTTCGATCAACTGCGGCGAGTGGCGCAGCACGCCGGCCGTCCCTTGACTTTCACCCTTACCCAGAAACACTACGATCCCGACCTGTGGCGGGAGATCGCGCAGTGGGTCAGCCAGGCCAATGACCAGGGCCTGCGCATCGCGCCGCAGATCCTGCCGCGTGCCGTGGGCATGCTCTACAGCCATGAGTTGTCGTTGAACCCGTTCTATTCCACGCCCACGTACAGCCGGCTCGCGGGCCTGCCGCTGGCGCAGAAGATCGAGGCGCTGCGCCAGCCCGGGGTCCGGGCCGCCATTCTTGGCGAGACCGTCGACCCCGATCCGGTCAATCGGCTGGGCCTGAAAGTCCGCTGGTTCGACTACATGTTCGAACTGGGCGACCCGCCCGTCTACGAGCCGCCTCCCGAGCAGAGCGTGGAAGCCAGGGCGGCGCGCCTGGGGGTGACGCCGGAAAGCCTGGCCTACGATCTGCTGCTGGAAAAGGGCGGCACCAACATTCTCTACATGACGTCGGTCAACTATGCCCACGCGTCGCTGGACGATGTGCGGGACATGATCATCCATCCCCATACCCTGCCCGGACTGGGAGACGGCGGCGCGCATCTGGGCGTCATCTGCGATGCGAGCTACCCCACCTTCATGCTGACCCATTGGGGACGCGACCGGCGGCGCGGCGACCGGCTGCCGCTGCCCGAATTGATCGAAACCATGACGCGCCGGCCCGCCCAGTTGCTGGGGCTGGGCGATCGCGGCAGGCTGGCTCCCGGCTACCGCGCCGACATCAACATCATCGACATGGCGGCGCTGACGCTGCATGCGCCCGAACTGCGATGGGACCTCCCGGCGGGCGGCCGCCGCCTGGTCCAGCGGGCGACGGGCTACGAGGCGACGTTCGTGAATGGGGAAGTGGTGTATCGGGACGGCGAGCCGACAGGTGCGCTTCCTGGCCGGCTGGTGCGTGGCGCCCGGATGGCGGCTGCCTGAATGGCCGGCTTTCGCGCCCCGCCGGCGAAGCGCGCCTGGCGGAGCCCCGGTAGGGGCGGCCGGGGGATCCGCCGCCCGCGGTCCCGGCGGTCACTTTCCAGTCAGCCGGGCACGCAAGGCGCGCTTGTCCACTTTCAGGATGTCGGTCAGCGGTAGCTGGGGAATGATCTCCAGCCGATCCGGGGCCTTGTAGTCCGCCAGCCGCGCCCGGCACCAGCCGCGCAGGTCGTCGAGCGAGGGCGGGGCCTGCGGGTCGGCCGGCACGACGAATGCCACGCCGATTTCGCCGATGACCGGCGTTTCCAGGCCGACCACGCTGGCCTGCGCGACGGCGGGGTGCTCGAGCAGC
>Ga0180216_1001743_pt1 | contig 18944 bp, 21 predicted proteins | sample eDN3rd37CBELigMG_FD_128879 | JGI IMG/M metagenome (GOLD analysis project Ga0180216, IMG submission 128879) | Enriched Miracle-Growth compost microbial communities from Emeryville, California, USA - eDNA 3rd pass 37_C BE-Lig MG (version 2)... ...
AACTGCGCGCCGTGGTCAGCGTCAGCTTCGAGCTCAGGCAGTAGACCAGGCCTCTCCCGGCCTCATGGTGAGGAGCGCCCGAAGGGCGAGTCTCGAACCATGGGGCCGCCCCGGCCTTCGAGACGGGCGCGTTCCGCGCCCTCCTCAGGACGAGGCGGAGGAATTCAACCTGTTGTTTCTATTAGCTAAATGCACTTGATCTTGACTCTGCCCGACCCTGCCCCTAGTTTCCGCGCGCTCTCGATAGAGACGTGAAATTCTGATCCGCCGACCGGTCCTGTGAGGCCGGAGGCCAACGCCCGACAGCGCGATGCGCCCTCGGGCGTGAACTTGTTTGGAAATGCCTCATCCTGAGGGGCCCGCGAAGCGGGCGTCTCGAAGGGCGAGGATGGAAATAGCGATGGGCAACCCCATCCTTCGAGACGCGGCCACATCGGCGGCCGCTCCGCAAGATGAGGTTGCAAGGGAACCATGTTCGACAATCTGTCGGAAAAACTGGGCGGCATTCTCGACCGTCTCACCCGCCGCGGCGCGCTGACCGAAGCCGACGTCGACGCCGCGCTGCGCGAAGTGCGCCGGGCGCTGCTCGAGGCCGACGTCGCGCTCGATGTCGCGCGCGCCTTCACCGACCGGGTGAAGAAGGACGCCATCGGCGTCACGGTGATGAAGTCGGTCACGCCGGGCCAGCTCGTCGTGAAGATCGTGCACGACGAACTCGTGCGCACGCTCGGCTCCGACAGCCAGAGCATCGACCTGAACGCCGCGCCGCCGGTCGCCATCATGATGGTCGGTTTGCAGGGCTCCGGTAAGACCACCACCACCGGCAAGATCGCCAAGCGCCTCACCGACCGTCAGAAGAAGAAAGTTCTGATGGCCTCGCTCGACGTGCGCCGTCCGGCGGCCATGGAGCAGCTTGCCGTGCTCGGCCGCGATGCGCAGATCGACACGCTGCCGATCGTCGCCGGCCAGACGCCGCCGCAGATCGCCAAGCGTGCGCTCGAAGCGGCGCGCCTGGGCGGTTACGACGTCGTGCTGCTCGACACCGCCGGCCGCACCACGCTCGACGAAGAAATGATGAACGAGGCCGCCGAGGTTAAGCGCGCGGCCGATCCGCACGAAGTGCTGCTGGTCGCCGACAGCCTCACCGGCCAGGACGCGGTCAATCTGGCGCGCGCCTTCGACGAACGCGTCGGCCTCACCGGCATCGTGCTCACCCGCGTCGACGGCGACGGCCGCGGCGGCGCCGCGCTGTCGATGCGCGCCGTCACCAACAAGCCGATCAAGCTGATCGGCGTCGGCGAAAAGCTCGACGCGCTCGAAGAATTCGATCCCTCGCGTATCGCCGGCCGCATCCTCGGCATGGGCGACATCGTCTCGCTGGTCGAAAAGGCCGCCGCCAACATCGACGCCGAAAAGGCGATGCGCGCGGCCGAGAAGATGCGCAAGGGCCAGTTCGACCTGGCCGACATGCGCGAACAGCTTCAGCAGATGCAGGCGATGGGCGGCATCGGCGGCCTCATGGGCATGATGCCCGGCATCGCCAAGATGAAGAACCAGATCGCCAATGCCGGTCTCGACGAAAGCATTCTCAAGCGTCAGATCGCGATCATCGACTCCATGACGCCGCAGGAGCGGCGCAATCCCGACCTTCTCAAAGCCAGCCGCAAGAAGCGCATCGCCGCCGGCTCCGGCACGAGCCCGGAAGCGATCAACAAGCTGCTGAAGATGCATCGCGGCATGGCCGACATGATGAAGATGATGGGCAAGGGAGGATTGGGCAAGCGCGGCCCCCTCGCCGGCCTCGGCCAGATGCTGGGCATGGGCGGCGGCATGCCGTCGCCGGAGCAGATGGCCGAACTCGCAAAGAAAATGCCGGGCGGCCAGTTGCCGCCGGGCATGCCTGCTGGCGGCGCCTTGCCGCCCGGAATGCCGAGCCTGCCGAAAGGATTGCCGAACATCCCCGGCCTTCCCGGCACGCCTGGAAAGTTTCCCGGACTGCCGGGCCTGCCCGGCTTCGGGAAGAAGAAGTGACTGCAATGCCCACGATCTCACACCGTCATCCTTCGAGGCTCGCGTCGCGCGCATCTCAGGATGTCGGTTCAAACCGCTGAACAAGCTCAACGCGAAAGGAAACTCGAAATGCTCGTTATCCGTATGGCCCGCGCCGGCACCAAGAAGCGCCCGTTCTATCACATCGTCCTCGCCGACTCGCGTTCGCCGCGCGACGGCCGCTTCATCGAGCGCCTCGGCTACTTCAACCCGCTGCTGCCGAAGGACAAGCCGGAGCGTCTGCGCCTCGACCTCGAAAAGGTGCAGGACTGGATGAAGAAGGGCGCGCAGCCGTCCGACCGCGTGCTGCGCTTCCTCGATGCCGCCGGCATCGCCAAGCGTCCGGCGCGCAGCAACCCGGAGAAGGCCGTGCCGCGCAAGGAGCGCAAGGCCAAGGCCGCCGAAGCCGCCGCCGCTCCCGCGGCGTAATCCATGGTAGCCTCGTCCTGAGGAGGCCGGCGAAGCCGGCCGTCTCGAAGGACGAGGCGGTCCATGGGTGCGTGGCTCTACATCCTTCGATGCGCGGATGGCGCCTACTATACCGGCACCACCCGCGCTGATTAGGAACAGCGCGTCGCCGAACATCGGTTCGGCAAATATCCTGGCTTTACTGAGCAACGGCGGCCTGTTGTGCTGGTCTACAGCGAATACTTCGAACAGATCGTCGATGCGGTCGCCGCCGAACGAAAAGTCAAAGGCTGGTCGCGCGCGAAGAAAGAAGCATTGATGTCCGGCGACTTCGACGGGCTCAAAGGGCTGGCGAAACGGCGCTCGACATTCCGCCCTCATGGTTCGAGACGCGTCGCTGCGCGACGCTCCTCACCATGAGGTCGGACAAAGTCCGCGTCGCCCGTATCGGCGCGGCGCATGGGGTGCGCGGCGAGGTCAAGCTGTGGTCCTTCACCGAGGATCCGCTGGCCGTCGCCGATTACGCGCCGCTCGAGACGCAAGACGGCAAGCGCCAGTTCGAGATCGAAAGCCTGCGGCCGGCGAAGGACTTTCTCGTCGCACGGCTGAAAGGTGTTGCCGATCGCAACGCCGCCGAAGCGCTGCGCAATGTCGAATTGTTCGTGCCGCGCGAGCGGCTGCCGGACATCGACGAAGAAGACACCTGGTACTACGCCGATCTCGTCGGCCTGTCGGCGGTCGCGCAAGACAACAGCGCCATCGGCACGGTGCTCGCGGTCCATAACTTCGGCGCCGGCGACGTCATCGAGATCCAGCCGGCGGGCGGCGGCAAGACGCTGCTGCTGCCGTTCACGCAGGCGGTTGCGCCGCAGGTCGATATCAAAGGCGGGCGCATCGTGATCGTGCCGCCGGTGGAAGAGGAAGGCGAGGAAGCCGCGCCATCCTCCGCTCATTCCCGCGGAAGCGGGAATCCAGAGCAATAGGTGATACGCCTTCGCATTGGATCTCCGCTCTCGCGGGGACGAGCGGCCAAGCGTTGAGGACGAGCCATGTGGCGCGCGTCGGTTCTGACGATCTTTCCTGAAATGTTTCCGGGCCCGCTGGGCGTGAGCCTCGCCGGCCGGGCGCTCAATGCCGGCCTGTGGTCGCTGGAAGCGCGCGACATCCGCAGCGCCGCGACCGACAAGCACCGCACCGTCGACGATACGCCCGCCGGCGGCGGCCCCGGCATGGTAATGAAGGCGGACGTGCTCGCGGCGGCGCTCGACGCGCTGCCGCAGGATGGCCGCCCGCGCCTGCTCACCAGCCCGCGCGGCGCGCCGCTCAACCAGGCCCGCGTGCGCTCGCTCGCGGCAGGGCCCGGCGTCGTCATTCTGTGCACCCGATTCGAAGGGGTCGACGAGCGCCTGATCAAGGCGCGCCAGCTCGAGGAGGTCTCGCTCGGCGACTTCGTCCTGTCGGGCGGGGAGCCGGCCGCCATCGCCATCCTCGATGCCTGCGTGCGGCTGATCCCGGGGGTGATGGGCAAGGAGGCGTCGGGGGTCGAGGAAAGCTTCTCGGAAGGCCTGCTCGAATACCCGCAATACACACGGCCGGCCGTTTTCGAGGGCGAGCCGATCCCCGAGGTGCTGACCTCGGGCGATCACGCCAAAGTCCGCGCCTGGCGGCGGGAACAGGCGGAAAAACTCACCCGGGAGCGCCGACCGGACCTTTGGGAGGCCTATTTGGGCCGAAAAGCGCCGAAATGAGGCTCGGGGCGCCTACGGCAAAACGACGCAAAAGGTCGAGCTAAAACGACGACGAAGGCGTGACAAACCACAGTTTTTCGTCTAGAAGCCCCGCGACCCATTCAGATTTTGGACCCTAGGAACCGCGCGCCGGTTGCTGGCGCCGCCGACGGAGATTTAGCCATGAACATCATCCAGACGCTGGAGAAAGAGCAGATCGCCAAGCTTTCCGCCGGCAAGGTGATCCCGGATTTCGGGCCGGGCGATACCGTGCTCGTGAACGTGAAGGTCATCGAAGGCGACAAGAGCCGCGTGCAGGCCTACGAAGGCGTCTGCATCGGCCGCTCGGGCGGCGGCCTGCATGAGAGCTTCACGGTCCGCAAGATCTCGTACGGCGAAGGCGTCGAGCGCGTTTTCCCGCTCTACTCGCCGATGATCGACTCGATCAAGGTCGTGCGCCGCGGCAAGGTGCGTCGCGCCAAGCTGTATTATCTGCGCGGCCTGCGCGGCAAGAAGGCCCGCATCGTGGAAGCCACGAGCAATGTCGGCGCCGAAGCTGCCGCCGCGAAGGCCTGATCGCTCTCGCGCTCTTAAGTTTCAAACGCCGCGCCTCGTGCGCGGCGTTTTCGTTTGAGCCGGAGCCCCGCGCGATATGCCGCGCCCGCCGGCGCGGCCCTGGTCTGCTTTAGAGCGGTCCTAGATTGATTGTCGCCCGCGCGGCGATTGGCTATATAACGGCCATGCTTTCGAGAGCGCAGCGCATCATCATCGCCGATCACGCCCGGCTGCCGTGGCGCTTCTTCGGCCGCCTGACCGCCGTGCAAGTGGGCCTTTGATCGCCGCGCGTCGCGCGCCGCCCACATGCCTGCCGTCTCTTTGACAAGCCATTCACCTGAACAAGGTCTCACGCCATGAAACCACGCACGCTCTACGACAAGATCTGGGACGACCACCTGGTCGACGAACAACCGGACGGCACGTGCCTCCTCTATATCGACCGCCATCTCGTGCACGAGGTGACGTCGCCGCAGGCGTTCGAAGGTCTGCGCACGTCCGGCCGCAAAGTGCATGCGCCGTCGAAGACGCTGTGCGTCGTCGACCACAACGTGCCGACGTCCGATCGCTCCAAGCCCAATCCCGATCCGGAAAGCGCCGAGCAGATCAAGACGCTCGCCGAGAACGCGCGCGACTTCGGGCTCGAATATTTCAACGAGTTCGATAAGCGCCAGGGCATCGTGCACATCATCGGCCCCGAGCAGGGCTTCACGCTGCCCGGCACGACGATCGTCTGCGGCGACAGCCACACCGCGACGCACGGCGCGTTCGGCGCGCTCGCCTACGGCATCGGCACCTCGGAAGTCGAGCACGTGCTCGCGACCCAGACGCTGATCCAGAAGAAGTCGAAGAACATGCGCGCCATCGTCGACGGCACGCTGCCGGAAGGCGTGACGGCGAAGGACATCATCCTCGCCATCATCGGCGAGATCGGCACCGCCGGCGGCACCGGCTACGCGCTGGAATACGCGGGCTCGGCCATCGAAGCGCTGTCGATGGAAGGGCGCATGACCATCTGCAACATGTCGGTCGAAGGCGGCGCCAAGGCCGGCTTCATGGCTCCCGACGAGAAGACCTTCGTCTATCTCAAGGACCGTCCGAAGTCCCCGAAGGGCGACGCCTGGGATCAGGCGATGCGCTACTGGGAAACGCTGCGTTCGGACGAAGGCGCGCATTTTGACCGCGAGATCCGGCTCGATGCCGCCAAGCTCCCGCCGATCGTCACCTGGGGCACCAGCCCCGAGCAGGTGATTTCGATCACCGGCCGCGTGCCGGTGCCGTCCGAGATCGCCGACGACAACAAGCGCATCGCGGCCGAGCGTTCGCTCGGCTACATGGGCCTGAACGGCGGTGAGAAGATCACCGACATCAAGATCGACCGCGTGTTCATCGGCTCCTGCACCAACGGCCGCATCGAAGACCTGCGCGCCGTGGCGGCGATCGCCAAGGACAAGCGCGTCAACGCCAACGTCAACGCGATGATCGTGCCGGGCTCCGGCCTCGTGAAGGAGCAGGCGGAAGCCGAAGGCCTGGACAAGATCTTCAAGGCCGCGGGCTTCGACTGGCGCGAGCCGGGCTGCTCGATGTGCCTCGCGATGAACCCGGACAAGCTCAAGCCGGGCGAGCGTTGCGCGTCGACCTCGAACCGCAACTTCGAAGGCCGTCAGGGCTACAAGGGCCGCACGCACCTCGTGTCGCCCGCGATGGCCGCCGCTGCCGCGATCGCCGGACATTTCGTCGACGTTCGCGAGTGGAAGTAAGCCATCTCTAAAAGACGAAAGGCCCGCCGATCGGCGGGCCTTTTTTATGGGCTTACCAGCAGCGCCAACCGCGGCGATGCACCCAGTGACCGCCGCGCCAGACACGGACGCGGACATAGCCACAGCGGGCCGGCGGCGCGTAGTAAGGGCCGTAACCCCAAGCGGGACCGGAGGCGTAGTACCCGTACGGGTACCCCCAGCCCCAACCCCAGCCGGTGCCGATGCCGAGACCGATCGCCGGCCCCCAGCAACAGCCGCCGCCCCAACCACGATAGCCGCCACGCCAGCCAGACCAGCCGCCACGGTGCCATCCACCGTGCCAGCCGCCGCCGTGCCAACCACCGCCGCCGTGCCAGCCACCACCGTGCCAACCGCCGTGGCGAGCTTCTGCTGTATTGGGATTGAAGATAAACAAGCCGCCGGCAAGCGCGACGGCTGCGACAAGGCTTAGAAGTCTGGACATCGATCTACCTCCGATGCCACCGCCCCGTGAAAACTATAAACCGAATTGCAGCCGCGCGTGCAGTCCCAAATGGGTTACTGCCACCAGCACTCCATCTTCGGCACGATGACCGTGCCGCTGACGCGGTATTCCTTCGCCAGCCATGAGCGGCAATAGCGCTTGGCGTTCGGGCCGGGCGACGTCGTGCGCGGCTGGATCGTGATACGCGGCCGCGAGGCCTGCGCCGCGAACTCGTGCGTATAGCGGCTGTTGGTGGTGCGCGCCGGGCGATGGCGCTTGCCGTAGTCGCTCGGCTTGCCGATGTAATTGGCGACGACCTTGCCGCCTTTGTCGTTGCAGCCGAAAAATTCCGCCGAAGCCGGAAGTGCGCTGAGAGTCACGGCGGCGGCCGCTACGGCCAGTCCCCAACCGGTCCAAAACTTCGCCATCGTCAGCCCCACGTCTTACGCCACAGGAGTTAACGGTCGCCCATTCCGGCAATTCCGTCAACCGCTTGGTTCGGCCCGCCCGGTCCCTTACAACACCGCCATGACCGGCGACACCACTTCTCAGCGGCCCTGGAAGGACGCCAGCGCCCCCTCCTTGGCGGACATCGAGGCGTTGGCGGCCGAGGCCTTTGCCGCGCTACCCGAACACTTCCGGCAGCTCTGCGCCGATCTGGTGATCCGCGTCGAGGACTTCGCCTCCGACGAGGTTCTGGATGCGATGGGCCTGCAGAGCGAATTCGACCTGCTCGGCCTTTTCCAGGGCGTCGGCCTGCCGTTCCAGGCGCCCTCGGCGCCGACGGCGATGCCGAACATGGTCTGGCTGTACCGGCGGCCCATCCTCGACTACTGGGCGGAGCACGAGGAGACCCTCGGCGACATCGTCACCCATGTCCTGGTGCACGAGATCGGCCACCATTTCGGCCTCTCCGACGATGACATCGCCGAAATCGAGGCCAGCGCGGACTAGCGCCAGTCCAATACCGCGCGGCCGTGCTGCCCTTCCCGCCAGGCGGGAAGGCGGGCGCCGACCACAACGAGCGCGACCCTAGCGCCGGCGTTTCTGGGGTTTCGGCGTCGGGCTCGCCGCCTCCGGCTGATTGCGCTCGCAGACGCCGCCCATGATCCCGGCGATGGCCAGGCAGTGCCGAATGGTCGGGAAGCTGCAGTTGGTGAACTGCGGGCCGCTGAAATCGCGGTAACACCAGGGCTGGTCGTTGGCCGCCCAGGCCGCGGCGGACCAAAGGACGGCAAAGGCGGCGATGATCGGAATACGCATGACTGACCTCCGTTCCAGGACCTGCTATTGACCAGAACACCGCACGTCTGTTGAAACAGACCCGTTCTAAACTTCCGAGGCCGGAGGCCCAACGAAACATGGAAAAATTCACGACCCTGGAAGGCGTCGCGGCGCCGCTGCGGATCATCAACGTCGACACCGACATGATCATCCCCAAGCAGTACCTCAAGACCATCAAGCGCACCGGACTCGGCAAAGGCCTGTTCTCCGAGCAGCGCTACCTCGATGACGGCGCCGAGAACCCGGATTTCGTGCTCAACAAGCCGGCCTACCGCAACGCCAAGATCATCGTCGCCGGCGACAACTTCGGCTGCGGCTCCTCGCGTGAGCACGCGCCGTGGGCCCTGCTCGACTACGGCATCCGCTGCGTGATCTCGACCTCGTTCGGCGACATCTTCTACAACAACTGCTTCAAGAACGGCGTGCTGCCGATCCGCGTCTCGCCGGAAGATCTCGAGAAGCTGTTCGACGATGCCGATCGTGGCGCGAACTCGACGCTGACGGTCGATCTCGAGAAGCAGGAAATCCGCGGTCCCGACGGCGGCACCGTGAAGTTCGACATCGATCCGCACCGCAAGCACTGCCTGCTCAACGGCCTCGACGATATCGGCCTGACCAAGCAGAAGCAGACCCAGATCGACAGCTACGAGAAGAAGGCGCAGGCGGCTCGCCCCTGGGCCTAAGACGTCTGGCAATCATCGTCATCGGCGCGGCCCATCGTCCGCGCCGGTGACGCAGCTTCAAGAACGACGTGAGCCGGCATTTTGATGAGCCCTGCGCATCGCGGCGCGGGCGTGCTCCATCCGGCCCCGACGCCGGCAACGAACCCAGCCGCTCGTATCCAGGCTAGATGACGATCTTGCCGTAGATCGTCACGTTGAGGCCGATCTTATCGCTCGACAATGTAACGCCCGTCGTAATGGGCTCGTGCGCCATCACCTTGCCGCTCGCGGCGGCGGCGCGCACCGCCTTCTCGACTTCGCCGCGTGCGTTGTGCGTCACGCTGCGGAGGAATTGATCGACCGCCGCCTTCACTGCCGCTTCGTTCATGGCACGTCCTCCGCCGGCGGTCATAAACCGACGCGCCTTCGGCGATACAGCGCGATTTCAACGGCTAGTTAATCGGCAGCGTTAATGGCCAAGACGGCCGCCGCATTAGCACTAATGCCGGTTTTCCGCTGCCCGCCACGCATAGTCGTATTACCGTCTCGCCGCACGTGAAGACCCGTCAACGGCAGCCCGTCGCCGGCGCCGCGGCCGCCCCTCAATTCGTCAGGAATAGGAGAATTGCCGTGAGCTACTTTTCACCGAACAAGACCGACCGTAACGCAGTGAAGCCGCAGGCCGCGCCCGAGCCCCGCGTCGAAACCAAACCGGCCGCCAAGCCGCAGGAAACGATGTCCGCCATCGGCGCCGGCGTCCTGATCACCGGCAACATCGTCGCCACCGGCACCGTGCAGGTGTTCGGCCATGTCATCGGCGACATTCATGCCGCCCGCCTCGTCATCTGCGACGGCGCGCAGGTCGAGGGCAAGGTGCAGGCGCAGGAAGCCGTCATCGAGGGCAAATTCAAGGGCACGCTGCACGCCAACAGCGTGAAGCTGCAGGCCACCGCCTTCGTCGAAGGCGAGGTCTACAACAAGTCGCTGAGCATCGAGCAGAACGCGCAGTTCGAAGGCATCGCGCGGCGTCTCGACAAGGCGGTCGATGCGCCGAGCACCGCGCAGACGCAGCCGGCTGCGGCCATCGCTTATGCAACGGCGCCGGCGACCGCCTATGCCGTCGACTCGCACGCGAACGGCCAGGCCTACGCCTCTGCGGCCGCCGACGAGCGCCGTCAGGCTTGGACGAGCTAAAGCCGCCGCCATTCCGGGACGCGCGTGAAACGCGCGGACCCGGAATCCAGCGGCAATAGATTCAGCCTCCACTTCCGGATTCCGGGTTCGCGTGCTGCGCGCGCACCCAGGAATGACGTCAACTCGCTGCAATCGCCTCGGCGATCGCCACCGTGCGCCGCGCCATGTCGGCATGCAGGCGCTCGACCATGCGGCCGTCGATCGACACCACGCCCTTGCTCTTGTTTTCCGGCAGGTCGAAGGCCGCGATCATCTTGCGCGCCTGCGCCACCTCGTCGTCGCTCGGTGAGAAGGCTCTGTTGCAGGGCTCGATCTGGTTGGGGTGAATGAGCGTCTTGCCGTCGAAGCCGAGTTCGATGCCCTGCTGGCACTCCATCAGAAAGCCGTCGCTGTTGCCGATGTCGTTGTAGACGCCGTCGAGGATGTCGATGCCGTGGATGCGCGCGGCGGCCACACAATTGGCGAGCCAGCCGATCATCGGCGCACGGCCCGGCACGAGGCGCGCACGCGTGTCCTTGGCGAGATCGTTCGTGCCCATCACGAAGCCCGCCAGCCGCGTCTCTGAATCGCGCGCGGCCGCGGCAATAGGCAGGATGTTGAACAGCGCGAGCGGCGTCTCGATCATCGCCCACACGCGCGTCTTATGCGCCGTGCCCATGTCGAGCAGACGGCGGCCGATCAGATCCAGCGTCTCGGGTGACGACACTTTCGGAATGAGGATCGCATCGGGCGCGGCATGCGCGGCGGCGGCGAGGTCGTCGGCGTGCCAGGGCGTGTCGATGCCGTTGATGCGGACGAATACCTCGCGCCGGCCGAAGCCGCCGGCCTTCACCGCGGCAACAACCTGATCGCGCGCGGCGACTTTCGCATCGGGCGCCACCGAATCCTCCAGGTCGAGGATGACGCCGTCGGCCGGCAACGTTTTGGCCTTCTCCAAGGCGCGGGCATTGGAGCCGGGCATGTAAAGCACACTGCGGCGCGGACGGATGGCCATTGCGAAAAGCCCCCCTGAAGTTGCCGTCATGCCGGGACATCGCGACGCGATGGACCCGGAATCCAGACACGAGCACGGGGTTCGGTTCTGGATACCGGGTTCGCGCCTTTGGCGCGCCCCGGAATGACCAATGACAACCTACCGTCCGCGTCGCGCCCATGCCACTGTCCCGGCGATGAACGGCAAGGACGATGTGTGGCTCGCGGGCGTGGACGGCTGTCCGGCAGGATGGATCGTCGCCTTCGTGCGCCCCGAAGGCGCGGGCTGCGCGATCGAAATCGTCCCGCGCTTTGCCGATGTCGCCGGCGCGCGGCCGCTCGCGGTGATCGCCGTCGACATGCCGATCGGTTTGCCGGAGCGCACCGGCGCCGGCGGCCGCGCCGCCGAGAACGCCGTGCGGCCGCTGTTGGGCGCGCGGCAATCGTCGGTGTTCTCGGTGCCTTCGCGCGCGGCCATCGAGGAGACCGACTATCGCGCGGCCTGCGCCACAGCCTTCGCCACGTCCGACCCGCCGCGCAAGGTCTCCAAGCAACTGTTCAACATCGCGCCGAAGATCCGCGAGATCGATGTTGCGCTTCGGGCGGACGCAGCGCTCGCCGCGCGGACCTATGAAGTGCATCCGGAACTCGCGTTCTGGCGTCTCAACGGCGGGCGCGCGCTCGATGAACCGAAAAAGGTGAAGAGCCGCTGCTACGAACCCGGTCTCGCATTGCGCCGCGGCCTCTTGATCGCGAACGGGTTCCCTGCGGATACGGTCAATGCGGCCGCGCCGAAGGGCGCCGGCCCGGACGACTTGCTCGATGCGCTCGCCTGCGCCGCGATTGCGCGGCGCCTGTATCGCGGTCTCGCGAAGCCTTACCCCGATCCACCGCCGCGCGACGCCTACGGCTTGCCTATGGCGATCTGGGCCTGATTGTGCGATGCACGGGCGAACAAGACGGGGTTTATCGCATGTCCTTCCCGACCCACTTGATCGATGGTTATCGCGCGTTCCTGGTCAGCCGTCTGCGCCATGAGCAGGATCGCTATCGTGCGCTGTCCGAGCGCGGACAGTCGCCACAAGTGATGGTGATCAGCTGCTGTGACTCGCGCGTGTCGCCCGAGGCGATCTTCGATGCCGGTCCCGGCGAGCTGTTCGTCGTGCGCAACGTCGCCAACATCGTGCCGCCTTACGCGCCGGACGGCCAGGCACACGGCGTTTCGGCCGCGCTCGAGTTCGGCATCGCCGCGCTCAAGATCAAGCACATCGTCGTGCTCGGTCACGCGCAATGCGGTGGCGTGAAGGCCTTCGCGGAAGACGCCCAGCCGCTGACGCCGGGCGACTTCATCGGCCAATGGATGGCGCTGATGGCGCCCGCCGCGAAGAAGACCGGACCGCGCGGCACCGCGTCGCCAAGCGAATATCTCACGCGGCTCGAACAGGCGAACGTGGTGAACAGCCTCGAGAACCTGATGACGTTCCCGCGCCTGCGCGAACTGATCGAACGCGGCGAGGTCGCGGTGCACGGCGCATATTTCGGCGTCGCGACGGGGCAGCTTTCGGTGCGTGATGAAAAGAGCGGCGAGTTCCGGCCGGTCGCCGCCGATGAACACGCGCGGCTGTTCGCGACCCCGCGGTTCTGATTTTACGACCGCCGTCCCCGCGAAAGCGGGGACCCAGTACGCCGCAGCCTATCGAGAGCAACAGGGATACTGGATCCCGGCTCTCGGTTACGCTCGGCCGGGATGACGGCCGAGCACCCTTTTGCTTCTGAGCCTACGCCGCCTGCTTCTTGGCGCTGATCAGCTTGCGGTTGATCAGGCACTCGGCGATCTGCACGGCGTTGAGCGCGGCGCCCTTGCGCAGGTTGTCGGAGACGACCCACATCTCGAGACCGTTCTCGACCGTGCCGTCCTCGCGGATGCGGCTGATATAGGTCGCGTCCTCGCCGACGCATTCGTAGGGCGTCACGTATCCGCCCGGCTCGTGCTTATCGATGACGAGGCAGCCCGGCGCGGTGCGCAGAACCTCACGCGCCTCATCGGCCGTGATCGGATTCTCGAACTCGATGTTGACGGCTTCCGAGTGGCCGACGAACACCGGCACGCGCACGCAGGTGGCGACCAGCTTGATCTTCGGATCGAGGATCTTCTTGGTCTCGACCACCATCTTCCACTCTTCCTTCGTGTAGCCGTCTTCCATGAAGACGTCGATCTGAGGAATGAGGTTGAAGGCGATGCGCTTCGGGAACTTCTTCGCCGCCGGCTCGTCGAGCGTGAACACCGACTTGGTCTGCGAGAACAGCTCGTCCATCGCATCCTTGCCGGCGCCCGAAACCGACTGATAGGTCGCGACGACGACGCGCCTGATCTTGGCCTTGTCGTGCAGCGGCTTCAGCGCGACGACGAGTTGCGCCGTCGAGCAGTTCGGGTTGGCGATGATGTTCTTCTTGGTGAAGCCGGCGACCGCGTCGGCGTTCACCTCCGGCACGATCAGCGGCACGTCCGGATCCATGCGCCAGGCCGACGAGTTGTCGATCACAACCGTGCCCTGCGCGCCGATCTTCGGCGACCATTCCTTCGACACCGAGCCGCCGGCCGACATCAGGCAGATGTCGACGTCGGAGAAGTCGTAGTGATCGAGCGCCTTCACCTTCAGGGTTTTGTCGCCGAACGAGCATTCCGTGCCCGCGCTCTTGCGCGAGGCCAGCGCGACGACTTCGTCGGCCGGGAAATTACGCTCCGCCAGGATCGCGAGCATCTCGCGTCCGACATTGCCGGTGGCACCCACCACGGCGACCTTGTAACCCATTGTTAACTCTCCAGAAAGATATCCCGGCGCGCCTTTGGCGGCGGAACCGGGCGGCAGCGCTTCCTAAGCGAGAATGCGGGCGGAGACAATCCGTGCCCAGCCTGGGACCCGAAGGCCATGCATCCGGCCCTGCATTCCTGGCGTGACGATCTGCCCGCTGCCTTGATAAGGCTCCTCGCTTATCTGGCAGGTCTGGCGCTACTGTCCATAGTTCTTGCGCATTTTTTTCAATCGAATCCGGTGATCGGCGGCATCACGCCGGCGTATCGCTCGCCCTGGATCGAGGTCGAAAAGCCGTTCCCGGCCTTCGCGCTGGCGATCCCGGAGGCCGCCGATGCGCCCGCGAGCTACGCCATCCGCCGGCACGGCGACGGCAACGGCCGCAAGGACATCCTGACGCTGGGCGAGGCCGACAGCACGGCGCCCTTCCTGCAGGTCGAGATTTACCGCCCGGGCGCGGAGATCGACAGCTTCGCCGCGCCGGAAGCTGAAATCGCCGCCAGCGCCGCGCGGCTCGGGCCGGTGAACCTCGCGCGCAGCAGCGAGGCGCTCGACAGCAAGTTCGGCCCGCTCGCCATTGTCACTTTCGCCACCTCCGTGGGCGCGCCGCGCCAGTGCCTCGCCTTCGCGCGCGCTTTCGCCAATCCGCGGCTCCAGATCTCCGGCTGGTTCTGCCAAGGCGGCACGCCGGTCGAACGCTCGACGCTCGGTTGCGCGCTCGATCGGCTCACGCTTCTATCGGCCGGCAGCGAGCCGAAGGTCGGTGCGCTGTTCGCGCAAGCCGAACTGCATCGCAGCTATTGCGGCCAGCGCGAGACGATCCTGGCGCCGACGCCGAAGCACAAGGTGCTCTGGAAGGCGCTGGAGACACGGGCCGAGCCGCGCCGCATCGGCCGCTGAGGCGCGCCGCGGCCGATTGACCGTCCCGCAAAATCGGCGGATCATATTCAAACAAAGATATGCGAGCGCGGCGGCACGCTCACCTCTGGGGAGAGGAAACGATGATCACACGACGTCACCTGCTGGGGACGGCCGGCGCGACGCTGGCGGCGTCCGGATTAGGGCTGCCGAAGTTCTCGCAAGCGCAAGCGGCCATCGCCGAACTCACACCCGGCGTGCCGGCAGGCGTCGCGAGTTACGCCAGGATGGCGACGCTGCCCGGCAAGAAGCCGCTGATCGAACTCGCCGACCGCCCGCCCAATTATGAATCGCCGCTCGATTATTTCCGCACGCCGATCACGCCGAACGACGAGTTCTTCGTCCGCTATCACCTTGCCGACATTCCCGAGATCGATCCCAAGACCTACACCGTGAAGGTCGGCGGCGATGCCGCGGGCATGCCGGTCGAACTGACGCTCGACGATCTGAAGGCGCTGCCCGCCGTGGAAGTGACCGCCGTCAACCAATGTTCCGGCAATCGCCGCGGCCTTTCGAAGCCGCATGTGCCGGGCGTCGAATGGGGCTACGGCGCGATGGGCTGCGCGCGCTGGAAAGGCGCCAAGCTCAAGGACATTCTCGCCAAGGCCGGCATCAAGAGCGACGCGATCGAAGTGTCGTTCAACGGCGCCGATGGTCCGGTCGTCGACAAGACGCCCGACTTCATCAAGAGCATCCCCGCCTGGAAGGCGATGGAGGACACGACCATCGTCGCCTACGAAATGAACGGCGAGCCGCTGCCGCATCTGAACGGCGCGCCGGCGCGCATCGTCGTGCCCGGCTGGACCGGCACCTATTGGATGAAGCACGTCACGGAGATCAACGCCCTCGCCAAACCGCTCGGCGGCTTCTGGATGACGGCCGCCTATCGTATTCCGCTCGGCAAATTTCCGATTCGCGACCGCTTCGTGTCGCAGGAGACGGCCGCTAACACGCCGATCACCGAGATCGTCGTCAATTCGCTGATCACCAGCCATCGCGACGGTGCGCAGGTGAAGGCCGGCAACGTGACGATCTCCGGCATCGCCTGGGACGGCGGCTACGGCATCCGGGCCGTCGAGGTCTCGACCGACGAAGGCAAGACCTGGGTCAGCGCGGCGCTCGGGCAGGATTTCGGACGCTTCGCCTTCCGGCCCTGGAGCATCGATATCGACGCCAAGAGCGGCAAGAACGCGGTGACGGTCAACGCCATCAACGCCATCGGCCAGAGCCAGACGTCGGAGCTGATCTTCAACCCGGCCGGCTATCACAACAACGTCATGCAAAACATCACGCTGATGGCGAGCTGAGGGAGCCGCACCATGACCATGACCTGGACCACGATCGCGCTCGCTGCTCTGGTGTCGCTCGCCGCCGTGGCCGCCTCGGCCCAGGAGGTAAAGCTCAAGGCGGCCGCCGGGGCCGACGCGGTGGAGGCGAACTGCCAGGCCTGTCACTCACTGGCCTACATCCCGATGAACTCGCCGTTCCTCAATGCCGCCGGCTGGGACGCCGAGGTCACCAAGATGATCAAGACCTTCGGCGCGCCGATCGACGACGCCGACGCCAAGGCCATCGCCGACTACCTGAAGAAGAACTACGGCAGCTGACCGGCGGGGCATCCGGCGCCAGCGCGCTACCGGCGCCCGCCGCCCGGGTAGCGCCGCCTTTACCGTGATGCCGCGTCTTGCCGGCGGCCGGACACTTGCCCGTGATAGCCCCCTGTTGCGGCGAACCGAACATAGCTATTGTGCATTGCAGATTTTGGGGGGCCCGTGAGGGCGATTGCTGAGGACACCATGCGCTTGAAAATTGCCGCTGCCGCCACCGCTCTCATCGTTGCCGCCGGCCTGTTGGCTTCGGCGGCCAACGCGGCCCCGAACGAGAAGAAGCGGAAGGTCGTCTACACCAACCCGAGCCGGACGGTGCTTGTCACCCGCGGCGAGGACGGCCGCACCCGCACCCGCGTGATCGTGGAAAAGCGTTCCTACCTCGATCCCGGTACCGAGACCTTCGTCGGCGAACCGAGCAATTACGGCTACGCCTGGACGCCGACCCACCGCGCCGACGGCGTGCTGAACAACACCATTTTCGGCGGCAACGAGACCGCCCTGCCCGGCCCGTTCACGCTGCCGAGCCGCAACAATCCCTGGCTGCAGTACTGAGCCTTTAGAGACTTTCGATACGACAAACGCGGCCCCCGGGGGCCGCGTTTTTGTTTCCAGTCTCCGCCTCGGGACGACATGTCAAAGGCCGCAGCGGCGCGATCAGCTCCGCCCTGCCACTTGCTCAAACCGCGCCCACACCCCTTCATCGCCGTCCCACGAGCCGCGGCTGGCGCCTTTGGAATATTCGGTCGCCCGCTGCTCGAAGAAATTGGCGTGCTCGACGCCGTTGAGGATCTCGACCAGCCAGGGCAAGGGATGCGGCCTGACCTGTTTGTAGCCGCCCTCCGCCATGTCGAAATAGCCGAACACCGTCGGCAGCTTGAGCTGCGTCAGCCGCCAGTCGGCGACGTAGCGGACATAAGCGTGGATGTCCGCCGGCGTCATGCCGTCGATGCCGCCGACACCGAAGGCAAGGTCGACGAAGCGCTCTTCCAGACCCACCATGGTCTTGGCAACATCGACGATGTCGTCGCGCACCGCGCGCGTCACCGCGCCGGTCTCTCTATTCCATTCGTGGAACAGCCGGATGATGCCTTCGCAGTGCAAGCTTTCGTCGCGCACCGACCAGCTCACGATCTGGCCCATGCCGTTCATCTTGTTCTGGCGCGGAAAGTTCAGAAGCATGGCGAAACTGGCGAACAACGCCATGCCCTCGGTGAAGGCGCCGAACATCGCCAAAGTGCGCGCGACGTCCGCCACCGTGTCGACGCCGAACTCGTGCATGTAGTCGGCCTTGGCCCGCATTTCAGCATAGTCGCGAAACGCCTCGAACTCGGTCTTAGGCATGCCGAGCGTCTTCAGGAGCAGCGCGTAGGCGTCGATGTGCACCGTCTCCATGTTGGTGAAGGCGGCCATCATCATCTGCACGGAAAGCGGCTGGAAGATCGGGATGTAGCGCTTGAGGTAGTTATCGCCGACCTCGATGTCCGACTGCGTGAAGAAGCGGAAGATCTGCGTCAGCAGCGCCCTTTCGTTCGGTGTCACCCGGTCGGAAGCCCAGTCCTTCAGGTCCGAGCCGAGCGGCACCTCCTCGCCCATGCAATGCGTCGGCTGCTGGCGCTTCCAGAACTCATAGGCCCACGCATAACGGTCGACATCGTAGGTGCCGGTCGACTCCAAGAGCCCGATCCGGCCCGTGCCGATCAAGGCGCGCGGATCGAAAGCGGTCAGATCGCCCTTTACTGACATGCGAGGCACTCCTCGTAGTCGGTCGGCGACGAGGCCGTGAGCCCCTCATCTACTTTCGGCTTGTCGCCGAGCTGGCCGGCGAAAGCGGCGCGCGAGACCGACTTGGAGCGGCAGTAATAGAGGCTCTTGATGCCGCGCTTCCACGCCGTCCAGTGCAGCATGTGCAGGTCCCATTTATCGACGTCGGCCGGCAGATAGAGATTGATCGACTGGCTCTGGCAGATGAACGGCGTGCGGTCCGCCGCGAGCTCGATCACCCAGCGCTGGTCGATCTCGAAGGCGGTGCGGAACACCGCCTTTTCGATCTCGCTCAGGCAATCGAGATGCGCCACCGAGCCTTCGTGCTCGATGATCGACTGCCAGGTCTCCGGCGTGTCGGCGCCCTTCGACGCCAACAGCCTCGCCAGATACGGGTTGCGCACCGGGATCGCGCCGGACAGCGTCTTGTGCGTGTAGATATTGGCCGGGATCGGCTCGACGCAGGCGCTGGTGCCGCCGCAGATGATGCTGATCGAGGCGGTCGGCGCGATCGCCAGCTTGTGGCTGAACCGCGCGGCGACACCGCGTTCGAGCGCATCGGGACAGGGCCCGCGCTCCCTGGCGAGCGCGACGGAAGCCGCATCGGCGTCGCGGCGGATCTTGCGGAACATCTTCAGGTTCCACGACTTCGCCATCGCGCTCTCGAACGGAATGCCCTTCGATTGCAGGAACGAGTGGAAGCCCATGATGCCAAGCCCGACCGAGCGCTCGCGCAGCGCGGCGTAGCGCGCCCGCTTCATGCCGTCC
>Ga0180216_1001747_pt1 | contig 18896 bp, 16 predicted proteins | sample eDN3rd37CBELigMG_FD_128879 | JGI IMG/M metagenome (GOLD analysis project Ga0180216, IMG submission 128879) | Enriched Miracle-Growth compost microbial communities from Emeryville, California, USA - eDNA 3rd pass 37_C BE-Lig MG (version 2)... ...
CTTTCCAGACGGCCATGCCGGAGCCGCAGCGTTCGCCCTTCCACCAGCCGTTCAGCATCGGCCCGCCCGACAGGACGATGGCGGGGATGTTCACGGTCGCCGCCGCCATCAGGCAGGCGGGCGTGGTCTTGTCGCAGCCGGTCATCAGCACGACGCCGTCGAGCGGATAGCCGTACAGCACTTCGACGAGGCCGAGGTAAGCGAGGTTGCGGTCGAGCGCCGCGGTCGGGCGCTTGCCGGTCTCCTGGATCGGATGGACCGGGAACTCGAAGGCGATGCCGCCAGCGGTGCGGATGCCCTCGCGCACGCGTGCGGCCAGTTCGATATGGTGGCGGTTGCAGGGCGACAGGTCGGAGCCCGTCTGCGCGATGCCGATGATCGGCTTGCCCGACCGCAGCTCGGCCGGCGTGAGGCCGAAATTGAGATAGCGCTCCAGATAGAGCGCCGTCATGCCGGGATTGTCGGGATTATCGAACCAGAGTTGCGAGCGCAGAGGGCGGCCGGCTTTTCGCCCGCCATTGGAGCGCGCTTTGCCGCTCATGACGTCTTCTCCCTGAAGCTTTTGACGCCATCAAAGCGAGTTTCGGCGCGCGCAGCAATACCAGGGAGTGTGGCCGGTCCTGCGCGGCCGGGGCGGGGCGTTCCCGCGGGAAGCCGTCAGCGCCGGTTGCCGTAGAGCGTGTAGCCGTCGCAGACCGCCACATCGAAGCCGGTGGGCGTGCCGTCCATGGTGTAGCCCATCTCCGGATGGCAGCCGCGCGGTACGGGGCGGCAGCCCACGACCGTGCATGCGATCTGCGGTTGGGCAGCGTAGGCCGAATAGCCGGAGCGGGCATGCTTGGCGCGCTGATGCTTCGACGCGGCTTCGGCTGGCGCCGAGGCGATGACCGCCAGCGCCGCGGCGAACGTAACGAGCGAAAGCAGGGGCTTGATTGTCATTGTAGGGGTCCGCTGTTGTTCCATGCTAACGCGCCGGCGCGCCCAAAGTGCCGGGAGACCGGCTTGACGCTAAGCCTTGGCGCCGCCGCCCCGGGAGCACGTCATCATAGCACGGCGGTTGCGAACGGTCTTGGCACGCGGAAAGCGGCGATGGAGGCCCGCTGGAGACCTCCATCGCCGATCGTTTACTCCACGGCCGCCGGCATCCGCGCGGCGGACATCAGCGGACGCGCGACCTGATTGAGAAGCTGGTCGGCATTCTCCTCCTCACCCAGGGACATGGTGAGATACTGCACGACCGCCGAGTGCTTCAGCTGCTGCGCGAGATTGCGGGCGGTCGTATAGCCCGAGATCTCATAATGCTCGACCCGCTGCGCGGCGCCGATCAGCGCTAGGTCAGCGGCGGCATCGTCCTTCTTCTTGGACGCGGCGATCACCTCTTCGCCTTCTTCGATGATGCCGATCATGCCCTTGCAAGGCTTGGCCCGCGCGGTCGTCCCCAGCAGCGACAGGCATTCCTCGAGCCGGGAGACCTGATCTTCGGTCTCCTGGAGATGCTGCTGGAACAGACGCTGCAACTGGCCGGAGCGCGCCGCGTTCGCCATCTTGGGCAGCGCCTTCATGAGCTGCTTTTCCGCATGCAGGATGTCGCGCAACTGATCGATCAGCAGCGCCTGGATCGGACCGGTCTCGGTCAGCTCGGCGCTTTCGGCGTGGATCGGCACGGCTTCCCCGCCGTTGTCTTCGCTCTTCATCGACTGGATGGCGGGCGACTCGACGAACTGCCAGGGCTCGCCTTCGTTCCAGGGCCCGCGCGCATCGATCTCGCCATGATCGCCTTCGCCGGTCGAGTCGTTGAACACCTGGTCGACGAGGCCCTTGGTCGGCGCGATCTTGCCGATCATGAAGGGCGGTTTGCCCATGCTTTCCAGCGCCAGCGAGAACATGCGCATATGCGTGATCTCGCGCGTCATCAGGAACTGCAGGGCGTCCTTGGTCCCGGCATCATCGCAGAAGTTGATCAGGCGCTCATAGACGATCTTGGCCCGCGCCTCGGCGGCGATGTTGCTGCGCAGATCGACGTCGAGTTCGCCGGTGATCTTGAGATAGTCGGCCGTCCAGGGATTGCCCATGGAATTGAACAGGTTCACGCCGCCGCCGCCGGAAATGGCGATGAGCGGGTCGGCTTCGGCTTCCTCGCGGGCGAACTTCATCGGCGCAAGATGCATCCGCGCCAGCGTGCCGACAATTTCGAGGTGGCTCAGTTCCTCGGTCCCGATGTCCATCAGGAGATCCTTGCGATCGGGATCTTCGCAGTTGAGCCCCTGGATGGAATACTGCATCGCGGCAGCGAGTTCCCCGTTGGCGCCGCCGAACTGCTCGAGCAGCATATTGCCGAACCTTGGATCCGGCTCGTCAACGCGAACCGTGTACATCAGCTTCTTGACGTGATGATACATATGCATTTCCCGTGAATGCATCCCGCGGAATGCAGGATTTCAAATTCAACGGTACGTTGCTGCGCAAGTTCCCGGTTCACGTCTGCTTCTTGACGAGTTTTAAGGACGCAAGCGTCGGCGCGATGAAGCAGCGCGCACGCTTCAATGGCCCTGTTGCCGAAACGGCAAATCACCGAATGCCGGCGGCCAAGCGACGCTCGCCACGGCGGGCGAGGGCGGATGCGTTTGATCGGCCGGAGATGTTGCCCCTCGACGACAACCACACAGGACGGCACAACGTTCCCGCCAACCTGCAGGCCCACGATTTTGGCTGTGCCTGACCGCGCGGCGATGGCTATGATCGGCGCCCTGACAATGGAATCGACCGCGATGCTCTATCACGACCTGCAAAGTCTGCGCATTTTCCTCACAGCGTGCGAGATGCGCAGCATGAGCAAGGCGGCCGAACGCCTGAACGTCGCGCTGTCGGCGGCCAGCCGGCGCCTGAGCCTGCTCGAGCAGGAGGTCGGCGCGCCGCTGATCGTCAGGCGGCCGCACGGCATCGAGCCGACGGCCGCCGGCATCACCATGATGAATTACGCCCGCGACGTTCTGCGGCTCGGCGACAAGCTCAAAGTGAGCATCGACGAGCATCGCTCGGGCATCCGCGGCTATGTGCGCGTATGCGCGTCGAGCTCCGTGCTGGTGCAACGGCTCGCGCGCGATTTGTCGCACTTCGTGCGCGAAAATCCGCAAATCAAGCTCGACCTCGAAGAGCGGCCGAGCGAATCGACGATCTCGGCCGTGCTCAACAAGGAGGCCGACATGGGCGTCATCGTCGGGGACAGTCCGGTCGATGGCCTCAAGATCATCGACTATTCCGGCGACAGACTCGCGGTTGCGCTGCCCAAGGACCACAAGCTCAGCCGGCGCACGGCGCTGCGCTTCGCCGACATCCTCAATGAGGATCTGGTGGCGCTCGAAAGCAACACGGCGACCTACCGGCTGTTGTCCTCGCGTGCGACGGCGATCGGGCGGCCGATGAAGGTGCGCGTCCAGGTGCGCAGCTTCGAAGTGATGTGCCTGTTGATCACGCAGGGACTCGGCATCGGCATCCTGCCGGAGCTCGCCGCGCGGCCTTTGTCGCAGGCGCTCAACATCCGCCTCGTGAAGCTCGCCGAGCCGTGGGCGCGGCGTGATTATGCCATCTGCGTGCGGGCTTTCGAAAATCTGGAAGCACCGACCAGCCGCCTCATCGACTTTCTGACCACTTCGGCGGCAGAAGACGTTGCGAATGGTGAAAATAGCGCCAAAAAACCCGTCCGGCGCACGGCTTCGCGCCGCCAGAAGTGATTTCGCCGTTCGCGAAATCAGTGTCAGCCAAATTGTCATTCCTGGACCGTGTAGCGCCGCTTATCGTTTCGGTAGTCACGCGAGCATTCCATGGCATTTGAAATTCCTGTCGCCGACGATCATCGCGACTTGCGCGATGCAGTCCGCAGCCTTTGCGCCGATTTTCCCGCCGAGTACTGGCGCCGCGTCGATGACGCGCGCGCTTACCCGGACGATTTCGTCAACGCGTTGACCGCCGCAGGCTGGCTCAGCGCGCTCATTCCCGAAGAGTACGGCGGCTCTGGCCTCGGCTTCACCGAAGCCTCGATCATCCTCGAGGAGATCAACCGCGCCGGCGGCAACTCCGGCGCGTGCCATGGCCAGATGTACAACATGTCGACGCTGCTGCGCGCCGGCTCGGACGAGCAGAAGAAGCTCTATCTGCCGAAGATCGCCAGCGGCGAACTGCGCATCCAGTCGATGGCGGTGACCGAGCCGACGACGGGCTCGGATACCACAAAGCTGAAGACCACGGCCGTGCGCAAAGGCGACCGCTACGTCGTCAACGGCCAGAAGGTGTGGACGTCGCGGCTGCAGCACTCCGATTACATGATCCTCCTGGCGCGCACGACGCCGGTCGATCAGGTGCGCAAGAAGTCGGAAGGCTTGTCGGTCTTCCTGGTCGATGTACAGGCGGCGCTCGCCGGCGGCATGAGCGTGCAGCCGATCCGCAACATGGTGAACCACGAGACCAACGAGGTCTTCTTCGACGACGTCGAGGTGCCGGCGGAAAACCTGATCGGTGAGGAAGGGCAGGGCTTCAAATACATCCTGCAGGGCCTCAACGCCGAGCGGACCTTGATCGCGGCCGAGTGCATCGGCGACGGCTACTGGTTCGTCGACAAGGCGGTTGCCTACGGCAACGAGCGCAAGGTGTTCGGCCGGCCGATCGGACAGAACCAGGGCATCCAGTTCCCGATCGCGCAGGCCTATGCGAACATCGAGGCCGCGAGCCTGATGCGCTACAAGGCGGCGTGGCTGCACGACAACGGCCATCCTTGCGGCGCCGAGGCCAACATGGCCAAGCTGCTGGCGGCCGACGCGTCGTGGCAGGCGGCCAATGCCTGCATGCAGACGCATGGCGGCTTCGGCTTCGCCGCCGAGTTCGACGTCGAGCGCAAATTTCGCGAAACGCGCCTCTATCAAGTGGCGCCGATTTCGAGCAACCTCATCCTGGCTTATCTCGGCGAGCACACGCTCGGTCTACCCCGGTCATACTGACGGTCATGGTCGCGCCCGCACGCTTTCCCGATTGGTCGTCGCTCCCGGCGGGCGATCGGGATGCTGCGATCGCGCAGGCGCGGCAGCGGCTGAGCACGATCGGCCGCAAGCTCAAGGCCGTGGCGCAGGAGATCGACAACGGCCGCGAAGCCGGCGGCGCGCTGGCCGGCATGCCTTACGTCGCCAAGGACATGATCGCGACCGGCGTCACACCGGCAAGCTGTGGCTGCGCGGAGCCCTTGGAAGCGGTCGGCAAGCCGGCCAAGGTCATCGAGCGGCTGCGCCATGCCGGCGCCTGCCTCATCGGCACGGCGGAGATGACGGAGCTCGCCTACGAGCCGTCCGGCATCAACAGCGTGCGCGGCAACGTGCTCAATCCGTGGGACGCCGACTTCGTGCCCGGCGGCTCGTCCAGCGGCTCCGCCGCGCTCGTCGCGAGCGGTTGCGCCTTTGCCGCATTGGGCTCGGACACCGGCGGCTCGGTGCGCATTCCGGCGCATTGCTGCGGCGTGACCAGCCTCAAGCCGACCTGGGGCGCGCTACCGCTCGAAGGCGCCATGCCGCTGTCGCCGAGCCTCGACACCATCGGCTTGTTCACACGCAGCGCGTCCGATCTTGCGCCGCTGTGGTGCGCGCTCGGCGGTCGCGATGCCGCGAGCGCGGCGTCTTCGGCCGTGGTGCTGGAAGACGCATTTGCGGAATCCGACACCGAGATCGCGCAACTGTGCCGCGACGCCCTTGCGCACTTTGCGCTGCCGCTCGTCAGCCGCGCCGGCTTTCCTAAAGAGGCGGACGACCGCGTGCTGCTGGTGATGCAGGGCGAAGCCGCGCGTGCGCACCGCAGCCGGCTCGACGATGCGCGTGTCGATGCGACCTTGCGCAAGCGCTTGGCCAAGGGCCTCACGATCGAAGACGCGACATTGGCGGAGCTGGTCGCGGGCCGCGAGCCCGCGCGGCAGGCGTTCCTCGACACTTTCCTCGGCGACGCGGCCGTTGCCTTCCTGCCGGTGATGCCGATCAAGACGCCGCGCGTTGCCGAAACCGATCCAACCTCGCCCGACTTCAAGGCGCGCACGCTCTACGCGATGAGCCGCTTCACGCGCTTCGTGAACTACCTCGGCCTGCCGGCGCTGGCGCTGCCAGTCGGCTTCGACAGCCAGGGCATGCCTGTCGGCCTGCAGATCATCGGCCGGCCGGACAGCGAGCCGCTGCTGATCGCGCTCGCCGCATCGTTTCAATCGACGACCGACTGGCACGGCCGCGTGCCCGCCGGTGTCGCCTCCGATATCGCCGCTGAGAAAGGTCTTGCCGCTTGAGTTCGCATGTTTCCCCGGCCCTGGCCAACCTGCGCATCCTCGATCTGACGCGCGTGCGCGCGGGCCCGACCTGCTGCCGCATCTTCGCGGACTTCGGCGCGGACGTGATCAAGATCGAAGCGCCGCCGGGTATCGATCCGAACGAGGGCATGAGCGGCGCGCGCGACGGCTCCGACATGCTCAACCTGCATCGCAACAAGCGATCCATCACGCTCAATCTGAAGACGCCCGCGGGGCTTGCGGTCTTCAAGCGCCTGGTCGCGACGGCGGATGTGGTCGTCGAGAACTTCCGTCCTGACGTGAAAGACCGGCTCGGCATCGCCTATGACGACCTCAAGGCGATCAACCCGCGCATCATTCTCGCGTCGATCTCGGGCTTCGGCCAGAGCGGGCCGTATCGCACGCGCGCCGGCTTCGACCAGATCGCACAGGGCATGGGCGGACTGATGTGGGTCACCGGCCTTCCGGGGCAGGGCCCGGTGCGCGCCGGCATCGCCGTCGCCGACACATCGGCGGGGCTTTACGCGGCCATCGGCATTCTCGTTGCACTGTCGGAGCGCGAGCGCTCGGGTGAAGGGCAGTGGGTGCAGTCCTCGCTACTGCAGGCGCAGATTGCCATGATGGACTTCCAGGCCGCGCGCTATCTGGTGGAAGGCGTCGTGCCGCAGCAGGCCGGCAATGACCATCCATATTCGACGCCGATGGGCGTCGTGCGCACGGCGGATGGCTTCATCAATATCGCCGTCGGCGGTCAGGGGCAGTGGAAAGCCTTCTGCGGCGCCATCGGCCGGCCTGAGCTGCAGAACGACCCGCTCTATGCGACGCTGGATCTGCGCTTCAAGAACCGGCCGACGCTGAATGCTTTGCTCGCCGATATCTTCGCGACCAAACCGTCCCAGGCGTGGCTCGAGGCGCTCGAAAAAGCAGGCGTTCCCGCCGGTCCCATCTACAAGATGGACGACGTGTTCGCCGATCCGCAGGTGAAGCATCTCGGCATTGCAACACCAGTGCCCGCCGAAGACGGCAAGGACGTCACGCTGGTCGGGCAGCCGATCGATCTTTCGCGCACGCCCGCGCAGTACAAGGGTCTGTTGCCCGAGCCTGGCGCCGACAATGACGCCATTCTCGTCGAACTTGGATTCAACGCGAACGAGATCGAAGACTTGCGTAAGGAGCGCGCCATCTAATTTTTGCTTCTTCGCGAGGCCAGTTGGTACTGAAATTGCTTGCGAGTGTTGCATTCATCTTGGGAGGGTGACTATGCATTTGTCGAAGAAGCTTGTAACGCTGTTTAGTCTGGTTGCGGCGGCCGCCGTGATGCTGCCGCTGCGCGCCAATGCCATGAGCCCAGAGCCGGCGCCGCTGTCGCCGCCGGTCGAGCTGACGGTCGGCTATCAGAAGGTCGGCCATCTTGCGCCGATGATCCTGATCGCCGACGAACTCAAGAAGCTCGGCGTCGATCTCAAGCTCGTCGAGTTCGTGCGCTATGCCGATGCGCGCACCGCGCTGCTCGCCGGTTCGCTCGACATCGCCTCTGTCGGCCCGGCCGACCTTGCCATCGCGCTTGCGCAAGGCTCGACCAATGTGGTCGGCTTGATGGGCGTCGGCTCGTCGCTGAAATACGTGGTCGGCCGCAACGGCGTGAAGCTCGACTCCTGGGACGATCTCAAGGGCAAGAAGATCGCCATTGCCCCGGGCTCGGCCGTCTGGTTCCAGTTCGCCGCGACGCTGATCGAGAAGAACATCCCCTACAACAGCTTCCAAGCCATCAACGTGCAGGGTGGCGGCGCGAACTTCGATCAGGCCCTGAAGAAGGGCGAAGTCGACGGCATCGTCACGTGGGAGCCGTTCGAATCCATCCCGGTGATGGAAGGCTACGGCTACTTCGCCAAGAACCTCGAATACGGCTCGTCCAAAGCCGTCGGCGCCGAACTCGGCCTCCTGGTCGCTTCGAAGCAAGCGGTCACCAGCAAACGCGCGGCGGTGGAGCGCTTCGTCTGGACCTATCTCAAGAAGCAGGACGAGATGAAGAAGTCGCCGCAGCAGTTCGCCGAGGCTTATGCCAAATTGTCCGGCATGTCGCCGGAGATCGCCGCCAAGGCTTCCGCCGTGATCGTGCTCGGCGAGGTCGTCTCGCCCGATCAGATCAAGCGCCAGGCCAAGGCCTTCGCCGATCTCGGCGTGATCCAGAAGAACGTGTCGGGTCAGGTCGACGCGGCCTGGGATGGCTCCTTCGTCGAGAAGGCGCTCGGCAAGTGACGGTGCGTTTCACCATTTGCTCTTCGAGCAAAGGTGGCGGAGCATAAGCCATGTCGACCTCTATCGAGCCTGCAAGCTCCGAGACCTCGGCGAAGCGCGGCCTGGCCGCGCCTCGCCCGGGGCTGTCGCTCGTGGCGGGTCGAAGCATCAAGCGCGGCGTTCTCGCCGTCATCCTGCCGGTCGCGGTCATCGCGATCTGGCAGGTGGCCGGGCAGGGCGGCTCGCTGTTCGGCGGCGTGCTGCCGACGCCGGACCGCGTATGGAAAGCGTGGGTCGTCTGGGCCTTCGGTCCGAGCGGCGGCTTCAACGCCTATAGCGGCACGTGGTTTTCCAACCTGCTGTTCTCGGCCGAGCGGGTGAGCAAAGGCTTTCTCTGCGCCATCGTCATCGGCGTGCCGGCGGGCATCGCCATCGGCTGGAACAGGGTCGCCGCGGGCGCGCTCGATCCGACCATCCAGTTGCTGCGGCCGATCCCGATCACCGCCTGGCTGCCGTTCTCCATCGCGATCTTCGGCATCCACGATGTCGGCGCGATCTTCTTGATTTCGCTGGGCGCCTTCTATCCCATCGTCGTCAACACCGCGCAGGGCGCGCGCGACGTCGAGCGCAACCTCATCCGCGCGGCGCTGATGATGGGCGCAAGCCGCTGGACCGTCTTGCGCCGGGTGGTGCTGCCGGCCTCGCTGCCGTCGATCTTCACCGGGTTGCGCATCGGCCTCGGCATCGCCTGGACCGCCGTCATCGTCGCGGAAATGGTCGCTGTGAAATCCGGCCTCGGTTACGTGTTGTGGGACGCCTATTACGTCGGCCGCATGGACGTGGTCATCGCCGACATGGTCTCCATCGGCCTGCTCGGCTTCCTCAGCGACTACATCATCGTGCAGATCGAACGCTGGGTGCTGACATGGCGCCGGCTGCAATCATTCCAGGCGTGAGCGAGCCATGAGCACGATCACTTTCGATCACGTCTCCAAGGTCTATTCCGGCCAGAAGACCGTCCATGCGCTCGACAATGTCAGCCTGACGATCAACGACGGCGAGTTCGTCGCGCTGCTCGGCCCCTCCGGCTGCGGCAAGTCGACATTGCTCAACCTGCTCGCCGGCTTCGAGACGGTCAGCTCCGGCACCCTGTTGTTCGACGGCAAGACCGTCACGCGTCCGGGCCCCGACCGCGGCGTCGTCTTCCAGGAAGCGGCGCTGTTTCCCTGGCTGAGCGTCTGGGAGAACGTCATCTTCGGGCCGCGCGTGCAGGGTCTGCCGCGCGCCGATTACGAGGAGCGGGCGCGCAAGCTCCTCAAGGTCGTCGGTCTCGAGGCCTTCGCCGACGCCTTGCCGGTGCAGCTCTCCGGCGGCATGCGCCAGCGCGTCGGCATCGCCCGCGTGCTGACGATGAACCCGCGCGCACTGCTGATGGACGAGCCGTTCGGCGCGCTCGACGCGCAGACGCGCCTGTCGATGCAGCAATTGCTCCTCGACGTCTGGCAGTCGCTCGGCACGACCGTCCTCTTCGTCACCCACGACATCGACGAAGCCATCCTCCTGTCGGACCGGGTTTGCGTCATGTCGGCACGTCCCGGACGCATCGCGCGCACGATCCCGATCGGGCTTGCGCGCCCACGCTCGATCGCGAGCCTCACCGGCGCGGATTTCACCGCGTACAAGGCCGAGATCATGGCGGACATCAAGGTCGCCGAACATCACTGAAAGCGAGAAGTCATGGCCAATCCGCGTATTCCTTTTCAGCTCTCGTCCGCGCGCGCGCCGCTGCCGCCGCTCAAGGGCAAGCGCATTCTCGTCCATCTGGTGGTGAACGTTGAGAACTGGCAGTTCGACCAGCCGATGCCGCGCACCATCGTCACGCCGCCGCACGGCCGCGAGACGGTGCCGGACGTGCCGAACTTCTCCTGGGCCGACTACGGCATGCGCGCCGGCCTGCCGCGCATTCTGCAAGCTTTCGCCTCGCGCAATCTGCCGGCCTCGACCAGCTTCAACGCCGGCGTCATCGACGCCTATCCGCAGGCGGCGATCGCCATGCGCGATGCCGGCTGGGAGTTCATCGGCCACGGCATGCACCAGAAGGCGATCAACCACGTCGACGGCGGCGAGGAGGGGCTGCTCCGCGCGTGCCTCGACAAGCTGAAGGACTTCACCGGCAAACAGACGCGCGGCTGGCTCTCGCCCGGCTTGCGCGAGACGGTCGACACCGTCGACATCCTCAAGCGCCTCGGCGTCGATTATGTGTGCGACTGGGTCGTCGATGACCGCCCGTCATGGATGCGCACGACCACCAAGCCGTTGATCGCCATGCCGTACAATCTCGACGTCAACGACTCGATCATCTACGCGATCGAGCGTCACGCGACCGGCGAGATGGCCAAGCGAGTCGAATTCACCTTCCGCCGCTTCGAGCGCGAATGCCAGGACAGCGCCATCGTGTTCGCGATCGGCCTGCATCCGCATCTCATCTCGGTGCCGCACCGCATCCACGAGCTCGAATACATGCTCGACCTTTTGACCGCGTCGTCCGATGTCGGCTTCTTCACCGGCTCGGAATTGGCGGACTGGTACATGGCCGCCGTGCCGCAGCCGGCGCAGGTGTAACATGGACCTTGGTCTGAAGGGGCGCACGGTCCTCGTCACCGGCGCATCGAAGGGAATTGGTCTGGCCTGCGCCGAGAGCTTCGCGCGCGAAGGCGCCAAGGTGATCATCACCGGCCGCGACGAGAGCCGGCTGCAGGCGGCCGTCGACAAACTCAAGACGTCCGGCGCGGGCGTCGCCTCGTTCGCGGGCGATCTCGGCAATGCGGGAGACCGCGAGCGTCTGTTCGCGGCTTTCCCGAAGGTCGATGTGCTGGTGAACAATGCCGGCGCCATTCCCGGCGGCAATCTCTTGGATCTGAGCGTGTCGACCTGGACCGACTCCTGGCAGCTCAAGGTGTTCGGCTACATCCATCTGACGCAGCTTTATCTTCGCGCGATGAAGGAGCAGGGCAGCGGCGTCGTGCTCAACATCATCGGCATGGCCGGGCAGCAGCCCCGCTGGGACTATGTCTGCGGTTCGGCCGGCAACGCCGCGCTGATCGCCTTCACGCGCGCGGTCGGCGCCAAGAGCGTCGATTGGAACGTACGCGTGCTCGGCATCAACCCGTCGCCGACCCGGACCGACCGCATCGAGAGCCTGATGCGCAAGAAGGTCAAGGACAACACCGGCGACGAGGAGCGCTGGAAAGAGGGCCTCGCCACGCTGCCGTTCGGCCGCCTGGCGGAGGCTAGCGAGGTGGCGGATCTCGCGGTGATGCTGGCCTCGCCGCAGGCGTCCTATCTCAGCGGCACCGTCGTCGACCTCGACGGCGGCCAGAGCAACAAATGACGACCGCGATGGACGAGACCAAGGTGAAGCCCAGCTGGACCGGACGCTTCTTCGAGGATTTCACGATCGGCGATGTGTACAAGCACGTGCTCGGCCGCACCGTAACCGCGACCGACAATGCGTGGTTCACGCTGCTGACGCAGAACACCGCGCCGCTGCACTTCGACGTCAACTACGCCAGCCACACCCAATTCGGCCGGCCCTTGGTGAACTCCTGCTTCACCATCGCGCTCGTCACCGGGCAGACCGTGTCCGACATTTCGCAGAACGTCTTCGCCAATCTCGGCTGGGACGACGTGCGCATGCCGCATCCGCTGTTCGAAGGCGACACGGTCTACAGCGAGAGCGAGGTCATCGATAAGCGGGAGTCGAAGTCGCGGCCGGACGTCGGCGTCCTGACGGTCAAGACGATCGGCTACAATCAAAGCGGCGACATCGTCATCTCATTCCGCCGCACATTGCTGGTTTATCGCAAAGGGCAGGGGCCTTCGGGTCATCATCGCCCGGAGCCGAAACACGCCGCCTGAAGCGATTTCGCAAAGCTGGGAATCTGCATTTCCAAAATTGAGATTTCGACGTTCGGCAAGGGCTTCTAACATCGTCGGCAAGGGTCGACGGTCATTGAGAGGGGGAAACATCAGTGGATGCGTTAGGCTATCGGAAAAAGATCGGCATCGTCGTCCCGTCGACAAACACGATTGTCGGTCCTGAATGCGAGGATTTGCGGCCGCGCGGCGTCACCAACCATGTGGCGCGTCTAACCCTTAAAGAACGGCCGATCCAGGCGAGCGACGAAGGCTTCCTGGCGCACGTGCAGGCGATGCGCGAAGGCATCGGCCCGGCTATCGATCAGGTAATGACCTGCGCGCCCGACCACGTGATCATGGGCGTCGCCATCGAAGCGTTCACCGGCGGCGTTGCCGGCGCGGATGCGCTGCAGAAGACTTTGTCCGAGCGCGCGGGCGTCGGCGTTTCCATCGGTTCGACCTCGGCCACCGCGGCGCTGCGCAAGTTCGGCGCCAAGCGTATCGCCGTCCTCACGCCGCATCAGCCCAAGGGCGACGAGACGGTCCGCGCTTATCTCGTCGAGGCGGGCTTCGAGATCGTCCGGCTCGTCGGCATGAAGTGCGCATCGCCTTTCGCCATCGCGCAAGTCCAGGCGCCGCAGCTCCAGCGCGTGCTCACCGAGATCAACGGCAACGATATCGACGCCATCCTGCAGGTCGGCACGAACCTTGCAAACGCCGCAGTCGCGGCGGAAGCGGAGCGCTGGCTGGAAAAGCCAGTGCTGTCGATGAACGTCGTCACCTATTGGGACGCGCTCCGCCGCTGCGGCATCGAGGACCGCGTCTTCGGCCACGGCCGCATCCTCGAGGAGTTCTAGGTCTCAAATGGCAACTTCGCGTGTCATCATCGTCGGCGCCGGTCCATCCGGCCTGACGGCCGCCTTGTTCCTGACCCGGGCCGGCGTGCCGGTCACCGTGCTGGAAAGCCGCACGGGACTGTACGAAGACCCGCGGGCGGCGACGTTTCATCCGCCGACCATGGAGATGTTCGCCGAAAGCGGCGTGACCCAAAAGCTGCACGAACTCGGCATCCTGTGTCCGCGCTGGCAGTTCCGGGGACGCGACGAAGGCATCATCGCCGAGTTCGACCTCGGCATCCTTGCCGATATCACGCCCTATCCGTACCGGCTGCAGTGCGAGCAGCATAAGCTGGTGGCGGTGCTCGCGGAGATGCTGTCGACCTCGAGCCTCTGCACCATCGAGTACGGGGCGACGGTCGAAACCGTCACCCAGAGCGCGGACGGCGTGACGGTCACGACCGCGGAAGGACGCACCTATCAAGGCGCTTATGTGATCGGCGCCGACGGCGGCCGCAGCGTGGTGCGCAAGTCGCAGAACATCGATTTTGCCGGCTTTACCTATCAGGAACGCTTCCTGGTGGTGACGACCACGACCGATTTCGAGCAGCTCGGCTTTGCCTATAGCTGCTACGTGTCGGACCCGCGCGAATGGTGCGCGTTGTTCAAGGTGCCGGGCAAGGCGCCGCCGGGCGTCTGGCGCGTCGTGTTCCCGACCGAGCCCGAGGCGTCGGCCGAAGAGCTGCTCGACCACGCCAATGCCGAGCGCCGGCTGCGCGGCTTCGTGCCGAGCGCCGAGCCGCACGCGATCGTCCACACCAATCTCTACACCGTGCACCAGCGCGTCGCCGCGACCTATCGCACCGGCCGCGCGCTGCTCGCGGGCGACGCCGCGCATGTGAACAATCCGCTCGGCGGCATGGGCATGAACTTCGGCATTCACGACGCCGTCAGCCTCGCGACCAAGCTCGCGCGCGTCATCAACGGTGAAAGCGAAGACCTGCTCGATCTCTACGATCGCCAGCGCCGCTATGTGGCCAATGCCTTCCTGCAGGCCATGACGATCCAGAACAAGCGGGTGCTGGAAGAGAAGGATCCGCAAAAGCGGAGCGATCGGATGCAGGAAATGCGCGAGACCGTGGCCGATCCGGCCAAGGCGCGCGCCTTCCTGTTACGTACGGCGATGTTTGAAGGTCTGCAGGCGGCCGAGAAGGTCGCCTGAGGACCGAGAGGAAGCGATACTCACAAGCGATTTCGCAAGGACAGGTTCTTTCCGGGTTTCAACCTGTCGTGCGCCAATGTGCTCGAGAAAAAACAGGAGAACGACACATGACGACACGACGTGAATTCATGGGGCTGGCCGCGGCTGCCCTTGCCACGGGCGCCACCACTTGGCGTGCTTCCGCGGCGGCGTGGCCCGAAAGGCCGGTGAGGCTGATCGTGCCTTTCGCGCCGGGCGGCAATACCGACGGCATCGGCCGGCTCATCGCGAACTATCTCAGCACGAAGCTGGGCCAGCCCTTCGTGGTCGAGAACCGGCTGGGTGGCGGCGGCAGCGTTGCTTCCGACGCCGTCGCGCGTGCGACGCCGGACGGCTATACGTTGATGGTCGCGGCTTTGCCGCAGATCGCCATCCTGCCGGTCATGCAGCAGACCAACTACAACCCGGAAAAGGATTTCGCGCCGATCAGCAACATCGCGAGCAATCCGTTCTGCCTGGTGGCCAACCCGCAGTTCGAGCCCAAGACGATCAAGGAGTTCGTCGAATACGTGAAGGCGCGGCCGGGCAAGGTGGCCTATGCCTCGGGCGGTACCGGCAGCGTCAGCCATCTGACCATGGTGCTGTTCCTGCAGAAGGCCGGCCTCGACATGATCCACGTGCCGTACAAAGGCGGCGCGCCGGCGATCTCGGACGTCCTCGCCAACCAGGTGCCGGTCTACTTCGGCAACCTGTCGGAAGGCCTGCCGCACGCGGGGAAGGGTTTGCTGCCGCTCGCGGTCTCGGGACAGAAGCGCTCCGCCAAGCTGCCGGACGTGCCGACGATCGCCGAGGCCGGTTATCCGGGCTTCCGCTCGGAGACCTGGAACGGCCTCGTCGCGCCTGCCGGCACGCCAGAGCCGATCATCAGCCTGGTGGCGCGTGAGGTTCAGAACGCCGTCAAGGAAAAGTCGATCCTGGAGCGGTTCGACACTTACGGCGTCGATCCGATCGGCTCGGACCCTGCGGAGTTCAAGCGCATCATGGCCGAAGACATCGCGCAGTGGCGTGCGGCCATCAAGGCAGCCGACATCAAGAACTAATTAGGTGACAGCCCCGCCGTCGCGCATCGTGCGGATGGCGGGGCGATACTCTTCGTAAAGTCCGCGTCTCGCGCCGGTTTGTACGTCAAGCCGACATGGCCTCGCCATGCGGCGTATCTTCTTCAACGAGATCGTCGATCAAGGGGTTCGGCTTGGCGAAGCGGCGCAGCGCCGCCACGTCATCGATGACCATGCGCGCTCCGATGGTCCTGACGCCGTGTCCGGCCAGCAAAGCGAGATTGCGCGATAGGTTCTCCGGCGTCATGCCGAGGTGCGAGGCCAACGTGCGCTTGTCGATGCGCAGGGCCACATCGTGGTCGCGGCTCTGGCGCACATCTTCCTGCAAAATCCAGTTGGCCAGGCGCTCCGCGCTCGTGCGCAGCTTCTCGTTCTTCAACGTGCGCACGAGACAGCGGTAGCGCAGCGCAAGCTCGTCGACGACCGCGCGCGCGAAAGCCCCATCCTTCTCGAATATCCGGCGCACGGCCTCCGCTGGGATCATCAGAATCTGCGTCGGCGCCAAAGTCCGTGCGGACTTGAGATAGGGTTCATCGCGCAGAACGGCGGCGAGAATAAACGTCGACACGGGGTCGATGATATCGAGCGTCGTCTCGTGCCCATTGTGGCTCGCGAACAGTTCGACCAGCCCATCGACCACGACATGAAGGAAGTCGGGCAGGTCGCCTTCCTGGATGACGGTGACGCCTGCTGGAAACCGCTGCAGCAAAGCTGTGTCCAGCAATTCGGCAAAGTGCGCATCACTGACATTGGTGAACAATGGCAACGAGCGGACCAATTGGCGCTGGTGCGGACGCATGGGCCTCTCCCTATGGGTAGCGTCAAGCTACCACTGCGGCCAAGGCGTGCGTTGACACATATCAAGCTTAGACTTCGCAAAGATCATTCCAAGTATTGCCATAGGTTAAACTGGCATGATGGCGTGTAGTGCTAAGTTGCCGCCGCGAGTAATTTAGTATTGTTGACCCATCTCAAAGCCCCGAAAGCCGAAGCGCTGTTCTCTCGTGTTCAGCGGCCTTTATCGGCGGATTTGAGGGCTCCCTATGCAAGAGACTGCGGCTGCCAGCGTTCCGGGCCAGGCCCGGGCGTTGTGGATGTCCACCATCGCCTTCACAGTATGCTTCGCGGTATGGACGATCTTCGCCATCATCGGCGTCCAGATTAAGGAACAGCTCGGCCTCAACGAGACCCAGTTCGGTCTCATGGTCGGCACTCCGATCCTCACCGGCTCGCTCATCCGCCTCGCGCTCGGCATCTGGACCGACCAGTACGGCGGCCGCCTTGTCTACACCGTGACGATGCTGGCTGCGGCCGTGGCCACGTTCCTTCTCGCCTATGCGCATACCTATCCGCAGGTGCTGCTCGCCGCGCTCGGCGTCGGCATTGCCGGCGGCTCCTTCGCCGTCGGCGTTGCCTATGTCTCGCGCTGGTACCCGGCCGAGAAGCAGGGCACCGCACTCGGCATCTTCGGCGCCGGCAACGTGGGCGCCGCGGTCACCAAGTTCTGCGCGCCCTTCGTGCTCGTCGCCTATGGCTGGGAGATCACGGCGCAGGTCTGGGCCGTCGGCCTCGCGCTGATGGCGATCGTCTACTGGTTCACCACGGACGACGATCCGGTGCTACGCGACCGCCGCGCCCGCGGCGAGCGCCCGACCAGCGCCTGGCTCGAGCTCGAACCGCTCAAGAACATCCAGGTCTGGCGCTTCTCGCTCTATTACTTCTTCGTGTTCGGCGCCTTCGTCGCGCTGTCGCTGTGGCTGCCGCAATATCTGATCAACGTCTACGGCGTCGACATCAAGACCGCCGGCATGGCGGCTGCGATGTTCTCGCTGCCGGCCAGCCTGTTCCGCGTCTATGGCGGCGTTCTCTCCGACCGCTACGGCGCGCGGCGCGTGATGTACTGGACCTTCCTCGTCAGCGTCGTCTGCACCTTCATCCTGTCCTATCCGCCGACCGACTATATCGTGCGCGGCATCAAGGGCCCGATCGCGTTCCACATGGAAATGGGCCTGGTGCCGTTCATCGTCACGGTGTTCGTGCTCGGCTTCTTCATGGCCCTGGGCAAGGCGGCCGTCTACAAGCACATCCCCGTCTATTATCCGAAGAATGTCGGCGCGGTCGGCGGCCTCGTCGGCATGATCGGCGGGCTCGGAGGCTTCGTCCTGCCGATCGCCTTCGGCGCGCTCAACGATCTCACGGGCCTCTGGACGAGCTGCTTCATGCTGCTCTTCGTGCTCGTCACCGGCGCGCTCATCTGGATGCATATGGCCATCCGGCAGATGGAGCGCGGCGTCGTCGGCGCTGCCCTCGCGCAGCTCCCCGAACTGCCGGAGATGCAGGAGATCCACAAGCCGGAGCATGTCGGCGCGCTCTCTGGCGCGGTGCTTACCGACTGGCGGCCCGAAGACCGGACGTTCTGGGAGACGACCGGCCGCGCCATCGCGCGCCGCAATCTGTGGATCTCGATCCCGGCGCTGCTCTTGTCCTTCGCGGTCTGGCAGGTCTGGTCCGTCGTCGTCGCGCGGCTCCCGTCCGTCGGCTTCAACTTCAGCACGGATGAGCTGTTCTGGCTGGCCGCCGTGCCGGGCATCTCCGGCGCTTTCCTGCGCGTGTTCTACTCCTTCATGGTGCCGATCTTCGGCGGGCGACTGTGGACCACGCTCACGACCTGGTCGCTGATGATCCCGGCGCTCGGCATCGGCTATGCGGTGCAGCACCCGGAAACGCCGTACGTCATCTTCCTCCTGCTTGCGCTGCTCTGCGGTCTCGGCGGCGGCAACTTCGCCTCGTCGATGGCCAACATTTCCTTCTTCTTTCCGAAGGCGGAGAAGGGCAACGCGCTCGCGCTCAATGCCGGCCTCGGCAATCTCGGCGTCAGCGTCGTGCAGTTCGTGATCCCGATCGTGATCACGATGGGCGTGTTCGGCTGGCTCGGCGGCGACCCGCAACCGATCAGCGCGACGGGCAGACTTTGGCTGCAGAACGCCGGCTTCATCTGGGTGCCGTTCATCGCGGCGAGCGCCTTCGCCGCCTGGTTCGGCATGAACGACATTGCCTCCGCGAAAGCCTCCTTCAGCGAGCAGGCGGTGATCTTCGAGCGCAAGCACAACTGGATCATGTGCTGGCTCTACACCGGCACCTTCGGTTCGTTCATAGGCTATTCGGCCGGCTTCCCGCTGCTCGCCAAGACGCAGTTCCCGGCCGTCGACGCGCTGCCCTTCGTCTTCCTCGGGCCGCTGGTCGGCGCGCTGTCGCGCTCGGCGACCGGCTGGGTGTCC
>Ga0180216_1001748_pt1 | contig 18889 bp, 14 predicted proteins | sample eDN3rd37CBELigMG_FD_128879 | JGI IMG/M metagenome (GOLD analysis project Ga0180216, IMG submission 128879) | Enriched Miracle-Growth compost microbial communities from Emeryville, California, USA - eDNA 3rd pass 37_C BE-Lig MG (version 2)... ...
GCCCTGGCCGGCTTCAAGGACGGCAAGGTCGCCGTGCTGGTGGCCACCGACATCGCCGCCCGCGGCCTGGACATCGACCAGTTGCCGCAGGTCGTGAATTTCGAGCTGCCCAACGTGCCCGAGGACTACGTGCACCGCATCGGCCGCACGGGCCGCGCCGGCAGCTCCGGCTCGGCGCTGTCGCTGGTCGACCAATCCGAGATCAAGCTGCTGCGCGCCATCGAGCGCCTGATCAAGAAACCGATCGAGCAGCAGGCCATCGAGGGCTGGAATCCGGGCGCGATGGTCACGGCCGATTCCGCGCCCGACGCGCGCGAGCGCCGCGACATGCTGCGCCTCGAGGACGGCGGGCGCGGGGCCCGCGGCCCGCGCGAGGAACGCCGCACGGCGCCAGGCCAGGATCGCCGCCCCGGCGCGGCGCGCGGCGGCCGCGGCGGCCGTGGCGCCCAGGGCGGCCGGGGCCCGGCCGCGCCGGGCGCCGGGACGCGCGCCGGCCAGGCGCCGCGCGAGCGCGGCCGCGGCCGGCCCGCCGGCGCGGCCCTGCTGCACAAGGCCGACTGAACGCTCACGAAACAGCTTCCGCCGCACCCGGGACTCCGCAACATGGCCTTCTCGACCTGGCTCGCTTTCTTTGCCGCCTCGTGGGCGATCTCGTTCTCTCCGGGGCCCGGCGCGATCTCGGCCATGGCCTCGGGCCTGAAATACGGCTTCCGCCACGGCTGCTGGACCATCATCGGGCTGCAGCTCGGCATCCTCTGCCAGTTGACGATCGTCGCCCTGGGCCTGGGCGCGCTGCTGGCGGCCTCGGAACTGGCCTTCTCCGCGGTCAAGTGGGTCGGCGTGGGCTACCTGGTGTACCTGGGCGTGCGGCAGTTCCGCACCGACGCCGCGCCGGTCGCGGTCGAGGCCCGGCCCGCCGGCGGCCACCCGATCCGCGACCAGCTCGCGCGCGGCTACCTCGTCAACATCACCAACCCCAAGGGCACGATCTTCCTCCTGGCGGTGGTGCCGCAGTTCCTGGACCTCGGCCGGCCGCTGGCGATCCAGTACGTGATCATCGGCGCGACGCTGTGCTTCACCGACCTGGTGGCCATGAGTTGCTATACTTCGCTCGCCTCGCGCATCCTGCGCATGCTGCGCCAGCCGCGCCACGTGCGCTGGCTGAACCGCGGATTCGGCGCCCTGTTCATTCTCGCCGGCACGGTCCTGGCCACTCTGAGCCACAAGGAATGAGCCCGCGGCCGGCCCCTTCGACATCGACCCATGAGCCTGTCTGACGAAGTCGCCCGGCGACGCACCTTCGCCATCATTTCGCACCCGGACGCGGGCAAGACCACCCTCACCGAAAAGCTGCTGCTGTTCGCGGGCGCCATCCAGATCGCGGGCAGCGTCAAGGCGCGCAAGGCCAGCCGCCACGCCTCCTCGGACTGGATGGAGATCGAAAAGCAGCGCGGGATCTCCGTCGCCTCCTCGGTGATGCAGATGGAATACCGCGACTGCGTGATCAATCTGCTCGACACCCCGGGCCACCAGGACTTTTCCGAGGACACCTACCGCGTGCTGACCGCCGTGGACGCGGCCCTGATGGTGATCGACGCGGGCAACGGCGTCGAGCCCCAGACCATCCGCCTGCTGCAGGTCTGCCGCGCGCGCAACACGCCCATCATCACTTTCGTCAACAAGCTCGACCGCGAGGTGCGCGAGCCCCTGGACCTGCTCTCGGAAATCGAGGCGCACCTGGGCATGGACGCCATCCCGTTTTCCTGGCCCGTGGGGATGGGCCGGCATTTCGGCGGGGTCTTCGACATCCGCAACGACCGCATGCGGGTCTTCCGGGCGGGCTCGGAACGCCACCAGGACGACGACGAGACCATCGAGGGCCTGGACAATCCGGCCATCGCCGAGCGCTTCGGCGACGCCTACGCCAAGGCCCGCGATGAAATCGAGCTGATCTCGGGCGCGACGCCCGAATTCGACCGCGAGGCCTTTCTCGCGGGCCGGCAGACGCCCGTGTTCTTCGGCTCGGCCATCAACAATTTCGGCGTGCGCGAGGTGCTCGACGCCCTGGTCGAGCAGGCGCCCGCGCCGGGCCCGAGAGAGGCCGTCGAGCGCACGGTCCAGCCCGACGAGCCGCGTTTCACCGGGGTGGTCTTCAAGGTGCAGGCGAACATGGACCCCGCCCACCGCGACCGCGTCGCCTTCGTGCGCGTCAGCTCGGGGCATTTCCAGCGGGGCATGCGCCTGAAGGTCGGGCGCAACGGCAAGGAAATCCGGCCGAACAACGTGGTGTCCTTCCTGTCGCAGCGGCGCGAGATCCTCGAGGAGGCCTACGCGGGCGACATCATCGGCATCCCCAACCACGGGATCCTGCAATTGGGCGACGTGCTCACCGAGGGCGAGACCCTGAGCTTCACGGGGCTGCCGTTCTTTGCGCCCGAGCTGTTCCAGGCGGTCGAGGTCAAGGACCCCCTGCGCACCAAGCAGCTACGCACGGGCCTCACCCAGCTCGGCGAGGAAGGCGCCATCCAGGTCTTCCGTCCCCAGGCCGCGGGCGGCGCGCTGCTGCTGGGCGCGGTGGGCCAGCTCCAGTTCGAGGTGGTGGCCCATCGCCTCAAGACCGAATACGGCGTCGAGGCGCGCCTGATGCCCTCGCGCTACAACCTCGCGCGCTGGATCACCAGCGACGATCCCAAGGCCCTGAAGAAATTCATGGACGCCAATGCCGCCAACATCGCCTACGACGTGGTGGACGCGGCGGCCTTCCTGGCCAGTTCTCCCGCCCAATTGCGCGTCGCGCAAGAGCTCTATCCCGCGGTCGAATTCCACGCCATGCGCGAGCACGCGGGCCAGGTGTTCAGCGCCGGGGTCTAGCGTCCTTTACAATGTCCGGGATGGATCGATTTTCTGACCAGAGGGACGCTGCATGTCCTGGCGCCTGATATTCGCCACTCTCCTGCTCGCCGCCGGCGTATCCGCCTGGGGCGGGCTGCGGCTTGGCGACTGGCTGATCGCCCATGGCCCGGCCCAGCCCGTGATCCCCTCGCACCCCGAGCTCCAGACCGTGCCGGTGCTGGGCGCCGACGGCAAGCCCTTCATCGCCACCGCGCCCCAGCCCCTGCCCGACGGGCGCCTGGGCGTCCCGCAGGGCACGCCCCCGGTCAACTGGGAGATCCAGGCCGCGCCGCTGATGGCCTCGGCACCGCCGATCGCCCTGGCCACCACCCCCATCACCATGGACGAGGCGATCGCCCTGGCCTCGCAAAGCCAGCAGGGCGGGCTCGAGGGCATTGCCACGATAGGCGCCCTGGGCACGATCCAGCCGGTGGACATCACGACACCCCCTCCGCCCCCGCCCTCGGCGGCGCCCCAGCCGGGCCAGCAGGGCGACTGGCAGGCGGCCTTCCGCCGCGAGCTGGCGCTGTGCGAGCAAAAGGGGTTCTTTTCCAGGCCATCCTGCGCCTGGGCGGCGCGCAACAAGTATTGCGAGCCCAACAACGCCTGGGGCCGGGTGGACGACTGCCCGGCGCGCAATTCCAGCAATTGATTGGCCCGGGCGCGTGCCCGCGCCCTGTCCCGCGCTCGCCGCCGCCGTCCCGTATTCGCCGCCGGGCCTCATGGCGAGGCCCGGGAGTGCGGCCGTCCCATCTACACGCGATGGTCCGGCAGACGGAGTTCGCAAGGACCCGACAGGCGGCCGCCCGGGATCCACAAAGACCCGACAGGCGGCCGCCCCGGATTCACTCGTCCATCTGCGATTGCAGGTAGTTCTGCAGGCCGACCTTGCCGACGAGCTCGATCTGGGTTTCCAGCCAGTCGATGTGTTCTTCGGTGTCGTTCAGGATGCCTTGCAGCAGGTCGCGCGAGGTGAAGTCCTGGACCGACTCGCAATGGGCCATGGCCTCTTTGAGGGTCGCCTGGGCCGAGGTTTCCAGTTTCAGGTCACAGGAGAGGATCTCGGGGACCGTCTCGCCGATCAGGAGCTTGTGCAGGTCCTGGAGGTTGGGCAGGCCCTCGAGCATGAAGATGCGCTCGATCAGGCGATCGGCATGGCGCATCTCGTCCAGGGATTCCTCGTATTCGTGCTTGCTGAGCTTTTCGAAGCCCCAGTGCCTGAGCATGCGCGCATGCAGGAAATACTGGTTGATGGCCGAGAGCTCGTTCTTGAGTTGCTTGTTGAGGTACTGAATGACCGTCTTGTCGCCTTTCATGGCCGGTGCTCCTGTCGGGGGCGGCCCCCGCGGTGGCCGGGGGCCAAAGCACTAGCCTAACACGACACCCTCCCGCCGGAAAACCGGACGGGATCAGGGGAGGCGCCTCCGCGGCGCGCAACGGATCCGTCGGCCGCTGCGCGGCGCGAAGGAATGCGGATCAGGCGACGGCGCGGCGGAGCTCGCGGCCCTCGAACACGGCGGCGGGAGCCAGGCCGGTGAGGTCGAGTTCCGGCGCGGCGGCGTAGCGGCCACCGGGGAGGTACTCGGTCGCGGTCTCGGCGCAATGCCCGCAGCAGGTCGCCACCCCGACCCCGGCCTGGAGGTCGGAGAGTGTCTGGGCGCCCTGCGCGACGGCCTCCTGGACCTGGCGCTCGCTGATCGCATTACACACACAAATATACATGCGAATCATTATCATCCTTTTTCTTGTACCGCGCAAGCATCAGCCCCGTCCAATATCAGATGAGTGTGAACTGGTCTGCGTGATTCCAACAACAGATCCGTCCGAGCGGGTCTGCATCCGCATCCCCAAGCCGGGCATCGCTATTTGGCATTGACAGTCTCCGCGGCGCCCGCGCGCGCCTTGCGCAGGGCGGCCGCCGGCACGCCCATCGCCTCGCGGTACTTGGCCACCGTGCGGCGGGCGATGGGCACGCCGTGTTCCGCCAGCAATTCCGCGATCCGGCCATCCGACAGCGGCCGCCCCGCGGGCTCGCCCGACAGGATGGCCTTCATCAGGTCCTGGATGGCCAGCGCCGAGGTCTCCTCGCCGCCGCTGGTCTGGACCGCCGCGCCGAAGAAGCGCTTCATCTCGTAGATGCCCCAGGGGGTCTGGGCGTATTTCTGGCGCGTCGCCCGCGAGATGGTGGACTCGTGCAGGCCGAGCTCCTGGGCGATGTCGCGCAGCACCAGCGGCCGCAGCGCGCGCGGACCGTCCTCGAGGAAGGCGCGCTGGCGCTCGGCGATCGCCTGGGCCACCCGCAGGATCGTCTGCTGGCGCTGGCCCAGGCTGCGGATCAGCGTCCGCGCCTCGCGCACCTGCTCCTGCAGCGGACCGGCCTCGCCCGCCTGCGCCAGGCAGTCCGCATAGGCCTGGTTGATGCGCAGGCGCGGCGCGAGGGCCGGGTTGAGGCTGGCCTCCCAGTGGCCGCGCACCCGATGCAGCAAGACGTCGGGCACGACGTAATGGATGTCGCCGGGATCCCATTCGCGTCCCGGGCGGGGCTCGAGGCGCAGGATCAGGGCGTGCGCCCGGTCGAGCAGCCCGCGCTCGCAGCCCAGGAGATCGCACAGGCGGCTGAACTTGCCGGCCGCGAGCAGGTCCAGGTGCGCGGTCACGCGGCGCGCGCAATCCAGCGCCTCGCGGTCCTCGCCGCCCACGGCGTCGGCCAGCCGGCCAAGCTGCAGCGCCAGGCACTCGGCCAGCCCCCGGGCGCCCACCCCGGGCGGATCGAAGGACTGGAGCAGGCGCAGGGCGGCGGCCAGCTCGTCGGGATCCACCTCCCACTCGTCCGGCAGGGCCGCCGCCAGCTCGTCGAGCGTCCCGTCCAGATAGCCGTGCTCGTCCACGGCGGTGATCAGCGCGGCGACCAGGGCCCGGTCGCGTTCCGTCGCCCGGGTGGCATGTAACTGTTGTAAAAGAAATTCCTCCAGCGTCTGCCCGCGTCCGCTTTCCGGGATATCATCGCTGCCTGCCTGGGCCGCGGGCTGCGCCCACCAGCGCTCGAGCTGCTCGGACTGGGCGGCGGCCTCGAGCGGCTCGGATCGGACGGCCTCCTCGGGCGCATCGAGCCGCTCGAGCATGGGATTGTCCTCGAGGGCCCGCGACAGTTCCTGCTCCAGCTCCTGGGACGAGCAGTTCAGCAGGCGGATGGCTTGCTGTAGCTGCGGGGTGAGCACCAATTGCTGATGCTGGCCCAGTTCCAGGGAGGGATGCGATTGCATGGCTAAAATGAGACCTATGGATTCCGAACAGACCCGACACCCCAACCGCCAGGATCACGCGATATTGCGCGCGGCCCTGTTCAAGCTGACCGCGACCCGCAAGATCATCGCCGCGATCGTGGTCGCGGCGGTGGCCCTGGTCTGGTATGACCTGCTCAACCGTGTGCTGGCCTTCGGCGACGGCATCGACTATGCGGGCCTGCACGTGATGGGCGCCGAGGCCACCGCGCTGCTGCAGCGATACAACCCGTTTTTCTGGTGGGCCCTGGTGGCGTTGTGCACGCTCATTATTGCCTATTTTCTGGTTCTGTTCGTCCGCGCCTCGATGCGGGCCGCCAGCCTGCGGCCGATCGACGAGGCCACCTTCGCGCAATTGTCCGAGGGTCTCTCGGCGCCCGCGCTGGACGTCCTGCTCTGGGCCTGGCAAGAGCGCGACGAGCCCCTGCGCGTCGGCGACCTGCAACGCGCCCGCGAGGGGCTGCGCAACGACCGCGCCGCCAAGCTCCAGCGCGCCGCCCGGCAATTGTCCGCCCTGGAACACGCCCGCGGCGGCGACTGAACCGCCCGGCCACCGCGCCGGCGAGCCCCCTCTCCCAGCCACCCCTCCTGCCTTCGCTCCAGCGATCTCTCAAAACATTAATGAAAATCAATCTCATAATCATTGATTAAATCATTATTGTTGTAATACTATTCAAACCATTCGCCCGCCATGGTCATGCCGCGACGCATGCGCCTCCCGGCACCTCCTTCCAGCACCCGGCCGCCATGAATCCACGCTTTCGATCCTGTCTTTGATCCTTACAGGAAAGAAAATGAACCACAAAATCAAGGGCCCGGGGGAACGATCGAACCCGGGCCGCAGAGGCCTGGGCACCTTGGCGCTGGCCCTGGCGGCGACCGCGCCGGCCCTGGTCCCGCTACTCGCCTCGGCGCAGGGGGCCGGCTCGAGCCAAGCGGGCACGAACCAGCCGAGCTGGCTGGACACCATCACCGTCGTCGGCACCCGCACGGAAACCTCCGTCAGGAACAATCCCGCCTCGGTGTCGGTCATCGACCAGGACCAGCTCGAGCGCAAGGCCCCGGCCAGCATCGCCGAACTGGTGCGCGACGTGCCCGGCGTCGAGGTCATCGACGCCTCGGCGCCCGGCATGCAGCGGCTGCGCATCCGGGGCGAATCCTCGCACCGCGTCACCATCCTGGTCGACGGCCAGGAGATCACCGACCACAGCGACTACGGCACGCCCATCCTGGTGGATCCCGCCAACGTCGAGCGCATCGAGGTCATCCGCGGTCCGGCCTCCGTGCTGTACGGCGCCAAGGCCATCGGCGGGGTGGTCAACATCATCACCAAGCGCGGCGCGCCCAAGCCGGTGCAGTTCGAACTGGGCAGCAGCTACTATTCCGGGACGGACGGCTGGCAGGGCTGGGCCGCCGTATCGGGCACGGTGGGCGATTTCGACTACCGCCTGTCGGGCAGCGCCGATCGCCACCATGATCGCGTCGTCCCCAACGGCCAGTACACGCAGGACGGCCACCTGGACGGATCCAGCTACCGCAACAGCGACGTGGCGCTGCACCTGGGCTATGCCTTCGGCCCGGAGCGCAACCACTACCTGGCCCTGAAGGCCGAGCAGCACATCCTCAGCACGCAGAGCTGGACCGATCCCAGCTACATAGAGGATCCGATCCGCGATTTCAGGATCGACCTGCCCAAGCGCGACCTGCGCAAGGTCGGCCTGTACTACGACGCCAAGGACCTGGGCCCGCTGGTCCGGAAAATCCACGTGGACGCCTACCACCAGACCGTGGACCGCCTGTTCGAGAACCGGGTCGAGGTGCAGCCGACCGCGAACCTCAACATGAAGAACACCGCCACTTCGGACGACCGCAACGTGAACTATGGCGGCACGGCGCAGATCGACCTGGCCATGCACCCGGACCACTACACGATCGCCGGCGTGCAGTACCTGATGGACGACCTGGACACCAGCAAGAACAGCATCACCACCCTGGCGGTGAGGGTGCCGTTCCCGCCCCCGGGAAGGACGGTCACGACCACCACGACCAGCCCGACGCAGACCCGCGCCTCGATCCAGACGTCCTCGATATTCGCCCAGGACGAATGGTCCTTTGCGCGGGATTTCAAGCTGACCGCCGGCCTGCGCTACTACCACGTGCGCTCGCAACTGGACGAGACCACCAACACGGCCCTGGCGAACCAGGACGACAGCACCACCAACCGCCTGGTCAAGTCCCTGGGCCTGACCTGGAGCGGCCTGCGGCACACCACCTTGCGCGCCCTGTATTCAGAGGGCTACACCATGCCGACCCTGGCGCAGATGTACTCCGACACCACGGCGGGGAGCGGTTCGCTGACCCGCGCCAATCCCGGCCTGAAGCCCGAAACCTCGCAGAACTACGAGCTGGGCGCCCGCTACCAGAACGCCGGCCTGGTCCTGGATGCCGCCGCCTTCCATACCCGCGCCAAGGACTACATCGGCACCGCGCCCTGCGCCTCGGCGGGCACCTGCCCCGCGGGCTACGGCGCCAGCGACCGCACCTACGTCAACGCCGACAGCGCCAACACCCACGGCGTGGAGCTGATCGCCGAATACGCGCTGCCCGGCACGAACTTCACGCCCTACGTCTCCGGCGCGTGGATGCAGCGGGAACTGGAATACCCCACGTACTCGACCAAGGACAGCGGCGTACCGGCCTTTTCCGGCCGCGCGGGGGTGCGCTACGACACCGCCCTGTACGGCGCCGACGTCTGGGCCGACCTGTTCGTGCGCGCTGCGACCTCCATGGAGGAAACCAGCCTGGACGGCACCACCCTCACGACCGACCACCTGCCGGGCTGGGGCACGCTCAACCTGGCCTTCGGCGGCACGCGCGGCAAGGAGCGCAAAGTGCAGGTCGGTGTGCAAATCAACAACATCCTGGACAAGGAATACCGCTCGGCCTTCGACGTGCTGCCGGGCACCGGCCGCAGCGTGGAAGTCACGCTCCGCACGACGTTCTGAGGAGGATCCACCGCGCCGGCCGGCCCGTCCCGAGGCCGGCCGGCGGCCCCTCGCCCCTTGCCAGGCGAGGAAAAATATGGTTGACTTCCATTTATGAGCACTCCACGCAGCCCACTCGCTTTCGCGCCGCGATCCCCCGCGGCCGTGCGCGTGCGCGCGGCGGCACCGTCCCGCGTGCGGCTCTCGCCCCTCCTGCCTGCGCTACTTCTTCTGCTACCGATCGGTTGCCGGGCCTAGCGCCGCGTGGCAGTTCGGCAGCCTGTATCCGCCACAGTTCCCGTCTTTCGCATCCGCGCGCCGGATGCCATACAGCACAGCCAGGTATCGCCATGATCAAGAATCCTTCCGACAAATACGTCCCGTTCCGTCCGTTCGACCGTGATTACTCCGAGCGCACGTGGCCCAGCCGGCGCATCGAGCAGCCGCCGATCTGGATGAGCACCGACCTGCGCGACGGCAACCAGGCGCTGATCGAGCCCATGAGCGTCGAGCGCAAGCTGCGCTTTTTCGAGCAGTTGATCAAGATCGGCTTCAAGGAAATCGAGGTGGGCTTTCCCTCGGCCTCGCAGACCGATTTCGATTTCGTGCGCAAGCTCGTGGACGAGCGGCGCATCCCCGACGACGTGACGATCATCGTCCTGACGCAGGCCCGCGAGGATCTGATCGCCCGCACGGTCGAGGCGGCGGCGGGCGCCAGGCACGCGATCGTCCACATGTACAACGCCTGCGCGCCGGCCTTCCGCAAGATCGTATTCCGCATGAGCCGCGACGAGGTCCGCGAGATCGCGGTCCAGGGCACCCTGATCGTCAAGGCCGAGGTCGCCAAGCACCCCGAGACCCATTGGCGCTATGAATACTCGCCCGAGGTCTTCAGCACCACCGAGCCCGATTTCGCCCTCGAGGTCTGCAATGCCGTGGTCGACACCTGGCAGCCCACCCCGCAGGACAAGATCATCCTGAACCTGCCCGCCACCATCGAGGCGACCACGCCCAACCTGTACGCCGATCAGATCGAGTGGATGCACCGCCACCTGGCGCAGCGCGACAGGATCGTCCTGAGCGTGCACCCGCACAACGACCGCGGCACCGCCGTCGCCGCCGCCGAGTTCGCCGTCATGGCCGGCGCCGACCGCATCGAGGGCTGCCTGTTCGGCAACGGCGAGCGCACCGGCAACGTGGACCTGGTCACCCTGGCCCTGAACCTCTACACCCAGGGCATCCATCCGGGCCTGGATTTCTCGGACATCGACGAGATCCGCCGCTGCGTCGAATACTGCAACCAGTTGCCCGTGCACCCGCGCCATCCCTACGCCGGCGACCTGGTGTTCACCGCCTTCTCGGGATCGCACCAGGACGCCATCAAAAAGGGCTTCGCCGTCCAGCAGGCCGACGCGATCTGGGAGGTGCCCTACCTGCCGATCGATCCGGCCGACCTGGGACGCAGCTACGACGCCGTCATCCGCGTCAACAGCCAGTCGGGCAAGGGCGGCGTCTCGTACCTGCTCGAGCAGGAGCACGGCCTGGTGCTGCCGCGCCGCCTGCAGATCGAATTCAGCCGCGCCATCCAGCGCGTCACCGACGAGACCGGCCGCGAGGTCACCCCGCAGGACGTCTACGACGTGTTCTCGGCCGAGTACCTGGTCCGCGAGACGCCCTGGAAACTGGTGCGCCACCGCATCACCGGCAGCCCCAAGACCGACGGCCGCAAGCAGTTCGCCATCGAGGTCGAGGTCCAGGTCGACGGCGAGGTCCGCCACCTGGAGGGCCAGGGCGACGGCGCGATCTCGGCCTTCGTGAACGCGCTGGGCGTGGACGCGCGCATCATGGACTACCAAGAGCACGCCATCGGTACGGGCACCGACACGCGCGCGGCCTCGTACGTCGAGATGCGCATCGGCGATGCGCCCACGGGCTTTGGCGTGGGCATCCACGAGGACATCGTGACCTCGTCGTTCCTGGCGATCCTGAGCGCCGTCAACCGCCACGCGGCCATGCAAGAGCAGCAGGCCACCCGCGAGAACGTCGCGGCCTGAACGCACGGCGGGCGCTGCGCCCGCCAAGCCATCGAGAGTGAAGGCAAGCCCCCGCGGGGCTTGCCTTCACCATTTGGGGGCGGGCTCCCAGGTCACGTCCTCGCCTTTTTCGCGGGCCAGGCGCAGCATGGTCAGCAGGGGCCAGGCGCGCCTGCCCAGGCTGACGAACTGCTCGATGGGGTGTTCGGCCGCATCGTCGTGGTTGCTTTCATGGTCCTTCTTGGGCTCTGGCGCGGCGGCGATCGCGGATTCGATGCCGGCGATCGCCGCATCGAGCTGCGCCCGCGTGATGACGCCGCGCTCTGGCATCTCGGGCCCGTCGAAAGTCTTGCCCGCGGCCTGCAGGATCGGCCTGGCGTGCTTGGCGAACATCAGCACCTCGGCGGCGGACTTGGAGTGGAATAGGACGAGCATGGTCGGATTCCCGCAATGGACACGTCGATACACTAACGCAACTTCCCTACCCTGCCAAGCAGCAGAATGGCGGCTGTCCACCGGAGGTCCGACATGCCCGCCCAGCCCTCGCGCCGCCCTCGTCCGCTGCCCTCGATCCTGCTCGCCTGTGCACTGGCCGGCGCCGCCTTGGCCGCCGCCGCGCCCATCGGCGCGCAGGGCATGTGCCACGCCCCCGCGCAGGGCCTGCCTTGCGGATCGCCCGGGACGGCGCCGCCCGCCGAGCCCGCGCTGAACCTGGGGATCGGCAACCCGGTCCACCTGGCCACCGGCCAGAAATTCCACCACGACGTCGACCTGCCCGCGCCCGCCGACGGGCGCCATCCGCCGCTGGTCCGCATACGGCGCTCCGGCGACGCCGCGCCCGGACCCTGGGGTGCGGGATGGCGCAGCGAATACGAGGTGCGCCTGACGGCGCGCGGCGCGGGATGGCACATCGTGCAGGCCGACGGCACGCGCCTGCGCTTCGGCGCCGATGGCCGGGCGCCGGACCCGGCGGCGGGCCGGATCGAGGTCTCGCCCCCGGGCCATCTCTGGCGCTGGCCCGACGGCACGACACTGGCGTTCGACGCCCGGGGCGCACTGTCGGCCCTGCGCGCGCCCGGGCGGGCGCCCATCCGCATCGTCCGCCACGCCTCGGGGCCGCTCGCCGGCGCCATCGAGCGGGTCGAGCAAAACGACGGCAGCCTGCGCTTCGCCTATGACGCCACGGCCTCGCCGCCCCGCGTCGCGCACGTCGACACCCCAGCCGGGCGCCTGCGGTACCGCTACGGCCCCGGCCCGGACGGCCGTTCGCGGCTGCTCGCCGTCATCCGCCCCGACGGCATGCAGCGCCGCTACCTGTACGAGGCCGGCCACCAATCGGGTCACGCGCACGCGATCACCGGGATCGAGCTGGCCGATCGGGACGGACGGACGACGCGCGTCCGGAGCTGGACCTACGACGCCGACGGCCGCGTCACGCACGCCGTGCCGGGGCCGCCCGGGCAAGCGCGCGGGCGCCTGCGCATCCTGTATGAGGACCACGCGGGCGAGGCCGGCCTCACCCGCGTGCTGGGCGCCGGCGGCGCGCGCACCGAGCTGTTCCATGGCGTCCGCGGCGGACGCCACGCATTGCGGGCGGTGCGCGGCGACGGCTGCCCGGGCTGCGCGCCGCCCGGCCTGGAGGCCGAGTACGATCCGCAAGGCCGGCTCGCCGCCCTGGGGGGCCTGCGCCTGTCCCGCGACGGTGCGGGCCGCGTCACGCGCATCGTCCCCGCGGCGCCGGGGTGGCCGGGACTGGTCCTCGAACCCGGCCGGGGCCGGCGCGGGCACGTCTGGCGCGCGGCGCTCACCGGCACCACCCGCGTCCTCCCCGACGTCCACGGCCGCCCCCTCCGGATCGAGCACGCGAACGGCGACCGGCTGGACCTCGCATACGACCGGGCCGGGCGCCCCATCGCCCTGGAGGCCGGCCGCGGCGGCGGCGCCGCGCTGCGGACCACATTGGACTGGCGCGGTCCCCGGCTCGCGCGCATCCGCCATCCCGACGAGACCGAATCCCTGCATCACGACGGCCAGGGCCGCCTGGTCCGACGCGAGGTCCGACGCCCGCACGCCTCGGGCGAACTGCGCTACGAGGAATCCTTCGCCTACGATGGGCGGGGCCGGCTCGTGCGCCACGGCCTGCCCGAGGGCGGCGCCCTGCACTACGCCTGGGGCGACGGCGCCCGCCTGTCGGGCATCGCCTGGGAGACCCCGGCCGGCGAGCGCCATACGGTCATCGAGACGGTGGCGGGCGAACCCGGCTACCGCCACGGCAACGGCCTGCACTTGGCGAGCCACGCCGGGGCCGACGGACGGGCCGACACCCTGGTGCTGCGCGACGGCGCCACGATCCGCTGGCTGTCGCGCCGCGCGCATGCGCCCTCGGGCCTGGTGCGCCGCAGCCTCGAGGACGTGCCCGAGGCCGGATACCAGGCCACGCGCCACTATGCCTACGACGCGCGAGGACGCCTAGCGGGCCTGCGCGAGCGCGCGCGCCTGGGCGGCGAGACCGTGCTCGCCCGCGAGGACTGGCTGGCCTGGCGGCCCGACGGCGCGCTGCTGGCCCGCGCCGGCCGGGCCAGCCCGGAGGCGGGGTCCGGCCCCGCCGAGCCGATCCGGCGCGATGCCTCGGGCCTGCCCCTGCGGGCCGAGGGACTGGACCTGCGCTACGGCCCCCAGCGCCGCCTGGTGCGGGCCGAGCGCGCGGGCCGCGCCGTGGCCGAATACGCCCACAACGGCCGGGGCCAGCAGATCCGGCGCAGGGACGCCGGCGGCGAGACCGAGCTCTACTACCTGGACAACCGCGTGGCCGCCCTGTGGCGGCGCCCCCCGGCGGCCGATCCCGGCGCGGCACCGGGCCTGACCTTCGGCGTCAGCCAGCGCTTCGTCTACGCGCACGAGGTCCCGGTCGGGCTCATCGAGACCGGTCCCGACGGCACGCCGGTGCTCTACGCCATCCACTCCGACCTGCTAGGCGCGCCGCGCCTGGCGACCGACGGGGAACGTCGCATCCGCTGGCTGGCGGACCTGGACGCCGGCGGCCGCGCCACGCGGCTGGCGGGGGACCTGGTCCTGGACCTGCGCCTGCCCGGCCAGCTCCACGATCCGGCCACCGGCTGGCACGACAATATCTTTCGCAGCTATATGCCCGGCGCCATGCACTACCTCGAGCCCGACCCCCTGGGGCCGGTCCCGGGCCAGCAGGCGCTGGGCTACGCCGGGCAGCAGCCCATGCGCCACGTCGATCCGCTGGGGCTGCTGCTGATGGCCTTCGACGGCACCCGCAACGACCGGGCCACCGCGAGCAACGTCTGGAAACTCTCCCAGCGCTACGCGGGCGGCCCGGTCCACTACCACGCGGGCCCGGGCAACGAGGCCTACCTGGACTGGGACGCCATCACGGCCGCCAGCGCCGGCCAGATCCTGCGGAACCAGTGGCAGTCGCTGCTCAACACCCTGGCGCGCGCCCAGGGCTCACGCCAGCCCGTTCCCATCGACATCCTCGGCTATTCGCGGGGCGCGGCCCTGGCCCGGCATTTCGCCAACCAGGTCGCCGCGCACACCCGCGACGGCTGGTTCTCGATCGACGATCCCCTGCGCGGGACGATCGGCCTGTGCGTCGACCTGCGCTTCATGGGCCTGTTCGACTCGGTGGCGCAATTCGGCCTGCTGGGCGCGCGCAATGCCGGCTACGAGCTCGGCATCGCCGATGCATGGCAATGGGTCGCGCACGCCGTCGCCCTGCACGAATACCGCCTGATGTTTCCCCTGCTCTCGGCCGACGGCGCGGGCCACCCCAACGCGGTCGAGGCCCCCTTCATCGGGGCGCATGCCGACATCGGCGGCGGCATGCGCCTGAACCACGCGGGCGAGCCCGAGCCCGCCGGCGACCTGTCCGACGTGGCGCTCAACTGGATCCTGTGGCAGGCGCGCGCCGCGCTGGCGCCCTTCGGCGACCTGGCGCCCGAGGACCGCCAGGTCACCGAGGCGCTGCTGCACGACGGGCGCCCCGCATGGCAGCGCCTGCTCCCGGACGGCGACCGTGCCATCCAGGACAGCCGCGGCATGGCCACCCTGATGCCCCAGGGCCGCCACGAGCACCTCGGCGATGCCCGCCGCCGCGAGCTGGAGGCCTACATCCGGCGCGTGGACGGCTGGCGCCAGGCCTCGGACGGCGTGGCCGGCGAGGTCGACATGCAGGGATACGGGCAATGGCTGGAGGCCGCCCTGGGCCTGCGAATGTAGCGCGCCGCGGACGGACGGGGCGGGGTGCCCCGACCGGAGCGGGCCGCGCGGCCCCGCTGAAATCAAGCTATCATTCCAGGATGCCCTGACGATCCCGTTTCGACGGAATCGGCCCGACCCGGGCCTGCGTTCCCGCATCCCGAAACCCTTTCCGCACTCCATGCTACCAGAGCAACACGCCCAGCTCATCGCCATCGTCCAGTCCGCGCTCGCCCGCGCCATCCCCGGGGCCGTGCACGAGATCACGCTCGAACGACCCAAGATCGCCGCCCACGGCGATGTCGCCTGCAACGTCGCCATGCAGGCCGCGCGCGCGGCGCGGCGCAATCCGCGCGAGCTGGCGCAGGCCCTGGCCGAGCTGATCCTGGCCGACGAGCGGGCCGCGGGCCTGGTCGCCGAGGCCGAGGTCGCAGGCCCGGGCTTCATCAATTTCCGGCTGGCCCCCGCCGCGCACCAGGCCGTGCTCGGGGCGATCCGCGAGCACGGCGCGCGCTATGGCCACCGGGCGCCGACCGGCGAAAAGGTCATGGTCGAATTCGTCTCGGCCAATCCCACCGGCCCGCTGCACGTCGGCCATGCGCGCCAGGCGGCGCTGGGCGACTCGATCTGCCGGCTGTTCGCCACGCAGGGCGCCCAGGTGACTCGCGAGTTCTACTACAACGACGCCGGCAACCAGATCCACAACCTGGCGGTCAGCGTCCAGGCCCGCGCGCGCGGCATCGAGCCCGGCTCGCCGGATTTCCCCGCCGACGGCTACAAGGGCGACTACATCCTCGACATCGCGCGCGACTACGTGGCGCGCGCGACGCTGCAGGCCGCCGACGGCGAACCCGTCCAGGCCTCCGGCGACCTCGACGACCTCGAGGCCATCCGCCGCTTTGCCGTGACCTACCTGCGCCGCGAGCAGGACCTGGACCTCCAGGCCTTCGACCTGCGCTTCGACAACTACTATCTCGAGAGCTCCCTCTATTCCAGCGGCCGGGTCGAGCGCACGGTCCAGGCCCTGGTCGACGCGGGCCACACCTACGAACGCGACGGCGCGCTGTGGCTGCGCACGACGGAACTGGGCACCGGCGACGACAAGGACCGGGTGATGCGCAAGTCCGAGGGCGGCTACACGTATTTCGTGCCGGACGTGGCCTACCACGTCTCCAAATGGGAGCGCGGCTTTCACCGGGCCATCAACATCCAGGGCACGGACCACCACGGCACCATCGCCCGCGTGCGGGCGGGCCTGCAAGGGCTGAACCTCGGCATCCCCAAGGATTACCCCGCCTACGTGCTGCACAAGATGGTCCGCGTCATGCGCGAAGGCGCCGAGGTCAAGATCTCGAAGCGCGCCGGCAGCTACGTCACCCTGCGCGACCTGATCGACTGGGTCGGGCGCGACGCGGTGCGGTTCTTTCTCGCCCAGCGGCGCGCCGATGCCGAATTCGTGTTCGACGTCGACCTGGCGCTGTCGCGCAGCGAGGAAAACCCGGTCTACTACATCCAGTACGCCCACGCCCGCATCCACTCGCTGCTGAACCAGCACGCCGGGCTCGAGGCGCGGGTCGACGAGGCCGACCCCTCCGTCCTCGCCGCCCCCACGGAAATCGGCCTGCTGCAGAGGCTCGCCGAGTATCCGGGCGTCCTGACGCTGGCCGCCCAGGAACTGGCGCCCCACCAGTTGGCATTCTGGCTGCGCGACTGCGCGGCGGACTTCCATGCCTGGTACAACGCCGAGCGCATCCTGGTCGACGACGTTCCGCTGCGCGACGCGCGGCTGCGCCTGGCCAAGGCCACCGCCCAGGTGATCGCCAACGGCCTGGGGCTGCTCGGCGTCTCGGCCCCCGAGAGGATGTGACCCAAGATGGCGACTCGCAAACGCAAAACGTCCTCGCGCTCCGGCGGGACCTGGCTCGGCCTGATCCTCGGCATGGTGCTGGGCGTCGGCGCCGCCGTGGCGGTCGCCCTGTTCGTCACCCAGGTGCCCATGCCCTTCATGGACAAGGCCAGCCGCAGCACGCCCTCGACCCTGCTGCCCGACGTGGCCAACGCGCCCGATCCCAACATCGCCCTGTACGGCAAGGACGGCCCCGCCGGCACCCGCAACCCCGAGCAGGGCGGCGGCACCAACAACCCGCCGGCCCCGGCGCCCGACGAGAGCGGGAATCCCCTGGCTGACGACATCGGCAAGCTGATCGCAGGCCTGGACAAACCCGCCGCCCCGCCGCCCATCGCCCCGCCACCGGCCCCGGCCGCGCCGGGCGCCGCGGCGCCCGCGCCCGCACCCGCACCCGCGAAATCCGCGGCCCCGGCCCCGGGCACCCAGACCATCTACTACCTGCAGACCGGCGCGTTCCGGTCCAGGGACGAGGCCGAGGCCATGCGCGCCCGGGTGCTGCTGCTGGGCCTGCCGGTGCGCATCGAGCAGGCGCAGTCCAACGGCAGCACCATCAACCGAGTGCGCGTGGGGCCCTTCAAGGGCATCGACGAAATGAACCGCGCGCGCACCCGGCTCGGCAACGAAAAGATCGAATCATCGGTCGTCCGGCCCTGATCGGGCGCCGCCCCTGACCTTCGCACCATGGAGCCCCTGATGAAGTCCTTTCTTTCCCGCATCGCCCTGGGCCTGATCCTGGGGCTGTCCCTGGCGGCCGCCCCCCTGGCCCAGGCCGCCGACCCGGCCTATGACGTCGTGGAGCCCGCCCAGCCGTCCGATTCGCCGGGCAAGATCGAAGTCCTCGAGTTCTTTGCCTATACCTGCCCGCACTGCAAGGCGATCGAGCCGCTGGTCGAGAAATGGGTCCCGACGCTGCCGGCGGACGTGGCCTTCAAGTCGGTGCCGGTGGCCTTCAACGCCAGCATGCAGGACTTGCAAAAGCTCTACTACGCGCTGGAGGCCCTGGGCCGCCTGGACCTGCACGCCGCCGTGTTCCGCGCCATCCACGACGAGCACCAGCGCCTGTTCAAGGCCGACGCGATCATCGACTGGGTCGCCCAGCAAGGCGTGGACCGCCAGGCCTTCACCGACGCCTTCAATTCCTTCGGGGTCAAGACCCGCGTGACGCGCGCCGACGAGCTGGCCAAGGCCTACCACATCGACGGCACGCCCTCGTTCGCGATCGGCGGCCGCTACGTGACCTCGCCCTCGCACACCGGCACCTACCAGGGCGCCATCGACGAGGCCGACAAGCTGGTCAAGCAGATCCTGGCCGAGAAAAAGTAGGGCGGCCCGGCGGAGGGGAATGATGCCCCCACGCTGCGCCTGCGGCTTGCCATCCACCTCGCGGCCTGCATGCCGCTCGGATTCGTCAGGCGCGGGATGGATCCATCCCGCGTCCGGACTCATCCCCAAGGGGGCGCTTTCGCCTTGGGGCGGCCCGGCGGAGGGGAATGATGCCCCCACGCTGCGCCTGCGGCTTGCTGCCCCCCGAGGGGGCGCTTTCGCCTTGGGGCGGCCCGGCGGCGA
>Ga0180216_1001749_pt1 | contig 18888 bp, 17 predicted proteins | sample eDN3rd37CBELigMG_FD_128879 | JGI IMG/M metagenome (GOLD analysis project Ga0180216, IMG submission 128879) | Enriched Miracle-Growth compost microbial communities from Emeryville, California, USA - eDNA 3rd pass 37_C BE-Lig MG (version 2)... ...
CAGCGGCGGTCCCGGATGGGATACAGGGGCACACAGTGTGAGCCGCCACGGCTGGATCGCCATGCCGTGGGTGGAAGGTCCGAGACTCCTGGCGACGGACGCGAGCACGGCTTTCCTCGCCGAAGTGCTCGGTCCATATATAGCAGGGAGCTCCGACCGGATGCTGCAACCCAGCCAAGTGCAGGAGGGTATCGGCCGGATTGCAAATGCGCTTTTTGCCTGGGCCGAAGTGCGCGAACTCGAAGATTTGAGAGCTGCGATCGAGCGGATTGTCGAGCGCGAGGTGAGCCGAGCCCAGTCGGCGCATCAGCACGCATACGGTGACGGACGGCTTGCCCCTCACGAGTGGGTCCGTACTTCAAGCGCCGTCGTGAAGGTCGATAGCTTTGGTCATGCCTGCGATCATACGTGGGTGGGCCAGCAGCCCCTCGCATGGGATTTGGCCGGCGCGGAGATCGAGTGGGAGCTCGATCGCATGCGAAGCGAGCAGCTGTGCTCTACGGTGGCGGCGCAATCGGGATATCATTGTGCCGAGGAAACTCGCGCCTTCTATAGGGCCGGGTATTGCGCCTTCAGGGCGGCAGCCGCGTGGTTCTGCGCCGCGGCCAGCTGCGGAGAATGGCGCGATCACCTCCTCCGTGCGTGTGCCTGGTATGAGCAGCGACTGCGCAACGCGCTGATTATTTCACTGAAGCCCGCACCGAGCGTTCCGACCGACCTTGCAAATGGAAGGGCCCGGCAGTTGAAACCACCAGGCCCGGCCGATCTGTGGCCACAGGGGTGACATTTCATGCAGTCCGCCCGTTCAGGGATGCGGCTCGGAGCTGGTCCGTCGCATCCGTGCGGGGCTGTGCGACCGCTGCTTACCCTTGCCTTTCGATCTGGCTTTCGATCATTGTCGGCCCGCCGTGGGAGCCTTACCCGTTATCCTGCCCGGTGCCGATGATGCGCTCGTCAATCACCACCAACAGGACGACTGGCGAAGATCAGCTCGAACCGTCCCTGCTTCTCGAGAGCAGAACACAAGAGCCAAGATCAACTGGTGCTGCTCCGGCAAGCGCGCCGCCAATCATCGCGCTACATCAGATTGTCTGATTGCGCCATCCCAACCGGAGCTGCGATCGTCAACACCAGCAAGATGGCGTGTATCTGCCCGGTGGCAACATTTTCCTAACCTCCTTTCGAAGGATGCGGAAATTTGAACAATTGTTGAACCGGGAGTCAAATCAAAATGCAGCGCTCCTTTGGGAAAATGGCAGGATTTATGCTGTGAGGCCGCGCTTCTTCAGCAATCCTGCAACGGTCGGCAATCTTCCTCTGAAAGCGATATAGGCTTCGTCTTCTTTTCTCAGACCGCCGGCAGCGTAGATGTACGACTTGAGACGGCTGGCTGTTTCGGAATCGAAAATATCCCCGCCCTCTTCGAATGCGGCAAAAGCATCCGCGTCCAGCACTTCGGACCACAAATAGCTGTAGTAACCCGAGGAATAACCGTCGCCCGAGAATATGTGCGCGAAATGCGGCGTGCGGTGCCGCATAACGATTTCCCGCGGCATACCAATCCGATCGAGCACCGCCATTTCGAATGCGACCGGCTCTTCTCCATTATAGGTTTCCGAATGGAAATCGATATCGACGATCGCGGAGCTCAAATATTCCACGGTCGCGAAGCCCTGATTGAATGTGCTCGTCGCGCGGAGCTTTTCGATCATCGCGGCGGGCATGGGCTCGTCTGTTTTGTGGTGTCGAGCGAATTTGCTCAAGATTTCCGGGGTGAGCAGCCAGTGTTCATAAAGCTGCGAGGGCAGCTCGACGAAATCCCGCGCAACCGAGGTTCCGGAAATGGATGGGTAGGTCACATCCGAGAGCAAGCCGTGCAGGGCGTGGCCGAACTCGTGGAATAGAGTTCGCGCATCGTCGAAGGAAAGGAGCGTCGGCGTGTCGCCCGAGCCCTTGGCGAAGTTCATCACGTTGACGACAATGGGTCGGATGTCGCCCGCAAGCCGCTCCTGCTTGCGATAGGAGCTTTTCCAGGCGCCTGAACGCTTGGATGGCCTCGCGAAGTAGTCGCCTAGAAACAAGCCGATGTGACGGCCCCTGTTGTCCGTGACCTCGAAGGCACGGACCTCCGGATGATAGAGCGCCAGATCCGTGCGCTCGTTGAAGCTCAAGCCGAACAGTCGGCCGGCGGTGTAGAAGGCCGCCTCGATGACATTGTCGAGCGGAAGGAACGGTTTCACTTCCGATTCGTCGAGGTCGTACTCGGCCTTGCGTACTTTCTCGGCGTAGTAGCGCCAATCCCACGGCTCGATGGTGATGTTGGCGCCCTCTTTCAGGGCCATGTCCTGCAGCTTTTGGCGTTCCGCCTCGGCGCGTGCCTTTGCGGCGGGCCAGACCTCGTTGAGAAGCTTCCGCACGTTGGCCGCCGTCTTCGCCATCGTGTTGTCGAGCTTGTAATCGGCGAAGGTCTCATAGCCGAGAATTCGCGCGCGCTCGCGGCGAAGCTGCAGCATTTCCGCGATGATGGCGCGATTGTCCGTCGTGCCGCCGTTCTCGCCCCGGCTGATCCAAGCTTTGAACGCCTGTTCCCGCAGGTCACGCCGCGAGGAGAACGTCAGAAACGGCTCGATCAAAGAGCGCGAAAGGGTAATGACATACTTCGCCGGGCTGCCGCGCTCTTCGGCTGTTTTGCGAGCCGCATCGATGACGAACTCCGGAAGGCCGGCGAGGTCATCCTCGCCGAGGGGCAATTCGTAAGCCCTTTCATCCGCGAGAACGTTCTGGCTGAACTGTGTGCCGAGGGCCGCAAGCCGCTCCAGAATTTCACCCAGCCGCTTCTTTTCCTCCGCGCCGAGCCGTGCACCAGCGCGAACGAACGCAAGATGGGTGCGCTCTAGCACGCGCTTCTGCTCGGCGTCGAGGCGTGAAACTTCCTCGCCCTGCATCACCGCGTCAACGCGCGCGAAGAGCTCTGCATTGGCGGCGATGGCGTTCCAGTGCTGTGCGAGCTTCGGCGCTGTTTCGCGCTCAATTGCCTGCAACTCGTCGTTCGTGTGGGCGCTCGCCAAGTTCCAGAATACGGCCGAGACACGATCGAGCGTGCGGCCGGCGTTTTCGAGCGCGACGATAGTGTTTTCGAACGTGGCCGGCGCCGGATCGTTGGCGATGCGACCGATCTCGGCGCGGTGCTCCGCGAGGGCGTGGTCGAAAGCAGGCCGGAAATGCTCCGGCTTGATTTCTGCAAATGGCGGAATGCCAAAAGGTGTAGACCAGGGTGCGAGCAGAGGGTTGGCGGCCATTCGGGCGCTCATTGTTAAGACCTCGAGGGAGCTGAAGGGCGGAAGAGGCTGAAAATCCGTATATCCAGAAGCTTGCTCAACGTAAAGTCGTGGACCTCTCTGCAGGCTCGCCTTGGCCGTCCTGATTTTGCCGGCTATTCCGGGCGTGTCTTGGATGCTGTGGCCGCGGCTGCCACGGGAAGCTGTTGGCCAGGAGATTGTTCGGTCGCGCGGCTAGCAGGTTCTCGACGACATCGAAAAAGGCCCGGATCAGCGGCCCATGCCGGCGTTCGGCAAGGCATACGACATGGGCATAGGTGTAGATTTCAGCGTCGCGGAAGGGCAACGGTCGCAGTCTTGGGTGCGGGATGAACTCGAACTCGGAGACGATACCGACACCCATGCCGCGCTCAACGGCGAGCCAGACAGCCTCTCTGCTACCGATCTCCGTAAAGCCGCCGATGCGCGCGCCTGCGCGGGCCAACGCCGCCTCGAAGGCGAGGCGCGTCGTCGAGCCCACTTCACGCAGGACGACGTGCTGATCGGCAAAGTCGTGAATGGAAATCAATTTGCGCTTCGACCACGGGTGATCCGAGTTGACGAACGCGATCACCGGGTGACGACTGTAAGGCACCGCATGCAGGCGCGGGTCGTCTTCAGTGTGTGCGAGAACAGCGACATCCGCGCGATACTCCAAAAGCTGGTTCAGCGTCTCGCGTGAATTGCTGATCTTCACGGAAAACGCGACGCCGGGATATCGATCGCGGAAAGCGCTCAGCATTTCGGTTACGTGATAGGGACCGACGGCACTCACGTTGAGGTGACCAGAGCGCAAACCCCCGACAGCGCTGAGTAGATCGATGGCCTCACTTTCGAGGCTGGCAATACGCTGCGTGATTCGCAACAGCCGTCGCCCTGTCTCGGTCAGTTCCACGCTTCGGCCGCGTCGGTGAAACAGCTCGACGCGAAACCGCTCCTCGAGGGCCTTCACCTGACTGCTGATGGTCGGCTGCCCAATGTTGAGCGCCTTTGCAGCGGCAGTGAAACCACCGTGGGTGGCGACGGTGTGAAAGGAGCGGAGCTGCGTATCCATCCATCGATCCAATCAATGGGAGCCATGGCCTTTTTGCATTGGATCGATGATAGGTGGTGTGACAACCTGCCCGCAACACCTAGCGGCAGAGACTTGACGTGTGGATGTATCACAACCCTGTTCGCCTTCGGTTCGGTGAGGCAGCGTTTGATGATCTCGGCGGTCTGATAGCCGGCCAACGATATGTGCTGGTAACTTACGGCGATCCGCTGTTCCAGGAGCTTACCGGGAAGCTCGCCAATGCGGCCGGGGCGCCGTCACTCGTCATAGACGATGTCAAGCCAAATCCCGATCGGGCGGACCTTGCTCTTCAGTGCGAGCGGATAGGCGGACTCGCAGCTCCCCCAGAGCTCGTGGTCGCTGTTGGTGGCGGATCAGTGATCGACACAGCCAAGGTTGTCGCGGCGGCGCGCGGCAATTTCGGGCGAGTCTGGGAGGTGCTGGTCACCGGCCAAGGTGCCGGGGCGCTCGACCCGCTTCCGATCATAGCGGTGCCCACGACCGCCGGAACCGGCAGTGAAGTGACCTCCTGGGCGACAGTTTGGGACGGCGCGGGCGGCCGTAAGTATTCGCTTGCTGCGCACGCCCTGCATCCGGTCCACGCCATTCTGGACCCGGAGCTCACGCTCAGCTGCCCCAAAGGGCTTACGATCAGCACCGCGCTCGATGCGCTCTCACACGCGCTCGAAAGTATCTGGAATCGCAATGCCAATCCGGTTTCCGCCGTTTACGCGGTGGCAGCGGCGCGGGAGATCCTGGACGTGCTGCCGGTATTGAGCCGAAACTTGTCTGATCGCGAACTGCGCTCGCGCATGCTGCGTGCGGCCATGTTTTCGGGACTGGCCTTTTCGAACACCAAAACGGCCATCGCGCATTCCATGTCTTATCCGGTGACGCTGCGGCACGGCACCGTGCACGGCGTTGCGTGCTCGTTCACCCTGCCAATGGTCTTGCGCAGCGTGATCGGGATCGACGCCGACTGCGACGCGACCCTGGCGAAGATTTTCGGCTCAGACCTCCAGGCGGGCGCCAATCGGCTGCAGGACTTCCTGGAAAAGCTCGGGGTTTCGACGCGTCCAGCGGACCACGGCGTCGGAAGCGACGAGTGGCGCGGGATCGTGGAAGAGGCTGTCCTCGGTGAGCGGGGTCAGAACTTCATCGGCAGCAAGGAGGGGTTGCTGGCGCAGATTTGACTGAAAAACGCTTGTCATAAGCCCTCAGCATAAGAGGGCCTAAAGAGAACCGGTACCGCAAGTGCCGGATGCATTCAGCAGTCAGGAGGAACGTCATGAAACTCAGGATGCTATTTGCAGCCGCCATCAGTGCCCTCGCGGGGCTGACGGGTGCTGCCTGGGCGCAGGAGAAATGCGAAGATCCGCCCGCCCTCAGATTCTCGATCATCCCGACCGAGGAGACGATGCAGGAGCTGGCGCTCTACAAACCGGTGATCGACATTCTTTCGAAGAATACCGGCAAGAAAATTGAATTCTATATGCCGACGTCCTACGCCTCCGTTATCGAAGCGATGCTCGGTAACTGGGTCGACATCGCTGTCCATGGACCAAATTCGTATGTGATCGGAAACGAAAAGAGCAAGAACATCGAGGTCTTCGCCACTTACGCCAAGGCGAAAGGCATCTTCCAGGAGGAGGGGCCCGGCTACCACGCCGTGCTCGTGGTGAGAAAGGACAGCAAGTTCAAGGATATCGCCACGCTCAAAGGCGCCGTAGTGGCGCTGGCCGATCCGGCGTCGACGTCCGGCAATCTGATGCCGCGCGTGGAGTTCGCAAAAGAAATCGGCGGTGGGGAGCTCGAGGACTATTTCTCGAAAGTGGTCTACAGCGGCAGTCACGACAAATCGGCGGTGGCCGTTGCCGAGGGCAAGGCCGACGCCGCATTCGTCGCTACACATCGGCTAGACAACGTGATCGAGCGAGGGCTGGTGAAAGCGGACGATTTCGCCGTTCTCTGGAAATCGCGCCTGGTGCCACAGGATCCCTTCACTTATCGCGGCACGCTCTGCGAGGGTCTCAAAGCGAAAATCCGGGACACGTTCCTCAATCTGCACAACGAGTCTACGGCAGAGAAATTCCTCCAGAACCTGAACTCGGTGAAATTCGTGCCCATGAAGTCGGAGGATTACGACTTGATCCGGGATCTGCGCGCAGCTCAGGAGAAGCAAAAGCAGAAGGGCTGATGTGCGCGGACGCGTGGGGCGGTCATCTCCGCCGCCCCTCCCACTCGAAATTCATTGAAGGAAAGCACGAACGCCGTGCCTATTCTCGACGTCCAGGACCTCAGAGTGCGTTATTCGCGCACCGGTGCTGAAATTCTCAAAGGGGTCAGTCTGCAGGTCGACGCCGGCGATTTCTGTGCCGTCATCGGGCCGAGCGGCGCCGGCAAATCGACTCTGATCCGCTGCATCAACCGCCTCGTCGAACCCGTATCAGGCCGCATCCTGCTCTACGACGAGGACGTGGTCACGATGCCGACGCGCCGCCTGCGAGAGACGCGCCGCCACATCGGAATGATTTTCCAGGAGTTCAACCTTGTGAACCGCATGTCGGTGATGGACAACGTCTTGTCCGGCCGGCTCGGTTCGGTGGGCACCGTGCAGAGCCTTTTCAAGCTGTTTAGTCGCGATGATGTCGAACGGGCGCTGACGCTGCTCGATCGCGTGGGGCTTACGGATCACGTCGATAAACGTGCCGATCAGCTCTCTGGCGGGCAGCGCCAGCGTGTCGGCATCGCCCGCGCGCTGATGCAGGATCCCAAGTTGTTGCTCATCGACGAGCCGACGTCGAGCCTCGATCCCAAGATCGCGCGTGAGGTAATGACGCTCATCCGCGACGTGGCACGGGAGTTCAACGTCCCGGCGCTGGTGAATATCCACGATGTCCAGCTCGCAACCGAGTTCTGCAACAAGATCATCGGCTTGCAGGACGGGGTGAAGATGTTCGACGGCCCAACTGAAAAGCTCGATCGCAGGATGCTGGACACGATCTACGCCATGGAGGTCCTGTGACATGACCGTGGCAAGCGCTACGGGTGACAGGCCGTTCGACGATCGCATCTTCGCGGCGGAGCATCAGCGCCGCCGTGCGCGCTGGCGGTCAGCGGCGGTGGCTGGCATATTCGCCTTGCTCGCAGCGATCTGCCTCTACAACATACTGGTCATCGACACGGACTGGGCGCGTATGGGTTCGTTAGGGGAAGTCCTAACGTCCGTGGGCCGCTTTCTGGCAATTGATTTCGAACTCATCCCGCATCTCGTCGAGCCGATCATCGAGACGCTGATGATGTCGGCGCTCGGCACGGCGCTGGGCGCAATTTTGTGCGTTCCGGTCATCTGGCTCGGCGCTCATAACATCACGCCTTCGCGCTGGATCGGCTATCCGGTCGGCCGCATGTTGATGACGCTCAGCCGCTCGATTCACGAGATCGTCTGGGCATTGGTCTTCGTCTCGGCCGTGGGTTTGGGCTCGCTTGCGGGCATCCTGGCGCTGGCAATGCGCTCCATCGGCTTCATCGCGAAAATCATTGCGGAAGCGATCGAGAACGTCGACCCGAAACCGATCGAGGCCATTCGCGCGGTGGGCGGCAACCGCCTGCAGGTGCTGCGTTACGGCATCGTCCCACAGGTGCTGCCGGTCGCCATCGGCGTGATCATCTTCGAGTGGGACATCAACATCCGGCGGTCGGCCATAATGGGCCTCGTCGGCGCCGGAGGTCTCGGCCTCACGTTCCACCGTCAGATGGTGATGTTCAACTACCCGGGGGTGACGACGGTCATTCTGGCGATCCTGCTGCTCATCATTCTCGGCGAGGCGCTGTCGTATTACGCACGCAAGGCGGTCATCTGAGACATGCAGGATATGGCGACATACCGGCCAAGCGGCGGGCATCCGGTCGAGAGGCGGACGTGGTCGCGATTCCGCTATCCGGACACGCTCATCGCCTTCGGCGTTCAGGTTGGCGTTCTCATCTTCCTCGGCGTGTCGATGGTCTACATGGACGTGCGGCTCGAGCGCTTGCTCGAGTTCGGCCAGCGGTTCAGTGCGCTCATCGTCGACCGCTACTATCCGCCGGAATTCAGTCTGCTCAGCCAGCCGCGCTATCTGCAGGCCATTCTCGATACCATGCAAATGGCCTATCTCGGCGCGCTGTTCGGCTTGCTCCTTGCGGCACCGCTCGCGTGGTTCGCGGCGTTCAACATGACGCCGAACAAGCGGTTTCTGTATCCGTTCGGCCGGCTTACCATCATGGGCTGCCGGGCGGTGCACGAAATGATCTGGACGATCCTGCTCGTCAGCATCCTGGGCTTCGGCATGCTGGCTGGGGTGCTGGCTCTGACGCTCTTCTGCATCGGCTTTGCCGGCAAGCTGATGTCGGAAGAGATCGAGGCCATAGACAAGGGGCAGGTGGAAGCCATTCGTGCGACTGGCGCCAACGAGCTGCAGGTTTTCGTGTACGCCGTACTGCCGCAGGTGCGCGTCGCATGGACAGGGATCGCCATCTACACCTGGGACGTGGCATTCCGCGCTGCTACCGTGGTCGGATTCTTCGGGGCAGGTGGAATGGGCTGGTATCTGCAGCGCTACGTCCAACAGCTTGAAAGCCAGCGCGTGGCTGCCGTTCTCGTTTCCATCGTGCTGCTCGTGACGGTTTCCGAGGTCGTCTCGGCGTGGGCCCGCGCGCGGGTTGCGCGGGCGAAATAGAAGCCGTCTATAGCCAAGCGCCGAGTAGCTTCATACCACTTCGCGTGCAAACTCCGAGGTCGGCCAGAGGGCTGATTATGCCTCGTCGAACGAACGCTCATTTGCATGCTCGCGTCATCTGATCTCCGCCTTGCCGAACCGCGGAACCACTCCATCGAGGCGTCGTTAACAGGCGACTCGAAAAGGAGGTCACTCAGATGCGGAAATGGACAATGGGTTTGCTGGCCCTTGCTGGGTCAGCGCTTGTGTTTGCGCCTGGAGCGATGGCGCAAAGCGAGTGGGGTGATGATTACAGCAATTGGGTTTGGGACGAGAATTATAATCCCGGAACTTTCTACACACCGCCTACGGTAGCGCCGGGGCCGCCGCCAGGTGGTATGGCACCCGCGCCGGGATATTCCTACTTCAGTCCTCCGACGGCTGCACCGGCGGCACCGGCAGCGCCCCCGGCGGCGTCTGGTCAGTGCGGCACATACAGGTTCTGGTCGGAAGCGCTCGGTCGCTGCGTGGACGCTCGGAGAAGGTGAGGCAGCAGAGTGGGATGAGGCGGCAATCCGGCTCGGCGCCGCCTCTCATCCCTCATCAGGGCGCGAACTTTATCATCGCCCACAGCATAACGATCAGAAAGCCGACCACGACCAGAGCTGTGAGCGCAAGTGAGCCCCCTTTGCGCGATTGGGAACGCTCCGCCTTTGATCTGGCCCGAGATGTTGCCATCCGCGACGCGGTGGAGACCGCGGTTGCGTCGTCCCTGTAGTTCTCGCCCACTCACACCCCCGATCTTGTCTTCGTAGCCAAGCCGCAGATCACCACGTGCCCGTGTTAGGCATCGACGCCCACGGCTCCTGCTTCGGTTGAGCATCGCCCTTCTGCAGCAGTTCGATGGAAATGCCGTCCGGAGAGCGGATGAAGGCCATGCGACCATCCCTGGGCGGCCGATTGATGGTCACGCCTGCCTTCATCAGACGATCGCATGTCGCGTAGATGTCGTCGACCTCGTAGGCCAGGTGGCCGAAGTTGCGGCCAGACCCATAGTCCTCAGGATCCCAGTTATAGGTGAGCTCGATGAGGGGCGCCCGCTCGCTCTGGGCACGCTGCTTGTCCTCCGGCGCGGCGAGGAAGATCAGCGTATAGCGGCCCGCCTCGTTCTCGAGCCGACGGACCTCTTCGAGGCCCAGCTTGTTGCAATAGAAGTCCAGGCTCTGGTCGATGTTGCTGATTCGCACCATTGTGTGAAGATAACGCATGTCGCCTCCGAGCTGGGTGCAAAGCACATCCCAGTGACATACGCGCCGCCGCGAACTCGCACAAGCCTGTCCCTTCGAGACTTTCTGCTCTGTCAAGGGCCCATCGCGCTGCCGATCGGGCGCCTCCGTTGCAGAGGCGGAGCAAAGCTTGGGGATGCACGGTGGATGACGTGTGCCGACAACTCTCAGGCGACGCATCGAACTGCCGAGCGCGCCGAGCGAATCTCGGGCGAATCAATTCGACTGATTCGGAGGGCAAGCTGAGTGCACAAGGCGCTCCACGCGCATCGCGACGCTTGGAGACTCACAGGGAAAACACATGGATTAGTGCTCCGACGTGAGCGCAATTTGTTGTTTTTATTCCGTTGATTATGAAGGTTCATTGAGATTGCGTCGCCGCAATCCGTCCCCGATCGAGTGTTAACGACTGGTAAAATCCTTATGGCTCTGGGGGGCGGCGATGGTACATTCCGCAATGCCTTGCAGGAGTGGGTCGGCGGAGAGGGCCTCTGACGCGATTCGCTAGCGCAGGCTGAAGACTAAGTAACGTAAACCCAAGTAGCGGGGTGTGCTAATGGGGGATACCAAACTACCTCCCGATCATCCGGATTCGACACGGCAGACACTGGAAAGCAGCGGCGCTTTCGAACAGCTTCGGTCCCCGGATGAGATTGGCGGTCTCGACGTCTTCGAGATCGCGGGGTCCATCAAGTGGTTCGATGCATCCAAGGGGTACGGATTCATCGTCCCGGACAACGGCCATGCGGACGTGCTGCTGCACGTCACCTGCCTGAGGGCTGGCGGCTATCAAACGGCGTACGAGGGGGCCCGGGTTCACTGCCAGGTGCTACGCCGTCCGAAGGGGCTGCAGGCCTTCCGGATCCTCAGCATGGACGAGAGCACGGCGATTCATCCCTCGCAGCTCCCCCAGCGGACCCATGTCGTGGTACAAGCTGAGAGCGACTGGGAACGGGCCATGGTGAAATGGTTCAACCGGGTCCGCGGTTTTGGTTTCCTGACGCGTGGAGAAGGTACGCCTGACATCTTCGTGCACATGGAGACGCTGCGCCGGTTCGGCTTCACGGAGCTTCGGCCTGGGCAGATTGTGCAGGTGCGCTGGGGCTATGGATCGAAGGGCTGCATGGCAGCTGAGCTGCGTCCGGACGGGCCCGTCTCGGGCCTCCCGTCGCAGCATTGACGGGTTGCCAATCTCAGCGATGTGCGCCATTGCGAACAGGGCCGCCCTCCGGGCGGTCCTCGTTTGTTTGTTGTCGATGGTGCTCGCAATGCTCGTCGTTGTTCCCCCTCTCGACGCGAAGATGCGCCGGGAAACGCTCACACTCGTAACGGCGGGCGGCGAGCATCGGATCGAGGTCGAGGTCGCCGAAACGCCGGAGGAGAAGGCGGTCGGGCTCATGTTCCGCCGCAGTGTTCCGGAGAACACCGGCATGCTGTTTCCCTATTCTTCGCCTCAGGAAGTGACGATGTGGATGCGGAATACGTACGTTCCGCTCGACATGATCTTCATCCGCGCGGACGGCATCATTCACCGCATCGAAGAGCGCACCGAGCCCTTCTCGGAGAAAACGATAGCGTCGCGTGGGCCTGTTACGGCGGTCCTAGAGCTTGCCGGCGGAGCGGCGAGCCGCCTTGGGCTGAAGCCGGGTGATCGTGTCATCCACCCCCGTTTTGGTACAGGGAAGTAGTTTCCCAGACCCTCTCTGGATGAGGGCGGGGTTGTCCGGCAGACCGCGATGCCGCTCGATGCCGCTAAGGCGATTTGGCTAGGCTGATGCCCCAGGCCCAAACCGCCAAGTATCCAGCCATACCGCCCACGGCCCCAAGCAGGCCGGTCGAAGTGCCGCTATGGCCGATGCCGTACAGCAGGGTTGCGACCGCCAGGGCGCCCGCTCCAACCAGAACGATAGCATAGGCGAGTTGGAACAGGCTCGCAGGGGTCTCACGTGAGGCTTCAGCAGTTGCTGAATGGGTTTCGTAAGCCATCTGCCCTCTCCTGCGTGGATTTGTGCGTGCGGTAGTTCCTCGGTGGTCGAGGGTCGCGTGTATTTTCTCGACCTCGCGACCTTAGGTTAAGATAACGCCGAATCACCGAATTGGGTGCACTGAACTGACGAATGCTGTTTCGCGGACCCAAGACGCGGGTGGAGAACCGAAATGGACCTGCTTCCAGATCTGCTGGCGCCTGGACTCGATGTCGTCTTTGTTGGCACCGCGGCTGGGCGAACCTCGGTTCGTACTACGCCCATCGGGGCAACCGGTTCTGGCGCACCCTACATGAGGTTGGTCTGACGCCGCATCTCTACAACCCAGATGAGTTCAGACGTCTGCTGGACCTCGGAATTGGCTTGACCGACCTCTCCAAAGTCGCCGCGGGGTGGATTCACAGATTCAGTCGAGCCACCACGATCCGGTTCGGTTCACAGCACGAATTGAAGACTTCAGGCCGCGCTCGATAGCTTTCACCAGCAAGCGCGCTGCAAGTATCTGGATGCAAGTACGTACGGACCAGATCAATTTCGAACTGCAACCAAGCACGGCAGATTTTCCGACCGTCTTCGTCCTGCCTTCACCTTCAGGCGCCGCAGCAGCGTCTTGGTCCATCGAGCCGTGGCGGCAACTCGCTGATTGGGTCACGGACAAACGAAGCCGAGATGGTCCATAGCGGCTGAGGCTGGAACTCAAGTCAAGCTAGTCGGTTCTGGAACCGGCGCGTTCGCCGAGGCCGAGTGAGGCTTGCTGCGCATGCTCGAATGGGCATTCATCTTCCTGATCATCGCCCTGATCGCAGGCGCCTTGGGGTTTACGGGCGTCGCCCGTGGCGCGGCCAGCATCGCGATCATTCTGTTCTGGGTCTTCCTCGCGATCTTCGTGGTCCTGCTCATTCTCGCGCTGCTCGGAGTGGCAGCGATCGCTTGAGCTTCCGCTTTATTCGGCAGCTTTCACCTGACGCGATCCGGGCGGATTGCGTCTGTTGGAAAGAACCAGGAGACTGCTGATGGCGAGGGCGACGAGGCTCGCCAGCAGGAATGCCCAAACGAGGCCGACGCTCTCCGCCGTGCTGCCGACGACCAGGAAGAAGCCGACGAAGGACAGCAAAGACACCGAAACGCCGCGCGTGAGCTGAATGGCTGCCCGCCATCCCCACTGCGCATGCGTGAAAGTCCCGACAATCGACAGGATCACGGGATAGGTGGCGACGATGCCACTGAGCTCCGGCCCGAGATGGTCGGACGAAAAGGTGATGATGGCGACGAGAGCCGCCGTAGCGAGCATCCGCGCAGGGATATCCCACCACGGGACAAACCGCACGATGCCTGCCTCTGTCTCCGGCGGTGTAATGAAGTAGGCGAGGAGCAGGCTCGCCGCGCCGCCGAACGCAGCAGTCCAAAGGGAAAGGCCGAGACGGCTCGTGGCATAGCCCATCAACACATAGGTCAGGCAGGCAGCGGCAATGCTCCAGGGCCAGCTCGACCACCGCGCCATGTACGCGTATGCGGCGACGTAGGCGCCAATGCCGATGGTGCCGGCGAGAACGCCGACGGCCGTATCCGCTGCATAAGCCTCACCACGCTCCAGGCCCAGGAAGAAGAGAATCGGCCCGGTCATCCAAGGTAGGCCCATCACAAGCCCGCCAACCGTCGGACCCCACCGGCGCGCGGCGAGGCTCATCAGGGCAACAAGAACAGGTGTGATGGTGATCTTGAGCAGGAAGAGCATCGGACAATGATCTGCGCGCGGTCCAGTATGAGGACGACAACGCCGATACCGTTGGAAAGGGGCCCCACCACGCCCAGCATGGCCACCAGCGGAACTCAACCAGCGAGAACAAGACCCAAGCAGCCGGCGCCGTCAACCCGCGGTGGCAGCGGGGCAGGTGTTCCTTTCAATCATGTCTGCGGATCGGCCGATCGGGGGACGGGTGGCGAGGGTGTCCGCTACTGCCTCAGCTCACGTTCGATTTTCTCGAACATGTACTTCCATTTGGCCTTCTGCGACTCGACCAGCCCCTCCATCGTCTCCCGCACCTCGACCAGCATTTTGCAATCCGGAACGACGGCTGTTGCGCCTTCCTCACCGAGGGTGCTGATGCGCATGAGATAATCGGCCGTCTGCTGGTCGTATTGGGCGATCTGCTCGTCCTGCACGTAAGGAACCGCCTCGCGCATGAACGTGTCGTGATCCCACCCGCGCTTCTCCTTGAGCTGCCGTAGCAAGACCTGAAAGGCGGGCTTGTGCTTGGCGTTGAGGTCGTTGAGCACCGCAGCCGCCTCGTCCACGACAGCCTCGAAGTCCGCCTTCGCGCACGATTCCTGCGCGAAAACGGGTGAGCTCACCCCAAACGAGAGCAGCATGATCGCAACCAAACGCCACATTGGCTGAGTGTTCCCGTCGCCCGCGTGCAGTGCTTACCCATCGCTCAGGCATCAGGGAATCGCAAGTGTTCAGGCGACACGCAATTCGCTTAACAGTTGCGTCACCCAAACGCCGGACCGAACCTGTTGGATCGCGGGAAGCCTTTCGGCGCGACCTTACCCGCCTGTGCGCGCTGACCGATCCAGTCGCCGAGGTCGTTCATGCCGAGCGTGAAAGTGCGGCCGGCAGGATCGAGCCATGTGAGCCCGTCCGACTTTCTGAAGACGCGCGCATCGGCCAGCTTGCCGTCCTTGATCCGCTGCAGGATGACACCCTTTCCGCGGGTCATCTCGTTCACCTCGGCGAGCGGGAAGACGAGCATTTTGCGGTTGTCGCCGATGGTGGCGACCATGTCGCCCTCAGCGGGGACGCAGACCTTCGCTTCGTCCGGCTCCGTCACGTTCAGCACTTGCCGGCCCTTACGGGTAGAGGCGACAGCCTCCTCCTCGGGCACCACGAAGCCGTGCCCGCTAGTCGCGGCGACGAGCAGCTTGCGGCCGGGCTGGTGGACGAAAAGCTCCAGCACGTCATGGCTCTCCTCGAGGTCGATCATCAGGCGGATCGGCTCGCCATGGCCGCGACCACCCGGCAGCTCGTTGCCCGAGAGCGTGAAGAACTTGCCATTCGTCGCGAACACCAGAAGCTTGTCGGTAGTCATCGCCTTGACGGCGCGCTTGAGCCGGTCGCCCTGCTTGAAGTCGAGCTTCGAGAGATCGTCGAGGTGACCCTTCAGAGCGCGGATCCAGCCCTTTTCCGAGAGGATGACCGTGATCGGCTCCTTCTCCACCATGGCTTGCTCGAGGTCGACCTCGATCTCCGGAGGCTCGGCGAATGAGGTGCGGCGGCGGCCAAGCTCGGTCTTCTTCGCGTAAGCCCCGCGAGTGTCGCGGACCTCGTCGGCGATCTTCTGCCACTGCAGGTCCTCGGACTTGAGCAGCTCCTGCAACTCCCGGCGCTCGCCGGAAAGGCGGTCGTGCTCGGCCTTGATCTCGATCTCCTCGAGCTTCGACAGGGCACGCAAACGCAGGTTCAGGATGGCTTCCGCCTGCACCTCCGACAGTCCGAATCGAGCGATGAGCTTCGCCTTCGGCTCGTCCTCGAAGCGGATAATCCGGATCACTTCGTCGATGTTGAGATAGGCGATCAGGTAGCCGTCGAGGACCTCGAGCCGGTGCTCGATCTTCTTCAGGCGGAACTGCGACCGCCGGACCAGCACCTCCTTGCGGTGCTCGAGCCACTGCCACAGCACATCGCGCAGCGAGAGCACGTTCGGGATCTGGCCCTGCGAGAGCACGTTCATGTTGAGGCCAAACCGGATCTCGAGCTCGGAGACCCGGAACAGGCTCTCCATCATCAGAACCGGATCGACCGTGCGGCTCTTCGGCTCGATGATGAGGCGCACTTCCTCGGCGGACTCGTCGCGAACGTCGCCCACGAGGGGTATCTTCTTCTCCTGCAGCAGCTCCGCCAGGCGCTCGACGAGCTTGGACTTGGGGACCTGGTAGGGGATCTCGGTGATGACGACCTGATAGGTGCCGCGCCCCGTATCCTCGCGGTGCCATTTGGCCCGCAAGCGGAAGCCGCCGCGGCCCGTCTTATAGGCCTCAATAATCGATTCGCGCGGCTCGACCAGCACGCCGCCCGTCGGGAAATCCGGGCCAGGGATGAACTCGACCAGCTTCTCGATGGACGCATTCGGATGCTTGATCAGGTGGAGAAGGGCGTTGCACAGCTCCTCCACGTTGTGCGGCGGGATGTTCGTCGCCATGCCCACGGCGATGCCCGAGGAGCCGTTCGCCAGCAGGTTCGGGAAATTGGACGGGAGGACGACTGGCTCCTGCTCCTCGCCGTTGAAGGTCGGGCGGAAGTCGACCGTCTCCTCTTCGATGCCTTCGAGCAGGCGCATCGCCGTCTCGGAGAGACGCGCCTCGGTGTAGCGGTAGGCCGCCGCGTTATCCCCGTCGATGTTGCCGAAGTTGCCCTGGCCGTCGACCAGCGGATAGCGCTGCGCGAAATCCTGCGCCAAACGGACCAGCGCATCGTAAACCGCCTGGTCGCCGTGCGGGTGGAACTTACCGATGACGTCGCCGACCACGCGCGCGCACTTCTTGTAAGCGGAGTCGGGGTTGAGCCGCAGCTCGCGCATGGCGTAGAGAATGCGCCGGTGGACGGGCTTGAGGCCATCGCGTACGTCGGGGAGCGCGCGGCCCATGATCGTGGAGAGCGCGTACGAGAGGTAGCGCTCCTCGAGCGCGTCCTTCAGATTGATCGGCTCGACGGGCCCAGGCCCGGGCAGAATCGGTTTGCTTGTCATGAACGCTGACTAGCGAAGCTCCGGATCCCCCTCAAGTGCCGCAGAGACACACCCCCATGTTGCGGCTGGACCATTACGGGCTCCGCATCCTTTCCATGTTACGTGCACGGATATCGTCGAATTTAGGGCCCGTTCACGTCATATTCATCTGGCAAGCGGTAATGAGCCGCTACAGACTCATCTGGAGTGGAACTCTGCCGCCCGCAGTCGGCGGCTTCATGTGCTTTTGGGCGGTCAACTCGCGAATGGTGATCACCATGTTGAAGAAGTTGGCTCATCCGTTCCTGGCGCTGGCGCTTGCGTTCGCTATCGCTGCAAGCATGGCGCAACCCGCGGATGCTGGTAGAGGCGGACGCGCGGCAGCCTTCGTCGGCGGCACGCTCCTGGGGCTCGGTATCGCCGGAGCTATTGCACACGCTCACGGACCCACCGTGTATTACGAGGAGCCGGGTGGCTGCTACAAGGGCCGCTTGCGCTGCAAGTGGGTCGAGGGGCCGTGCTACTACAACAAATACGGCGATTACGTCTGCCGCCGAGGCCACGAGCGCTGCTGGCGGCCGACTTACTGCGACTGACGCAGTAACGTTATCGGAAACACGACGAGCGGCGTCACCCCAGCCGGTGGCGCCGTTTCCGTTTACGCGATTTCCACAGCAGCTTTAACTGAGCTTTGACGGCGCATACCAGCCAGGTGCAGCACGATAGCGGCCGCGTTCGAAACATTGAGGCTCGAGAGCGGCCCGGGGGTCGAGATTCGGCACAGGCGATCGCAGGTCTCGCGCGTCAGTTGCCGAAGGCCCTTTCCTTCCGCTCCGAAGACGAGGGCAACCGGGCCGGTGAGTTGCTCATCCTCGATCAGCCCTGGACCGGTGCCATCAAGCCCGATCCTCAGGCAACCCAGCTCTCCAAGCTCGGCAAGGGCGCGAGCAAGGTTCTGAACGAGGGCGATGGGGACCAGCTCGAGCGCTCCTGATGCGCTCTTGGCAAGCGCGCCGCCGAGCGGAGGGCTGTGCCGGCGTGTCATCACAAGTCCTGCGACGCCGAAAGCGGCGGCAGAACGGAGCACAGCGCCCACGTTGTGTGGATCGGTCACCTGGTCGAGAACCAGGATCGGCCCGGCACCGGTACGGGCGACGAGTTCATCCAAACCGGCTTCGGGCAGCAGCTTCGTCTCGAGCAGCGCGCCTTGGTGCACGGTGTCTGGCCCGAGCCTGCGGTCGAGGTCGCGGGGGATGACGCGGTCGGCCCGTACGTTGCGTTCGGACAAGGCCGCGGCGAGTCGGCGTTCGGCATTGTCGGTGAGATAGAGCCGGCTGATAGCTCGTGCCGGGTTGCGCAATGCGGCCTCGACGGCGTGCACTCCGTAGATCAGGACCGGACCGTCCTGCGGTTCACGTCGGCTGTCCCGACGAGGGTCTGGCATTTTCCTGCCCCAGTGCTTACCTGACTTGCATCAATCGGAAACCCGCGCTATGTCCGGGCCAGCCGCCGAACCTACGCGCAACGCTCCGTTTTTCAATTGACATTTGGCGAAGCCATCACGATAAACGCGGGCGTTGCCCTGCTGGAGACGGCGGGGCAATTTCGTTTGCCGCGAGCCGGGTTGCCGGAGGGGTGCCCGAGTGGCTAAAGGGGACGGACTGTAAATCCGTTGGCTTGCGCCTACGCTGGTTCGAATCCAGCCCCCTCCACCAGCTCGGACGCGAAAGACGAGGAACGATTGAATGGGTGCGGGTGTAGCTCAATGGTAGAGCAGCAGCCTTCCAAGCTGAATACGGGGGTTCGATTCCCCTCACCCGCTCCA
>Ga0180216_1001750_pt1 | contig 18873 bp, 13 predicted proteins | sample eDN3rd37CBELigMG_FD_128879 | JGI IMG/M metagenome (GOLD analysis project Ga0180216, IMG submission 128879) | Enriched Miracle-Growth compost microbial communities from Emeryville, California, USA - eDNA 3rd pass 37_C BE-Lig MG (version 2)... ...
CGCGCGGCGACGCGGCGGCGAGGCGGCGCCCGTTCTGGTTGTGATTCTCGTCGTCCATAGCGCCCACGGCGCTCGCCAGCGCCATCATCGTGGGGCCGCCCAGCGCTGGCATCGCGGTACCGTCCATGTCCACGTCGCCGTCGTCCTCTTCCAGCCGGTGCTTGCGCGCCGGGCTGCGGCCGGCGGGCGACCACGGCGCGTCCGGCACGGGCGCTATGAGGCGCGCCACCTTGTGGGGCGAGTAGCCCGCCTCCACGTCGCTCTCCTCGCGCGCGGCTGCCATGCCCGCTGCGGCGTCCGCGTCGGCCGCCCAGGGCCGCTTGCCGAGCGGGCTCGCGGCCGGCCAGGCGCCGCCGCCGCCGTCGTTGGCGGCGAGGTCGACGCGGCCCGCCATGGCCGCCGCGCACGGGAAGCCGTGTGGTGCCGCCAGCGACGCAGCCATGCACCACGGCGTCGCCTGGGTGGGGTGCACAGAGCAGCGAGGCAAGCGGAGAACGCTTCGCGGCGGGCGGGCGGCGGCAGCCACGGTGCGCGCCGGGCCCGTCGTCGCCCCGCGCCGCTTCGATGACGTCATGTAACGGTTGAGGTCGCTCCGCTGTCGCGCGTCGTGTAGTGCGATGCGCCGAGCTCGTGTGGGCGCCGCGAAAGCTTCTAGAAAGTTCGACGCGATCCAATATGGTATCGCTGGCATGCGCGACGGCGTTCGCGACCAGCGCGCGACTGTACATACGCCCGCGGGTGGTCGCGAGCTACCAAATAATAAGGGCGAAAAACGTAAAAGTACACGTGGCCGAGCGTGCTACCGCGCGCCCGCTGCGGCCGATCCGGCGGTGGCCGGGCGCGCGCCGCCAGCGCTGAACTCGGGCAGAAGCTCCTCCAGCCGATCCAGGTACTCGTCGTGCGCAAACTCGCGCTCCTCAAAGGTGTTGAACACGTTCGGGTCGTCCGGCAGCTCGACCGACGTCATCCGGGCCACCGGCGGCGCCGCCGTGGCGCCTTGGCCGGCGGACGGCGCGGACGCTGCCGCGGGAGCGGATGCCGCCGGCGCCGGCGCCGGGACAGCCCGGCCGGGCAGGGCAGCGGCAGGTGCCGTCGGCACTGTCGGGGCCGCGGCCGGCGCCGGTGCCGATGCGGGGGCGGGGACGGGGGCGGATGCAGGGCCGGGCGGCCAGAGCGACGCCGCGGTCATGGGGATGACGATCTCCTCCGACAGCGACGTGTCCAGCGAGCTGAGGCCGGTGGCCGGCGGCCGGTGATCGAGGCTCGCGCGGCCGGTAGCGGCCGGCCGGTGATCAAGGCTCGCGCGGCCGGCGCCGGCAGCGTGACGCTGCTGCGGGGGCGACACCGCCGGCGTGGCGGCCGCCGCCGCAGGCGCAGCCGTGGCGCCGGCCGCGGACCGGGCGGGCTCACGGTGGGCGAGGTCGCGCCGCTCCAGGGGCGCCTCGTCGCTGTCGTCGTACTCGGAAGACGCGGCCGTGTGGCTGGAGCGGCGCGAATTGCGGTCGGCCAGCTGCTGGCGGCGCGGCTGCGTCCACGTGCCGTCGTTGACGATGACGCCGTCGGCCGTCGCCTGCGATGCCAGCGAGTCCCGCCGCCGGCCGCTCGGCTGCGCGGGCGGGGCGGGCACCGCCGCCTCGTGGCTCGCGCCGCCGCCGCCCAGGTTAAGGCTGGCCCGGGGCGGCCCCCGCAGCAGCGGCGGCCGCCCGCCGGTGGCGGCCGCATTGGGTCCGTAGCCCCCGCCGCCGCCACCGCGCTGCACCATCGGCGTGGCCGCCGCCGACACGGTCGACTGGAACGACGTCGACAGCACCGACGCCTTGGCGTCGTCCACGTCGATGGCCTCGATCTGGTTGCTCAATGCTGCCAGACCTCATCGCCAAAGAGCGAGCGAGTGCGGGCAAAGGGTTAGACAGCGCAGCATGAAAGCCTCTCAACGCTCACGGTGCGCACCGATCTGCGTCTCCTGGAGCAGCGTCAGGTAGTCCTTGTTCTCGCGCTCCAGCGCTGCGACGCGCTTGCGCGCCTCATCCAGGTGGCGCTGCAGCTCGCCATTATGGTAGGTCTGCCCGCGCAGAGCCAATGCACGCAGCAAGCGCCCTCCGCCAATCAGTACGGGCACACCGGTGCACCTTGCCGCCGCGCGATGCGGTGCGCACGAGCTCGCGGTGCAGCGCTTGGAGCTGTTTCGTGTCCTGCTGCAGCGCCGCGAGCTGCTGCTTGAGGCGCTGGCCCTCCTCCTCCAGCGCGGCTGTGGTGGCCAGCAGCGTTGCCTTGTCGCGCTCGAGCTCGGCGACGCGCGCGCGCAGGGCCGCCTCGGTGCTTTGCAGCTGATCGGCGCGCGCCGTCGACTGGCTGAATGCGCGCTGGTGCCGCTCCTGCTCGTCCAGCAGCTGCTGCTGCGCCTGCGCCAGCTGCTGCCGCAGCCCGCGCAGCTGCTCCTGCGCCGCCGCGAACTGCTCCTGCACGCCGCTGAGGTGGCCGCGCGCCTCGGCCAGCTGCGACTGCGCCTCAGCGAGCTGCCGGCTCAGCTGCTCGCCGCGGCCCTGCGACGCCGCCAGCTGCTCCTGCGACGCCTCCAGCCGGCCGCGCAGCAGCGCAAGCTGCTCCTCCGCCGAGCCCTGCCGCAGCTGGACGTCCGCCTCGCGCTGCCGCGCCGCGGCCAGCTGCTCCGTCGCCGCGGCCAGCTGCCGCTGCGCGTCGGCCGCCTGCTGCCGCCACTCGGCGACGCCAGCCCGCGCCTGCTCCGCCTGGCGCTGCGCCTCAGCGGCCTCGGCGCGCGCACGCTGCAGCACCTGCTGCGTCTCCTCCGCATCGGCGCGCGCGCGCTCGAGGGCGCGCTCCGCCTCGGTGGCCTGGGCGCGCGCCTGCTCCGCCTGCCGCTGCCACTCGGCCACGCTGGCCTCGGCACGCTCCAGGGCGCGCTGCACCTCGGCGGCGTCGGCCCGCGTCTGCGCCGCCGAAGCGGCCGCCTCGTCCGCCGCCGTGTGCGCCTCGTCGGCGTCTACGCGCGCCTGGTACACCTGGCCCTGCAGGTCCTGCACGGTCTGCTGGAGGTCGGCGCAGTCGGCGCGCGCTTGCGCAAGCGCCTCTTGCGCGGCTGCGGCGTCGGCGCGCGCGGCCTCGAGCTGGCGCTGCAGCGCGTCGGCTTCGGCGCGCCCTCGCTCCAGCGCGCGAGCCAGGTCCGCTGCCTCGGCGCGCGACTGCTCCGCCTCGGCGCGGCCCTGCGCCAGCGACTGCTGCAGGGCGTCCAGCTCGCTCCGCAGCGCGACCGCGTCCTCGGCCGCGCGGTGCGCGGCGTCGCGCGCCGCCGCCAGCTCCTGGGCGTGCGCCGCGGCGGCAGCGTCGTGCTCGGCGCGCAACGCCTCCAGCTCGGCGCGCTGGGCCGCCGCGTCCACGCCGGGCGGCGCCGCCGCCGCCGCCGCCGCATCCAGCTCGCGGCGCAGGTCGGCGAGCGCGGCTTCGAGCTCGCGCACGCGGTCCTCCGCAGCCGCCTGCTCCTGCATGCACCGCGTGCGCTCGGCCTGGCTGGCGAGCAGCGCGGCCTGCAGCCGCTCGCGCTCCTCCGCGGCGGCCTCGTGCGCCGCAGCGACGTCATTGGCCGCCGCCGTCCGCGCCGCCTCCAGCGCGGCCTCGCTGGCTGCGAGCTCGGCGGCCAGCCGGTCGCGCTCCTGCCGCGCGGCTTCCAGCTGCGCGCGGGCCGCTGCGTCGTCCGCGGGCAAGGCGGGCGACCGCAGCAGCACCTCGAGCGCTATACGGGCGCATACGTTTTGCGAGGCAGGGGACGCGCCGTGAGCGTTGCGTCGCAGGGAGGAGGGTCAGGGCGCCACCTCGGGCAGCGTACCGGTGGAAACGTCGGCGTCGGTACCCTCGCTCGCGGCGGCCAGTTCCCGGCGGGCGTCGTCTGCGCTCAGCGGCGGTGCCTGGCAGAACGGAGTAGACAGTGCCGTGCCCCGGCTGGCGTTAGTCACGGCGCCAACCTGTACCACGGCCCTCGCGTCGCATCGTACGTCTTCGCCGAGGAGCGGGACCGCCGGGCCGGCCTCGCTCTTCAAGATGGCCGCCGCGAACGGCAGCGTGTGCGCGCGCAGGTAGTCGGCAATGAGGCGCAGCACTGTCGGATCCGCCGGCGGCCGGCGCAGCGCGGCCTGCGCAAAGGCGCCGCCGTGGGTCAGCTGCTCGATTAGCTGCCGCCGCAGCACGGCCTTGGCCGCGTCCAGCGCGGGGCTCTGCTCCAGCAGCTGCGTGAGCCGCGCGCGGAAATCGGCCGGGGACAGCCCCGTCACCGCCGGTCGGGCGGCCGCCGGCGGCGGCCCGACGCTGGCGACCGACCCGCTCCGGCTGCGCCCGGCACCGAGCGCGGCGTCCGCCGGCGCGGCGACGGGCGCCATCGCCGCCGTCGAGCCGGTGGCCGTCAGCAACGGCAGTGGATAGAGCAGCGGCGCAGCGCTCACGGCTGCCGCCGCCGCTGCCTGCGGCGGCGCCGGTTCCCGCCACAGCGGCGGGCGTGCCGCCATGCTCAACGCCTTGGTGGCGTTGCGGGAGTCACGCCCACGTGATCCACCCCACAACGCGCTTTCTTCGAATATGTCGTGCTTCACCGTAACCTAGTCCTCCTGCAGGCCAACCTCCCCGCAGCCTCCCGCAGGGCTCCGGCGCCTCTGGTGGTGGTGGCGGCGGCGGCGGCGGCGGCGGCGGACAGCGAACTGCGGCAGGCGGCCGTTATGATGACGTCATCGTATGACGTCATACTCAGGATAGAGACTCATGGCAGGTGGCAGGCAGGGCAGGCCGCGGGCGCCGTTCGCGACGACGGCGGGATGGACCACGGCGCTGCCCACAAGACGGCTGGGCGCCGCGTCGCCGGGACGGCCGTCGCCCAGGTCCGCCGCGGCCTGCTCTTCGCAGCGCCCAGCGTGGTCGTCGCGGCCAGCGGGCCCGCCACGCGCCGCGCGCTTGGCAAGACGGGCGGATGGATCGCCGGCGTCGTCGTCAGTGTCTACGTCGGCGGCCACCTCGCCGTCCTGCCGGCCCGGTTCCTGCTGTGGCTCCTCGCGACGCTCCTGCGGCAGCCTGAGCTGGACGACGCCGTGCTCGCCCGCGTCGACGGCTTCATCCACCAGCTCGCCGTGTTCTGGATCCCGTTCGCGCTCCTGCTCGTCCTGCGCAACGTGTGGACCGCGCCGCTCGACAAGCTCTTCCTGACCGCACTCGCCGAGGTGAACCCGGCGTACGGCGCGACCGTCGCGGCCGAGGAGCCGCTGCCGCTCTGGGAGCTCGTGCGGCGCGGCCTGCGCCGCTGGGCGCGCACTGTCTCGCTCGGCACGGCGATCGGCGTGCTGTCCCTCGCGCCGGTCGTGGGCTGGATGGCCACGCCCCTCGCGGTCTTTGCGCTGACGGTGCGCGCGATCGGGCCGGCGCCGGCGCTCGCCCTCGTCGCCGTGCCGCTGCTCTTTCCGTCGGCGCTGTCGCCCATGGCGGCGCTGTCGAACGCGCTCGCGTGCCAGTCGGTCATGCGGGAGCTCGTCGAGCCGTTCGTGACGCGCGTGTACAAGGACGAGCGCGCGCGCCGCGACTTTTTCCGTGCGCACGGCGTCTTCCTCACCGCGTTTGCGGCGCCGTTTGCGGCAGCCATGGCGCTGCCGCTGGTGGGGCCGCTCGTCTTTGTGGCGGGCCAGGCCGCTATCGCCGTCGCCATCGACGCGCTGCACAACCCCCGCGACGCCACCTGAAACGCGTTCGCGTGGTGATGACAAGGAGCGGCAGGAGGTGCGCGCGCCGCCGACGACGACGGATGACGAGCAACCGGGCGGCACGATATCGGGAGCGCGGCCGGTTAGCCCCACGGCCGCGTGGTGGCAACAGACGACGAGTGTCTGGGCGCGGCACCGCCACCGTGCGCGATGTGCTAGCGCCTGGCGGGCCCGTGCAGCGCGAGTAGCGGCTGGGCGGCACGCCGAACAGCTCCGTCCCGCACTTACGCTGGAGGGGATGTGGTGGGGGTTGCCGTTGGCATCGAAGATGGCGCCCAGGAGTAGATCGTACTCGCGAGCGGCGTCCACCTTTACGGTCTTCAGGGCAACCTTGCCGCCGCAACCGCGATCGGCCCTGGCGCCGATGGGCCCGCAGCTGAAGACATCCGCCGCCACCCGCGCCGGGCTCTAGCTCGTGCCGTCCGCGGTGTGGACATGCATGTTGGGCCTTGGTCTAGTGATGTACCGCGATCGGGGCCGACGCCAAAATAACGCTTCATGAATATTATTATTTTCTCGTCCTTGACCTCTTCACGGCAGTCACGGATCTTCCGCACCAGATGGATAAAATAGATTCTTTGAGTCATGGCCGTTTGCGGCTCAGGCCGGCTGTCGCTCATACACCGACCGCGCGTCGTCTTGAGGGGCCGGCCCCATCCCTGCTGCTCCTCTGCGTGGGCGCGCTGGCCTTATGGCCGACCTTTGGGCCTTGGCGGCCCGCGCCGCGCAGGTCTGGCGCGATGGTGTGTGCGCCCGCAGGTCACGCGGCCGGTAACACGCCGGTCGACCGGCAGAATCGCGGCAGAATCGTCTGCGCTCCTCCACCCTCCATCGCTCGCTCGCTCGCTGATCTGAAGCGCCCTGATCGCAGTGGACGGACGCCGGCCGGCAGACCGCGTTTCTCTGCTGCCCGCTGCCGCCGCCGCGCTGCCGCCGCCCGCCCGCCGCCCTCACGGCCACAGCGGACCCGCACCAGACGCACGCACGCACACGCACGCACACACGCACACGCTCGGCGGGCAGCGGCGCTGCTCGACGCAACGACACCGCGAAAATGGTACGGCGGCCGCTGCGCCCCGTGCACACCAGGAGCGCCGCTGCGCGCCGCTGGCCCGCGGCTAACGCCACGCCGTCCCCGGTCTGCCCGTGCTCGCCTGGGACGGCGCACCCCGGCGCAGGCCGACGGCGCGGACGTCAAGGAGTACCTGTACAAAATTCTGGTCGTCGGTGACATTGGCACCGGCAAGACCAGCATCATCAAGCGCTATGTGCACAACATCTTTTCTCAGCACTACAAGTCGACGGTGCGTGCGCTGCCCTGTGTGCGCAAAGGCAGGGCGCGCCCGCCGGCCAGCCGCTGACGGGCGGCACGGGCGGCACGGGCGGCGCGCGGTGGTTGTCGATCGCTCGGCGCCGGCGGACGAACAGATCGGCGTCGACTTTGCGCTCAAGGTCCTCCAGTGGGACAACGACACCGTCGTGCGCCTGCAGCTCTGGGACATTGCCGGCCAGGAGCGCTTCGGCAACATGACAAGGGTACCGCAGCCGTTTGCGTCGGGCGCACGGCGCCGCTGCTGGACGCGCGGAGCTGACCGCCGGCGTGGGCGCCGCTGGCGGCTGGCTGCGCCCGGGCTGGCGTGCTGCTGCTAGGTGTACTACAAGGAGGCCGTCGGCGCGCTGGTGGTCTTTGACGTGACGCGGGTGACCACCTTTGAGGCCGTCACCAAGTGGAAGAACGACATCGACGCCAAGGTCATGCTGCCGGACGGCAAGGCCATCCCCGTCGTCCTGCTCGCCAACAAGGTGCGCTGGGCGCGCCCGCCGGGGCCACGGCGCGGAAAGGGCGCCGCGCGCGCGGGGAGCGCTGACCCGCCTGTCGTCGCTGGCTGCACTGCGCGCGGTCGGCGGCGCGCGCAGTGCGACCTGGCGAAGGAGGGCCTGGTCAAGAACAGCGAGCAGATGAACAAGTTCTGCGAGGACAAGGGCTTCATCGCATGGTGCGTGGGGCCAGGGACGCTGCGCCGCCGGGCGCCACGGCGGGAGAGCTTAGGTGCATGGAGACGGGCGCGCGAGGGGGTGCGCGTCCGGTGCAGGTTCGAGACGTCCGCCAAGGACAACATCAACATCGACAAGGCGTGCCGCGCGCTCGTGGCCAAGATCCTCGAGAACGACGTCTCGACGGTGAAGCAGCAGGAATCGCTCCAGCTCAACTCGGCAACAGAGGCGCCGAAGCAGGCCGGCGGCTGCTGCTAGGCACTGGGTCGCTCCGGGCTTGTGTGACGTCGGTTATCTTGTTTTTTTCCTCCTTTGCCTGTTGGACATGTCACACCGAATGCGTGCATCACGGGTCATGCGGCAGGCGCGCGTGTCCGACTGGGGAACGAGGCTTCATAGGCAGCAGGGTCGCGGCCTCGCATCGCGCGAGAACACGGGGAACAAGGCTGTGGGCGCCATCATGCACTGTACACCTTTTCGTAGCCGTTGCGACTTCATTCCATACATCGCCCACACCGTGCGCCCACGCCGCTGGCGGAAGCGACGTCTTCGCTGTAACACGTCGTCCGAAAGCCAGCCGCACGGCCGAGCGCCCGAAGCCGGAAGCCGAAGAGGCAGCAGGCGCCAAACCGCATGACGTCATGCAGGCGCGGACGCCGCAGGAGGCCGCGCGCCCGGCGTGGCCGGTGGCCGTGCAGCTGCTGCCCTTTGTGCAGCAGTGCACCGTCGCCGTCGGCGTGCCGGCCGCCGCCACCGCCACCGCCACCGCCGCCGTCACCGTCGACGCGGCGCCGGACCATCTGACCGTGGTCGCGCCTGGGTCGGCGCCCTGCACGGTGCGGCTGCCCGAGAACCAGCAGCTGGCGGCCGCGGGCCCGCTGCCCGGCCGGCCCTGGCAGAGCGACGGCGTTGTGGCCGCTGCCGGCTGGGAGTACCGCGCAGCGCTGCGGCCCGTGCCGTTTGGGCGGCGCGCCGCGGCCGGGAAGGCGGACGACGACGAGGACGACGAGGACGAGACATTCCTCCCGGTGGGCCGGCTCGCCTGCGCCTTCTGCGGCCTCGCCCTGGTGCGGCGGGCGGCGCCAATGCGCTGCGCCAACCCGTGCGTGGCCCTCACACAGCCGCGAGGCGCTTGCGTGCGACGACGACGCAGACCGACGCGACGGCCAAGCGGCGCATGCCGTTGCCGTCCGACACCTGGTTCGACATTGCCGAGGAGTGCTCGTGCAACTCGCACCACTTTGCGGCGACGCACCCCATCGAGGACGCCGACCCGCTGGTGCGCCATCACCTTGTGGAGAGGCGCGGAATCCGCCCCTGGCTAAGCATGCACTGCGCCGCCGCCCACTGCCGCCGCGCGCCCGCAGCGGGCGCGGCCGCAGGCCGTGCTGACCACCGACGTGTGCTATATCGTACACGTCGACAATGTCTGCGTGGACGCCATCGACGTCGCGGACCCGCCGCCGGCCGCTACGGCCGCACCGCTGAGCGGCGGGGACCGGCCGGCGCTCCTGGTCGCCACGCCGGACCGCGCCGTGCGCTGCCGCCGGTGCCACGCGCCGCTGGGCCACGGCCACGTCGCGCCGCCGCCGAGCCGCGACCACGGGTCCGCGGCCGCCCCAGCGCCGCCATTGCCGCAGCAAGAGGCCCGGGACCGGCCGGCTCCCAAGAGCGACGCCCTGTCGCTGGCTGCGGTGGCAGCGGCCCTGGCCGACGACGCGGTCCCTGCGCCCACGGCGCTCTTGGAATCTGCCAGCGAGGCGCTCGCAGGAACCGACGCTGCGCCAGCGGCGCTGCTGTCGGTGCGGCTGGACCGGTTCGCGGTGCGGGAGGTGCAGCGGCCGGCGCAGCGCGCTGGGCTGGAGCCGCTCACGGCCGACGACTGGCTGCGGCGGTGGCGCGAGAACGGCCGCGGCCGGTTCATGGTGTTTGGCCGCCGGCCGCCCTCCGCCACGACCATGGCCGTCGACGGCCAGCGGCCGCCGCAGTTCACCTTTGTTTTGGCGGTGCGGCGCCGGCACGGATGGGTGGATCAGAAACGGCCATGTGCGCGACTAACGGCGCAGACGCTGCCGGAGGATCGGCGGGGGCGGCACGGTGCAGGCGTGGATCCTGGGCGGCGCTGAATCGTTTGTGTACACGCCCACGCTCCCCGAGCTGCCACGCGAGCTGACGGCTGCGTGCACCGCGGCACCCGAGCCGCCCGCCTCGGCCACGCGGCTGGCCCGAGGTGCGTCGGAGGAGGCCTTCGGAGAACGATCGGGAGCGGCCGCGGCTGCTAATCCAGGGTTAACCCTCTGGGCGACCTCGCGGCTGCCAGCGGTCAAGGTACTGTACATGGACTACACGGACGACGCCGGCAGCGGCGCCGACGCCATCGCCAGGTCAGGGCGCGCCGCTCGAGCTCGACGAACAAATTGCCATGGCGCGCTAACCGCGTGCGCATTCAGTGCGGCGCTGCACCGTCCAGGCTGCTCCGGGCGTGGTCGCACGACGTCGCTGCGGAGCGCCTGGACCTGCCGCTGGAGGCCGCGCTGGAGCTGGTGGTCCGCCTGCGGCGCAGCACCCTCTCGCTGCCACCGCACCAGCGCTCGCTGCAGGGCTTCCACATGGGCTACCTCTGCGCCGATCCGTAAAGTACATTTTTGTTGTGTACATACTTATGTAGAGCCGGCCACCTCCAAGCTCGCTGTACAGTGCGCGTTGCGCGGCATCACTAATCCGTCTTGGCGCTTGCACCGAGGAGGCCGTGCCGCGCCCACGGCCGCCAGCGCCGGAACAGCCAGCCGCCCACGCTGCCCATTAGGTAGCCCGCTGCGGCGCCGTACACGTTCGGGATCGGCCACAGCTGGCGCCTCGCACGACCGAGGTGGCGGGCCTCCGGCGCCATCAGTGTTCGGGCAAGCGCGTACGTTACGGCAGCCGGGCCCGCATACCTGCCACGGCCGGTCCCAATCCAGCGGGATGACGATTGCCGCGGCGCACGCGCCGGCCGCCGCACCCGCGAGCGACCACAGCAGCCAGACCTCGTCGGCGTTGTGCACCCTGGCAAGTGGTTGGCCCCGCTCCAGTGCGTCGGAGAGGTTAGCAGCGGTCGTTGGCCGAGCCCGTTCTCTTGGCCGTGGCTACGCACGAAAAGTCCAAGAACACGCGCACGACGTCGGACGGCGCTTGGAGAACCAGCGCGGACGGGATCGCGGCCAGCGTGCCCAAGAACAGCGCCCACGCCAGCGTCCGCTCGGTGTGCCTGCATTGGCGGCAGCTGGTCAACCACGACGACCAAGGTCAGCAGCGGCAGCCATCGCCGCCCACGGCGGCGCTGGCGCACGCACAGCAAGAAGGGCGCGCCCAGCAGCACTGCGACGACGTGGGCGGCGGGGACGGCGATGCCCCACCACTGCACCAGCCGCTGTGCCTGGCGCGCGGGAAAGGGCCTGCGCTGGCCGCACCGACAGTCAGCCCCGTCGACGCAAAGCCAGCGAAGCAGGCCGGCTGAGGCCGTACCGTGCCGTACGGGACGCTGCCCCGCTTGCTGGCGATCACGGCGGCCTGTCCGGCCATGGCCATCAGGGCAACGCCCGCGGCCGCCACCGCGGGCGCCACCGCCTCTGCGTCCATGGCCGCCAACGTGGGCCGGCTGACGGCGGGTTCTGTTCACCGGTTTTTCGCTCGGTTCTCCGCCAAGCCAGACGTCCTGCTTGCCGGCCGTCGTCCCGGTCGTCCCTCCTCGTTCTTGCCGCAGCGTTTCGGCCTCCGCCCGTCCCTAGCTGTGGCTAGCGGTCGTCCGGCATGGACAGTGGACGCGGTTCGCGCTGTGAGTGTTTCGGTGTGTGTGACGTCACTGATGTGCTTTTCGCGCCAAAAAACTTTGGCGCAGCGCCCTGCGAACCGTGGCAGCTGCGCTTGTGGCGCCCAGCTGCCAGCGGGCCCAAGAGACGCAGAGCAATCCCCCCGGAAAACGCCAGCAAAGGCACGCGAACCGAGAGCGAAGAAGGCGCCGCGGCGCTGGACCGTCGACCAGCCACGTCGGGGCGCGCCGGCCGATCCAAGCAGCGTCGGAACCGCGAGAAAGAGGCCCAGCTGGACCTCGGGAGCAACCCCCGTTGCGGAAACCAGACGGCGGCGCGTGGCCGCGCAAGACGGCAGAGGAGAGTGGCCGCTTCGGGCTGGATCGTGGCGGCCACCATGGCGGCGGCTCCCGGGAGCAGCTGGTGGCAAACACTCTGGACGGTGGTCGCCAACCCGTGGGCCCTGCTGTGGGGCACCACGGCCGGCGCGCAGGGCAGCGACCTCACCCCGCACGCCGTCGCGGTACGCGAGGCGTGCCTTGTGCGAACTTCAGACCCGTGGCGTGCGATCTGACGCGGTCTTGGACCTGTTCGCCCACTGTGCGGGCCAGCAGGTGCTGGAGGCGCTGACCAAAGCGTCCGAGGCGGTCGAGGACGCCACCCACCGGTTGGGCCAAGTGGACGGCCGCCGCCACCCGGACCTGGTCGCGCCGCTGATCGAGCAGCTGCGCGTCGCACAGCGGAGCTGGGTCAGCGCACTCGCCGACGTGTACCGCGCCGCGTTCGGCACCAGCGGGCCGGACCGCCAGTACCGCTACAAGTTCCACCCCGCCACGCTCGAGCCGTCGCCCTACCCCGTGGGCATCCTGTACGCGGCGGACGTGCTGCACGCCGGCGGGCTCGTGAACGGCAGCGTGCCGCTCTCGGACCACCTGCGGCCGCTGGCCACGCGGCTCGTGCGCCTGACGGCGCGCCTGCGGCTGACGCTGGTGCACGCCGAGGAGGACGCGGTGCCGCTGCACCTCCAGCTGTCGGTGCTGGACAAGGCGTGGGTCGAGTTTGAGTGGGCGTACCTGGACGTGTTTGCCTCGCCCGCGCCGCCGGCCCTGACCGAGGCGTGGCTCGCGTACACCGTCCAGCTCTCGGAGACCCTCCTCCTCGCGCTGCGCGAGCAGTGGACCGAGCCCGCCGAGGTCGAGCGGATCGACCCGGCGCTCGTGATCGCCGTGGCGCGGGCGGCCCTGCTGCAGGCAGCGCGGGCGCCCGCGGTGGCCGCCGCGCTGTGGCCGCTCTTCCACCCGGACGCCGCGACGCCATCGTCATCGTCGTCGCTGACCACGCCCGCCAGCGCGCCGCGGACCCCGACGGACTCCGATGCGCCCGGCCCGGCGGCCGCCGCGGCGGCCAAGCCGCCCCCACCGACGTACGACCGCCTCGTGGCCAGCGCGACCGCGCTGCCAGCGGCGGCCGCGCACGAGCTCCTGCGCGCCATCTTTGTGCCGCACGCGGTCGCGGTCGCCGACGAGCACCGCGAGCTCTTTCTGCTGCTGTGCGCCGTGCTGGAGCAGCTGCAGCACGGCCCGGGCCGCGCGGGCCACGCCCTGGCGCTCAGGACCGCCTTTGGCATGCACCTCGCGCCGAGCGCCGCCGCGCATGCCGCCGCGGTCGTGCCCGAGGCCGCCGTGGGGGCTGACCCGCCGCGCGCCCAGACGGCCACTGCAGCCGCCGCGCCGCCGCCCGTGCCGCCAAAGGCGAGCCCCGAGCCGGCCCGACCCGCCGCTGCACCGCCGCCCGTGCCGCCCAAGGAGCACGCGGCCCCCGCCGCCCCCGCACGACCAGCGCCCGTCGTTTTTGATCCCGCCGACGCGTTGTGATGGTTGGTCTCCCTGAACTTGTACGTTTGTACAGTTTTATTGCAGTTCTTAACTTATGTACCGCCGGGGCGGCATGACGGCCTCACCGAGGGCGACGTCGCCGCGCGTGACGCTCCGGCGTGCAGCGACCAACGGCGCGCCGACGCGGCGATCCGATGTGATGACGTCCAAGGCAGCCGGCCGCCCACCCTTGAAATGCCAACGAGGCGCAATGCGCACGCAAGCACGTTCATGTAACGTGCTGCGCGCGCCGCAGCGCGTCCTCGGCAACGTGGCGATTCAGCTCCGCCACGTCGCTGGCATACCCGGCAATGATCCGGCGAAACGCCTACGACGGAGCAGAGAGCAACGTCCCGGCAGGCACCTGCTTCATTAGCACCGCGCATGGTGCACACGTTACCGTTGAGCAGGGGAACCGACCTCAGTTGGCGTGTGCCGCACCGTCCGAACAACGCGGGCTCGGCGCGATGGGCGGCGCACCCGCGCATCCGCCGCCGCCAGCACCTCCGCCTCGCTCTTGCCGCCGCCGCGCTCGCGCTCCACTGCCCACCCCCCACACACCGCCATGCAAACCAGCCATCCGGGTGAGGTGGGGGCGCCTTGGGCATCCACGTGCCACACGGCCCGCGCCGCTCTACCTCGGGCCTTGCGGATGAGGTAGAGCGCGTGCTCCTGCTGCGGCGTCACCGCCGCCGGCGGCGGCGGCCGCCGCGTCGCCTCCACCTGACGGCACGCCGCACGGACGTGCTCGTACAGGGCCGCCTCCGTGGCCGCCGCCGCGCCGGGCACGGGCGCCCACGGCGGCAGGTCTGGCGCTGCTGGCAACTCGCCCTGGTGCAGACCCGGCCCGTAACATGGGACCCGCGGGCAGCGGCATCAGCATCGGAGCGCTTGGGGCCACGCCAGTTTCGCCGCACGCGCACCATGAACAGAACGGTGTTGGCACCCTTGGGGTCGGCGTCAGCCGCCGCGGCGGCAGTGCGCCACAGGCAGGTGACCACACCGGGCGCGTGGCTGTAAAACGGCTGCGAGCTGGGCACCGGCGGGTCGGGACGCGGCGCTCGCGCCGGCAGGCCCCGCAGCCGGCGCTCGCAGCGCTGCACGTGCGCGGCCCAGGCCGACCGCGGCATCCGGTGATCGCGGTTGTACGGACACACGCAAACATCCACGGGCGGCAGCTCCGTGGGCCCGCCGTCAAGCCCGGCCGCGCGCTGTAGCCGCGCCCACCGTGCGTCGTCGCCCATCCTCCAGATCTTGTACATTGGCCTCTCCCTCCTCCGTCCTCCTCCTCCGCTACCAGTTCACAGCCCCCTGCTTGTTCGCATCAACAGAGTCCTACGGTGCCAGCACGTCCTCTTCCTCTAGGCTGGCCAAACTCGCCGCCGCGCCCGCCGATCTCCAGCGCCGTCCAGGAGCAGCCAACCAGGAGCCGCAGCACCCCCCGGCGTCCGCCATAGGTGACGTCATCTGAGCAGTGACGTCATCCAACTCGCTGACGTCATCTGACCAGTGACGTCATCCAACTCGCTGACGTCATCCGTCCAGTGACGTCATCAGAGTGCTGACGTCACGTGTCCAAAAATGGCGCGCTGCCCACGTGGCCCATGTGGCCCCTGGCGGCTGTTTTGGGTGGCGGCGGCGCGCGCTGATTGATTGGCCGGCCGCCCCCCGTCTCCGATGGCCCGCCGAGCGGCAGACACCGGCAGAAACTCGGGAGAATCATGGCAGACACGCGGCAGACACAGGCGGAATGGGGTGAAACGGGTCGAATCGTGGCAGACTCGCGGCAGAGCGCGGGCCGCCGGGTGGACGCCAGCGGCAGACGGCGGCAGAAGGCTCGTACGGCGAGTGGCTGACGCACCGGCAGAAACGGGTGAATGAGGTGGACAGCGGTCGTCCACCCGTCGGCACTGCTCCTTCCCAACCACGCCCAACGGCCGCCGCCGCGCACGCCGACCGCCTAGTGCGCCACATCCCACCGCGCCCCGATCGCACGCGCACCAGATCCGCCGGCTCCTGCGCTTTCGTCTGGTAGGTCGTTTGTTGCGCATGCGTGGTCTTTGCTATAGGCGCACGGGCGGCGCGCGCGCGTTGTTTGGGCGGCTCAGAACGAAAAACTGCGCGTGAACGGAAAAGTGAAAAAAGCGCGCGCGCGCGCGAAAGATCGAGCGAACCACAACGCGACCTATAGAGAGCCTCTGCCCACTATCGTACGCACCGCGGCTGCCGCACGCCCCTGCGCGGACGAGGGCCCGCGTGCGGTGGCGAAAAAGGCGCGATTACTGGACGACGTTTGGCGGACGAGATCCGACGCAGCGTGCGCCCAGCGTGCTCGACGCGTTGCGAAGCACGCGCGCGCACACGAACGCAGCACCGGCAGCGAAGCGAGCGATCGCATCGTGCTGGTGACGCCCTCACGACAAGTGCGACCGCGTCGGTGGCGCTTATCCGCGCGCGCGATTGTGCCTGTCGTGGGCGCGCGGCGCATCCGGCGTTTTCCGTCGTTTTTCGCCTGCTCCGTCGAGTCCCCAGCGGGATTGCCGCCGTGCTGCAGCGCCGCTGCAGCTGCGTCCGCACCGATGGGTTTCATCAAGGCCCCGCGCAAGCAAAAGACAGCCAAGCCGGCGACGGCGGTCGCCGCGCAGCCGCCGACGCGGCTCGTCACCGCGGCCGCCCCGACCGGCGGCGCGCAGCCGGTGGTGCAGACGCCCACCGCCCCCGACGCCGTCTCCGGTGTGAGCGCGTGGTGGGTGCCGGACGTGACGTTCATCGTTGAGAACCGCGTGCTGCAGGCGCACAAGGGTACGTACCGCGCTCGCCGAACAAAGGCGCCAGTGGGGATCGCCCGCAAAAAGCGGCACATCTAACGGCCAGCTCTTTATCACTTTTCGCCACTTTTTTTTTCTTTCTTCTCCAGTGGTGCTCGCATCACGGAGCGAGCACTTCAACCAGCTCTTCTCGACGCAGCCGGCGGCGCAGTACGAGATTACCGAGGTCTCGTACGAGGCGATGAGCCTCTTCATCCGCTGGGCGTACGCCGGCAGCCGCGATGTGCCGGCGTCGGGCGCGGTGGATCTGCTCCGCTGCGCCGTCGCGTTCAACGTGCCGGACCTGCGCGATATCTGCGAGACCGCGCTCACCGTCCTGTCGGAGACGGCGCCGGACCCGGCGTTCAACGTCTGGTCCAACGACCCCGTGCTCGCGCGCACGAGCGGCGGGCCGTCGCCGCTGCCGAGCTCGCCGATCGGGTCGGTGCTGCATCTGCAGCCAGACTTTGGCACCGGCAGCTTTGACCCGATGATGGACATTTCGGCATGAGGCAGCCGCGAGAGCTCCCCACACTCGTCTCGTCCGCACCGGGTCGGTGCGCTGTCTATATGTGTGTGACCAACCCCCACACGCGCTCCTGTTATATTATTAGTTAGTTGGCATCGTCGGACTCCGTTGTAACCGTTGGTCTGCGTTCTCTATGTCTGTGAGCTCGGGGCGGCGCCACGCCCCCCTTCTCCCTCCGGCGTCTACCCGGCGGTCGGTGCAGGGCGCGCGCTGGCAAGGCTTCTTCAGATGTGGTCGTGGTGGCACTCCCCGGATACTTCTCTCCGGTTGCATGTACAGGCCTTCGCGTCCGTGTTGTCGGTAGGTGTCCTTCCATGATTGTACTTTAGCAAAACTGTTGGGCAAATAGATTACAGCCAATTTTACAAGCAAATCGCTGCACGCGCGCAAAAACGCAGCAAGCAACCGCAGCCATGCAGTCACGGTCTCTTACTCTAGCCGGTACGGGCCTTCCGGGAGCCGCCGGCCCGCCTGGATGCTCTCGGCGATCCACGCCGTGCGCACGATGCGGACGGTGCGCGGCACCGCCGCCGGCACCGCCCCATCGGCGCGGTGCGCCTCCAGCACGGCCACGGCGGCCGCCGCGTCGTCGGGCACCACAATGTGCGTTGTGCTGTCCACATCCAGCTGATCGGCCACTGCCGCACGCGAAAGCAGGAGCGAGGAGCGGTGTGGGGTGAGGTTGTACGGTCCGACCGCCGCCTGCGTGGCGCTTGGTGGTACCATACCGTCGGCGTCGTAAAAGGTGGCGGCGCGCGCGAGATCGCTGTCGGCCGCGCCATCGGCGAACCACAGCGCGCAGCCGGTGAAGAGGTCCAGCAGCGCCGGCGCCGTGGAGGCGCCGGCAGCTGCGTCGGCCTCGTCGGTGGGCGGTGGCGATTCGGTGCGGCGGCGTTGCGCCGGTGATGTGACGTCGGGGTCCGGGGCGGCGGCGGCGGCCTCGACCCGCCGCTTGCCGTGGCGGCGCCCGCGCGGTGCCCGCGCGCGGCCTTCGTCCTCGGACGCCGAACCGCCGTCGTCCGACACCTCGGCCAGGTCCGCAAAGAGGTCGGCGCCAAAGCGGGTCGCCGCCTCGGCGCCGGTGCCGCCTGTGGTGGCATCACCCTCATCCATGGCGTCGGGCAGCGTCGCGTCCATGTCGGCGTCGTCCGGCAGCGTGGCGTCCAGCGGCGCCGCGTCGGGCAGCGTGGCGTCGACGTCGGCGTCGTCAACTGGCAACGTTGCGTCGACGTCGACGTCGGCGTTGTCATCGGGCAGCTTCACGTCGGGCAGCGTCGCGGGGCTGGCGGGCTCGTCGACGTCGGTCGCTGCGTCGCCGTCGTCGCTGCCGCCGCCGCCATCGCGCTGCGCGCTGGGGGCAACGGGGTCGGCAGCCTCCACGTCGGTGGCGCTGGCGTCGGTGTCGTCGGCGCCGGTCGCCCCCGCAGCGTCGTTGGCGATGGTCGCCGCTGGCGCCGGCGCCGTCGCCGGCGCTGCCGAGACTGCCGGCCGGACCCGCCGCACAAAGTAGTACACAAACGCGGACACCCCGCGCGCCGAGAGGCACTTGCGCAGGCAGCGCTCCGTGCGGTACCAGTCAAAGCCCGGCGTGCGCTGGCCGATGCGCGGCAGGTGCACGGTGGCGCGGTGGCGGCGGGCGTAGCGCGAGATGCGCTCGAGCGCAGTCTCCAGCGCCGGGAGCTGCACGGCCGAGAGCTGGCCGCGGCGGTCGCGCGTATGTGCCACGACCAGCGCGACCGCGTCGCCGGGGCGCGTGTCCGGCCGCCGCGCGCGCGCCTCCGCCGCGAGCGGCAGCAGATGCACGTCGCCCAGGTGCAGGTCGCGCATCTCGCCCGCGGCCTCGTACCGCTGGCCGACGGTCGGGTCCACCTGGTCCAGCGCCGTGAAGACGCCGCCGCGGCCCCACCGGCCCGAGGTGTCGACGCAGTGCACGATGATGGCGGGCTGCGCGGCGTAGCGGCCGCGCTGCGGCGTGGTCACGTCGCCGTCCACGAACGAGAGCCGCGTGGCGAACGGCTCGGCAAAGGCGTCGGCGGCCGCGCGGCCAGCATCGTCGTCGCTGCCAGCCTCGTCCGGCGCCGCCTCGCACTCGCCGTTCTCGTCGGCGACGCCCTCCTCCTCCTCCTCCTC
>Ga0180216_1001751_pt1 | contig 18869 bp, 17 predicted proteins | sample eDN3rd37CBELigMG_FD_128879 | JGI IMG/M metagenome (GOLD analysis project Ga0180216, IMG submission 128879) | Enriched Miracle-Growth compost microbial communities from Emeryville, California, USA - eDNA 3rd pass 37_C BE-Lig MG (version 2)... ...
GAAGCCCGCAAGCGCCGCAAGGACCTCGAGGACGAAGGCGGCTTCTTCGGCGCCATGGACGGCGCCTCGAAATTCGTGCGCGGCGACGCCATCGCCGGCCTGCTGATCGTGTTCATCAACATCATCGGCGGCATGATCATCGGCATCGCCCAGCAGGGCCTCAGCTTCGCCGACGCCGCGCATTCCTACACCGTGCTGACGGTCGGCGACGGCCTGGTCACGCAGGTGCCGGCCCTGATCGTGTCGACCGCGGCGGGCCTTCTCGTCTCCAAGGCCGGCATCACGGGCGCCGCCGACAAGGCGCTGTTCAAGCAGTTCTCCGGCTATCCGAAGGCGCTCGGCCTCTCCGGCGGCGTCATGATCGTAATGTCGCTCCTGCCCGGCATGCCGATGCTGCCGTTCCTGGTGCTCGGCGGCGGCGCCGTCGCGCTCGCCGTCATCTCCGAGAAGCGCGCCAAGCTGACCGCCGCCGCCGAGGCGCGCAAAGCGGACGCCGCCACCAAGACGGCGGAAGCGGCCGACGAGCCGATCTCCGCCGCGCTCAAGATCGACGACCTCAAGGTCGAGCTCGGTTACGCGCTGCTGCCGCTGGTCAACTCGCCGGACGGCACCGACCGACTCACCGAGCAGATCAAGGCGCTGCGCCGGTCGCTCGCGACCGAGATGGGCTTCGTCATGCCGGCGGTGCGCATCCTCGACAATGTCCAGCTCGACGCGAACGCCTACGTCATCAAGATCAAGGAAGTCGACGCCGGCGCCGGCAAGATCTGGGCGAGCCAGTATATGGTCATGGACCCGACCGGCGCGCAGGTGAAGCTGCCCGGCACGCACACGGTCGAGCCGACCTTCGGCCTGCCGGCGACCTGGGTGGACCTGTCGCTGAAGGAAGAAGCGACGATGAAGGGCTACACGGTGGTCGACGCCGCCACCGTGCTGTCGACGCACCTGACCGAACTGCTGAAGTCCAACATGTCGGAGTTGCTGTCCTACGGCGAAGTGCAGAAGCTGCTGAAGGAGCTGCCGAAGGAGCAAGGCGAACTGGTCAAGGACCTCGTGCCCTCGCTCATCACCGTCTCGGGCATCCAGCGCGTGCTGCAGATCCTGCTGTCGGAGCGCGTGTCGATCCGCGACCTCGCCTCGATCCTCGAAGGCATCGCCGAAGGCATCGGCCACTCGCGCAATCCGTCGGTGCTCGCCGAGCATGTGCGCCAGCGCCTCGCCCGCCAGCTCTGCGCGCAGCACACCTCGCCCGCCGGCTATCTGCCGCTGATCGCCCTGTCGGCGAAGTGGGAGCAGGCCTTCGCCGAATCGATGATCGGCAACGGCGACGACCGCCAGCTCGCGATGCAGCCCTCGAAGCTTTCGGAATTCATCGGCGCGGTGCGCGAGAAGTTCGAAGCGGCGGCGCGCGAGGGCGAAGCCCCGGTGCTCGTCACCTCGGGCAGCATCCGTCCCTTCGTGCGCGGCATCGTCGAGCGCTTCCGCGCCCAGACGCCGGTCCTGTCGCAGGGCGAGATCCACCCGCGCGCGCGGCTGAAGACGGTGGGGAGCATCTAAGGGCCAGGTTTCGGCGAAACCACGCTCACGCTCGGCATGCGATCTGACTGGATTCCGGGGCGCTCGCTCTGGCGAGCGAACCCGGAATCGAGCGACAGGCTTCACCGTCCAGATCAATTCCGGACGGTACTCAAGATGCGCCCTACGCCGCGCGCGCGACGGGTTTGGCTTGAGCAAGCCGCGTGATCGCCTCGATCATCGCTTTCGGATCGGCGACGCCCTTGCCGACGATGTCGTGGCCGCTGCCATGCGCCACGGACGAGAACAGGATCGGGCTGCCGATCGCCAGGCCCGCCGTCGCGTTGCGCGCCAGGAGCTTGGCCGTGATGTGCCCCTGGTCGTGCAACATGACGATGAAAGCGTCGGCGTCCTTCTTGTGAAACATCGTGTCGGCGCCGAACGGGCCGGATACGCGAAGGCCGGCGCGCACCGCATCCTCCATCGCCGGCTTGATGATCTCGATCTCCTCGCGGCCGAACAGGCCGTTCTCGCCGGCATGGGGGTTGAGACCGCCGACGGCGATCTTCGGTGACGCAACGCCGAGGCGCCGCAGTGTGCGGTCCGCCACCGTCATCGCATGCAGCACGCGCTCGCGCGTGATCATCGCCAGCGCCTCCTTGACGCTGACGTGCAGCGTCGCATGCACGATCTTCACGTCCGAGAAGCACAGCATCAGATAGACGTCGTGGGGCGCCAGCCCGGTCTCGCGCGCGACAAAGGACGGATAGCCGTCGAAGTCGATCCCGGCCATGGCGATCGAGGTCTGGTTCTGCGGCGCCGCGACGACCGCATCGACCTCGCCCGCCAGCGCCGCCTTGATCGCCTTGCGCGCCGCCGCGAGCGAGCCGCGGCCGCTCGCCGCGCTGTTGCTGCCAAAGGCAAGATCGCCGAGCTCCGGACTGCGGCATGCGAGCAGGACGAGCGCGTCGCTGGCAGCGCCCGCATCCTCGACGCGTTCGACGACACGCAGCGGCGCGCCGATGCCGCAGGCTTGCGCATGGCGCGCCACCACGTCCGGATCGCCGACGATGATCGGCCGGCATACAGCGCGGACGCGGTCGTCGAGAGCGGCCTTCATGCTGATTTCCGGGCCGATACCGGCAGGATCGCCGGTGGCGATAGCGATGGTCGCGCGTGCGTCCGTCATACGATGCCCATCCGAAGTCAGTGCGGTTGAATATTCGCGGCCTTGATCACCTCGGCCCAGAGCTTCGTCTGGTCCTTGATGAAGCGCGCCGCCTCGTGCGGCGGCCCGCCCGCCGCGGTCAGGTTGATCTTGGCGAAAACCTCCTGGGCGCGCTCGGCATTGAGCGCGTCCTTGATCGCGGCATTGAGCTTGTCGACGATCGGCTTCGGCGTTCCCGGCGGCGCCGCGATCGCGTTCCATGTGCCGGACTCGAAGCCCTTCACGCCCGCCTCGTCGAAGGTCGGCACGTCAGGCAGGTTCGGCACGCGATGCGTGGTGGCGACGGCGAGAATGCGCGCCTTGCCCGCCTGATGCAGCTTGAGCGCGGACGCCAGCTCCATGAAGATCATGTCGACATGATCGGAGATGATGTCGTTGAGCGCCGGCGTCGTGCCTTTGTAGGGCACGTGGACGAGCTTGATGCCAACCCGGCTCTCGAGCAGCGCCGCCGTCAGATGCGAGGTCGTGCCGATGCCCTGCGAGGCATATGTGATCTTGCCGGGGCTGGTCTTTGCCTGTGCAATGAGCTCTTGCACCGATTTGGCGGCAAAGTTCGGCCGCACCATGAGCACGTTGGGGATTTCCGTCATGATCGCCACCGGCTCGAACTTGGTGGGATCGAACGACAAGTTCTTGTACAGCAGCGGATTGATGGTGATCGCCGCCGGCTGGGTGGCGAGCAAAGTGTAACCGTCCGGCTCGGAGTGGAACACGTAATCGGCGCCGATATTACCGCCGGCGCCGGCGCGGTTCTCCACGACGATCGGCTGGCCGAGCTTGTTCTGCAGATTTTCCGCCACGATGCGGGTCACCGTATCGACGCCGCCGCCCGGCGGCACGTCGACGACGATTCTCACCGGCCGGTTGGGATAAGTGGCGACGTCGTCCGCATGAGCCGCCGACAAGGCCACCGCGCACGCGGCAGCCAGCGCAAGCAATGTCCGCAAGACCGTTCCTCCCAGCTGCGGTGCCGGCGCGGCCGATCGCGTTTGACGCGATCAATTATGTGTCCGCAACGGCAGCAAAATTAACCAGCACGTCTTCGGCACAAGATCATGCGCGCGCTGCTACGCGCGCATGGCAACCAGCATGTCGGCGATGTAATCCTCGTCGCTGGCGATTACGAGCATCAGCGACCAGGGCCGCAATTGCGCGAGACTGCGCGACAAGGCTTCGTCCGATGTCGATGGCGGCGTGAGGATCAACGCCGTGGTCATGATGCGCTTGAGGCTGCACGCTTCGCCGATGACGGAAGCCGCATGGAGCGGCTCGCCCGCGGTGGCGATCATGACCACCTGATCGGCGCCGTCGATCTCCTCGAGGAGATCCTTGGTGTGGCCGGCGACATCGCCGAGCCAGCCCGTCATCGAGAACGGCTCACGAGAGGAAACGGCTCCCGCCGGTACCGTTAGGAATGTGGCGTTTGCGAAGGCGCCTTCGGCGAGCCGGTTGACCACGCCTTCGCTCTGGCGGTCGAGCGCGACGATCTTGATCGCGCGCGGCCGCGAGTTCGGCGCGTCGATGCGGAAGCGCGCTTCCGCCGCGCTCGCGGCACGCGCCGATTCGCTGCGCGCTTCAAACCGATGCATGGGCGACCCCGGCGCGCACCATCAGCGCGTCCTTCGCCGCCTCGACGAAGGGCTTGTCCGGCGGCAGCACGACGGCGGCGGAGCGCACCTGCTGGTGCACCGGCTCGACGCCGGGCGGCGCCACTTCCTTGTCCATCAGCGCCTTGGTCGCGCGCAACAGGCGATGGCGGGCCATGATGATGCCGTTGTCTGTGGAGACGAGGTTCTCCTTGGTGCGATCGACGATCGGCCCCATGCTTTCCTGCAGCGACGCGTCCTGCATGGCGATGCCCTCGACGCCGCTATAGGTCTTGCCGGCCTTCTGCGCGGCGCGGTCGATGAGATAATCGTTGTCCTTGTTGGCGAGCGGCCGGAACGTGCCGGGCACGTATTTCACGTGGATGCCCTTGCCCTCCTCCATCGCGCGGCGCTCTTCCGCCGTCAGCGCGCGCATGGGGTGATAGTCGAAGCTCCAGGTCCAGCAGTTCTCGTCGTCGATCGGAATCCAGAAATGGCCGTGCACCGGATGATTGCCGCGCGGCGCGATCATGGTGAAGGACGGCATCACCCACTGCGTGATGCGCCAATAGTAATTGCCGTTGTCCGCGTTGCGGCGCGCGCCGATGAACAGCCCGCCGGCGCTTTCCACCACTTCAAAGACAGGACGCGAGTCGCGCAGATTATACTGATTGGCCTTGGCGCCCTTGAACAGCGGATCGGAGTTCAGGTCGCCGCGGTGCAGGAACGACACGTGACTCGAATCGATGCCGCCTTCCATCGCCTGCAGCCAGTTCGATTCCTGAATGCGCTTCGAGGTAAAGCTGTGCTCCGGCGGAACGGTGGCGAACTCCCATTCCGGTAGCGGCGGTCTTTTCTCCGGCGGCCCCATATAGGTCCAGAGAACGCCACCGCGCTCGACCAGCGGATAAGAGTTGAGCTTGATCTTCTTGCAGAAGCCGCTTTCTTCCGGCTCCGACGGCACTTCGATGCACTGGCCGGTGTAGTCGTATTTCCAGCCGTGATACGGGCAGCGCAGGCCGTCTTCTTCGTTGCGCCCGAACCAGAGCGACACGCCGCGATGCGCGCAGTATTCGTCCATCAGGCCGTATCGACCCTTGCTGTCGCGAAAGGCGATCAATCGCTCGGACAACAGCTTCACGCGCACGGGCGGACAATCGTTTTCCGGCAATTCGTTCGCCAGCAGCGCCGGCAGCCAATAGCTGCGGAACAGCCGCCCGCCGGGAGTTCCCGGGCCGGTTTGCGTCAAGAGATCGTTCTGTTCTTTCTTGAGCATCGTTTCACCCCAGTGCGTTTCCTCGCGCTTGGCTATTATTGACGTTGTTGCCAAGCTGTGATTGTCAGCGGTGACGCTGTCTCATCCGCAACGATAATATAATCAGCAAGCAGGTATCAATGACCACTCAGCAGGTTCCTGCCATGCGCGCGAAGATCAGCTTGTGCCGCGCCGAGGACGTCCCCGAAGGAAGCGCCATCAAGGTCGAGCACGGCGATCTCGTGCTTGCCGTCTATCATGTCGACGGCGCGTTCTTCGTCACCGATGATATGTGCACGCATGGACCGGGTTCACTTTCCGAGGGTGAACTTTATGGCCACGTGATCGAATGCAATTTTCACGGTGGGCAATTCGACATCCGGACGGGCGATGTCGCGGGACCGCCGTGCATGGATCCGATCAAAACCTATCCCGTCAGCATCGAAGACGGACAGGTTTTCATCGAGCTGTAGCGTTTGCGACGACGCGCGTCCGCGCGCAGGCGATATCGGCCGAACGCGCGCACGCACGTCAGCGATAAATATCTTCCGCCGGCGCGGAACCGCGTGGTTCAGCGCGCGCTTATCGCCATCGTGCTGCGTGACAGCGCAAGCAACGTCGCCTACTCCACCAAATCCCAATAGGGCCGCGGCCCGATACGCTCGGCGAGAAAATCGACGAAGGCGCGCACTTTGGGCGAAAGGTGCCGCGAATGCGGATAGACCGCACTCACCGACGCGTCCTGCGGAATGAACCTGTCGAGCACGGTGACGAGCGTGCCCGCCTGCAACTCGCTGCCGGCGATGAAAGTCGGGAGGTTGACAAAGCCCAGACCGCGCAGCGCCGCGATCTTCAATGCGTCGCCATTGTTGATGTTGAGGCGCCCTTTGACGGTCACCGGCCAGGGCTCGCCCTTCTCCGTCACGAAACGCCACTCATGCGCCATCGACAGGTTGCTGTAGCAAAGGCAGTCGTGCTGCGTGAGATCGTCCGGCGTTTGCGGCGTGCCGCGCGCCTCGAGATAGTCGGGGCTGGCGCAGATTACGCGCCGCACCGACGCGAGCTTGCGCGCGACGAGGCTTGAATCGTCGAGCTTGCCGACGCGCACCGCAACATCGAAGCCTTCGTCGACGAGATCGACGAAGCGGTCGTTCATCGTCAGGTCGACATCGACCTCGGGATAGCGGGCGAGAAAGTCCGGCAATGCCGGCGCGATGTGCAGCAGCCCGAGGCTCATCGGCGCGTTAACGCGCAATCGCCCGCGCGGCGTCGCCTGGAGCTGGCTGACGGAGAGATTGGCCTCCTCGAGATCGGCGAGGATCCGCGCGGCGCGCTCGAAATAGCCGCGTCCGGCTTCGGTCAGAGTCATCGAGCGCGTCGTGCGCTGGAACAGCCGCGCGCCGAGCTCGGCTTCCAGTGCGGCGATCTGCCGGCTCACCACCGATTTGGAGGCGCGCAGGCGCCGCGCCGCCTCGGAAAAGGACTGCGTTTCGGCGACTTTGACGAAGGCCTCGAGGGCGGCCAGCCGGTCCATATTGTTGCTCCTGAAGCAACAGTATTATCCAAATAACGGTAATTGTTGCAATATCTAGTGCGGAGTACATCAGCCCTGTGAGCCGGGCGAACGCCGCCCCGCCAAACCGACCTCAGGAGGCTGCCATGTCCATCACCACCGTCACGCCCGCCAACCCCATTATTTCCGCCTACAACGCCACCGTCACCGCGCTGACGCCTTTGGCCGATCCGCTCGTCCGCATCACGGCCGGCCTCGCTCTGGTGCCGCATGGCGCGCAGAAGCTGTTCGGCTGGTTCGGTGGTTACGGGCTCGAAGCGACCGGCCAGTTCTTCGCCACCAAGCTCGGCCTCCCCGCTTCCTTCGCGCTCCTCGCCGGCCTCATCGAATTCGTCGGCGGCCTCATGCTCGCGGCGGGCCTCGCGACACGCCCGGTCGCCGCACTGGTCGCCGGTGTCATGGCGGTCGCCGTTGTGCAGGTGCACTTGCCGGCCGGCTTCTTCTGGACCGACGGCGGCTACGAGTACCCGCTGCTGTGGGGCGTCGTCGCGCTCTCTTACGCCATCCGCGGCGGCGGGCGTTATTCGCTCGACGCCTTGATCACCCGCTAACCTGCAATCGCAATCCGGCGCCTGTCATCGCCGGCGTCCAGTTCTGGAGGACATCATGACGACGATCACCATCCGCCCTTCCGACGCCCGCGGCCATGAGAACCACGGCTGGCTCGACAGCTTCCATACGTTCTCGTTCGCGCACTATCACGATCCGAACCACATGGGCTTCGGCCCGCTGCGCGTGATCAACGAAGACCGCGTCGAGCCGGGCATGGGCTTCGGCACGCACGGCCACAGCGACATGGAGATCATCTCCTACGTCCTGGAAGGCGCGCTGGAGCACAAGGACAGCATCGGCAACGGCTCGGTCATCTTCCCGGGCGACGTGCAGCGCATGTCCGCGGGCACCGGCATCCGCCACAGCGAGTTCAACCACTCGTCGGCCGAGCGCGTGCACTTTCTGCAGATCTGGATCATGCCGGAGCGGAAGGGTCTGGCGCCGAGCTACGAGGAAAAGAACTTCAGCGACGACGACAAGCGCGGCAGGCTGAGGCTCATCGGCTCGCGCGACGGCCGCGACGGCTCGGTGACGATCCACCGCGACGTCGATCTCTACGCCTCCATCCTCAAGGGCGGCGAAGCGGTGACACACGAACTGCAAGCCGGCCGTGGCGCCTGGATCCAGGTGGCGCGTGGCAGCGTCAAGTTGAACGACAAGACGCTGAAGGCCGGCGACGGCGCCTCGGTTGCGACCGCAGGCGAACTCAAGCTCGAAGGCGTCGATGACGCCGAGGTGCTGCTGTTCGACATGGCGCCTTAAGCGGCGCCGCAAGGCCTGGAACGTTGATGCTCCGCTCGTCCCCGCGAAAGCGGGAATGAGCGGAGAGTGTTTCAGCCCCCCACCTACCATCACGCCCGGCCCATTGTGCCGGGCGTTATTCCATTCTCGAGCGGGAATACGCCGGAGGCAGGTCATCGTCCGCGCAAGCGGACGATTCAGTACGCCTCAACCATGGCCGCGATTACGGGATCTCCGCTTCCGCGGTGACAGTGGACCGCTACTCCGCCGCGATCACCGGCTCCTGCGCCTGGGTCCTGGCGCGGATCGCCTCGTCGCGGGCCTTGCGCGCCAGTGCCTCTTCGCCGCCGGCGGTCGCGTGATAGAGATCGAGCGCCTCGAACTCGTCGGCCTTCGGCGGGGCAATGGCAAGATCGGTGTAGGTCCAGCGGTCGTCCGCCTTCAAAGCCGCATCGAGCATCGCCTTGCAGCGCAGATAAACCCGCGCATAGCGCACCGCCTTCAAGGCCGTTCCGAACCAATAGCGCGGATAGAACGTGAAGCGGCTTTCGAGCGGCATGCCGACCCGCCGGTCGCGCCGTTTCTTGAGGCGCAGCGCGCCGCCTTCGAGCGGATGCACGCCCTCGAACAGGATCATCAGATAGAACCACAGGATGGTCGACAACGTGGTGCTCGGCCGCCCGAGCTTGTTGGCGCAGGTGCGCCGCAGGATCGTGTTGATGTGCTCGGGCGTGTAGAACGTGTGCCAGGCGGCGCGATAGGCCTCCTCCCATTCCGCGTCGGACATCGCGCCCGAATGATGCGAGACGCGATGGTTGAGGTCGTATTTGTTCATGTCGGGATCCATCCAGATCCCCTTGGCCGAGAGCGTCTTGTGGTCCTCCGAGCCCGGCAGCGGCGTCAGGAAGAAGAACTCCAGGATGTCGATCGGCAGTTCGCGCTTGATGATCTCGATGTCGCGCAGGATCGACTCTTTGGTGTCGGCCGGGAAGCCGAGGATGTAGCCGGCATAGGTGATGGCGCCGTGGTTGCGCCACATCTGCAGCATCTCGCGATATTCGGTAATCTTGTTCTGCCGCTTCTTGGCGGCGATCAGGTTGTCGGGGTTGATGTTCTCGAGCCCGATGAACACGCGCCTCACGCCGGCCCGCGTCGCCTTCTCGATGAAACCCGGGATCTTGTGGCAGAGCGTGTCGACCTGGATGGTGAAGCCGATATTGAGCCCCTCGCCCTCCTTGATGGCGATCATCCGGTCGAACAGCGGCTCCCAGTCCTTGTTGCGTGCGAAATTGTCGTCGGTGATGAAGAAGCGCTTGATGCCCTGGGCCACGTTCTCGCGCACGATGCGCTCGAGATCGTCGGCCGAACGGATGCGGCTCTTGCGGCCCTGCACGTTGATGATCGTGCAGAACGAGCACTGATAGGGACAGCCGCGGCCGAGGTCGATCGACGACAGCGAGCCCGAGGTGCGTTTGACATGCTGCTTGGGCAGGAACGGCGGCGGCTCGCCGGCCAGAGCCGGCAGGTCGTCCATGTAATTGTAGAGCGGCTTGAGCGCGCCGGCATAGGCATCGCGCAGAACGTCATCGAGGCGGCGATCCTCGGCCTCGCCGGCGAAGAACGAGATGCCCAACGCCTGCGCGGCTTTGATGTCGTCCGGCAGTTCGGGCAGCATCGCGATGCAGCCGGAGACGTGGAAGCCGCCGATGCACACCGGCAGCCCGGCGGCCAGAAACGGCCGCGCCAGATCGACGGCGCGGGGGAACTGGTTCGACTGCACGCCGACGAGCCCGATGAGGGCGCGCCCGCCCTCGCGGCGGATCATTTCGATGATCTTGTCCGGCCGCACCCGGCGATTGGTTTCGTCGTAGGTGTGCAGCCGCATCTCGACGCCCTCCCCCAATACCGCGCGGTGCCGGGCGTCCTCGGCGAGCGCGTTCAGGCAGGCAAGCGTGTTGGAGGGGATGGCGGAGCGAAACCACTGAATCGGGTAGCCGTCGTCATCATAGTGCGTCGGCTTGATCATCACGAAGTGAAACAGAGCCCGATCGGCCTTTTGCTGAGCCATGACGCCCCCTGTCGCGGCCGAGCCTGATCGCTCGGAGTGGAAGCATAGTGTGAAAACACCGATGCCGTGTGGTAAAAAGGCATACCTAAGCGCGCATTAACCCCATCATATTACCACACTTCCAAAAACCGGCCTCAATCCCCATATAACTGTCATAATTCGACAGTTCGGCATTGCCGGATCGTTTTGGCGTGATTGGAGTTTGAAATGGATAAGTTCAATTTCGATGCGCCGGCGGAGCTGTTTCCGTCGCGCAATCGCAAGGCACCGAGCAAGGTGAAGTACCGCCGCTTCTCGCGCGCGGCCGAAGCTATTCAGTTCGCTGTCGAGCAGTTGCCCGAACCGCAGCTTCTTGGCGCTTATATTGAAGTGAACGAGCGCCGTCTCGGCCACCAGGAAATTCGCGCGCTGTACGACAGCGACGGCTACCCGCTGAAGAAGAAGGAAGCCGCCTAAGACTTCGCGGACTTCTGTCCTTTTGTCAAAACGCCCGGCCTCGAGCCGGGCGTTTTGCTTTGCGGCTTTGCTTGTCGCGAGTACTTGCGGTGCAGCGCAACGGCACGTACGGACCGCGCCACCGCCAACCCTCAAAGCCTACCGAAAACCGCGGTAATCAAGCCAATTTCAACGATCCGTGAAGCCTCCTGCGGAACTGCGGCAGACGACCCACGTTAGTTCTGCGAGCACGCTTTGAACCTTTTTCGAGGCCGGCCCGACTGACGGGTATGACCTTGGAGGCCGCGATGAACTGGTCGATGTACACTGCCGATCGCACCACCCATCTGAAGATTGTCGTGGTGGGTCTGGCTGCCGCGTTGATGATCGCCGTGATCGGTATCTCCGCGCGCGAGCTGAACCTCGGCACCGATATCATGACCGCTCAGAACCCGACCGTGATCAAAGCGGGCGGCCCCGTGGTTCTGACCGACGATCGTCACGCACCGACGATCCGCTGAATAGGCTTTTGCCGCGGTCTCCCCGCCGCGGCCGTTTCCTCAACCTCCAAACTGACGCGCCGCTTCTGCGGCGCTTTTTTTTGCGCGGCGGCGACCGTGGCCTGCTGCGACATGCCGCGGGCCTGCGCCGCATTTGCAGCACGATTTTCCGGCACGGAACCCGGCGCCGCCCGCACAAGCCGTCGCATGGCCGAATCAATCTCCTGCCGATAAACAGCCGGATATGCTCTTTTCCCGACGTAGCTCCTGCCTCGCCATCGCTTCCTGCCTCTTGGCACCCGGTCTGGCCTTCGCGCAGGCGCCGAGCCCTGCGGCCATCGCCGACTATCAAGCCAAGCTGAAGAAATACGAGCAGGCCCGTGCCGTCTATGACGCGGAAGCGAGCGCCTATTGGGACGACATCGCCGACAAGCGCCGCATCCGCAACGCCAAACGGCGCGACCGCGTCGCCATCACCCTCGACGACTACGTCCTCACCCAGCCGCCGCAGTACACCGGGCCGCCGCGACCGGCCGATCCGTCCGGCCGTCCGCCGCCGTCGGAACAGCCGGAGATCCCGCTGGTCCGCGACTTCCTCAAGGCGGCCGCGGACGAGTTCGGCTTCGTGCCGGACCGGCCGCAGAACGACGCGGACTTCAAGCGCGCCTATGCGCGCGCGGGGCTCGCAGCCGGCCTGACGCGCGAACAGATCATCGGCGTCTACGCCTTTGAAACGGGCGGCAACGGCACTTACGACATGCAGGCCGGCGTCACGCCGACGCGGCCCAACGCGATCTCGCCCGCGGTCGGCTACAATCAGCTCCTGTCGACCAACACCGTGTCGCTCCTCGCCGAGTTCGGCGAGCGCTATATCGCCGCCTTGCGCATGAAGGCCGTGCCGCTGCGCGGCGAAGCCAAGCGCGTGTTCGAGCGCAAGATCGAAGCGCTCAAGCGCATGATCGCCTACAGCCGTTCGGTGCCGCAGCGCTGGAGCGAGCAGGACAAGCTCGCCAAGACGACGCGCGGCGGCTGGGGCGTGCATGCCGCCGTGCTCGACATCGACATCGGCCCGATGCTGCAGGTGCAGAAGCTCGTCAACTCGGTGCACTTCGCCAAGATGAAGGGCTACACCACGCCGCTCACGCCGGCCGAGCTCGAGGTGATGAACCTCACCGGCGACGGCAACGGCTTCGACATCGTGAGCATGCCGCACGCCTATCGCGACCGCGTGCCGACCGCGAACTTCTTCCAGCAGCGCGGCTACGAGCGCAATCCGGTCGCCCGCCGCACCGGCGTGGTGGCAAAGCTCCTCTCCGACATGGAATCGAAGATGGCGAGAGGCGCGCAAGCGCCCGGCGCGCGCGAACTGGCCTCGGCGTTCTGACACCGCGCCCCAGTCACTCCGGCGTGCGCCACAGGCGCGAACCGGCGGCGACGGATTTCCTTTGCTGGATTCCGAATGGCCGCTGCGCGGCGTCCGAAATGACTAAGCTTTTGAACAAGTACTGAAACCTTGTCGGAGACGGCGACCATGACCATCACGCATCGGCTTTTGCCCGTCCTCGCTTTGCTGCTGGCGCTGCCGTGGTCCGCCGGCGCGCAGGACATCCGCGGTATGGAAATCTGCACCGCCGAGAAGCAGATGGACCGCCGCACCGGCTGCCTGCAGGCCAATGTCGAGTTCCTGCAGCAGGCGTTGGCCAAGCAGGCACGCGAGAGCAACGACAAGATCGCCGCGCTGGCGCGCGAGCATGCGCGCGACACCGCCGCCGCCAAGGCCGACATCGCGGCGCTCAAGGATACCGTGGCGAAGCTACACAACGAACTCGCGCAATTGAAGTCGAAAGCCGAGCCCGCCGCCAAACCATAGCGGCGCACCGCGCGGGCGGCATCGCCAAGGCGCAAGCGGGTCGCTAGAGTTTGGGCGTCGTTATCGGATTTCCGGCGCCATGAAGTTCGTTCGCATCTATGCCCGCGTCCTGTCGCTGCTCGGGCCGCGCCAAGGGCTCGCCTGGGTCCTCGGCATCTCCAATCTCGCCATCGCCGCCACGCAGTTCGCCGAGCCGGTGCTGTTCGGCCGCGTCATCGACGCGCTGACCGGCAAGGGCGATCACACGCTCGCCTTCCTGCTCGGCATCTGGGCCTGCTTCGGCCTGTTCAACATCGTCGCCGGCACGCTGATCGCGCTTTACGCCGACCGGCTCGCGCACCAGCAGCGCCACGCCGTGCTCAGCGACTATTTCCAGCACGCGCTGGAATTGCCGACCGCGTTCCACAGCGAGGTGCACTCCGGACGGCTGATGAAGGTGATGCTGCAGGGCACGGACTCGCTCTGGGGTCTGTGGGTCGGTTTCTTCCGCGACCACATGTCCGGCTTCGTGATGTTCTTCGTGCTGCTGCCGCTGTCGCTGTTCATGAACTGGCGGCTCGGCCTGCTGCTCATCGGCCTCACCGTCATCTTCGCGGTCCTCACCGTCCTGGTCATGCGCAAGACCGAGGAACTGCAGGGGCTGGTCGAGGAGCACTATTCGGAACTCGCCGAGCGCGCCTCGGACACCCTCGGCAACATCGCGCTGGTGCACAGCTTCACCCGCGTCGATGCCGAAGTCTCCGGCCTCAAGGCCGTGATCGACCGCCTGCTCGCGGCGCAGATCCCCGTGCTGTCGTGGTGGGCGGTGATTTCCGTGCTCACGCGCGCCTCGACCACCATCACCATGCTGCTGATCATCGCCGTCGGCGCCTGGCTCAACGGTCGCGGCCTCAGCTCGGTCGGCGACATCGTCACCTTCATGGGCTTTGCCGGCCTGCTGATCGACAAGCTGCAGCACACCGCCACGTTCACCAATCACGTGTTCACCGAGGCGCCGCGGCTGCAGGAGTTCTTCGACGTGCTCGATGCGGTGCCGGCGGTGCGCGACAAGGCGACCGCCATCGATCCCGGCCGCGTGCGCGGCAAGGTCGAATTCCGCGACGTCACTTTCTCCTATGGCGGCGCGCTGCCGGCGCTGTCCGGCATCAGCCTGACGGCCGAGCCCGGCCAGACGGTCGCGCTCGTTGGGCCGACCGGCGCCGGCAAGAGCACGGCGCTCGCCCTGCTCTATCGCAGCTTCGATCCGCAATCCGGCGCCATCCTGATCGACGGCACGGATGTGCGCGACATCACGCTGACGGCGCTCCGGCGCAACATCGGCGTCGTGTTCCAGGAAGGCCTGCTGTTCAACCGCTCGATCGCCGACAACCTGCGCATCGGCAAGCCCGACGCAACGCTCGAGGAAATGCGCGACGCGGCCCGCCGCGCCCAGGCGCTCGATTTCATTGAGGACGGCCGCCACGGCTTCGACGCGCGCGTTGGCGAGCGCGGCCGCATGCTGTCCGGTGGCGAGCGCCAGCGGCTCGCCATCGCGAGGGCGCTGCTGAAGGACGCACCGATCCTCATCCTCGACGAAGCCACCAGCGCGCTCGACGCGCGCACCGAAACGCGGCTGCTCGCCGCGCTCGACGAAGTGATGCAGGGCCGCACCACCTTCGTCATCGCCCACCGCCTCGCCACCATCCGCCGCGCCGACAAGATTCTTGTGTTCGAAGGCGGGCGCATCGTGGAGACGGGCACGTTCGACGAACTCGTGCGCGCGAACGGTGCGTTCGCTGGATTGGCACGCGCGCAGTTTCTGGCGGATGAGACGAACGCGAGGACTTGAAGCGACGTCATCCCGGCCGAGCGTAGCGACAGCCGGCATCCAGTACGCCGTGCCCTATCGATAAGCTGCGGCGTACTGGATCCCCGCTTTCGCGGGGATGACAAGCTACGACTTCCGCACCAGCGCGACCGCGGCGGTGCCGGCCGCCTCGGCATAGGACGCGTCGTGATGCACCTGCATCGACGAGAACGCGCCGTCGAAAAGCAGCATGATCTGGCGCGCGCGGGCGGCCGGATCGCTCAAGCCCGCGGCGGCGATGCGGCGCTCGAACTCGGCTTCGACCTTCTTCTTGTGCGCCGAGGCGGCCTTCACCGCCGGATGCCCCGGCAGGGCCGCGAGTTCGGCCGCCGTGCGCAGGAATCCGCAGCCGCGCCATTTCGGATTGCGCCCGAGCCGGGCGACATTGTCGAACACCGCGCGCACCTGCTCGGCGAGCCCGCCTTGGGTCGCGTCCATCCAGCCGACAATGTAGTCCAGCGTCGGCTGATCGCGCTCGCGCAAATAGGCGGCGATCAAGTCGTCCTTGCTTCGGAAGTGATAATAGAGCGTGCGCTTGGTGACGCCGGCGCGCTTGGCCACTTCGTCGACGCCGACGCTCTTGATGCCGACGCCGCCGAACAGCTTGGCGGCGGTGGCGAGGATGCGGTCGCGGGTGGCCTTGGCGTCGCGGGGCATGACGCGAAAGTATACCGACTAGTGTGTATACACAACCGAGGTGACTTGAGAGCCTGGGGCATGCCGGCCGGACCGTCCGCGCCGGCGAGCCGAGGTCATGTCATGCCGAATACTACCGATATCGTCTTGCGCCAGGACGACGACCGGATCGCCCTGCTCACCCTCAACCGCCCGGACAAGCTCAACGCGCTCAACTACGAGCTCATCGACCGCCTCTCGGCGCATCTCGATGCGATCGAAGCCGACGACACGGTGCGCGTCGTCATCCTCACCGGCGCCGGCGACCGCGCCTTCTCCGCGGGCGCCGACATCGCCGAGTTCGCACCCAGCGTGCGCAAGGGCGCGCCGGCCGCGCTGCGCGAATTCGTGCAGCGCGGGCAACGACTCACCGCCCGCATCGAGACCTTTCCCAAGCCCATCATCGCCGCGGTGAACGGGCTGGCCTACGGCGGCGGCTCGGAGATCACCGAGGCGGCGCCGCTCGCCATCGCCAGCGAGCGCGCCCAGTTCTGCAAGGCCGAGATCACGCTCGGCTTCGCCCCACCCTTCGGCGGCTCGCAGCGGCTGCCGCGGCTGATCGGCCGCAAGCGCGCGCTGCGGATGATCCTCACGGCCGAGCCGATCAGCGCCTGGAAGGCGCACGACTTCGGCCTCGTCAACGAGGTGGTGCCGCACGGCAAGCTTTACGAGGAAGCCTTCCACCTCGCCCGCATCATCGCCGAGAAATCGCCGCTCGCAGTCGCGGCCTGCCTCAACAGCGTCACCCGCGGCATCAACGTGCCGATCGACGAAGGCCTTGCCATCGAGGCCAATGCCTTCGCGCGCATGGTGCCGACCAAAGATATCGAGGAAGGCATCTCCGCCTGGCTCGGCCGCCGCCGGCCGCAATTCACGGGGCGATAGACGCACAACTTCGCCGTCATCCCGGGCGCTCCCGCCTTGACCGGGATGACGGCGGGCATTTTTCCCGCGCTCCGCTCTCGCGGGCATGAGCGCCGCCACTTCACCGGCCGCCGCCCCGTTGCCGGCCGCAGTCAGCGGGTGATATCGCACAACCTCACTACGCAGGGTCTGCCTGTTGCGCGTAAATGCTCGTCACCCTTGCGCGGCGGGCGGTCCCGCCGCGTTCGCGACCGTGCTACAAGGGAACTCAACACTTAAATTGGACTCCCCGCTGAAATGGCCGATCCCGCTAAAGATACCGTCTGCGTCCCCTCCGCTCTGTCGGGCTACCAAATCCTGTGCGACCCCCGATTGAACAAGGGCACCGCCTTCAGCGATGAGGAGCGCGACCGGTTCGGCCTGCACGGCCTCTTGCCGCCGAACGTCGCGACGATGGATGGGCAGATCGCGCGCCGGCTGACGGCCCTGCGCAGCTTCTCGACCGACGTCGAGCGCTATTCCTTCCTGCGCGACTTGCAGGACACCAACGAGACGCTGTTTTACGGCCTCCTCGCGAACAACGTGAAGGAGCTGCTGCCGATCGTCTATACGCCGACCGTGGGCGCCGGCTGCCGGCACTTCAGCCAGCTTTTCCGTCGGCCGCGTGGGGTCTTCCTCAGCTTGCCGCACCGGGCGCATATCCGTCAGATCCTGGCGAACCCGCATTTCGACCGAACGGAAGTGATCGTCGTCACCGACGGCGAGCGCGTTCTCGGCCTCGGCGACCAAGGCGTCGGCGGCATGGGCATCCCGATCGGCAAGCTCGCGCTCTACACCGCCTGCGGCGGCATCGATCCGGCGACCGCTCTGCCGGTCTTCCTCGATGTCGGCACCGACAACGAATACATCCTCAAGGACCCGCTTTACGTCGGCTGGCGCCACTCGCGCGTGCGCGGCCAGGAGTACGACGACTTCATCGAAGAATTCATCGCCGCGGTGCAGGAGCGCTGGCCGCACGTGATGCTGCAGTGGGAGGACTTCGCCAAGAGCAACGCCACGCGCCTGCTCGAGCGCTATCGCGACCGGCTCTGCACCTTCAACGACGACATCCAGGGCACCGCGGCGGTCGCCACCGGCACGCTGCTGTCGGCCATCAACGTCACCGGCGTGCCGCTGACCGAACAGCGCATCGCCGTGTTCGGCGCGGGCTCGGCCGGTTGCGGCATCGCCGCGCTGATCATGGCCGCGATGGTCGATGCGGGCCTGTCGCCGCAAGAAGCGGCACGGCGCTTCTACTTGGTCGATCGCGACGGCCTGCTGCTCGAAGGCATGCCGGACATCGCCTCGTTCCAGCAGCCGTTCCTGCAGCCGCGCGAGGCGGTCGCGTCATGGCGGCGCGGCGACGGCAACATCTCGCTCCTCGACGTCATCGAGAATGCCAAACCGACGGCGCTTATCGGCGTGTCGGCGCAAACCAATGCGTTCAACGAGACCATCGTGCGCGCGATGGCCGCGCACAACCGGCGCCCGATCATCTTCCCGCTATCGAATCCGGTGTCCTGCGCGGAGGCCGATCCGGCCGACGTCGAGCGCTGGAGCGAAGGCCGCGCCGTCATCGGCACCGGCAGCCCCTTCCCGCCGCTGATGCGCGATGGCGAATCCTTCAGCGTCGACCAGACCAACAATTCCTACATCTTCCCGGGCGTCGGTCTGGGCGCGGTCGCAACGCGGGCCTCGCGCATCACCGAAACGATGTTCATGGCCGCGGCCAAGGCGCTCGCCGATCTGTCGCCGGCCAAGCGCAACCCGCGCGCCAACCTGCTGCCGCCGGTCACCGCCTTGCGTGACGTCGCCATCGCCATCGCGGTCGCGGTCGGCAAGCAGGCGGTTGCCGAAGGCCTGACGAAGGGCGTCACCACCGACACGGTGGAAACGGCGGTCCTCGCCAAGATGTGGACGCCGCGCTACCTGCCCTATAGCCGCGCCGGCGCGAACGACCGGTAAAGCCCAATTGTCCGCTCGTCCCCGCGAAAGCGGGGAGGTGGATTCACACTCGAAGTGCAACACCCGTGAGAAGGTCTCGGCTGGGGTCTTCCAGTCAAGGCATTTCCGCGGGGTGTTGTTGTAGGCGGCGACGGCGGCCTGGAACTGGGCGTTCGAC